>JACCDV010286959.1_pt1 | contig 16097 bp, 15 predicted proteins | sample 7446131 | NCBI WGS metagenome assembly JACCDV01 (sample SAMN15323448, study PRJNA562643) | freshwater metagenome | isolation source: river surface water | place: USA:Blue River Watershed | collected 2017-08-17 | reverse complement strand
GGGACAACCTTCAGGGTGGCGAAGGGTTTTCGCCTTGCAGCAGCGCCTGTTTGCGCCACAGGCCACCAGCATAGCCGGTGAGCTGGCCCTTGCTGCCCAGCACCCGATGGCAGGGCACGATGATGCTCAGCGGATTGCGGCCCACGGCCGTGCCCACCGCACGTGCAGCCGAAGGCTGGCCCAGGGCGATGGCCAGGTCCTGGTAGCTGCAGGTCTGGCCCGCGGGGATCGTCAGCAGGGCGCGCCAGACCGCCTGCTGGAAAGGCGTGCCACCGCTCAGGTCGAGCGGCAGTGCAAAGTTGGGCTGCTGGCCGCGGAAGTAGGCGTCGATGCGCTGCGCGGTCTCTTGCAGCAGCGGGTCGTCGGGCCGGTGCTGCTCGGGTGGGAAGCGCGCCGGGTCGGGGGCATACCGCTGGTCCTGCTCGAACCAGAGCCCGCACAGACCCAGCGCCGTGCGGGCCAGCCGCAGTGAACCGAGCGGGCTGTCGGTGCGGCAGTGTTGCCAGGGTGTAGGGTGCTTCATCGTGTCCAGGGTCCTTGTGCGCGCGCACGACGGCGATGGTAGTCCTGAATGGCTCAGGATGGCAGCCATCTACAATCGATCTGATTTCTACACGCTTTTGCCATGCAAGTCACTGCATCCATTTTCAAGGCCTACGACATCCGAGGCATCGTCCCCAGCACCCTGAACGAAGACGTGGCCGAAGCATTGGGGCGCGCCTTTGGCACCGCCGCCATGGCCGAAGGCCAGAACACCGTGGCGGTTGGCCGCGATGGGCGCCTGAGTGGCCCCGCGCTGTCGGCAGCGCTCATCCGGGGCCTGGTGGCCGCCGGGGTTCGTGTGATCGACATCGGCACCTGCACCACCCCGATGCTTTACTTTGCCGCCAGCACCCTGTGCGCCAGCGGCATCCAGGTCACCGGCAGCCACAACCCCCGGGACTACAACGGCTTCAAGATGGTGCTGGGTGGCCGTGCCATCTATGGCGACGAAATCCAGGCCCTGCGCCGCACCATGGAGGCCGAAAGCTGGAGGTTGCAGGCCGGTGGCCGCGTCGACCCAGCCAATGTGCTGGCCGACTACACCCGCCGCATCACGGGCGACGTCAAGCTCTCGCGCCCGATGAAGATCGTGGTCGATTCCGGCAACGGGATTGCCGGGGCCTCGGCGCCCGCCATCTTCCGTGCCCTGGGCTGCGAGGTCATCGAGCTCTTCTCCGAAGTGGACGGCAACTTTCCGAACCACCATCCCGACCCCAGCAAGCCCGAAAACCTGCAGGACCTGATCCGCGCCCTCCGGGACACCGATGCCGAACTGGGTCTGGCCTTTGACGGCGATGGTGACCGCCTGGGCATTGTCACCAAGGACGGCAACAACATCTTCCCGGACCGGCAGATGCAGCTGTTTGCACAGGACGTGCTCACCCGCGTGCCGGGCGGCACCATCCTGTTTGATGTGAAGTGTTCGCAGCGCCTGGCCCCGGCCATCGAGGCCGCAGGCGGGCAGGCCCTGATGTACAAGACCGGCCATTCGCTGATCAAGGCCAAGATGAAGGACATCGAAGCCGCAGGCGGACAGGCGCCGCTGGGCGGGGAGATGAGTGGCCACATCTTTTTCAAGGAGCGCTGGTACGGCTTTGACGACGGCACCTACGCGGGCTGCCGCCTGCTGGAGATCGTCAGCCGCCAGCCCGATGCCAATGCGGTGCTCAACGCACTGCCGACGAGCTTCTCTACCCCCGAGCTGAACGTGGCCTGCGCCGAGGGTGAGCCACATACCGTGACAAGTACCTTGCAGGCCAAAGCCGCACAGGCATTTGCAGCCCCGGCCAAAGTGTCGGACATCGATGGTTTGAGGGTGGATTGGCCCGATGGCTTTGGCCTGATCCGTGCGTCCAACACCACGCCGGTGCTGGTGCTGCGCTTTGAGGGCCAAACCGACGCCGCACTGCACCGCATTGAGGCCGAGATGCTGGCCCTGCTGCGCGAAGTCAAGCCCGATGCGCAAGTCGGTGCCTCGGCGCATTGACCCTGATGCCCACCGCATGCCTGGTCTGAGCCGCAGCATTAAGTCGGGGTCGGTCCCCAAATGATGGGGGTGATTGGAGCCTATGCGCTTGCAAAGTCAGATTGGGAAACGCTCTTCGTGGGCCATGACTTGCCTCATCCCGGAAGAAAGCGCAGTAACTGCTGTATTTGAGCTGCGCTGCGCTCGCGGGTATTCTCCGAGGCTGATGAACTGACTGAACGGCCTTCCCAGACCTCCAGAACGGCCTTGGCAATGGCTTGTGCGTTGCTCGCCTGTACGGCTTGGCCCAGGGACCCCAGCTCGGCGTAGCTTTCTCTGAAGTTTGCCACCTGTGGTCCGTGGATGACGGTGTTGTCAAGCGCGGTCGCTTCATAGGGGTTGTGGCCACCGATGGGCGCCCAGGAGCCGCCGACCATGGCCACACGGCACAGCCGGTACCACAGGCCCAGCTCACCCATGGTGTCGGCGACGTAGCACGGTGCTGAGCTGGGCAGCCCATCGCCCTGGCTTCGGCAGGGTGTGTCGGGTCCGCACAGCACTTGCACCACTGCACCCCGCGCCGGGTCACGCGGCGCAATCACCAGCAGGGCCTCGGGATGGCGCTCCCGTAGCAGGCTGTGGGCGGCCAGTGCCAGCTCCTCCTCGCCTGCGTGGCTGGAAGCCAGAACCCAAACCGGGCGAGTCTTGAGCACCTGATGCCAGCGCGCCAGCTCTGCTGGATCAAAGGACAGCGGTGGCACCATGGCCTTGATGGTTCCGGTGATTTCGATTTGCGCAGGTCTCGCACCCAGCGCCAGCAGGTGGCTGGCTGTCTCTGAATTTTGCGCCCAGATCGCATCAAAGCCTGCCAGCAGGGGGGCATACAGCCATCGTCCTCGGCGACGACGTGCAGCAGACCGGGCGTCCAGCCGTGCATTCACAAGCAAGTGTGGAATACCGCGCTGAGTCGTGGCCTCGATCAGGGCTGGCCACAGGTCCATTTCGCACCACAGGGCCATATCGGGTTGCCAATGGTCCATAAAGCGCGCCACATTGGCGGGTGTGTCGACTGGCGCAAAGCTATGAACAAAGGCGGGCCCCAGCCGCTGCTGCGACAGGGCCTGACCCGAAGTGCGGGCTGTGGTCGTGATCAAAAACTGCAGGTCCGGCCGATGCTCTTGCAGGCGCCTGAGCAAACCAGCCAGTGCCAGCGCCTCACCAACGCCCACCGCATGGCCCCATACCAGGATGCCTTGCGGCCGCGGACGTGGTTGGCGCATCCAGCGCTGGTCGATGCTGAGCGGCGTCTCTTTACCGCTTTTCAGGCGCCGCGCCATCCAGAAGCGCCACACCGGCGTCAGCACCTCGAACAGCCCGGTGTAAAGGCGCAGGGCCAGAGGACGGCGGTGTTTCATGCGGCCTCGCGTTCCTGCAGCCATGGCCAGAATGCAGCCATGTGCCGTGCCACAGAACCCGAATGGGCAGCATTGAAGTGGCGCGTCTTCTCCACCAGCGCTCTGTAAGCTGCCGGATCGCACAGCACAGCGCTCAGCTGCGCTGCCAGGTCTTCGCCGTCGCGCGCATGATGCAGCACACCGGCTTTCAGGGCCTCGATCGCCGGGTATTCGATTCCGCGCACACTCGGTCCGGTCCAAACAGGTTTGTTAATGGCCAGAGGTTCGATGATGTTGTGCACCGCCTTTTCACCAAACGAAGAGCCCACCACCACCACCTGGCTCATTGCCAGATAGAAATACATTTCGCCGATCGAGTCGCCCAACAAGACGTCTACCGAGTTCCAGTCAGGCATTTCGTACCAGTGGAGCGTGGAGTCAAGTACCTGACTGCGACGCCACGCGTGCAGACCAGCATCTTGCAGAAGCTGTGCCACAGCATCAAAGCGCTGCGGGCTGCGCGGGACATAGACAAACAGCGGTGCTGGCAGACCCTGTTGCACCAGTTTCAGCTGCATGCGCTGCATGGTGTCGATGAATATCTCGTCCTCACCCACAATCGCACTGGCAAAGCACACCACCGGGCGGTGTTCCAGCATGCCTGACTGCACCGTTTGAGCTGCAGCATTCAGTTGCATCTGCGAGACGGGCAACTCAAAACGCGTCTCGCCCACCACAGCAACACGCTGGCAACCCACTTGTACAAAACGCTGCGAATGCAGCTCCGACTTGCACATCACCAGCTCGTAGCCCTTGAACAGTCGAGCCCTGAATCCCCACCAGCGCCGCAGGTCACGCTCGAAGCTGGCAAGCGGGTACTGGGCGTTGGCCATGGCCACGGGTACCCCGGCGCGGCGTACCGTTGCCAACAGCACTGGCCAGGTGTCGATTTCGGTCATCACCGCACAGCGGGGCTGCACCCGCCCCAAAAAGCGACGCACCGCCCAGCGCAGTTCCAGAGGGGCATACGCCATCTGCAACTGGCCGCTGCGTAGGGCTTCGTCAAACAGACGGCCGGCGGTCAATCGGCCAGCCGGCGTAAGCGTGGTCAGGAACACGGGCACGCCTTGCTCGAGTAAGCCGCGTATCCAGGGTGCTGCACCTCGCATCTCGCCCATCGAGGCCGAGTGCACCCAAACTGGCCGCTCCAGCTCGTTGCGCACTGCGCCAAAGCGTTCGCCCCAAAAGCGCCGGTACAGAGGCTCCTTGGCGCCGCGGCGCCAAAAGAGCAGCGCCACCACCGGCAGCAGCAGGTACCACAGCAGCTCGTACAAGCGAATGGCCACGCCGAGTCCGAAGGAGGGAAAAACGGGGGGCCGGGTAGGGCGTGGGGAAGTCATGTAACAGCCATACAGGGTGACCCTTGAGTATAGTTATGCCTATGCACGCCACCTCGACTGACTGGACTGCCGTGATTCCTCTTCGTGGGGGCTCCAAAGGCCTGCCTGGCAAGAACACTCGCCTCTTGGCCGGTAAACCCTTGTATCGCCACGCGGTAGACCTTGCGCTGAACGCAGGTGCAAGCCGCGTGCTGATCAGCACTGACATCCCCGAAGTCCAGGCCGCTGACTTTCCCGTTGGTGTGCAGGTCCTGCCGCGGCCGTCCGAGTTGTGCTTTGACGAGGTGCCCATGGCTCCGGTGCTGTTGCATGTGCTGCAGTCCGAGCAGGTGAAGGGTCCAGTGGTGCTTCTGCAGGCTACTTCGCCGCTGCGTGAGGTGGCAGACGTTCGGGCTGCGCTGAAGTGCCTGGCCACCGGCGACTTTGATCTGGTCATGTCCGTCACTGAGGCTGACCGCGGTGTGCTCAAGTGGGGTCAGGTTCGGTCCGACGGCCGTTTTGTACCCCTGTCCAGCCCCGAGCACTGCTTTGCCAATCGCCAGAGCCTGCCGAGGGTCTACAAACCCAATGGTGCCGTCTATGCACTGCAGGCCGAATGGTTTGTGGCCCATGGAAGCTTTGTCAGCGAACGGATTGGCAGCGTGCCCATGCCCGTCGAGCGCAGCTACGACATCGATACCCTCGCCGACTTCGAGCGCTGCGAGCAACTGCTGACCTCATGAATCTCGCCCTGCCAAACACATCGCCCTGGCAATGCGTCCTTATCTGCTGGGGCGACAAATACGGTGTCGATATCATCAATCGCCTCGTGGACAGCGTGGCCGAACACAGCCCTGGCTGCAGCCGTTTTTTGCTGTTGACCGATCGTGAACGTCGGGGTCTTCGTCCGCAGATAGAGTGCATCGAACATCCAAAGCACTGGCTCGATGCCCCGCTCAGGCGTTCTGGCTGCCAGGCCAAGCTCGCAATGTTCGAGGAAGGCGTACTGCCCACTGACCTGCCTGCCATCTACATTGACCTGGATACCATCGTCCTGGGCGACATGGGACGCCTCTTGCGCCTGCAGCGCACGCCACAGACCATCGCCATTTTGCAAAGTGCCATCATTCCTTTCGGAGCATTAGGTCGCTGGCTCCACCGCAATACCCAGGGGCGGCGCTACGCGCGTGGCAACTCCTCTGTGGTGGTGTTTCATCCTGCGCATTGCCACTTCGTTGCAGCTGAATTCATGCGCTTGTATGCGCAGCATCCCAACTTTGAGTTTCGCCCCTTGGTGGCCGACGAGCGCTTTATCAGCTGGGTGGCTCAGCCGTACATGCGCGCCATTCCCAAGAGTGATGTGGTCAAATTCCCCGGTGAATACATGTTCTCCTGGTCTGCCTGGCTGTACTTCAAGGCCCTGCTGCCGTGGGTGCGCCGTCGCCGCGCCCGTCAAATTGCCGTGACCCTCAACGGCCTCCTCATCAAGCCCGAGCGGCTGCTGGCGCTGGCCGAGGGTGAGGTCATTGTGGATGAAAAAGGTCGCCAGCTGGTCTGGAGCGAACGTACCCTCGGTCCCATGAAAAAAACCATCCTGCGTTTCTACGCTGCGCTGGCCTGATCAGCCGGCATTTTTTAGCCTCTGACATGAAAATTGCTCACCGCACCATCGGTCCCGAACATCCGCCCCTTGTCATAGCCGAAATCGGCATCAACCACGGCGGCAGTCTTGACGTGGCCAAGGCCATGGTCACCGCCGCACGCATGGCTGGCTGCGAAATCGTCAAGCATCAGACGCATTTTGTTGAAGACGAGATGACCGACGAGGCCAAGAGCATCTTTCCGCCCAATGCTGACAAGTCGATCTGGGACGTGATGCAGGAATGTGCCCTGTCCAAGGACGACGAAATTGCCCTCAAAAAACATGCCGAAGACCTGGGGCTGATTTACATCTCCACCCCGTTCTCGCGTGCGGCAGCTGACTTTCTGGCCGAAATAGGCGTGGCTGGTTTCAAGATAGGCTCCGGAGAATGCAACCACGTGCCGCTCATCCGGCACATCGCCAGCTTTGGCAAGCCCATCATCATGAGCACTGGCATGCAGACCATCGACAGCCTGCGTCCGGCAGTGGCCGCGCTCGACGCATCTGGTGTGGAGTACGCGCTGCTCGAATGCACCAACCTTTACCCCTCGCCCCCCGAAATCGTCAGCCTTCAGGGCATCACTGAACTGCGTCAGGCTTTTCCCAAGGCGGTCATCGGCTTCTCTGACCACAGCATCGGCCCCAGCATGGCCCTCAGCGCTGTCGCCCTGGGCGCCTGCATTCTGGAGCGCCACTTTACAGATACCCGTTACCGCAAGGGCCCGGACATCAGCTGTTCGATGGACCCAGCCGAACTGCGCTTCATCGTTGACCGTTCCAAGGAAATCCATACTGCACTGCGCAATCCCAAGGTCCGTACCGCGCCAGAAGAAGATGTTTACCGTTTTGCCCGCGGGTCCATCGTGGCCGACCGCGATCTGCCCGCAGGCCATGTCATCACCGAACAGGACATCTGGGCCCGTCGGCCCGGCTCCGGCGAGATCTCGGTGCAGCACTTTGACCGATTGGTCGGCGCCCGAACCCGCATTGCCTTGAAGCGCAACCAGCAACTCTCGTGGGCCGATGTAGACGGTGTGGAGCCTCAGGCATGAGTCCTGCTGCTGCCGAAGTGGTCACTGGCAAGCGCTTGCTGTTTGTCACCGGCACCCGGGCCGACTACGGCAAGCTCGAGCCTCTCGCCAAAGCCGCCCAGGACGCCGGCTTTCACATCAGCTTCTTCATCACCGGCATGCACATGATGAAGCGCTACGGCGAAACCCGGCTTGAGGTCCGGCGTTTTGCCGGTGCCGAATGCTTCGAATTCGTCAACCAGCGAGAAGGTGACGCGCTGGACTTCATCCTGAGCAAAACCATCCTGGGCTTTTCGGACTTTGTGCATGAACACCGACCCGACCTGGTGGTCATCCATGGAGACCGGGTCGAGGCCCTGGCCGCCAGCATCGTCTGCGCCATGCGCTACATCCGTTCGGCCCATGTTGAGGGCGGTGAAGTCTCGGGGACCATCGACGAGAGCATCCGGCATTGCAACACCAAGCTGTGCGCCACCCACTTCGTCAGCAGCGATGCAGCCCGGGGCCGCGTGCTTGCGCTCGGTGAATCGGACGATCGTGTGTTCAACATCGGATCGCCCGAACTCGACACCCACGCCCGCCCTTCAGGGGTGAGCCTCGAGGAAGTCAAGGCCCGTTACGCCATCCCCTTTGACGACTACGGTATTGCCGTGTTCCATCCGGTCACCTCCGAAGCTGAAACCATGGGCGCCCAAGCGACCTCGCTGTTTGGCGCGCTGGAGGCCAGCGGCAAGAACTTTGTGGTCATCGCCCCGAACAATGACCCGGGCACTGAAGACATCTTCGCTGTACTGAAACAGCTTCCGGCCGAGCGCTTTCGTCTGATTCCGTCAATGCGATTCAACTATTTCAGCGAGTTGATGAAAAACGCCGCCGTCATGGTGGGCAACAGCAGCGCGGGCGTGCGCGAAGCACCATTTCTGGGGCTGCCCAGTCTGGATGTGGGAACGCGCCAGACCAACCGTGCGCAGTCGGCGTCTATCCGCTTTTGCACCGCCGCCGATACGCTTGCCATCGCCTCCTTTTTGGCAGACTGCTGGGGCCAACGATTGCCCATGGATGTTGCCTTTGGCGGAGGTGACGCCGCACAGCGTTTTGCAATTATACTCCAAAAGTCCGCGTTCTGGGCGCATCCGGCCCAAAAAGTGTTTGCCACATGAGGGAGTCATTTTCGCTCACGCACCTGATGGTGCTTCTGATCAACCTGCCGCGCTCCACCGAGCGGCTTGCCCGCATGCGTTCGCGTCTGCAGATGTTGGGTCTGGACTACGAAGTACTGGAAGCCGTCGATGGGCGGGCTCGCTGGAACGAACTGCTGCCGACTGTGGACGTGCCGAGTTTCGAGCGCCATGTCGGGCGCGATGTATTGCCCGGCGAGATCGGTTGCTACCACTCTCATCTGCTTGCCTGGAAGCGCTTTCTTGCTTCTGAGGCGCATGTCTTGCTGGTGCTCGAAGACGACATGGTATTTGCTGACGACTTTATGCAGGCCCTGTGCACCGCGCTGCAAGCTGCCGAGCACTGGGACATGCTCAAGCTTGCCAAAATCCGGGCAAAGCAACCGGTTTGTCAGGGCTTGCTGGGACCCTACCGGCTCAATGCCTACCTTGGGGCGGCGACGGGCTTCGGGGCTTACCTCATTCAGCGTGAAACAGCCAAAAAGCTGCTGCCCAGGCTCTTGCCGATCCGCGCCCCCATAGACCGGGAGCTTGAGCAAGTCCACCGCCATGATATCCGTCATTATGGTCTGGAGCCCTTTGCGGCTGAGCCCCGTGATGAGGGGCAAAGCACCATCACTGGCCAGCACTTCAACGCCGTCAGGCGCTACCCCTTGAGCCGTCGTTGGACCAAATACGCCGAGCAGACCAGCAATCTTCTGGGTCGCTTTTTCTATCTTTTGAACCGTGGCAGGCTTTGGCCACGGCACATTCCCCTCCACCAGAAACACCATCCATGAGTACGCCACGCACAGTGATCTGCATGAAATGGGGCACGCTCTACCCCGCCGAATACGTCAATGTGCTCTACAGAGCTTGCCGTCAGCACATCACGGGCGACTTCCGTTTTGTGTGTCTGACCGGCGAGCCCCAAGGTCTCCTGCCAGAGGTGCAAGTGCACCCCATACCCGATATCGGGTTGGACCAATGGCACTACTACAACGGCGCTTGGCCCAAGATCGGCGTTTTCAGCCACGATCTATATGGCCTCCAGGGTCGGGCGCTCTTCATTGATCTGGACTCGGTGATTTGCGGCAGCCTCGATGACATGTTCGAGGTGCAAGGAAGCCTTGTTGCCATGGACTCACAACCCTGGAAAGGCCGCCCTGGGCCGCCGCGCACCATGAGCTCGGTTTTTTCTTTCGAGCTCGGTTCCTTGGGTTGGGTGGTAGATCGCCTGAAGTCTGACAGAGACGCTTATGTCCTCAAATACGGCATCGAGCAGGATTATCTGCACGGAGAAGTGCCCGGCATCACCTACTGGCCGCAAGAATGGATCGTGAGCTTCAAATACCACTTGCGACAGCCCCTCATCCTGGACCGATTCCGGCAGCCCCATCACCCTCCGCCAACGTCCAGGATCGTGGCTTTCCATGGTCGGCCACGTCCCATTGACTTGATCCGTCCGCCTCAGGGCAACTGGGACCGCTTTCCACACCATGGCTCAGGTCCTGTACCCTGGATGCAAAGTTATTGGCAACGCCACGGTGGTCAGATTTGAGGTGCGTATGAGTCAGCTGGTCATTACCCTCACGGCGATCCCGCCGCGTTTTCCATATCTGGGCGAAACTCTGCAGTCTTTGCTCGATCAGAAAGCTGTTGTTGCCTCGGTCAACCTCTATTTGCCCCGGCGTTACAGGCGCTTCGCGTGGGATTCGCAGGACTTGCCTCAGGTCCCCCCCGGCGTTCAGATCAGGTGGGCAGACCAGGACTACGGACCAGCCACCAAGGTCTTGCCGGCTGTTCGTGAATACCGTGGACAGGACGTGTCCATTCTGTTTTGCGATGATGACAAGGTCTACGATCCCGACTGGGCGCAACGATTTCTCGATTCCAGCCAGCAACACCCCGATTGCTGCATCGTCGAAGAAGGCGGCGATGTTTGCCATTACTCCAGCCATGCTTACCGGGGAGATCTCCAGCCGCGATCTGAACGCCGCGTCAAAGACCTGCGGTATCGTCTCAAGCGGCTGGCGACACTGGGGCTTTGGAAACCACGCAAAAGCGTTGGCAGCGGCTACGTGGACATGCTCGAAGGCTGGGGAGGCGTGTTGGTGCGCCCCGAATTTTTTAGCGAAGCCGCATTCGATATTCCTGACATCCTCTGGACGGTCGATGACATCTGGCTTTCGGGCCAACTGGCGCTACAGCGGGTGCCGATCTGGCTCAATGGTGATGACCCCCGCCGCACTCAGGGCAATTCCAACGAAGTCAAGGAAGCCTCCCTGCGAAAACTCGTTCATCAGGGTCATGGGCGGGTGGAGGCCAATCAGGCGTGCGTAGATTATTTTCGAGATGTTTATGGGATTTGGCGATGAATTAAATGATTTAGGTTGTGCTCAACTTTGATCAATTAATTCCGGAGTCATGTCGATCCACTGTCATGCCTTTCACAAGTACGCCATCATGATTGAAGTAGCTTGCTGGCGCAATGGGAAGCTTTGATTCATTTATCGGATTTAGTGGCTGCTATTGAATGGGCATGTCCAGTATATTCATGCATCAGTACCAGATATCCCGTTAAACGGCACAGTCATTCATGCCAAACAAGATATAAGGACTCGCAGAAAGCCTCCTAATGAATGAAAGTGATGATTTGGCCAAGAGTCCGTCATCAATACTTGTGTTGATGGTTGCTGGCAGCTCCCGCAGGTGATTAAAAAATTTCACCCTGTCTGGTCAAGAACAGTAAAGCTGGTTTTTATTGTCCATGCGAAAATATTCTTATTGCGGACGTGTTGATTGACTCGATTTTTCCAGTGGCTTTTTTTCGGTCAGCGGCTGGATTCAGCATACGGGTCCAGGGAATGGTTGGTGCGATCGTTTGCCTCGGCCGCTAGGGGTCCAAATGGCCTTGCCCGAAAGAGGGCGCATCGGTAATTCTTGGAATGTGTGAAGGATGATGACGAATTAGGGGCGATCATTAAAGTCGGGAGGATTTATACTTTTGATTTTCTTGATGCCTCAAGAATGGCTAAGGTTATTATGATGAAAAAAGCTTGTCCCTGAATTTTAAGACTGCTGTCCATCAAGGCCGTCAAGATGAATATGGCCATGAAAGCGGGCAGTAACCGTTTGGCTCTGCACAGGGAGTCGGGTCGATGCCAGATGCCTGTCACAATAATCGAGAGCAGGCCTGCTAACCCGATGATGCCCATCTCAGAGGTGGTGTCGATGAACTGGTTGTGTGGCTGCTCACAGACGCCCAGATCACAGATGGGCGATGCCCGGAAATGCTGGTAGGCCAGTTCCCGATAGCTCCCAACACCATGGCCCATCCAGGGGGCCTGCTTGATCAGTTCGAGTGAGAACTCCCAAGCCTTGAGCCGAGCCCCGACCGAGGTGCGTTCTCCGTCCTGCCGAAATGTTTGAGCTTCCCGCCACCCCTGCGCGAAGCGCTCTTGCACGCTGGGCAATGCCAAGATCAGCAATAACGCTGCCAGCAGGCTCAGGCCCAGAACCCTGAGTCGATACCGCCTGGGCAGGTGGGTGACCAAAACCAGCATGTAGGCCACCAGAGCGCTCAGTTGCCCGGTCCGACTCTGGCCGACTTTCAAGATGCCTGCCAGCACAGCGAGGCAGATCATCAGCCAAAAGCCTCTGTGGATTCGACCCTCTGAGCCTTGAAGCGCCCTGTGCAGTGCGTAAGCCCCCAGAAAGGCCAAAACCATGCCCTCAGCAATGTGGTGGTGGAACACACCTTGTCCGGCGGTGTGGGTGCCGTACGTTCGAGTTCCAGGAATTTCAAACCAGATGTCCATCAGGAAAATGAACAAGGTGAAAAGCATGCCCAGTATCAGGGCGGCCCAAGCCCGGCGTTGCCAGTCGGCCGTGGTGATCAGGCTGACGATGAGCGGTACATACAGCAACCGGCTGTAGCCTTTCAGTGCGTTCCACTGGTCCTGACCCAGCGCCTCGGGACCTGCAAGACTGAGCAGACAGATGACGAAAAAAACGATGCAAGCCCATGAGGTTCGACTGTGGGCGATATCGGAAAACTTTTGACGCCATTGCCCTGACAGCAGCCAGCCGGTGATCATCAAGAGGGCGCACGTATTGAATGCGGCCCTGGCAAAAGGCATGCTCAGGGCCATGCCGAGCACGCCAAAGCGTGCCAGGTTCAGAGCAGCTTGTTGAAACCATGACCGGTCAATGGGGAGCATGTGCGTGCGAGTCTTGGCAGTCGGCTGGATCAAGTCCGGCCTTAGCGGTCTTCCAGGCTGAAAACATCATCTTCGCACAGGCGGGAAACGGTTTTCGCTTTGATCAGTTCCAGCGGGAACTTGGATGGGGTGGCCAGGCTTTGAACAACATCCGCCTGAATGCAGTTGGACGAGTCTTTTGGGAGGTTTTATTCGGCGGGTTTGACGGTGAAGCATTTGACCGTTGACATGTGGCTTTCATCCTTGGAGTCGCCATGCCACCAGGGGCGGTACACCTGTCAGTGCAGGCTGGCGTCGATGCGCTGTACAGACTTGAACCGACCCACCCGTTTTTTGACGTGTTACACACTTCATTGCGCACCACATCTGCATGCGAGGAGTTGCCTTGGGCATGTAGCGATACGACGAATGCAGGGGTGGTTTTTCTATCAGGGCGCAGTTAATGGACTCTCTGGTGCATTTGGCAAATGCACCGGCTTCCAACCGAAAAAATCCAGTTCGCTGGTGGCGGCGACGACAGCCTGGCTGCAGGGGGTGACAGTCTCGGGCTGGTGGGGATCCATCTCAGACAGGTGGTCCGACCAACATGGCCTTTGGGTACAAAAGACTAAGCTTCAACGATCCGAGGCTGTTTTCAAGGTGCCAGCAAGCGGTTGATGCTCTTCAGGTCTTCGGCCTTGAGCACTCCGGCGGCCTGACGCAGACGGAGCTGACCGACCAGCACGTCGTAACGTGCCTTGGCCAGGTCGCGCTTGGTCTGGAACAGCTGGCTCTGGCTGTTGAGCACGTCGATGTTGATGCGAACGCCCACCTGGTAGCCCAGCTTGTTGGCGTCGAGCGCCGATTGGCTGGAGGCTTCGGCGGCCTCATAGGCCTTGACCTGGCCCAGACCCGACTGCAGCCCAAGGTAGGCGGTGCGGGTGGCCTGGGCCACCTGCCGCTGTGCGCCTTCGAGGTCGTTGCGGGCCTTTTCTTCCAGCGCCAGGGTTTCGCGGATGCGGTTCTGGGTGGCGAATCCGGCAAACAGGGGCAGGGAGGCCGTGACGCCCACCGTGGCAATGTTGGCCTGCGTGCTGGCCATGGTGACCGCCGTGCCGTTGAGGTTGCGCTGGGTGTTGTAGCCCATGGTCAGGTCCAGAGTTGGCTTGTGTCCGGCCTGCGCTTTCTCTGTTTCCAGTCTGGCCACCTCCAGGTTGGTGCGCGCCAGCTGGATGGCCGGGTGGGCCTGCGCGCTCTGGGCGACCCAGGTGTCGATGCCCTGGCCATCGACCGGCGGCAGGGTGGCAGCGCTCTGGATGCGGTGGGGCTTGAGCCCGGGCTTGCCGACCAGCAACTCGAGCGCCACCGTCTTGACCCGCAGGTCGTTGTCGGTGGCGATCTCCTGCGCCGTCACCAGGTCAAAGCGCGCCTGGGCTTCACGGGTGTCGGTGATGGTGGCGGTGCCCACCTCGAAGTTGCGTCGCGCGCTGGCCAGCTGCTCGGCCACCGCGGCCTTCTGGGCCTTGACGAAGGTCAGGCTGTCCTGGGCAGCAAGCACATCAAAGTAGGCCTGGCTGACCCGCACGATCAGGTCCTGCTCGGCCTGGTTCAGGGCGGCTTGGGCAAGTTCCAGGGTTTTCTGGCTTTGCCGGTAGGTGGCCAGATTCGCAGGCCGGTAGAGCGGCTGGGAAGCATTGATCCCTGCAGTCTGCGTCGAGAAGGACCTGTCCTGTGAAGGCAGGGTGCTGCCCCGGATTGCATGGGATTCAAATTGCGTGTGGGATGCCCCAGCGCTCAAGCCCACTGTCGGCAACAGCACCGCCCGCCCTTGTTCGGCCTTGGCCAGATTGGCTTCGTACTGCGACTTGGCCGACTGGTAGGCCGCATCGTGGCCACGGGCCATCTCGTAGACCTGCTGCAGGCTTTGGGCCTGGCCGGCACCGGCAAAGGCCAGCGACAGCAGGGCTGCCAGGGGCAGGCGCCTCAGGAAAGTGGGGCAGTGGGCAGAGGCTTTCATGGACATCTTTCTTGTGAAGCTGTGGGGTCAGTACACCGGGATGGCGGGATCGACCTGGGCCGACCAGGCATGGATGCCGCCGGCCACATTGACCACCTGGTAGCCATGGCTGGCCAGGAAATGCGCCACCTGCATGCTGCGGCCACCGTGGTGGCACAGGCAGGCGATCGGGCGATCGGGGTCGAGTTCGCTCAGGCGCGCCGGGATGGTCTGCATCGGCATGTGCACGAAGTCGAGTTCGGCCGGGCGTGCGCTGGCGGTCTGGACTTCCCAGCCTTCACGCACATCCAGCAGCACCGGCCGCTGCGTTTGCTGGCCAGCCCACTCGGCCACTTGGGCAGGTGAAATCTGTTGCATCGTTTTTGACTCAGAAGTGGAAGGCCGAGGGTTCGGCAAAGCCCAGCAGGCGCGGTGCGTTGGTGTCCCAGGGCTGGGCCGTGACAAAGCTGTTCTGGCCGGTGCGGGTGACCAGGGTGGCGCGCATCATGGGTTCCTCGCCGACGATGGCCGCCAGACGGCCGCCGACCGCCAGCTGCTCGAGCAGGTTGCGTGGCACCTCGGCCACCGAGCCCGAGAGCAGGATCACGTCGAACGGGCCTTCGCTGGCCGCGCCCTGGCTGCCGTCGGCCTGACGCACCTGGACGTTCGACACACCGGCCTTTTGCAGGTTGGCACTGGCCTGGCGGGCCAGGTCGGCATCGATCTCGAAACTCAGCACCTGCGCGGCCTGATGTGCCAGCAGCGCGGCAGTGAAGCCGGTGCCGGTGCCGATTTCGAGCACCTTGTCGGTCTTTTGCACCGCCAGGTCCTGCACCAGGCGGGCCTGCACGCGCGGCGCCAGCATGACCTGCCCGGGCTGCGGACCGGTCGGAATGTCCATGTCGACAAACGCCAGGGCCTGGTGGGCCAGGGGAACGAAGTCCTCGCGGCGCACCACGGCGAGCAGCTCCAGCACTTGCGGGTCCAGCACTTCCCAGGGGCGGATTTGCTGTTCGATCATGTTGAAACGGGCCTGGTTCAGATCCATGTTTTTACTCCGTGGGGTACGTTAATCGGTTTCCTGCCATTTTACCGAGCGGGGGTGTCCTGGCCCTGACGGACCGCGGGCAGACCGGCCAGGCGCCGCAGCCACTGGGCCATGTCGTCCATGTAGCAATAGACCACCGGCACCACCACCAGGGTGAGCAGGGACGAGGTGATGACGCCACCGATGACCGCCTGGCCCATGGGGGCACGCTGCTCCGAGCCTTCGGACAGGGCAAAGGCC
>JACCDV011138921.1_pt1 | contig 16103 bp, 14 predicted proteins | sample 7446131 | NCBI WGS metagenome assembly JACCDV01 (sample SAMN15323448, study PRJNA562643) | freshwater metagenome | isolation source: river surface water | place: USA:Blue River Watershed | collected 2017-08-17 | reverse complement strand
GTCTCGCTGGGCCTGAAGCAGCTGGGCGACGACCCCTGGATGGGCGTGGCCCGCCGCTACCCGAACAGCACCCGCCTGTTCGGCAAGGTCACGAACATCGCCGACTACGGCGCCTTCGTCGAGATCGAACCGGGCATCGAAGGCCTGGTGCACGTCTCTGAAATGGACTGGACCAACAAGAACGTGGCCCCGAGCAAGGTCGTGTCGCTGGGCGACGAGGTCGAGGTCATGGTCCTCGAGATCGACGAAGACAAGCGCCGCATCTCGCTGGGCATGAAGCAGTGCCGTGCCAACCCCTGGCAGGAATTTGCCCAGAACACCAAGCGCGGCGACCGCGTCAAGGGCCCGATCAAGTCGATCACCGACTTCGGCGTGTTCGTGGGTCTGGCCGCCGGCATCGACGGCCTGGTGCACCTGTCGGACCTGTCCTGGAACGAGCCGGGCGAGCAAGCCGTGCGCGAGTACAAGAAGGGCCAGGAAGTCGACGCCATCGTGCTGGCTGTGGACGTCGAGCGCGAGCGCATCTCGCTGGGCATCAAGCAACTCGACGCCGACCCCTTCACCACCTTCGTGTCGGTCAACGACAAGGGTTCTGTGGTGACCGGCAAGGTCAAGGCCGTCGATCCCAAGGGCGCTGAAGTCGACCTGGGCGAAGACGTCATCGGCTACCTGCGTGCCTCGGAAATCTCGGCCGACCGCGTCGAAGATGCCCGCTCGGTGCTCAAGGAAGGCGACGAAGTCACCGCCGTGGTCACCAACATCGACCGCAAGAGCCGCAGCATCGCCCTGTCGATCCGCGCCAAGGATGCGGCCGACCAGCAAGAAGCCATGGCCAGCCTGTCGCAGCAGTCCACGCGTGAAAACGCTGGCACGACCAGCCTGGGCGCCCTTCTGCGCGCCAAGCTGGACGGCGGCAACAACTGATCGTCGGCACCGCCGGCCCCTGGCCGGCGGTCCGCCGTGAAGGCTCACCATGACGCGTTCGGACCTTGTGGAGGCGCTGGCCAGCCGGTTTGCGCAGCTCACACACCGTGACGCCGAGCTGGCCGTCAAGACCATGCTCGACGCCATGAGCGAGGCCCTGGTCAAGGGCCATCGCATCGAGATCCGCGGCTTTGGCAGCTTTGCCGTCACGCATCGCCCAGCCCGTGTGGGGCGCAACCCCCGCTCGGGCGAGCAGGTGCAGGTGCCCGAAAAGCGGGTGCCGCACTTCAAGGCCGGCAAGGCCTTGCGCGAAGCGGTGGACAGCGGCCAGATGCCGCCGCCCGAGGCCTGATGACCCGGCTCCTGGCGCCCATGCGCCGGCGCCTGGGCTTAGAATTCCGGTCAGCACTGGCCGAGGCGCATCCATGAAACGACTGCTCCGGCTGCTTCGAGTGATCCTCAAGGCAGCCGTTTTTTTTACCCTGTTTGCATTTGCGCTGAACAATCAGCAAGAAACACGGGTCCATTTTTTCTTTGGCACCTACTGGCAGGCGCCCACCGTGGTGGTGGTGTTGGCCGCTTTTGTGCTGGGCCTGATCAGCGGGGTGCTGGGCATGGTGCCGCGTTGGTGGCGCCAGCGCCAGGCCGCGCGCCGCCAACACGCGGCCAGCGACGCCCCGGCCGCCAGCAGCGCCGCCCCCGAGCCCCCGGCCACCCCAGCCGCTGCTGGCCCGGTGGCCATGCCCGCCGGCCTGCCCGCCTCCACCCTCACCCCACTGGACGATCGCACCCATGGCGCTTGACCCTAGCTGGCTGTTGATCGGTCTGCCGCTGGCCTTTGTGCTGGGTTGGGTCGCTTCGCGCCTGGACCTGCGCCAGTGGCGCATGGCGCACCGCGAGGCCCCGCGCGCCTATTTCCGGGGCCTGAACCACCTGCTCAACGAGCAGCAGGACCAGGCCATCGACGCCTTCATCGAGGCGGTGCAAAACGACCCCGACACCTCGGAGCTGCACTTTGCCCTGGGCAATCTGTTTCGCCGCCGGGGTGACTACGACCGGGCGGTGCGGGTGCACCAGCACCTGCTCTCGCGCGCGGACCTGAGCCAGGCCGACCGCGAGCGCGCCCAGCATGCGCTGGCCATGGACTACCTCAAGGCCGGTCTGCTTGATCGCGCCGAAGACGCCCTCACCCGGTTGGAGGGCACGCGTTTTGCAGGCCAGGCCCGGCTGGCCCGGCTGGCCATTTACGAGCGCTCGCGCGACTGGGCGCATGCGGCCGAGGTGGCGCAACTGCTGGAGCAGTCGGGCGAGGCCTCGTTTGCCCCACGCCGCGCCCATTACCGCTGCGAGCAGGCGCGCGAGCGCATGCAGCAAGGCGATGTGGCCGGCGCCCAGGCCCTGCTGCAAGACACGCTCAACACCCTGCCCGAGTCCTCGCGCGCACGTCTTTTGTTGGGCCAGATCCAGCTGGCGCAGCAGCAGCCCGCGCAGGCCTTTGACACGCTGAGCGCGCTGTTCGATCCGCCCTCGCCCGCCTTGCCCCTGGCCGCATCGGCGCTGGCCGAGGCTGCGCTGGCCAGCGGCCGCCAGGCGCAGGCCCTGGCGCTGCTGCAGCCCCTGCAGGCCAGCCAACCTTGCATCGACCTGCTCGATGCCCTGCAGCGCCTGGCGCCAAGCGAGCAGCAATTGCTGGCGCACCTGGAGCGCAGCCCCTCGCTGCTGGCCACCCAGCGCTGGCTGGCCACGCAGCCGCAAACCACCGCCCTGCCCGGCTCGGTCGAGCGCGCGCTGGAGCAAGCCTGCCGCCCGCTGGCGCGCTACCGCTGCGCCGCCTGCGGCTTTGAGACGCGCGACTATTTCTGGCATTGCCCGGGCTGCCAGGCCTGGGACAGCTTCCCGCCCCGGCGCATCGAAGAGCTTTGAGACGGCGCGGCACGCGCCCGCCCCCCCTTTTTTTGATGCCCGCCAGCACCTAGGGTTATCCATAGTTTCGACGCATGCCAAACTGTATACACTTTCTCACACAAAGTCGCGTACACCTGTATGCACTCCATTCCGATCCACCTTGACAGGAGACATCTCATGACAACCGCCGTTCATCCCGTCGACGAGCGACTGCCCTCGGGCAAGCTCGCGGCATTGGGCCTGCAGCATGTGCTGGTGATGTATGCCGGCGCGGTCGCTGTGCCGCTCATCATCGGCCGGGCCCTCAAGCTCAGCCCCGAAGACGTGGCCTTTCTGATCTCGGCGGACCTGTTCTGCTGCGGTCTGGTCACCCTGATCCAGTCGCTGGGCGCCACCCAGTGGTTCGGCATCCGCCTGCCGGTGATGATGGGCGTGACCTTTGCGGCCGTCGCCCCCATGGTGGCCATGGCCAACGCCAACCCGGGGGCGGGTGGGGCACAAATCATCTTTGGCTCCATCATTGGCGCGGGCTTGATCTCGATCCTGATCGCGCCCCTGGTCAGTCGCATGCTGCGCTTTTTCCCGCCCGTGGTCACCGGCACCATCATCGCGGTGATCGGTATCAGCCTGATGCGCATTGGCATCAACTGGATCTTTGGCAACCCGGTCGGCCCGACGGCCCCGTCGATTGTGGATCCGGCGCACAAGCAGTGGCTCGATGCCGCCACCGCTGCTGCTGCCGCCCCGGGCGCCAGCGTGCCGCCGGTGCCGCAAGGCCTGGCCCTGCTGCCCAAGATGGCCAACCCCAAGTACGCCGAGCTCGGCGGCGTGGGCATTGCCGCCCTGGTGCTGGTCTCGATCCTGCTGATCTCGCGCTTTGCCAAGGGCTTTGTGGCCAATATCTCGGTGCTGCTGGGCATCGTGATCGGCGGCGTGGTCGCCACCGCCATGGGCATGATGACCTTCGAGAAGGTCGGCAAGGCCGCCTGGTTTGACGTGATCACCCCCTTCCACTTTGGCGCCCCGGTGTTCGAGCCGGTGCTGATCCTGACCATGACCCTGGTCATGATCGTGGTGATGATCGAGTCCACCGGCATGTTCCTGGCGCTGGGCGAAATGACCGACCGCAAGGTGGATCAGAAGGCCCTCTCGGCCGGTCTGCGCACCGACGGCCTGGGCACCCTGATCGGCGGCATCTTCAACACCTTCCCCTACACCAGCTTCTCGCAGAACGTGGGCCTGGTGGCGGTGACCGGCGTCAAGAGCCGCTTTGTCTGCGTGGCCGGTGGCCTGATCCTGATCGCCCTGGGCCTGCTGCCCAAGATGGCGGCCCTGGTCGAGTCCCTGCCCACCGTGGTGCTGGGCGGTGCCGGTCTGGTGATGTTCGGCATGGTGGCCGCCACCGGGATCCGCATCCTGGGCGGCGTGGACTTCAAGAACAACCGCTTCAACGCCCTGATCGTGGCCATCTCGATCGGCATCGGCATGATCCCGCTGATCGCCCCCAACTTCAAGCAGTGGATGCCGCATGGCCTGCACCCGCTGATCGAGTCGGGCATTCTGCTGGCCTCCATCAGCGCCGTGGCCCTGAACCTGTTCTTCAATGGCGCCAAGGGCGACAGCCGCGAGGCCATTGAAGCGGCCAAGCAGGCCGACGCCCACTGAGCCAGCTCCCGCTGACGCAGCCTCCTGTGCCCCGGCCCAGGAGGCTGTTTTGCTTTTTGGTCACGAATGAATCGGTTACCCTCTGATGTCGTCCTCATTGCGCCTTGCCCTTGTGGCGGCGGCGCCCAACGCTAGCGAGACCAGCCCATGTCCGACCTGACCCCCGCCGAACAAGCCCTGCGCGATGCCGCACGCGACTACCACCGCCTGCCCACGCGCGGCAAGATTTCGATCACGCCGACCAAGCCGCTGTCCAACCAGCGCGACCTGTCGCTGGCCTACTCGCCGGGCGTGGCCTATCCCTGCCTGGATATCCAGGCCGACCCGTCCAAGGCCTTTGACTACACCTCGCGCGGGAACCTGGTGGCGGTGATCACCAACGGCACGGCGGTGCTGGGCCTGGGCGACATCGGCCCGCTGGCGGGCAAGCCGGTGATGGAAGGCAAGGGCTGTCTGTTCAAGAAATTTGCCGGCATCGACGTGTTCGACATCGAGCTGGCCGAGCGCGATCCCGACAAGCTGGTCGACATCATTGCCGCCATGGAGCCCACGCTGGGCGGCATCAACCTCGAGGACATCAAGGCGCCCGAGTGCTTCTACATCGAGCGCAAGCTGCGCGAGCGCATGAACATTCCGGTCTTCCACGATGACCAGCACGGCACCGCCATCATCTCGGCCGCGGCCCTGGTCAACGGCCTGGAGCTGGTGGGCAAGGACATTGGCAAGGTCAAGGTGGCGGTCTCGGGCGCCGGCGCGGCCGCCATCGCCTGCCTGGACGTGTTTGTGGGCCTGGGCGTGGACCCGCGCAACATCTTTGTCTGCGACTCCAAGGGCGTGATCTACCAGGGCCGCCCCGGGGGCTACGACGAGTCCAAGGCCCGCTATGCGCAAGACACCGATGCGCGCACCCTGGCCGACGCGGTTGATGGGGCCGATGTGTTCCTGGGCTGCTCGGCCCCTGGCGTGATGACCGCGGCCATGGTCAAGAGCATGGCCGACCGCCCCATCATCCTGGCCCTGGCCAACCCCGAACCCGAAATCCGACCCGAGGTGGCCAAGGCCGCGCGGCCGGACTGCATCATCGCCACCGGCCGCTCGGACTACCCCAACCAGGTCAACAACGTGCTGTGCTTCCCCTACATCTTCCGGGGCGCACTGGACTGCGGCGCGACCAAGATCACCGAAGAGATGAAGCTGGCCTGTGTGCGCCAGATCGCCGACCTGGCCAAGGCCGACATCAGCGAGGAAGTGGCCAACGCCTACGCCGGCCAGGACCTGGTGTTCGGCCCCGACTACCTGATCCCCAAGCCTTTTGACACCCGCCTGATCCTGCGCATTGCACCGGCGGTGGCCAAGGCCGCGGCCGATTCGGGCGTGGCCACCCGCCCCCTGGCCGATCTGGACGCGTACCGCCAACACCTGCAGACCTTTGTGACCCAGACCGGCCTGCTGATGCGTCCTGTGTTCAATGCGGCGCGGGCGCGCGGTGACCTGCAGCGTGTGGCCTACGCCGACGGCGAGGACGAGCGCGTGCTGCGGGCCGCCCAGATGGCCATTGACGAGAAGCTGGCCCACCCGGTCCTGATCGGTCGCCCCGGCGTGATCGCGGCGCGCATTCAGAAGGCCGGCCTGCGCCTGCGTCTGGGCGAGGACGTGACCAACGTCAACCCCGAGGACGATCCGCGTTTCCGCCAGTACTGGGAGCACTACCACGCGCTGATGAAGCGCAACGGGGCCTCGCCCGCCGTGGCCAAGGCCGCCGTGCGCCGCTCCAACACCATCATCGGCTCGCTGATGGTGGCACTGGGCGACGCCGACGCCATGATCTGCGGCCTGGCCGGCAGCTACATGACGCACCTCGAGCGCATCGACAGCATCATCGGTCGCCAGGCCGGGGTCAGCAACTACGCCGCGCTCAACGCCCTGATGAGCAATCTGGGCCCGATCTTCATCACCGACACCTATGTCAACGAAGACCCCACGGCCGAGCAACTGGCCGAGATCGCGGGGATGGCGGTGCGCGAGATCGAGCGCTTTGGCATCGTGCCCAAGGTGGCCTTTTTGTCGCACTCGAGCTACGGCTCGTCCAAGCGCGCCTCGGCACGCAAGATGCGTCTGGCGCGCGATCTGTTCGTGGCGCAACACCCCGACATCGAGTGCGATGGCGAGTTGCACGGCGACGCCGCCTTGCAACCCGAGATCCGCGACGCTTACCTTGAGGACAGCTCGCTGACCGGCTCGGCCAACCTGCTGGTCTGCCCCAATCTGGATGCGGCCAACATCCTCTACAACGTGCTCAAGACCACCACCAGCGGTGGCGTGACCGTGGGCCCCATCCTGATGGGCACGGCGCGCAATGCGCACATCCTGACCCCGGCGGCCACGGTGCGCCGGGTGCTCAACATGACGGCGGTGGCCGCGGCCCGCGCCCGCGTCTAAGCCGCCCGCGGCCCTGCGCGCGCCTGCGCCTGGGGCGTGGCGCACCAAAATGGCGCACCCTTGCCCGGTGCGCCATTTTTTTGCACCCAACTAGGGAGTCGCCCGAGGACGTGAACGCATGTGTATGCAAGATAATGGGTATTGATCTTGCTAGCAGACCTGTGTCTGCCGGTTGTCGGCATATTGACCCCCCTAGGAGCCCATCCCATGAACAAGCGACTTTTTATCCAGAGCACGGTGGCCCTGGCCGCCCTGGCCAGCGTTGGTGCCGCCGTGGCGCAAACCACCCCCATCAAGTTCCAACTCGACTGGCGCTTTGAAGGCCCTGCGGCCCTCTTTCTGGTGCCGGTGGCCAAGGGTTATTTCAAGGATGCCAAGCTGGATGTGACCGTGGACGCGGGCAACGGCTCGGGCGGCGCTGTCACCCGCGTGGCGTCGGGCACCTACGACCTGGGTTTTGCCGATCTGGCCGCGCTCATGGAGTTCCACGCCAACAACCCCGACGCGCCCAACAAGCCGGTGGCCATCATGATGGTCTACAACAACACCCCGGCGTCGGTCATGGCGCTCAAGAAGTCGGGCATCAAGACCCCCGCCGACCTGGCCGGCAAGAAGCTGGGCGCCCCGGTGTTTGACGCCGGCCGCCGTGCCTTCCCGATCTTTGCCAAGGCCAACAACATTGGCAACGTCAACTGGACCGCCATGGACCCGCCGCTGCGCGAGACCATGCTGGTGCGCGGCGATGTGGACGCCATCACCGGCTTCACCTTCACCTCGCTGCTGAACATTGAAGCGCGTGGCGTCAAGGCCGATGACGTGGTGGTCCTGCAGTACCCCGACTACGGCGTCAAGCTCTACGGCAACGCCATCATTGCCTCGCCCAAAATCCTGAAAGAGAACCCCGCCGCGGTGAAGGCCTTCCTGACCGCCTTTGCCAAGGGCGTGAAGGACGTGATCGCCGATCCGGCCAAGTCGATCGAGACCGTCAAGGCGCGCGACGGCATCATCAACTCCGAGCTCGAAACCCGTCGCCTGAAGCTGGCCATCGACACCGTGATCAACAGCGCCGATGCGCGCAAGGAAGGCTTCGGCCAGGTCAACGGTGGGCGCCTGGCGCTGATGGCCTCGCAGGTCTCGGACGCCTTCGGCACCAAGACGCGCGTCAAGGTTGAGGACGTGTGGAACGGCAGCTACCTGCCCGCGGCCAAAGACCTCGACGTCCTGCCGCGCAAGTGATCTGAGTTGGCGGACCGCATGAACGCCCGCTGCGTTCATGCGCCGCCCTGGATGCGGGCCTGGGCGCAGGTCCGCGCATTGTGATTGCGGCCTTGGTGCCGCGCTTTTTTGGTGCCCACAGCGCCCCACACCATGACCCAAGACGCCTTTGTCGATTTCCAGAACGTCTGGCTGGCCTACAACGATGAGTTGCTGGCCCAGAACCACTTTGCGGTGGAAGACATCAACCTGCAGGTGCGCCAGGGAGAGTTCATTGCCATCGTCGGCCCCTCGGGCTGCGGCAAGTCCACCTTCATGAAGCTCACCACCGGCCTGAAAATGCCCAGCCGCGGCAAGATCCTGGTGGACGGCCAGCCCGTGACCGGGCCGCTCAAGATCAGCGGCATGGCCTTTCAGGCGCCCTCGCTGCTGCCCTGGCGCAGCACCATCGACAACGTCCTGCTGCCCCTTGAGATCGTCGAGCCCTACCGCTCGAACTTCAAGCAGAAAAAAGAGGAATACATGGCGCGGGCGCGCCGCCTCTTGCAGACCGTGGGCCTGGGCGGCTACGAAGACAAATACCCCTGGCAGCTCTCGGGCGGCATGCAGCAGCGCGCCAGCATTTGCCGCGCGCTGATTCACGAGCCCAAGATGCTCCTGCTCGACGAGCCCTTTGGCGCGCTCGACGCCTTCACCCGCGAAGAGCTGTGGTGCACGCTGCGCGACCTCTGGAGCGCGCAACGCTTCAACGTGATCCTGGTCACGCACGACCTGCGCGAATCGGTGTTCCTGGCCGACACCGTGTACGTGATGAGCAAGGGCCCGGGCCGCTTTGTGGTCAAGCGCCACATCGACCTGCCGCGCCCGCGCGACCTGGAAGTGACCTACACCCCGCAATTTACCGACATCGTGCACGAGCTGCGCGGCCACATCGGCGCCATCCGCAAGAGCGGCGCGGTGATCAACCAGTAAGGGCCCATTGCCATGAACAAACGAACACTCGAACGCTGGTCGCCCTGGGTCCTGCTGGCGCTGACCCTGCTGATTTGGGAAGCCCTGTGCCGCGTGTTTGCGGTCTCGGAATTCGTCTTCCCAAGTCCCAGCCGCATCGCGCAGCAAACCATTGAATTTGCCCCCGTCATCGGCGGCCACGCCTGGCGCACCTTCTGGGTCACCATGGCCGGTTTTGGCCTGGCCATTGTGGTGGGCGTGCTGCTGGGCTTTGTGATTGGCAGCTCGCGCATTGCCTATGCCGCGGTCTACCCGCTCATGACGGCCTTCAATGCGCTGCCCAAGGCGGCCTTTGTGCCGATCCTGGTGGTATGGTTTGGCATTGGCATCGGACCGGCCATCCTGACGGCCTTCTTGATCAGCTTCTTCCCCATCATGGTCAACATCGCCACCGGCCTGGCCACGCTCGAGCCCGAGCTCGAGGACGTGCTGCGGGTGCTGGGCGCCAAGCGCTGGGACGTGCTGGTCAAAGTGGGCCTGCCGCGCTCCATGCCTTATTTTTACGGCTCGCTCAAGGTCGCCATCACGCTGGCCTTTGTGGGCACCACCGTGTCCGAGATGACCGCCGCCAACGAGGGCATTGGCTACCTGCTGATCTCGGCCGGCTCGGCCATGCAGATGGGCCTGGCCTTCTCGGGCCTGGTCGTGGTGGGCGCGATGGCCATGGTGATGTACGAGCTCTTTAGCTACGTCGAGAAGCACACCACCGCCTGGGCCCACCGCGGCTCGCAAAACGAGTAAGCCCATGGGCTGGCATGCGCGCCTGTCGCTGGACTATGCCAGCGAGGCGGGTCGCAGCGTGGCGCGGTACCAGCACGACGGGCCGCTGCGCATCCTGCAAAGCCTCTACCCCGAGGGCGACACGGTGTGCCACAACGTGCTGGTCCACCCGCCCGGGGGGCTGGTCGGGGGCGACACGCTCGACATGCAGGTCACCGTGGGGGCGAACAGCCACGCGCTGGTGACCACCCCGGGGGCCACACGCTTTTACCGCTCCGAGGCGGGGCTGGCCACGCAGCAGGTGCGCGCGGTGCTCGAAGACGGCGCGCGCCTGGAGTGGCTGCCCCTTGAGACGATTGCCTTCCCGGCCTGCGACGCGCTCAACCGCGCCCGCTTTGCCCTGGCCCCCAGCGCCGAAATGATGGCCTGGGACCTGTGCGCCCTGGGTCTGCCGCACGCACAGCAACCCTTTGAGCAGGGCGTGTTTCGCCAGCACCTGGAAATCGAGGGCGTGTGGCTCGAGCGGGGCCGCATCGACGCGACCGACCGGCGTTGGCTGGACAGCCCACTGGCCATGGCGGGCCAGCGCGCGCTGGCCACCTTGGTGTTTGCCAGCGGCCGCCCGATTGCGCGCGAGCGCGCCGAGGAGGCGCTGCGCCTGGCGCGCGCGCGCATGGACGCGGTGGACCCGGCGCTTGGCCTGCAGGCCGGTGCCACGCAGCCGCACCCGCAGGTGCTGGTGCTGCGCACCCTGTCCCCGGTGATCGAGCCCGCGCTCGACCTGCTGCGCCCGGTGTGGGCCGCCTGGCGCGAACACCTCTGGCAGCGACCTGGCACCTGGCCGCGCCTGTGGCGGATGTGAAGCGGCCGGGCGCCAGCGCGGCCGCCGCCGTTTAGATCGCCACCAACTGCTGGATGTTGCGCTCGGCCATTTCGTGGCCGGGGCCGCGGGCGATCACCTCGCCGCGGTCCATCACCAGGTAGTCGTCGGCCAGGGCCTGCGCAAAGTCGTAATACTGCTCGCACAGCAAGATCGCCATGCGCTGGCCCTCCAGGCCCACATCGGCCAATTGCCGGATCACGCGGCCGATGTCCTGGATGATGTTGGGCTGGATGCCCTCGGTCGGCTCGTCCAGGATCAGGAGGCGCGGGCGCGCTGCCAGTGCGCGCGCAATCGCCAGTTGCTGCTGTTGCCCGCCCGAGAGGTCACCGCCGCGCCGATGCAGCATCTGGCGCAGCACCGGAAAGAGCTGGAACAGCACCTCGGGCACGCGCTCGCTGGCCGGCCGAGTGGCCAGGCCCATGCGCAGGTTTTCCTCCACCGTCAGGCGCGCAACGATCTCACGGCCCTGCGGCACATAGCCAATGCCAGCGGCGGCGCGTTCATAGGGCTTGGCGCGGCTCAGGTCCTGCCCGTCCAGGGTGACCTGGCCGCTGCGGATGGGCACCAGGCCCATGAGCGATTTGAGCAAGGTGGTCTTGCCCACCCCGTTGCGGCCCAGCAGCACCGTGACCTTGCCGGTGTGGGCCTGCACATCGACCCCGCGCAGAATGTGCGAGCCGCCGTAGTATTGTTGGATTTGCTTGACGTCCAGCATGGCTTGATCCTTGTGTGTTCAGCGGCCCAGATAGACCTCGATGACGCGCTCGTCGGCTTGCACCTGATCGAGCGTGCCCTGCGCCAGCACCGCGCCATCGCACAGCACGGTGACGATGTCGGAGATGCGGCGGATAAAGCCCATGTCGTGCTCCACCACCATCAGCGAGTGCCGGCCCTTGAGGCTCAGGAACAGCTCGGCGGTGCGCTCGGTTTCGTCGTCGGTCATGCCCGCCACCGGCTCATCGAGCAGCAGCAGCTTGGGCTCTTGCATGAGCAGCATGCCGATCTCGAGCCACTGCTTCTGGCCATGGCTGAGCGTGCCCGCCACGCTGACCGACTGGTCCGCCAGGTGGATGGTGTGCAAGACCTCGGCGATGCGGTCTTGCTGCGCCGAGTCAAGCCGAAAGCGCATCGAGGCGCTCACCGATTTGTCGGTGTGCAGGGCCAGCTCCAGGTTCTCGAGCACCGTGAGCGCCTCGAACACCGTGGGCTTTTGGAACTTGCGGCCAATGCCCAACTGGGCAATCTGCGGTTCGTTGTGGCGCAGCAGGTCGATGGTGCTGCCAAAGAACACCTTGCCCTGGTCGGGCCGCGTCTTGCCGGTGATGATGTCCATCATCGTCGTCTTGCCCGCGCCATTGGGGCCGATGATGCAGCGCAGCTCGCCCGGCGCAATGTCCAGGCTCAGGCCGTTGATGGCCTTGAAGCCGTCAAAGCTCACGCTCACATCTTCCAGGTAGAGGATGCGGCCGTGGCTGGTGTCCAGCGCCTTGCGGTCGGTCAGCACGCGGCCATAGCCGGCGTTGCGGCCGCCCGATTCGGTGGCCTGGCGCTGCTGCGCCTGGTGCGCCTGCACGCGGCTGGCGCCTTGTTGAAGCAGATCCGGGGTCATGCGCGGCCTCCCATGGCTTTGATGCGGGCCACCAGGCCCACCAGGCCTTTGGGCAAGAACAGGGTCACGGCTATGAACAGCGCGCCCAGAAAATACAACCAGAACTCGGGGGCGGTCACCGTGAGCCAGCTCTTGGCCCCGTTGACCAAAAAGGCCCCAAGCACCGGGCCGATCAGCGTGCCGCGTCCGCCCACGGCCGCCCACACCGCGATTTCGATCGAGGCGGCGGTGCTCATCTCGCCCGGGTTGATGATGCCCACCTGGGGCACGTACAGGGCACCGGCCACGCCGCACATCACCGCCGAGATCACCCAGATGCTGAGCTTGTAGGGCACAGGCGAGTAGCCGCTGAACATCACGCGGCCCTCGGCGTCGCGGATGGCCTGCAGCACGCGGCCGTACTTGCTTTGCACCAGCGCGCGCGCCAGCAAAAAGCAGCCCAGCAAGGTCAGGCCGGTGATGACAAACAGCGTCATGCGCATGCCCGGCGTGCTGATCGACATGCCCAGGATGCGCTTGAAATCGGTAAAGCCGTTGTTGCCGCCAAAGCCCGTCTCGTTGCGAAAGAACAGCAGCATGGCCGCATAGGTCATGGCCTGCGTGATGATCGAGAAGTACACGCCCTTGATGCGCGAGCGGAAGGCAAAAAAGCCAAACACCAGCGCCACCAGGCCCGGCACCAGCAGCACCAGGAGCACGGTGGCGGCAAAGCTGTCGGACAGGGCCCAGTGCCAGGGCAGTTCCTTCCAGTCCAGAAAGACCATGAAGTCGGGCAGATCGCTCTGGTAGTTGCCATCGCGCCCGATCTGGCGCATCAGGTACATGCCCATCACATAGCCGCCCAGCGCAAAGAACAGGCCATGGCCCAGCGAGAGGATGCCGGTGTAGCCCCAGATCAGGTCCATGGCCAGCGCGCAGATGGCGTAGCACATGATCTTGGCGGTGAGCGAAACGGCGTAATCGCTCATGTGAAAGACGCTGCCAGCGGGCACCAGCAGGTTGAGTGCCGGCACCAGCGCGCTCACCACGATCAGGCAGGTGAGGAAGGCGGTCCAGGCCTTGCGGCTGAGCAGGGGCTTGGGCGGCGGCAGGGTGATGCGGGGTGGGGTCATTGGGTGATTGCTCCATCAAGGGGCCAGGCCAGGGGCGCGGTGGGGCCGCAGGCCAGGACGGTCACGGTGGTCAGGTGCTGGGGGTGGCTCATGCCTCACGCCCCTTCATGGCAAACAGACCTTGCGGTCGCTTCTGGATGAAGATGACGATGAACACCAGCACCGCGATCTTGGCCAGCACCGCGCCCACCCAGCCTTCCAGGAATTTGTTGAACAGGCCAAGGCCCAGCGCGGCCCAGACCGTGCCGGCCAGCTGGCCCACACCGCCCAGCACCACCACCATGAAGGCGTCGACGATGTAGGCCTGCCCCAGGTCGGGGCCCACATTGCCGATCTGGCTGAGCGCGCAGCCGGCCAGGCCGGCAATGCCCGACCCCAGCGCAAACGCCCAGGTGTCCACTCGTGCGGTGGGCACGCCCATGCAGGCGGCCATGGGCCGGTTTTGCGTGACGCCGCGCACAAACAAACCCAGGCGCGTGCGCGCAATCAAAAACGCCATGCCCAGCAGCACCACGGCCGCAAAGCCAATGATGATCAGGCGGTTCCAGGGCAGCTGCAGATTGGGCAAGAGCGACAGGCCCCCGCTCATCCAGCCGGGGTTTTCCACGCCCACGTTCTGCGCGCCAAACAAGCTGCGCACGCCCTGCATCAGCACCAGGCTCAGGCCCCAGGTGGCCAGCAGGGTCTCGAGCGGGCGCCCATACAGGTGACGCAGCACGGTGCGCTCCATCAGCGCGCCCACCGCGGCCGAGGTGGCAAAGGCCACCGGCACCGCCACCAGCAAGTAGGCGTCAAATCCAGCAGGCCAGAATTGGCGAAACAGCCCCTGCACCACATAGGTGGCATAGGCGCCAATCATCATCAGCTCGCCGTGCGCCATGTTGATCACGCCCATCAGGCCATAGGTGATCGCCAGGCCCAGGGCCACCAGCAAGAGGATCGAGCCCAGGCTCAGGCCGGTGAACACAATGCCCAAGCGATCGCCCCATTGCAGGGCGCGCTGCACCGAATCGAGCGACTGCCGCAAAACGGTGCGCACCGCCGGGTCCTGCTCTTGCGCCAGTTGCTGATTGAGAAGCAGCTGCACCTCGGGTTGGGCGCTGGCGCCCAGGGTGCGCGCGGCCTGCAGGCGCTCGGCGGCCTGCTCGCTGCCCAGGGCAATCGCGGCGCGGGCCTGCGTCAGCAAGGTGCGCACGGCGGCGTCGCGCTCGGCCTCCAGCGCTTTGTCCAGCACCGCCGCGCGCGAGGCATCGGGCTCTTTGAGCAATTGCAGCGCGGCCTGCTGGCGCGTGCGCACATCGGGCGCAAACAGGCGCAGCGCCGCCAAGGCGGCGTCGATCTCGCCGCGCAAGCGGTTGTTGATGATCACGTCCTCGGGCGCCTCGGGCATGGGCAGGGCCTCGCCACTGACGGGGTCGCGGGCCTGACCGTCGCGCACCAGCAGCACGCGATCGCCCACCCGCTTGACCTGCTCCTCGCCCAGGGCCTGCAAAAACACCGCGGTGCGCTCATCGGGTTGCGCCAGCGCGCGCCCCAGGGCCTCGATGCGGGCGTCGGTCTCGCCCACTGAAATGGCCAGCGCCTGCTCGGCGGTCAGGGCCTGGGCCCCACCACACCAGGCCCCCAGGGCCAGGAGCAGCGCGCCCATCCATCGTCCATGCTTCATATCGTTTCACTCCAGTGCGTGCCATCGGTGGGCACCTGGGCCATGCCATGCAAGTTGCGCGCCAACTCGGGGCATGGGCCCCACGGCTTGGGCACAAGCCCCAGCACAGGGCACGCGCGTGCCCAAAAAAAGCGCCCGCAGCGGTCAGGCCCGGGCGCTTGGGCAACGCCCGCAGGCGCTGCCATCGGCAAGGTGCCGATCAGGACGACTTGCCAGCGGGCTCGTCGGGCTTCTTGTCGTTGCCGGGGATGTAGGGGCTCCAGGGCTTGGCCTTGACCGGGCCCGGCGTCTTCCACACCACGTTGAACTGGCCGTCGGCCTTGATCTCGCCAATGAACACCGACTTGTGCAGGTGGTGGTTCTTCTCGTCCATCTTCGAGACGATGCCCGAGGGCGCCTTGTAGGTCTGGCCGGCCATGGCCTTGATCACGGCGTCCACATTGGTGGTCTTGGCCTTCTCGACGGCCTGCTTCCACATGTTGATGCCGATGTAGGTGGCCTCCATCGGGTCGTTGGTCAGCGGCTTGTCCTTGTGACCGGCGATGTTCTTGGCCTTGGCGTAAGCGGCCCACTTCTTGGTGAACTCGTCGTTGGCCGGGTTCTTGATGCTCATGAAGTAGTTCCAGGCGGCCAGGTGGCCCACCAGCGGCTTGGTGTCCACACCGCGCAGCTCTTCTTCACCCACCGAGAAGGCCACCACCGGCACGTCCTTGGCCTTCAGGCCGGCGTTGCCCAGTTCCTTGTAGAACGGCACGTTGGAGTCGCCGTTGATGGTGGAGACCACGGCGGTCTTGCCACCGGCAGAGAACTTCTTGATGTCGGCCACGATGGTCTGGTAGTCGGAGTGACCAAACGGGGTGTACTTCTCGTCGATGTCCTTGTCGGCCACGCCCTTGCTCTTGAGGTAGGCGCGCAGGATCTTGTTGGTCGTGCGGGGGTAGACATAGTCGGTGC
>JACCDV010494991.1_pt1 | contig 16106 bp, 17 predicted proteins | sample 7446131 | NCBI WGS metagenome assembly JACCDV01 (sample SAMN15323448, study PRJNA562643) | freshwater metagenome | isolation source: river surface water | place: USA:Blue River Watershed | collected 2017-08-17 | reverse complement strand
GATCTGAGTGTTGGTTTCACCAACACCGATAGTACCGATACCACCAGCTTGCTTGGTCAGTTCCATACCCATACCAAATATCCTTGGTCCCATATGCTTGATACTTGCCATCTCTATCTGTAATTTAGCTTCAGCAGTAGTAGCGTGTTTGTCGAAGATCTTCAGGATTAGATCTATACGATCCCAGACTTGTATCTTGCGCGGCACTTCGAAGCGCACATCAGCTTCTTTACGTTTCTCGGTTTGGAATTCTACGCAGAGTTCTTCTAGGTTATAAATCTGCCTAGGTTTCATAATGTTATTCACGATGATCACATCTAAGTTCTTAAGGCTGCCATCACTCTCAGCAAGCTCTTCTAAGAGCTCGGTCACCTTACCGCCACCAACGAAGGTTTTATAATTCGGGATACTGCGTTTCTGTACGGTCTTGAGTGTAACTAGTCCGCCGTAGGTTTTAACTAGACTTTCTAACTCTAGTAATCTAAGCTCAGATTCTTCTTTGCCAACCTCAGGGGAGATTATGTCAATGAGAATTGCTTTTTCCTTCAACTTACACCCGTTTTAATACGATTACTAATTTCTAGTATACGTTTCGCCACAGCCTCAAGTTTGTTGCTGCTAAGTCCGCAAGTAGGTATGCGCAGGTATTTAGAAGATATAAGTGGCACATAGAAATGCTCTTCCAGGCAAGCGTCGAATAATTTGCGGGCGAATTGTCTATCTTCTATGCGCAGTGATACGAAGAAACCACCATCAGGTCTGATAATTTCAAGACCATTAGCTATAGGCATGATAGGCGCATCAGCACCGGCTCCCAGGGCTTGCATAAATACTTGCGAGCGCTCAACTATTAAATCGCTAACTTGTTTTTGGAACTCATGGACATTAGCTAGTTTAGCCATGTCTTTAAGTACTTTAAGGGCGATTTCTTGGCCTGTGCGCGAAGCATTACTGAATGTACCTCTGATAACTCCACCAACAGTATCGCGCCATAAATTTGCATGATCGATATTGGCTGTAAGTAAAGTGGCAACACCCACACGTGCGCCATACATTGCAAAACTCTTAGAGACAGTTCCAGCAATTACTATATTGAATTTGTCTTTGTTGGTTTCTGGTCCATTTACTGAAAGTAAAAACTTAGGCAAGAAGCTAAGTCTCGAATAATCTTTACCGCCTGGTCCGTAGTCGAGATAGGCAGTATCTATGATCATTATGATTTCGCGCTCAGGCAGACCGCGCTCAATATCAGTAAGGCGTTGACGATAGATGGCTTGAGCCATCTGCTCCCAAGCAGTTTCACCATAATTCTTGCCAAGAGGGTTGTCGAAAGGAGTATTGAGTAATAGAACGATCTTGGAGTGAGGGTATTTTTCGCAACTGAAACCTAGAGTATCTTTAAATGATTGGATATTAAAATTAGCATCTTTATCTAAGATCTCAAAATTAACTATGGCTTTACGCTCAGTGCCTAGAGCGACACTATCATAGCCAGCCCAATGAGGGTTGTGAGAAATAATTACATCATCTTTATTACATAGAGCAGAAAGAGCGATGCTAATAGCATTGGTGCCACCAGCTGTTACTATCTCAGCTTTGTGAATGTGCTTTGATTCTAGAATTGATAAAGTTTTTTTTCCAAGAATTTCTTCAGAGAGTAGAGCCCCTAATTCTGGAATTCCGGGTGTTGGACAATAAGTCATATCGAGACCATTAATCGAGATCTCACGTGCGGCTTCATTTACAGCATCAGGTACTAATAGTTTGCCATCATCAGCATGAGCTGCGCCAACTATCGCTAGTAGCTTAGTTGGGTCCTTATCGTTGCTAGCTTCTTGGATCAAGCCAACGATCGGATCTTTAGATATACGTGCTTCTGTACTGTAAAAAACCATGAAACCCTGATATTATAGCAGTTTGAAGCCTATGGAAACTTCTCGCTTTAGTAAGCCTAATTTATTTTTTTATTGGATAACCAGGACTTTTTTCTTGTATCCATATTACAAATTATTTTTTAAGGTTGAGGTTGAGGGTATGAACAGAGTAGATTGGTCTAAAAACTACGTTATAGTCTCCAATCACCGTTCAATGCAAGACCCACCTCTCTTAGCTCATGCTACTAAAACAGCGGTGTCCTTCCTCGCCAAAAAAGAATTATTTATTAACCCCTTCTTTTCTATACTGATCACCACTCTTGGCGCAATAGTTCTTAACCGAGAGAAACCAGATGCCTCTACTATGAAGCTGGCTCGTGAAGCCTTGCGTACATGGGGCTGGAATACTGGGATATTTATTGAAGGTACTCGCTCGCAGACTGATACTCTAGGTGAACCGCATATAGGACCGATCTTCGTAGCACGTATGGCTAAAGTACCTATACTGCCAGTAGGTATTACTTATAAATCTAACAAACATTTTGTAATTAAGTTTGGTGAGCCTTATGAAGTAGATAAGGAGCGTGGTTTAGAGGAACAAGCATGGACTTGCCTTGAGAAAATTTCTAAGCTCTGTGATTATAAGATGCCTAATCGTTAATTAGCCGCATCAAACCTTCTACTAACTAGATCCCAATCTACGATGCGCATAAATATCTCTAGATATTTATCCTTACCTGTGGCAGTGACACCGAAATCTTTATCGTAAGCATGCTCGTAAACATCTAGCGCTAAAATTGGCACCACGAAATTAGGGAAATTATCACTGTGAGTGTTAAGCCCGTAGTTGATTAGTTTACCGTTGAGTAAATTAACGCAAGTCAATGACCAGCCCTTAACTTGGCGAGCGATATTACTTAGGTTCTTGATGTAGTTATCGAAACTGCCGAAATCTCTTTCGATAGCTTTATTCAAAGCTTTAGAGCGCTTGCCATTATCACTATTCATATTAGAGAAATAAATATCATGCAAAGCCATACCGTTAAGCGAGAAGGCTAAGTTCTTAAGATGATTAGCGTCTAATTCGCCAACAGTGTAAGTGGCGAAATATTTCTCTGCTGCGTTTACTTTATCGACGTAACCTTTATATAATCCAAGGTGGTTTTCTAGTATCGCTTTACTAAGACCTAATTTAGAATCTTTAGTTAGATGGCTAAAATCTTTAAGAACATAAGCGCCATTCTTATAACTAGGATATAACCCTTCGTCATCATCAGCTTTTGCTGGTAAGGTTTGCGCTAATGTCGCTAGTCCAAGTGCGGCTCCGCCGAGTAGGAAGTTACGTCTGTTGAGTTGTTGTTCTTGCATGGAGATAATTATAGCTATAAGCAGATAATTACCATTGCTTGGGTTTAACCCTTAGAAATAAGTCCTAGAGCTTTTCTGCAAAACTCGTTGGTTATCGCTTGATCTTCTGTGATATTGAGACCTTTGGCGTGTATATAAATATTACGGTCCTTTTTGGCTATAATCTGAGCTTGTGTTTTTGGGTCCGTTTCTTCGTTGCAATGTTTAGCAAGCTTGGCTAGATTTTTAGCACTAATTGTTTGAACTTCTCGTTGTTTTAGATTGAGATCTTTAGCTAAGTTGCTAGGTAAGGCAACTCTAATGAAGATATGTTTAATTTTATTAGCGATGCCTTGTGCTTTAACTAGGCGTGCGAGTGCATCTATAGTATTAAAAAGTAATCCAGCTTCGGTATCAACTATTATTGAGCAATCAGTTAGAGTTTCTATTTTTCGTGTAAGTGCTTGGGCGAGTCCTGAGAGATGCTCGTCTCTAGTCGGAGTTTCTTTAGCTTTAAGTCCTTCGCCTAGACGAGGCATGCATCCTGGCTCTGGTACTTCAAAGCTATGAGAAAAAATAGTTTCTAACTTGGCTTTTCCTTCTAGTTGTTTTTTTATTCTATTTGCTGCTGTTTCAGCATTAGCTATTTCGCCTTTGCGAATGCTTAAAACTAGAACATGAGGCATCTTACTTTGAGTCTGAGGCATGGAATATTATTGTATCAATATTATAATATTATTGTAATATCATTCGAATACCAGCGCCACCACTATTAAGGCTTCGCAAACCACGCCACTATCGTCCCACTAAGAACTTTTTCTGTACCACTTTCTTTCACACTCAAATGCTTATCACTAGCACGCGCAAGAGTTTGTATTTGTCTTAGATCGTAAACGTCACGCTCAGCGTCACTACTAGCACCATGCTGGTATTGAGTGATGAAATGCTGGCAGCTTTTTATAGAGATGCCATTATCAGTAGAAAGTCCGAAGCCTCTGCACAAGAGTGGTCTAGCAGCGTAGCAGCTACAACGCCCATCAGTACTAAGAAAAGGGCAAGAGTATTTGAAATCATGCGGGTTCTCTATGCCACGAATATTATTCTCAGGAAGATTTTTATCAAGCACGGTTAGTCTTGAACCATATTTCTCTTCGTATTCGGTCTGAATCTCTGAGCAGCGTTTCTCAAGTTCAGCTATAGGATAGTTGTTCGCACGCATCCAATCACGCAGATAAATAAATTCAGTGTAGGACATCACAGGAAAAGTATGAGTACAACAATCAGTGCATTCAAAATACTCACAAGTACTATTTTCGAGCCCAGCTTCTTTCATTACAGCGGCTTGAATCTCATCACATTCTGAGAGCAGTTCTCCCCAATGCGGTAGAACTTGAGCTGCTGGAAAACCAGCGCTGTTAGCGTGAGTGACTAGATGCGCACGCTTCTCAGTGTCGGGTTTAAAATATTTATGATAAAGATAGCTGTAACGCTCGGCACCAATAAGATCACCTTGGAAGCGTTTATAGATAGCTAGTAAGCGAAGCGCTTCTATGGGCGAGTGCAGAATCGACGCTTCGTCTATCTCTGAATACGGACTCAATATCTCCCAAACCTCAGAATATTTATTAGCAACTTGGTTGCGCAGTATAAACTCGGCGTAACGCAAAGAAATGCCACTTAGATGTTCTTCTAAAACACTAAGTTTCAGCGTGCGAAATCCTGAATTAAAATTCGTGTGTAAATATATTGCTGAATAGAGTTTAATTAGCTGTTTTGATAAATATTCAATAGATCTTGCTGGTACAGCGTTCTTATCTGCGGCAAGGGGAAATAAATCTCGTAAAGTTATAGGCTCTCCTAGTATTAACAGATTCAATATTTTCAAGGCCTTAATCTCGCCAAGAGCAATTAAACTCGGATCACTAATTAATAGATCTTTAAGTTCCTGGTGTTTAGAACTTAGAAATAGATGTAAGAAAGGAGCAACTTTTATTCGAGTGGCAAGTTGTTCAGCGGCAGCAGTAGAATCTAGCTCTTGGATGTAACTGAGCTCCTGACTGAACTTGCTGCGTTTAAATTCATTTAATCCAGAGCTAGTGGCTTTGATTAATTCGAGACTTGGGATTAAATTTTCACTGACCATCAAAAATAAAACTTAATTTTAACAGCATTGGCCGTGGCCACGGCCTTGGCCTTAGCTGTTAAATTAGCTAGAATGATAGTGATGGTAGTTCAGTGTAGTATTTGTGGAGTCAAAATAACCCCGAAAAATAAGGTTTCATATAGACCTAATTCCTGTCATGACTGTGAACTTGAACGCAAACGCCTCTATTCTGCACGTCGCCGCGAAACTGCTGCCCGTCGTAATAGTGCAAGAGCTAAAACTTCTAGTAAATCTACAAAAACAGTTAAAGCTAAAACGGTTAAGACTAAAAAAGTTGCAGCTAAAAAACCAGTTAAAAACAAAGCACAACTATCTAAAGAAAGAGAACGCTTACTTAAGCAACGTGAACAAGAAAGAATTAAGCGTGAGCGCGAGCGCGAGAAATTACAGTTACAGCGTGAGCGTGAACGCGATAAGTTAGCTAAACAACGTGAGAAAGAGCGTATCGCACGCGAACGTGAGCGTGATCGTTTAATTAAGCAGCGCGAGAAAGAGCGTCTGCAGAAGCTTAAAGAGCGTGATCGTCTTATTGCTCAGCGTGAAAAAGATCGCGAGCGCAAACAAATTGAAAAAGAAAAAGAGCGTTTAGCGAAGCTTAAAGCCCGTGATTCTGTTAAACAAGAGCGTGAATTAGAGCGTGAGCGTAAACGTCAAGAACGTGAGAACGAGCGTTTAGCTAAAAAAGAAGAACGCGAGAAGCTTAAGCTGGATAAAGAGCGTGAGAAACAAGCGCGTGAAGACGCTAAGCAAAAAGCTAAAGAAGAAAAAGCGCGTAAAGCTCGTGAGAAGCAGTTATTGGACATGAATATTATTTCGCAAGTGCCGGATTATGTCCTGGATTCTGGTTCTGTAACTGTGCGCAAGCGTAAGTTAACTGATAAGCGTAAGATTAAGCAACAGTTCTTTGTTTCAGCTGCCGATAAGCCAGCTTTAGCAGAAGAAATTGATCCTACTAAGCTTACTGCTTTTAATCCGTATCATGACCCTGGTGAGGTGCTGCGTGCACCTTCAGCGACTCCTTGGGATGGAACCAACTTCAAAGTAGTCTCTGGTACTTTTGTTGAGCATAATGATAAAGATGCAAATGAAAGCCGTGGTCCATCAGAGGAAGAAGTCAGAAATATTATCGAAAGAATTCGAATTGAACATAAGACTCGCAAAACCTAATTATCTAGCTGGCGCATCTTTTTAATTGCATATAAAGTATGTGTATCGTGGAATACTAGGAACATACCCTGTTATTTCCCGTCCGCATTAAAGGGTCAAACTATGCTCAAACGCGTATATATATTATTGTTAGTAATTTTGCTGAACTTCAGTAGCAGTACTGCTACCTTTGCTTTGCAAGCTGGCTCACTCTCTAATAAAAAATCTTTAAATCTGATTGCTGCCGCCGATACTCAAGATGAAGCTTGGGATGAAGGCGCTGCTGAAGATGAAGAGTGGGCGGAAGATGAGAACTGGGACGATGAAGACACTTGGGAAGAAGATGAAGAAGTGGCTCCAGTAAAACCAGCGGTAGTAGTACCAGCTGCTGCAGCACCGGTACTAGCACCAAAAACTACTACTGCGGTAACAACATCTACTACTCAGTCTGCTACACAAAAAACTGAACCGTCTGTATCTGTTTCAGGGCCTGGGTTTAGAGCCTCTAGTAGTCCAGCTCCACACTCAGCTTTAATACCAACAGAAGCAGCAATAAATGAGCCTAGTGCTTTAGTTGTTCCTGCCGTCGAAGCGATGCCACTTAAAACGGAAGAAATTATCACTGATATAAAATCAGCTGAATCAGCACTAGTTGCAGAAGATTTAGCTATTAGTGATCAAGTCAATGATAAAGCTAAGCATAGTCCAGCTGAAATGAAAAACCTATTTAAAGTTTATGGCAATATGTTGCAAGGTTTAGATCCTAAGAATCCTAGTGATTTGAATGAAATTGAAAAACTCATAGAGATAGTAGGTATACCAACACCAGGAAAGCCTAAAAAAGAAGTAACTTTACCTGGACCTAAGCCTGGTATGGAAGCTAGTCCTTTAGATCCTTTGGTGAATTTCTCGGCGCGGAATATTCCGATTCGTGATGCTTTCGCTACACTTGCTCGTGTTTCTGGTAAGAGCATTACTGTATCTGGTTTGATTTCTGACCGCGATACTATTTCAGTGATCGAAGTTAATAATCAACCTTACACGAAAGCATTTCTTAGTTTAGTAGAAGCTTCTGAAGTGGACTTCGCGGTGCATGGTGATAACTACACTATCTTGAAGCGCCGTGGTGGACAGACTAATAAGACAACAGCATCTTTTGGTGCTATGGAAGTTGATACGACTATTCCTCTTGAAGATAGAGTCTCTGACCTTTCTTATGATGATGAAAGTCTTGGTGCTGTAATTAAAGATATTGGTGAGAAATATGGTATCGACGTGGTAATGACCGCTGTGCCGACTGATAAAGTGACTATGAAAGTTCGCGGTGTTAGTGCTGAAGAGGCTCTAGAGCTGGCTTTCGCTGGTAGTCAATTCCAGTACACTCGCAAAGATGATGCTTTTATTGTTTATAGTAAAGCTAATAAAAACTTCTCCTTAGGTCGTAAGAATGTATTCTTCCCGTTAAAATACATAGCTTCTAAGGATATTGGTGCGTTATTGCCTACAGAGTTGAAAGCAAACGTAAAAGTTAGTGATAATCAAAACGCAATTATCGTTGAAGGTACGAAAGATGAACTTACTCAGATTTATGAGTTTTTGCGTACTATTGATAAACCAATTCCTCAGGTTGAGTTAGATGTAAAGCTTGTTGAAGTATCGAAAAAATGGGGTAGAACGCATAATATATTGCAAAACCAATTGCAAGTGGGACGCATAGGTAGCTTTAAATCCTTATCGCCTGATCTCACTGGTATTGCTAACGGTGCTTTACAACTAGTAGGTTTCAATACCAAGCTTGGTAAGAATGATATTAGTCTTTTTAGTAATAGACCTTCGTATGCTGAAAGAAATGATATAGCGCAAATCAAAGTTAGCCAAAGGTTATTGGTAACCAGTGGTAAGAGCGCGAAAATTAACTTCGACAAAGAAGTTAACGTAGTTTTAAATTCTGCTGATCCAACTACTGGAACTGGTGTTGGTGTTGTGCAGTCTGCGAGAATTCAACGTATAACAGCAGGTAATTCTATGGACATCACTCCAACTGTGGGTGCTGGAGGCATGGTAACAGTTAAGATCGAAGTAGAAGTCTCAGCTAATGGCGCGATTGATCCAAAGACTGGTGTACCGAGCACTACGACACGTCGTCGTATATCTTCTGAGGTACAGATTATTAATCACGAGACTATTTCTATTGGTGGTATTTTCGACGATCGTAAAGATTCACTCTCGGATAATCAATTACCGATACTTGGTAAATTGCCTATCATAGGAAATTTATTTTCAAATCGTAACAAAAGCAAAGATCAAACAGAGTTGCTAGTACTTATAACTCCGCATTTAAGAGGTGTTGACGGAGATAGTGGAGGCGAGATCGAGTACGCATACCTTTCTGGAAATTAATTTATGAAACAGTACCTAGTTGTTATTGCAATGATTATCTCCTGCGGCTTGACTCCATCTATGGCGAAAGGCACTTTTATGGAGAAGTTAGCTAGACTTAATCCGATGATGATTGATGAGGTCAATATCTCTGATGATGTTCCGGTTGAGATTATTTATGATAGCCAGTCTCCAATTAGACTTGCTTCGGCTGATGTTAAAGACAAAGGTACTAGTCTACTTAAAATGAAAGGTCTTGAGCAAGCATTCACAAGTAGAGTCTTTAATAATAGCGGTCATACGGTAATGGCATATCAGTTAGTTTGGGAGCGTCATCTACCGTTTGAAGATTACGCTAAACAAGACATTAGAATTAATAATATTAGCTCTGTTAGACCAGGAGCTGAAGATACTCTAGAATTCCGTAAGCCGATACATTACCGTAAAGATGCTTTTTATAAGGTTTTCGTGGCTAAGGTACTGTTAGACGATGGTACGGTATGGAAGTCTGATCGTGATTTCGATGTTGGCGGTTACTGGGCTGATATCAAAAAAGAAATAGAAGCAATTGACGAAGGCGATAAGTCCGTTAGTAAAGCTGTGCGTATTCAAGAGATTTTAGAGCAAAACTCTGATTCAGCGAAGTAGAATATAACTGTGGCTGAAGAAGAGATTATTGATGCCGAATCTGGCACCCTTAATAAGCAAACTACTCCGATTGATCATTTAAAGCACCTAATCAAGATTGGTTGGGAGCCTGAGCGGCCATTAATTAGGAATTTCGTTGAGAAGTATGGTTTGCAGGATGAGCTGAAGGAAATATTGCGTGGCATAACAAAAACGTGACAGAGGTCACGTTTTTGTGCTGTTGTGGGCGAGTGCAGAATATATAACTATGGTCAGCTCTACAATCAACAAAGAATTATCAGAATATTTCATCGCTTCCTTGCGTGAGCGCGGGGATAAGTCCCCAGGTACTATAGCCAATATTATCCGAGATTTGGATAAGTTGTTATCCTTTTGCGAAACTGAATATGATTCTAAGATAGATGCTGACTCGATTAAAGCTTTTATTGAAGAGCTTAAGGCTAACTATAAAGAATCAAGCTATGTTTCGAAACTTAGTAGTATTAGGCAGTTCGTTAACTGGTTGAATCTTGCTGACAATCCTTTCTGGGATCTAAGAGTGGCGCTTAGTAATGATGATTTTAGCTATTACAGTCGTGATGACATTTTCGTGCATAGTATGGGTTGTGTGCGTGAACCGCATAGCCGAGAGCTTAATAGACTGGTTTTGGGTTTTATATATGAATTCCATCTGACTCTCAGTGAGCTAAGTGAACTACGTCTGGCTGAATATAATTTGGCTTCAGGTGCTTTAAGTGTGCGCGGCTTGGAGATAGCTGCTAGTGCTAGTTTGCGCGTTGATATTAAAGAGTATCTCAAAACTACTAGACTTAGGTATGTGATTGGTGATCTAACCATGGATGATCAATTGCTAGTCAATGAGCGCAGTCTCAAATTCTCAGTACAGGATTTGCGCACTCGCTTAGCTGAGATGGAACTAAGACCTGTTTATTTGCGCCGTAGCCGAGTTATACATCTACTCGAGTCTGGATTGAGCACTGAAGAGATAGAAATAATGCTGGGAATCAAGCTGTCTCAAGTCTATGAAGACTATGAGCAAGAGCCAGATTATAGGCTGCTTAAGGCTTATAACCAGTTTCATCCGAGGGCGGATGTTTAGGCTGCTACCAGCTGCCACCAGCGCCGCCGCCGCCTGAGAAGCCGCCGCCGAAACCGCCGAAACCACCACCCGAGAAGCCGCCACCGCTAAAACCACCTCCGCTAGAAAACCCACCAATGCTGTTGCTTTTAGCGTTATTACTGGCGATAGTGTAGGGCATTCTTGGAATGGCGACGAGTCTTAAAAAGAGATAAGCGGTGGAACCAACTATAACCATCAGGGCAAAGAAAAATAAGTTTAGGGCTTCTTTAGCATTTTTGGCTAAATGAGCAGTAGAGTTTCTTGTGTTAAATTCTTCGACTGATAAAGCCATTAAGTTACTAGTAGCTTGATCAAGCCCAGTATAATAGTAGCCACGTTTGAAATTAGGTGTTAAATCCTCTTCTATGATTCGCTTGCAAGTGATGTCAGGTAGAACGGCTTCAAGCCCGTAACCAGTGCTGATATAGATTTTACGTCCACCTTCAGTAGTTGTAGGTTTAATAAGGATTAAAACCCCATTATTGTTTTTCTTCTGACCTATACCCCATTTATTGAAGAGTGCTGTAGAGAATTCGTTTACTTCTCTACCTTGCAGGCTATCAATGATTACTATGGCGATTTGATTTGAGCTTTTATTATCGAAATCTACTAGCTTGCTTTCAAGTCTAGTTTCTTCATCTGGGCTAAGCAAATCAGGAAATTGCTTAGATAAGTTGTTTACAAGTCGCTCGGGGATTGGTCTTGCCGGGCTGAAGTCGGCGGCAAAGACGGCTAAGGGGAAGAGTATCGTAAGGACTAAGAGTCTAATCACCAAACGACACCTCATTAGTCAGTTCGTTTCTATCATTAATTTGCCCAGGAAAATATAAAGCCAACTTGGCTCCAATATCTTCTATACATTGAATAAGTCCAGAAACATATTCTTCATTTATGAAGGCTTTTAACAATAGATCTTTTTCTTGCTGCCAATAATTAGCAGAAACTTTCTCGTGAATACCTTGATCACCGAAGATAGCGAAGTTACGGCTCTCTGTGGCGATATATATAAGTACGCCGTTGCGCTCTTGGGTTTTATGCATGCCAAGTTTTTTGAAAAGTTCTTGGGCTCGTTTAAGAGGGTCTTTGGACGGGCACTTGGTCTCTATATGCACGCGCAATTCTGCAGTGGTTTTAGCTTCAATAGAAGAAATTGCTGAGGAGATTTGCTCTCTATCTTCAGGGCTTAAGAATTCATGAGCTAGCATTTAGAATTTAACCTGTGGTGCGGTTTCAGCTTCCTTGGTGCTTTGGAAGTATGGTTTAGACTTGAAGCCGAACATCGATGCCATTAGATTTTGCGGGAAGGTCTTAATATAGGTGTTATAAGACTGCACTGTTTCGTTGAAGACTCTTCTCTCGTTAGCAATACGGTTCTCCGTGCCTTCTAATTGAGTTTGCAGAGCTATAAAATTCTCATTGGCTTTAAGGTTAGGGTATTGTTCTACTACCGCAAGTAACCTTGAAACAGCCCCAGCTAGGCTTGTCTGCGCTTGGTCGAATTGATTGAGCTTCTCTTGGCTCATCTCTCCTACGTTAATATTGGTTTTAGTAGCCTGGGCTCTAGCGTTAATAACTTCTACTAAGGTCTGCTCTTCATGTTTAGCGTAACCTTTAACTACCTCAACTAGATTCGGGATTAGATCTGCCCGACGTTGATATACGTTACTCACCTGACCCCACTGAGCTTCCACACTCTCGCTGCGCGAGATGATAGCGTTATAGCTGCCACTAAGGTACATAAAAGCCACTAGGACGATAGCTACGGGGATTAACCAAGACGGTAGTTTCTGAATCATGAGGATAAATATAGCATTTTAGACTTTAATTCAATAACTTTTTATTTTAAGAGCTTCTGTTACTGCAGTCGTATTAATTCCACCACAAACAATAACTACTACAGATTGCATATCCTCAAGCATTTGACTGTTAGAAAGAGCAGCTAAAGCAACCCCGCATGCCGGTTCGACTAAATAATTATGGTTCTGTTTAAAATCAAGGCAAGCAGATAATGCATCTTCATCACTTAGAACTAAAGATCTTATATCGTGTTTCTTAGTCCAGTTGAAAGCTTCTTGAGCAACAACCTTAGAGCCAAGGCTGGTGGCAATACCCGAGACAGAGTCTAGGGTCACGAGTGATTTTGCTTCCATGGATGCGGCGAGTGATCTGGTGCCTTGGGTTTCTGCGGCGATAATTGGTACACTTTGCCATTGGTTTTGAGCTAGACCTTGAGCGATGCCGCATAGTAGTCCGCCACCGCCGACCGAGCAAATAATGGCATCTGGTTTATCGACTTGAGTAACTAATTCGTCAATGATACTGGAATTGCCTTGCCAGATTAAAGGATGGTTGAAGGGTGAGATATACTGTGCTGAATGTTCTTGGGCGAAGTTGAGGGCATGTAAATTACAGTCGTCCCAATCTTTGCCAATTTGAGTTATTTCAGCGCCTAAATCTCTAATCTTCTCAATAGCAATTTTAGAGCTAGTCTCTGGTACGAATATATTTACTTTGGTGTTTAATTGTTTTCCCGCATAAGCTACTGCGTAACCAGCGTTGCCGCCAGAGGCTGAGACGAAGTGTCTAGCACCAGTTTTGAAGAGTTCATTGCATATATGTCCGATACCACGAATTTTGAAGGAGCAAGTAGGCTGCAAATTCTCCAGTTTGAGGAAAACATCTAGTCCAGCTTGAGAACTGAGTGTTGGTGAATGAATTAGTGAGGTTTTACTATGCATTAGTTAAGTCCCCCAAATGGTTACTAGCAAGAAACTTAAGAGCTGTTTCTTTGCAAGGCTCTTGATTAAAGGTTTTCAGGAGAGAGAATATAGAGTATGGCAGTTTTATATGATGAGGATCTAAGTTTGCCTGTGACCAATATTCTTTTGGTTCGAAATTTTTATTTAACCCTAATTTTTTAGCAGAAGGTGGTTTCTGCCTTGCTAGTTTGATATATTGTCTTTGATTTTTAAAGCCTTCTACAGTCAATTCAGGATAGCCAAGTTCTGCAAGCATGATTAATGAATGAGCATGGGTTACTAGGTGGACTTTCTCGCCAGTAAAAAAATAATGCTTTCCCTCGATATTTTGACTTGGATAAACATCTGCTAGCTCATTAAAGGTCATTTTGATCATGTCTTGAGCCGAACTGAAATTAGCTATATCCTCAAATTTAACTAGATCATAGTTTGCAATGTCGTAGTACCGTGTAAGTTCATCATGATTAGAGAGTTCTATTAATTTTATGATTCCGGTAATGAGATTTTGGCAAGCATAATTTTCATTCTCTGATAAAGCTTTTAAAGCATAGGCTCCATAAATTGTTCCGTGACCACCCGTTCTAAGTCTTTGCAAATTTATTTGAATGGTTTTAATAATCCGATCTTTCCAATTGGGGTCAAAGGGACCTAAATCAAATTCTTGGAATAAATCCTGATGCTTGGCAAGTGTGTCTTCGGTCTTCTGCTTGATTAAGGTCCTAATGTCACTATTGAAATCAAAGTCGCTTAAAAGAGACTGTGAAGCAATGTAGGTAGCCCCATAATGCCCCCAAAACCAACCTTTATTGGCAGCATTAGCAAGTGCTATTAAGCCTTTGTTCATTAGTTGTAGATTGTATCAAAATATGGGCAGACCTGATCTTGGTATAGGATTGATATAGCTATGGCATTTAAGAAAAACCGCTCTGCGCCAAACCCAAACAGTTTAGAGACAAGATTTAAAGCTTGGGCTGATGAATTTTTGCATAGTCCAGTGGGTTTTGATGGCAAAAGTCCAGAGGATATTATTCGCATTGATGTAGATGAGGCTAAGCAAATTTTCAGAAGGGAATTAGCGAAAAGAAAAGCTAGTGATGAGATGAAAAGCTTAGTCACTAAAGATGGGCTTGAGCTGAAGTATTGGTTTGTAAGCAAGCCTAATAAGCAGGTAAAGATTCTATTGCATGGTTCTGGTTCTAATTTCGCTAAAGCTGATCGGGCGGTGAAGCTGCTAGATAGGGGTTTCGATGTGGCGATGATTAGCTATAGAGGACATTCTGGCAATCCAGGGAAAGCAGATCAGAGAACTATTGTCAGAGATGTTTTTGAGACTATCAAAAGTATTATGGAGCTGGGATACAAGATGGAAGATATTTACTTAGAAGGAAGTTCACTAGGGACTTCTGCGCTGGCTCATACGATAAATAGGTTCCATCAGGATTTTGGTTTTGAGCAGCAGTTTGCGAGTCTAATTCTCAAGGCAGCACCTTTGAATTTAACTAATCGAGACGAAGATACTCTTAAAAGTATGAAACAGGCAGGTCTTGACTTTAATCAAGCTGAGCCTCTGTTGAGCAGGCTCTGGAATCAAGTAGAACCCTACTCTAGAATACGAGCTAAAGAAATTAAAATAGTGCACGGTACTAAAGATGACGTGGTGCCTGTGGAGCACGCTAGTCTGATCAAGACTCTACTTGAGAAGAATAATCAGAATGTTTCACTAGAGATTATTGAGGGTGAAGGACATCAGTTGAATTTGAGTGAGTATGGGATTTATTAAAATGGGGCAGATGATAGCAAAAACGTGACATTGGTCACGTTTTTGCGCTGTCAGTGATGGGACTTCGCCTGCGTCGAACGCGATGATGATGGGACTTAGCCTGCGCAAATCGCTATGCGATTTGCTGGTCTGATTCGGGGTGACCCACGTCGAAGTACGAATATTGCGTAAAAGCAGCCCCTCATCCACGAAGCCGGATTCTAGTGACATTCATGGACTAGACCTCTCTTCCCTAAAACTAAAAAAGGTGCCCTGCGGACACCCTTTTTAGTTTTAATGGGGCAGATGATGGGACTCGAACCCACGAATGCCGGAACCACAATCCGGAGCCTTAACCACTTGGCCACACCTGCCGTGACAGAAATCGATTTTATCACACACTAGCGTATCTTAAACGCCTAGCCTCTTTGAAGAGCACCTCAAGATCATATGGCTTAGGCAGATAGATATCAGCGCCAGCCGAAAGGAAATTGTTATAACCCGGGATATCAGTAGCTACTAAGATTTTAAGCCCGAATTCTTCTTTGTATTTATTTAAGCTTGTGCAGAGGGATTGGAACTTCTCGATGCCGAGTTTCTTAGCTTCTAATATAAGGATAATTGGTTTGAAAGCTTCGACTTCTTGAATCAGTGACTCAAGACCCTCAGATACTCTCGCTTCGAAACCTTCAAGCACGAAGGTCTCAGCAACCAGATCAGCGAAATCAAGATCATCTTCAAGTATAAGTATCTTTTTATTCTTAGAAGTGCGGAGTTTTTTGTTTTGGATAGCTTGCTCGATAATATCTGAGCTAGAAACATAACTACGATCTTGGCTACTGCAAGAACCGATGTTTGGGCGCAGCAGTGTCTCGCGGCGGCGGATACGATGCGGTCCAGCGGCGACTAT
>JACCDV010269501.1_pt1 | contig 16109 bp, 17 predicted proteins | sample 7446131 | NCBI WGS metagenome assembly JACCDV01 (sample SAMN15323448, study PRJNA562643) | freshwater metagenome | isolation source: river surface water | place: USA:Blue River Watershed | collected 2017-08-17 | reverse complement strand
GGGCCGAGGCCACGCGCTGGTCGGCCTGGGCCTGCCGGGCCTGGCCGCTGGCTTGCGCCGAGGCCGTGCTGCGCTGCCAGGCGGCTTCCACCGCGTCGGCCAGGGTCAGCGCCTGGGACGGCGCGGCCCAGACCGCCAGCACCAGGGCCCAGGGCCCGAGGCCGGGCCTGAGCCTCATTGCACCACCACCTTGCCGACCATGCCGGCCTCGAAGTGGCCAGGCATCAGGCAGGCAAACTGGAATTCACCGGCCTGCGTGAACTGCCAGACCAGCTCGCCCCGCTTGCCGGGCTGCACGTGCACCATGTGCGGCTGGTCGTGGTGCATGTGCGGGTTGCGCTTCATGTCTTCCCAGTGCTTCTTGATCTCCTGGGGCGTGCCCAGCACCAGCTCGTGCGGCAGCTTGCCCTTGTTGACGATGACCAGGCGCAGCGTCTGGCCGCGCTGGACCGAGAGCGCGGCCGGCGAAAAGCGCATCTGGTCGCTCATCTCGATGGTCACGGTGCGGGAGACCTGGGCCGGATCGCCCACGCGGCCAAAGGCGGTGGGCGCCGGCTTGCCGGTCGCCGGTGGGGTGGCGTGCGCGCCGTGGTGGTGCGCATCGCCATGGGCGTGCACGGCCGGGCTGGCCAGCCAGGCGGCCAGCGCCAGGCAAAAAGAATGTCGACGGATCATGGGTCCTCCAGGCAACTGAACAGGCAGACCGGCGGTCTGCGGACGGCCGCGGCGCACGCAGGTGGCCGCAGGCAGGTCGGCGCCCCGCAGGGCGCGCGGTGTTCAGGCGCGTTGTGGAGGTCGGTCCAGCGCGTCGGCCAGGTGGCTGGGCGGCGGTGCGACCAGGGCCGGGAAGGCGGTCTCGGGCAGCGGGGTGAACGCGACCAGGGGCGCCAACGTGCTCAGCAGCGGCGTGACCGAGCAGGAGGCCGCGCAGAGCTTGCAGGCATCGGGTGCGGCAGCCGCCTCGCTGCCCTGGGAAGACGGCGCGGCGGTGGCGGCACCGGCGTCGTCGCCATGGGTCTGCCCGTGGTGATGCGCGTGGTCATGGTGATGCGCAGGGCCCTCGTGGGCCAGCACCGCAGCCGGTGTGCCGGCCGCATCGGCCATGCAATGCGCGACCGCCGCCACGGCGCCCCGGAACGGGAGCACCAGGACCAGCAGGGCCAGCACAGCGATGCGAAGGGTTTTCACGGTGGTCGGACAGGGCGGCCGCAGGAAGCGGCTGTTGCAGTCGAAATTATGCCCCAGCGTCTTCAGCCCAGGTGCGGGGCGGGCACAAGAGCCCTGGCTGCAGCGGGATGTTGGGCCGGCGCGCTCAGCTGCGGATCGGCCCGGGCTGCACCAGCAGGTTGACCACCTCGTGCAGCGAATGCGGCGCTTCCTGCACGCGCTGCACGCGCGGGTTGGCGCTGTAGCGCCGGCCTGCGGGCAGCAGGTGCAGGCGCACGCCCAGCATCTCCAGCCGCTCGCGGGCCTCGATCAGCGTGGCGTTGGTGTGCATCCGCCGGCCGTCGACCACGGTGACGGCGCCCTGGCCGATCACATCGATCGCGGTGCCGCGCTCGATCACCAGCGCGGTGTCTTCGTCGATGCCCACGCCCAGCAGCTCGGGCCGCTGCGCCACGGCCGACAGCAGCCGGCCCAGGCGCCCGCGCTCGGAAAAATGCTGGTCGATGATCGCCCCGGGCACGAAGCCCAGGCCCAGGTCCAGGTTGGCCACTTCCTTTTCGGGCAGGCGCGTGGCTTCACCCTGGGCCAGCATGTGGCGTGACATCACGGCCGCGCCGGCGCTGGTGCCGCCCACGCAGCAGCCGTGCAGATGGAACGCGGTGTGCAGCGCCCCGAAGGCGCGCGTTTCCCACAGCAGGGCCATCAGTCGGTTCTGGTCGCCGCCGGTCAGAAAGAGCCCCTCGGCCTGCAGCAGGGCGGCGGTCACTTCGGCGCTGTCGGCTGCGGCCCGGTCTGCAATCGGCACCCACTGGCAGTCGCGCACGCCCAGGTCGGCGAAGGCCGGTGCCACGCTGGCCCAGGCTGCCGGCGGATCGCCGCTGGCGGCGCTGATGACGCGGATGCGCGCGCCCGCACCGCCGCTGAGCTCGACGAAGCGGCGCAGGATGCGCTTGTCCTGGCGCAGGTCCATGGCGCCGCCGACGATCACCAGATGGCCGGTGCGCGGGTTCCGGCCGAAAGCGGGCAGGGCGCTGCCGGCAAGCAGGCCGGCCAGCCAGGTGCGTCGGCGCAGCATGGGTGTGCGCTCGGCCGGCGGCTCAGGCCTGCGCGGCAATCTGCCGCAGCGCCTGCTCGAACACCTCGGCGGGCTGGCCGCCGGAGATCAGGTGCCGGTCGTTGATCACCACCGCAGGCACCGCATGGATGCCGGCCGACTGGTACATCGCTTCGGTGTCCCCGACCTCGGCCTCATACAGGCCGCTGGCCAGCACCTCGGCGGCCCGCGCCGTGTCCAGGCCGGCTTGCCCGGCGGCAGCCAGCAGCACCTCGTGCTGGTCCATGGCCTGCCGGTCGCGGTGGCAGGCCAGCAGCAGCGCCTTCTTGAGCGCCAGCTGCTGCGCCTGGCCCTGTTCACCCGCCCAATGCAGCAGCCGGTGGGCATCGCGCGTGTTGTAGATGCGGCCGCGGCCCTCAGGGTTGAATTCGAAGCCGACCTCGGCGCCGCGCTGGCCGATGGCCTGGCGGATCTGCGCCTGCTTCTCGGGCGTGGAGCCGTACTTCTGCGTCAGGTGCTCGCCGATGTCCTGACCGCCCGGTGCCATGTGGGGGTTGAGCTCAAAAGGCTGGAAATGCAGCGAGGCTTCGATGTCCGGCCGCACGCGCTCGAGCGCCAGCAAGAGCGCATGGAGCCCGACGGCGCACCACGGGCAGGACACATCGGAGACGAAATCGATCTTGAGCAGGGCGGTCATGGGCAGTCGGCGCGCGGGCAAAGCACCGATCGTAGCCCAGCACCCCGCTCAGCCGGGGCCGGTGGCCGGCCTGCGCCACCATTTGCGCCGCTCGGTCAGCCGCTCGAAGGGAAACAGGCTGCCCAGCGCCCCGCCCAGGGACGACAGGCTGTTGACCGCGCGCACCGCCTCCAGGGCCAGCTCCTGCACCACGCGGCGTTCGCTGACCTCCTGGCCCTCCTGGATGCGCGAGAGCGCATGCATCACGTACAGGCCCATCAGGGCCGAGAGCGCGAACAGGAACTCCCAGTGCGCAAAGCTCACCAGCGACAGCTCGTCGGTGCCGCCCGGCGTGCTCCAGCGCACCACGGCCGACAGCTCCAGGGCCTGGAAGGCCTGGGCCAGGCTGCCGGCGACCACCGGCGTGAGGCCGCCCGTGCCCGCGCACACCAGGCCGATGGCTGCCAGGTAGGCCGTGCCCTTGCCCTGCGGCGAGAGCTTGAGCCCCAGGTTGCCGGTGGCCAGGCCGATGCCGCCCGTGGCCACGCCCAGGACGCCGTGGATCAGGTAGAGCAGCACCAGCTGCCCCAGCGGGTTCTTGAGCGCATCGGCCAGCACCAGGGCCAGCATGCACAGGAAATGCACCGGCAGCGCCAGCGCCAGCACCGCCTTGTTCGACAGCCGGTCCGACACCCGTCCCCACAGGTAGAGCGTGAGCGCGGTTGCCAGCTGGCTGGTGATGGACAGCAGCGTCACGGTGGTCAGCGTGTAGCCGCGCTGCTCGATCAGGTAGACCGTGAGAAACGGCCCCGTGATGTTCGAGGCCACGGTCCAGGCGCCCATGAAGATCAGCAGCTTGCGGAAGTTGCGGTCTGCAAACGGGCCCAGGATCTGCTGGGCCACCGGCACGGGCGGGCCGGCGTTGTGCATCTGCGGCTCTGGCGCGCGCGCCAGGTAGGCCGAGCTGACGAAGCCGGCCAGGCCGGCGATGGCAAAGGCCGCGCCGTAGGCCATGAGCCTGTCGTCAAACGGCCCGCGTTCCACCAGCGCGCCGGCTGCCAGCGTGGCCAGGCAGGCCATCAGCGTGCCCGAAAAAAGCCGCCGCGCGAAAAAGCGGCCCAGCTCGCCCGGCGGGATCAGCTGGTGCAGCCAGGCGTTGACGGCGCAGCCGCCGACGGCGTGCAGCAGGGAAATGAGCACATGGGCGCTGATCAGCAGGCCCAGGGCCAGCGGCACGCTGCCCAGCAGCGGCAGCAGCGCCAGCGCCAGGATCAGCACCCGCGCCGCGGTGATCGTGAGCACGCCGATCAGGCGCCGCCGGCGCAAGCGCTCGATCAGCAGCGTGGCCGGCAGCTGCGCCGCCTGCGTGAGAAAGGGAATGGCCGCCAGCAGGCCCACCTGCACCGGGCTGGCGCCCAGGGCCAGCGCGAACGCCACCAGGATCACGCCGCCGGAAAACGCGCCGGTGATGCTGGCCCAGGCCAGGTCGCGCACCAGGTGGCGCTGGCCGGCTGCCAGTTGCGAGGGGCTGATCGAGTCGGTGGGGGCGAGCATGGGCAGGGCCTTGCACGCTAGCGCGGCCGACCGCCGCGCGCCGGGGGGTCGTCTGCCCGAGCGCCTGTCGGACGCGGCAGGCTCGCCCGCTCAGGCGGCGCTGGCCTGTGCCGCCGGGGCGCTGGCCTGCGTGATCGAGGCGCCGAAGAAGGCCAGCACCTGCTCGCGCTGCGCCCGCGCGTCCATGCGGCCCAGGGCAATGAGCGCGCGGGTGTAGGGCGCCTCGAACAGCAGGTAGCTGAGCAGGGCGCCGGCCTGGCCGGCTCCGGCCTTGGCGCCCAGCGTGCGCATGAGGCCGCGCACGGTCAGCGGCACCTCATGGGCGTGTTCGGCCGCCAGAGTGTCCAGGCGCTGCGACGGTGCGATCAGCAGCAGCTCGACCGGCCGCAGCCGCGTGCGCTCGCGCAGCTCGGGGGGGATCAGCTGCAGCGTCTGGTTGATGCGTGCCAGCCGCTCCACATCGACCGACATGGCGTCGAGGAAGATGCTCGACAGCGCGTGGCCGGCCACCTGGGCCATCGACGGGTAGTCGCCGGCGGTGGCCATCGGTGCCGGCGGCTCGGTCATGCGCCCCGCGCCGATCACCAGGATGCGGTCGGCCCCCAGGTGGATGGCCGGCGCCAGCGGCGCCGTCTGGCGCATGGAGCCGTCGCCGTACCAGCCCGTGCCGTGGCCGCTGGCCAGCGGCATGGCCGGAAAGACGAAGGGAATCGCGGCGCTGGCCAGCAGGTGGGCGTGGGTCAGGCGGCAGGCTTCGGCCAGGCGCTGGTTGCGCACCCAGGGCGCCATCGGCCGGGCGCTCTCGAAGAAGGTCAGGTGCTCGCCCCGGGTGTAGCTGAAGGCGCTGATGGCCAGGGCCTGCAGGTGGCCGGCCGACAGCAGCGCCGGCAGGCGCTCGAGCTCGATGCGCTGGCGCAGCAAGCGGCCCAGGGGCGCGTTGTCGAGCAGGGCGCGCGGCCGCAGGCGTTTTTGCGACAGCAGCCAGCCCAGCGACAGCAGCGACAGCCAGCGCGCCCCCGAGCCCAGCATGCTCAGCAGGTCCGACTCATAGACCTGCTCGACCGTGAAATCGCTCCACACCTGCAGCAGTTCGGCGGTGGCCTGGTCCGGGTCATCGGCGCCGCAGGCCAGGGCGGCGGCGTTGATGGCGCCGGCCGAGGTGCCGCAGATCACCTGGAACAGGCCGGTGCGCGGCCGGCCCGCCTGCGCCAGGATGGCCAGCACCTCGGCCAGCACCCCGACCTGGTAGGCCGCACGCGCACCGCCGCCGGACAGCACCAGCCCGTGGGTGGGCTGCGGCAGGGATGTCGTGGGCATGGGCAAGGCGGACGCTGCAAAACGGACAGCCCGATTGTTCGGTGCCCAAGGCGCAGACAGGCACCGCACAAACCCCAGCGTTGGCCCGCTGCGGCGGCGGCTGCGGTGCCCGCGACCGTCCCCGTGCCCGGTCGCTGCGCCTGCGCGCGCAGGCGCTTGCGGGCTCAGTTCACCGAGCCGGGGGAATTGGTGCGGTCAGGACTTTGCGCCGGGCCGGGCGTGGGCATGGGCATGGGCATGGGCATGGGCATGCCCCCGCGCGCGCCGCCCATGTGCGGCCCCATGAGCTGCTGCATCAGGCCCATGTTCTCGTCCATCAGGCGCATGTGCTCGTCCATCAGGCTCTGGCGGTCGCTGACTGACCCGGCCGCGTTCATGCGGCTGCGCAGGTCGCGCATGGCCTGCATGTGCGCCTGCATGCGCGCGCGCATCTCGGCATTGATGCCGCTTTCGGTGGACAGGCCGCCACCGCTGCCCATGGCGCCGGCGGCCTCGCTGCCGGTTGGGGAACTGGGGCTGGTGGGTGTCTGGGCCCAGGCCAGGCCCAGGCTGCTGAGGATCAGGGCGCTGGCCAGTGCGTGCTTGCGTTTCATGAAGGCGACCTCCTAGGTGTCGGGCGCCACCGCGGCGCCCGTTCAGGAGGCCACCCTCGCCGACCCGTCGTGGCCGCGCCGTGGACGCCGCCGCCCATTGGGCGCCAGCCAGGAGCCGGGCGTGCTGTCGGCGGCCGCCGCGTCAGAGCTTGGCCAGCGCCGCCTTGAGGTGGCCCACGGTGCGCTCGACGTGGTGCCACTTCTCCAGCCCGAACAGGCCGATGCGGAAGGTGCGGAAGTCCGCCGGCTCGTCGCACTGCAGCGGCACGCCGGCGGCGGTTTGCAGGCCGGCGGCCAGGAACTTCTTGCTCGACTGGATGTCCGGGTCGCTGGTGTAGCTCACCACCACGCCGGGCGCCTCGAAGCCGGGCGCGGCCACGCTGGGGTAGCCGCTTTGCACCAGCAGCTGGCGCACCTGGCGGCCCAGTTCGATCTGTTCCTGGCGCACCTTGGCAAAACCGTAGGCCTCGGTCTCGAGCATCACCTCGCGCAGGCGCACCAGGGCGTCGGTGGGCAAGGTGGTGTGGTAGACGTGGCTGCCGGACTCGTAGGTCTCCATCACCTGCAGCCACTTGCGCAGGTCCATGGCGAAGGTGGTGCTCTGCGTCTGGTCGATGGCCTGGCGCGCGCGCTGGCTCATCATCACCATGGCGCAGCAAGGCGACGAGCTCCAGCCTTTCTGCGGGGCCGAGATCAGCAGGTCCACGCCGGTGGCGCGCATGTCCACCCACATGGCGCCGGAGGCGATGCAGTCCAGCACCAGCAGGCCGCCGTGGGCGTGCACCGCATCGGCCAGGGCGCGCAGGTAGCCGTCGGGCAGCATCATGCCGGCCGAGGTCTCCACGTGCGGGGCGAACACCAGCGCGGGCTTTTCGCGGGCGATCGTGGCGGTCACCTCCTCGATGGGCGCGGGCGCCCACGGGGCCTGCGAGCCTTCGGCGGTTCGGCGCGCCTTCATCACCGTGTGGCTGGCCGGGATGGCGCCCATGTCGAAGATCTGCGTCCAGCGGTAGCTGAACCAGCCGTTGCGCACCACCAGCACATGCTTGCCGGTGGCAAACTGCCGGGCCACCGACTCCATGCCGAAGGTGCCGCTGCCGGGGACCAGCGCCACGGAGTCGGCCTGGTAGACCTCCTTGAGCATGCGCGAGATGTCGCGCATCACGCCCTGGAAGCGCTGCGACATGTGGTTGAGCGCGCGGTCGGTGTAGACCACCGAGAACTCGAGCAGTCCATCGGGATCGATCAGGGGCAGCAGGCCGGGCATGGGGAATGTCTCCAGAAATGTCAAACGGGGGCAAGCTTAGCTCATGCGCGTGCCGGCGGTTTTCGGTGACACTTCAGGTCCCTTTCATGCCCTGCAGGAGCCGCCTTGTCCCGTCTGTCCCGCCCCGCGATCGAAAAACTGGTTCATCAGGCGCTGGTGGCGCGCGTCAAGCTGCTGCTGGGCCAGAGCGACTTCGAGGCCCTGATGGCCGAGCAGCTGCGCGTGGCCCAGGCGCTGGCGCGCGGCGCCTGGCCCTGGCACGGCCCCGATGTGGCCCACGGCTCGCAGGCGCTGGCGCAGGCCGTGCTCGATGCCTTCGGGCTCGATCCGGTCTACTACGGCGGCAGCGCCCTGGACCACATCGTCTCCGAAGCCCTGGCCGCAGCCGGCCTGCACCTGGCCGATGCGCTGCGCGGCCATGAGCAGGACGATCCGGCCACCTGGCAGGCCGAGGTGGTGCCCCAGCTCGACCGCATCCTGGTCTGGACAGCCGGTGTGTTCGGCGGCAGCGGTGGCGCGGCCGCGCCGGGGCAGCGCCCTTGAACTGGCCTCAGCGGGCCAGGTAGCCGCCGTCGACGGGGTAGAAGCCGCCGCTGGCGAATGAGGCCTTGGCCGAGGCCAGCCACACCACCAACTCGGCGACTTCTTCGGGCTGGCCCAGCCGGCCCACGGGATGCTGGGTCACCAGCGCGTCGTGGACGGCCTGGTCCGCATTGACCGCGCTGATCATGGGTGTGTAGACAAAACCGGGCCCCACCGCATTGATGCGCAGGCCTTGCGCCGAATACTCCAGCGCCGCGCAGCGCGTCAGGCCCAGCACCCCGTGCTTGGACGCGGTGTAGGCCGGCGAGTTGGCAAACCCCACCTCGCTGAACAGCGATCCCATGTTGATGATTGCGCCGCCGCCGGCCTGCAGCAGGGCGGGGATTTGGAACTTCATGCCGTAGAACACACCGGTGAGGTTGGTGCGGATGACTTGCTCCCAGGCCTCTGGCGGATAGTCGGCGGTGGGCAGCAGCCCGCCGCCGATGGCCGCGTTGTTGCAGGCCACGTTCAGCTGGCCGTATTCGCTCACCGCCCGCGCCACCGCAGCGCGGCTTTGGTCGAGATTGCCCACGTCCGTGGGTTGAAAGACAGCCTGGCCACCGGCCGCCTTCAGCAGCGCCAGTGTTTCTTCTGCACCTTCAACGTGAAGGTCTGCAATCACGACCCGCGCGCCCTCGCGCGCCATGGCCAGCGCAATCGCCCGCCCGATTCCCGAGCCGGCGCCTGTGACCAGAGCGACTTTGTCCTTGAGCAGCATGTGTGGGCCCCCCTTTCGAGGCGTTTTGGGTGATGGGAAAGTCCGCCTGTGCACGGTTTGCAGCGGCGCTAAAAGCCGGTGCTAGGCCGGCGAAACGCGTAAATTACAGTAAAAAATGGCTACCAAATCGAGTGAACGATTATTTTTTGCATAAATTAACGTTCATGGATTTGAGAAAGTTTTTCCTGACCCTGCCCACCTCGCCGCAGGCCGATCCGCGCGCCACCGATGCCTGGCTTGCGCAAGCCACCGCCTTGGCACGGACGCGGCTTCAGGAGCCCGCGCCGGCGCTGCCGGCTGCGGCCAGCCAGGACGCCCAGTTCTCCGAGGAGCAACTGCGATGGCTGCGCGACTTCGCACATGACATGCGCACCCCACTGGCCTCCATCCTGACCTTGTGCGAGCAGATGAAGGCGGGCGCGGGGGGCGATGTCACCTCCACCGAGCGCACCCTCAACCATGCCCGTCTGCTCATGCAGATGATGGACGGCTTCATTGCCCAAAGCCAGGCCGAGGCGGCCGAGCTCCACAAGCGCGAGCGCGTGCTGCATGACCTGGTCGAAGAGAGCATGGTGCAGACGCGCGACCTGGCGCAATCTCGGGGCATGCGCTTGAAGCTGGCGCCCTCCGACACTTGTTTCTTCGTCCAGGTGGCCAGCGACCTGATGGTGCGGGCCTTGAACAACGTGCTCGTCAATGCCGTCAAATACGGCCAGCCCGACAGCACCGTGGGCATTTGCATGCAGCCCCGGCACGACCCGCAGGGCACCCGCGTGGTGCTGGAGGTGCACAACCAGATTGCGTCCCTGCCGCCGCCGGTGCCCGTCATCACCAAAAGCTGCGGCCTGGGCCTGGACTTCGTGCGCAAGGTGGCTTCCATGCACGCAGGCTGCTTTGAGCTGGACCTGCAGCCCCAGGGCACGGCCTTGGCGCGCTTGACGCTGCCGTGCGAAGTCGAGGCGCTGTGAGACCCGGCCGTGCTCAGCGCAGGCGCGCGCTGCGCGGCAGCAGCCCGGTCGACAGCGCCGTGCCCAGCAAGATCACCGCGCCGCCGGCCACCATGGCCAGCGTGATCCGCTCGCCCAGCAGCAGCACGCCGTAGAGCACGGCAAACAGCGGGATCAGGTAGGTCACGGTCAGCGCGCGCACCGGGCCGGCGCGCTGGACCACGCGGTAAAACAGCAGGTAGGCCACGCCCGTGCACAGCACGCCCACGGCCAGCACCGCCGCCCATGCGGTGGGCGAGGGCGTCTGGGCCGGCCAGGTCCAGGCGGCCGGCAGCAGCAGGCCGGCGCACGCGCCGATCTGGCTGCCGGTGGCCGTGACCTGGGGCGGCACCTCGGCCAGGTGCCGGCGCGTGTAGCTGGCGGCCAGGCCGTAGCTCAGGCACGCGCCCAGGCAGGCCAGCACCGCCCACACGCCGGCCAGGCTGCCCGTGGCCTTGAAACTGGCCTGGTCCCAGGCCAGCACGGTGACGCCGGCCAGACCCAGGGCCAGGCCGGCCAGGCGCCAGCGGCTCAGCCGCTCGCCCAGCCACAGCCAGGCCACCAGCGCGCCGAACATGGGCGTGGTGGCATTGAGGATGGCCGACAGGCCCGTGCTCACCGACATCAGCGCGAAGGCATACAGTGCAAACGGCAGCCCCGAGTTGAGCAGGCCCACCACCAGCAGCGGCCAGGCATGCTGGCGCAGCTGCGCGCCCTGGCCGCGCCACAGCAGCAGCGGCAGCAGAAACAAGGCGGCAATGCCCACGCGCACCGCCGCCGTGGCCACCGGGCCGAAGTCGCCCACGGCCAGGCGCATGAACAGAAACGACGAACCCCAGATGGCCGCCAGCAGCGTGAAGTCGGTCAGCCAGGGGCCGGGGGCGGCGGGCGAAGGGGAGGGCGGGCTCAATGCGCGGGGCTTTCCAGGGCGAGCAGCGCGTGCTTGCGGTGCAGGCCGCCGGCGTAGCCGGTCAGGCGCCCGTCGTGGCCGACAACGCGGTGGCAGGGCACCACGATGCTCAGCGGGTTGCGGCCCACGGCCGCGCCCAGGGCGCGCACCGCCTGGGGCTGGCCCAGCTGCCGGGCCAGCTCGCCGTAGCTGCAGCGCTGGCCGTGGCCAATGCCCTGGAGCAGCTGCCAGACCGCCTGCTGGAAGGGCGTGCCGGCGCTCAGGTCCAGCGGCAGGTCAAAGCGCTGCAGCCGGCCGCCAAAGTAAGCCTGCAGCTGGGCCTGCGCGGCCTGCAGCAGCGCATGCGCTCCATCGTGCGGCCACTGCCCGCTGTCGAGCGCGGCGGGCCGGTGCTTCTGGTCCTCGAACCACAGCCCGGCCAGGCCACGGGCGCTGGCGGCCAGGCGCACCGGCCCCAGGGGGGTGAGCGCGCGGGATTGGACGAGGAGAGCAGCGTGCGGCATGGTCAAGGCGGCATCATAAGTCGCGCCCTGCGGTCGGCTGCGGGCCGCGTGGCTCATCGGTGGGTGGGTGCGCACCGCCACCTAAAAGCCCCACACGCTCCGAGCGTGCCCCTGCGGCCTGCAACCGGGGCCGCAATCCTCGCCCTTCTTTCTCCACCGAAACCCCGCCATGCAAGTGTCCCCCTCCATCTTCAAGGCCTACAACGTGCGTGGCGTGGTGCCTGCCACGCTGGACGAGGCCGTGGCCCAGGGCCTGGGCCGCGCCTTTGGCAGCGCCGCGCTGGCCCAGGGCGAGCGCACGGTGGCCGTGGGCCGCGACGGGCGCCTGAGCGGGCCGGCCCTGAGCGCGGCCCTCATCGGCGGCCTGCGCGAGGCCGGCGTGGACGTGATCGACGTGGGCGCGGTCACCACGCCCATGCTGTACTTTGCCGCAGCCACGCTGTGCACCAGCGGCATCCAGGTCACCGGCAGCCACAACCCCAAGGACTACAACGGCTTCAATATGGTGCTGGCCGGCAAGGCCATCTACGGCGAGGAGATCCAGGCCCTGCGCCGCACCCTGCAAGCCCAAAGCTGGACCCTGGCCGCCCAGCCCGGCGGCCTGCGCCAGGTGGACCTGGCCGCCAGCTACCGCGACCGCATCGTCTCGGATGTCAGGCTGGCCCGCCCCATGAAGATCGTGGTCGACAGCGGCAACGGCATTGCCGGCGCCTCGGCCCCGGCGATCTTTCGCGCGCTCGGCTGCGAGGTGGTCGAGCTCTTCAGCGAGGTCGACGGCCACTTCCCGAACCACCACCCCGACCCCAGCAAGCCCGAGAACCTGCGCGACGTGATCCACGCGCTGCAGACCACCGACGCCGAGCTGGGCCTGGCTTTTGATGGCGACGGCGACCGGCTGGGCATCGTCACCAAGGACGGGCACACCATCTTTCCCGACCGGCAGATGATGCTCTTTGCGCGCGACGTGCTCTCGCGCGTGCCGGGTGCGCCCATCGTGTTCGACGTGAAGTGCTCGCAGCGCCTGGCGCCGGCCATCGAGGCCGCCGGTGGCCAGGCCGTGATGCACAAGACCGGCCACTCGCTGATCAAGGCGCGCATGCGCGAGCTGGGCGCGCCGCTGGGCGGCGAGATGAGCGGCCACATCTTCTTCAAGGAGCGCTGGTACGGCTTTGACGACGGGACGTACGCCGGCGCGCGGCTGCTGGAGATCCTCAGCCGCAGCGCCGACGCCTCGGCCGTGCTCAACGCGCTGCCCACCAGCTTTTCCACGCCCGAGCTCAACGTGGCCTGCGCCGAGGGCGAGCCGCACCGCCTGGTCGAGCAGCTGATGGCGCAGACCGCGCGCTTTGAGGCACCGGCCAAGGTCTCGACCATCGACGGCGTGCGGGTGGACTGGCCCGACGGCTTTGGCCTGATCCGCGCCTCCAACACCACGCCGGTGCTGGTGCTGCGCTTTGAAGGCCAGAGCGAGCCGGCGCTCCGGCGCATCGAGGGCCAGATGCTGGAACTCCTGCGCAGCGTCAAGCCCGACGCGCAGCTGCAGGGCGCGGCCCACTGACGCCGCGCATGCGCATCCTGATCGTCAAGCTCTCGTCCCTGGGCGATGTGATCCAGACCCTGCCGGTGCTGCAGGACCTGCGCAGCGCCTTGCCCGAGGCGACGGTGGACTGGGTGGTCGAGGAAGCCTTTGCCGACCTGCTGCAGTCCGTGCCCGGCCTGGACCGGGTGCTGGTCTGCGCCCAGCGCCGCTGGCGCAAGACGCCGCGCGCCGCCTCGGTGCGCGCCGAGCGCGCGGCCTTCCGGGCCCGCCTGCGCGAGCAGGCCTATGACGCGGTGATCGACTGCCAGGGCCTGATCAAGTCGGCCCTGGTGGCGCGCCAGGCGCGGCTGGCCCCGGGCGGCTTTACCGCCACCTTTGGCAATGCCAGCGCGCAGTGCAGCTACGAATGGCCGGTCAAGTGGCTGCTGCAGCGCAAGGTGCCCATGCCGCGCCATGTGCATGCCGTGCAGCGCACCCGCCTGGTGGCCGCCGGCGCGCTGGGCTACGGCGGCGCGCCCTTCATGGCGCAGCCGCCGCGCTATCCCTTTGCGGCACGCAGCGCCGATCAGGCCCATGGCGTGTGGCTGTGCCACGGCACCACGCGCGCCGACAACGAATGGCCGCTGACGGCCTGGGCCGAACTGGGCCGGCGGCTCATCGAGGCCGGCGAGGCCGTGTGCATTCCCCAGGCCTCCGACAAGGAGGCGGCCTGGGCGGCCGAGCTGGCCGAGCGCCTGGGCCCCGGTGCGCAGGTGCTGCCCCGGCTGGCGCTGTCGGCCCTGTGGCCGCGCATGGCGCAGGCGCGCGGCGTGGTCTCTGTCGACTCCGGCCTGGGCCACCTGGCCGTGGCGCTGGACCTGCCGGTGGTGCAGCTGTTTTCCCAGCCGCGCATCGGCCGCGCCGGCCCCGTGGGCCGGGCGCACCAGTGCGCCATCGGCGGCGACCACGTGCCCACCGTGGACGAGGCCTGGCAGGCCTGGCAGCGCTGCCTTCGCGCGCGGGACACGCGTGACACAGAGGCCGAGTGATGGCCGAGTTGCGCTGGCACGAACGCGCCGCCCTGGGGCTCTATGGCCTGCTCATGCGCGCAGCCCGGCCGCTGCTGCGGCGCAAGCTGGCGCGCCGCGCGCGGCAGGAGCCCGGCTACGCCGAGGCGGTGCCCGAACGCTTTGGCCGCTATACGCAGCCGCCGGCTGCGCCGGGCCAGTGGGTCTGGGTGCACGCGGTCTCGCTGGGCGAGACGCGCGCGGCCGCCGTCCTGGTCAAGGCCTGGCGGCAGCAGCAGCCGGGCCTGCGCCTGCTGCTCACCCATGGCACGGCCACCGGCCGCGCTGAAGGCCGCGCGCTGCTGCAGCCCGGTGACGTGCAGGTCTGGCAGCCCTGGGACGATCCCGGCGCCGTCGCGCGCTTTTTCGCCCACTTCCAGCCGCGCCTGGGCGTGCTGATGGAAACCGAGATCTGGCCCGGCCTGCTGGCCGGCGCGCGGCAGGCGCGGGTGCCGGTGGTGCTGGCCAATGCCCGGCTGTCCGAGCGATCGATGCGCCAGGCGCAGCGCCTGGCGCCGCTGGCGCGGCCGGCCTACGCCAGCCTGCACGCCGCCCTGGCCCAGACCCAGGCCGATGCGCAGCGCCTGCAGCGCCTGGGCGCGCCGGCGGCGCCGGTGCTGGGCAACCTCAAGTTCGATGCCCGGCCCGATGCGGCCCAGCAGGCCCTGGGCCAGGCCCTGAAGGCGCGCGTGGGCCGGCCGGTGCTGGTGCTGGCCAGCTCGCGCGAGGGCGAGGAAGAAGCGTTCGCAGCGCAGCTGCAGGCGCGGCGCGACTGGCCGTTCCAGCCGCTCATCGTGCCGCGCCATCCGCAGCGCTTTGACGAGGTGGCGCAGCGGCTGCAGGCGGCCGGCTGGCAGGTGCACCGGCGCAGCCAGTGGGGCACCGACATGGCCGGCCTGCCGGCCCCGGCGCCCGGCAGTGTGTGGCTGGGCGACTCGCTGGGCGAGATGGCGCTGTACTACAGCCTGGCCGATCTGGCCTTGCTCGGTGGCAGCTTCGCGCCCCTGGGGGGGCAGAACCTGATCGAGGCGGCCGCCTGCGGCTGCCCGCTGCTGCTGGGGCCGCACACCTTCAACTTCAGCGAGGCGGCCGAACAGGCCCTGGCCGAAGGTGCGGCCCTGCGCGTGCCCGACCTGGCCGCCGCCCTGGCCCAGGCGCAGGCCCTGTGCGCCACCCCGGCCCAGGCCCGCATGGCCCAGGCCGCGCTGGGTTTTGCCGCGCGCCACCGCGGCGCGGCGCAGGCCACCGTGGCGGCCTTGCAGGCCTTGCGGCAGGTGCCGGCCTGAGCCGCACCAGCGCCCCGCCCACTGCTGCCAAAGGCCACAAGCGCGTCGGTGCCGGCGCGCGATCGCTGGGCCAATTTCTGACATGAGCCGCTAGCCGCCTCCCACAGCCGGCGCGCGCGGCCGACTTGAAGAATGCGTCTCCCTTGATCGAGATCCCTTCGCTTAACCAGGAGATGCTTCATGAGATCCAAACTTCTTTCTTTGGCCATCGGTTCCGCACTGGTCGCCAGCCTCGGCCTGGCCTCGGCCCAGACCGGCGGCACAGGTGCCACGGGGGGCACGGGTGACACCTCCGGCCAGGGCTCGGGTGCCAGCAGCACGGGCGGCACCGAATCGGGCACCTCCAGCGGCTCCACCGGCGCCACGCCGGGCACCTCTGGCAGCACCACAGGAACCGGCTCCACCGGCACTACAGGTACCACCGGCACCACCGGCGACACGGGCACCAGCTCCGGCACGGGGATGGGCACGGGCACGTCCGGCAGCGGTGCATCGACCACGACCACCACCACCACCGACTCGGCCACGGGTTCGGCCCCGTCGGCCCGCGCACCGCGCGCCGACCGCAACTGAGGCCCGCAGGCCGTGCGGCGCGGCTGCGCCGTCCCGGGCCTGCCACGCATTTTTTCGGGCGGCGCAAGCCGCCCTCTTTGTTCAGGAGCACACGACATGGCTGTCACACGGCCTGTTCGGTGGCTGCGGGGCGCCCTGCTCGCCAGCGCACTCGGGCTGGGCGCGGCCGCGTGGGCCCAGCCTGCACAGGCGGGCGGCACGGCCAGGCCCTGGGCGCACGCGCCCGACCTGGCGCGGGCCTCGCCGGCCGCGCGCCAGGTCATTGCGTGGGTGCGCCTGTCGCGCGACCACCAGAGTTGGCCCTTCATCGTGATCGACAAGCGCCAGGCGCGCG
>JACCDV010275128.1_pt1 | contig 16111 bp, 14 predicted proteins | sample 7446131 | NCBI WGS metagenome assembly JACCDV01 (sample SAMN15323448, study PRJNA562643) | freshwater metagenome | isolation source: river surface water | place: USA:Blue River Watershed | collected 2017-08-17 | reverse complement strand
TAAAATAAAATAAAAGCAAGCTTGCTTTTACTAATGCCAACCATTTTAACGGTGGAGTTTCAAACTTTTTTATCTTGATAAATTTGATAAATTGGCAAATAAGACTATTTTTTGTAAATATTTCAAGTTTCTTGAATAGCTATATATTTATATTCACTTATTATAATAAGCCATTTGAAAGGGAATTGAAAAGGCATAAACCTTAAACTAATATTTTAGAGCTCATATGAAGAATTATTATAGCGTTGAAAGAAGTGACTTGATTGATCTCACCTATATTTATATGTTTCTTTTTGTTTTTTGATAGATATCTATCTTTACTAAGATTTTATCTTTATTTTTAATGGTAAAAAGTCCAAAGTAATCAAGAATGTATAATTAGCTATTAAGAGTATTAATTATCATGAAAATCGTAAAGATTCAGATTATTATATATCAATATCAAAACTATATATACGATGCATTAGAAGGTGAAGCCAATAAACAAATTAACATTTACTTCACTGATAAATCAGCATTATTAGTTTACACTGGAATTTTATTTATATTCGACATATTTTATTTATATCCGAGATGATTGGGTGTTGACTATGCAAAGCTCCTTTTATTGATGTTTGAGATTCTCTTGAATTACACCTAATGAAGCCAAAATATTTGTCTGTAGACTAATTGCTTGTAAGCTATAAGGGTTTTATCATTGAAAAGCCCTTCAATTCATAGTCGAGGGGATAGAATGTATTTTAAATTGAACAATAACAATATTTGTGGAGGAAAAGACTCGATAATACTCGAGAAAGATGGAATATTTGCAATGATCAAGAATTCTAAGGTAGCAATCGCGAAAAAATTCAGAAATAATGAAATTTTCATTATAAATTAATTATAAAAATTAATTATAATACAGAATCCCTAGGAAAACAACTCCTCAAAATACTATTTATATATAGATGGTCTTACTACTTTATCCTTCTTCAAAAATGAAATCAATCTCTATGATTTTGGTCTTCTTCCTTGCCTGCGTTGCTATGGGTGTTAAACTCCATGAATCAAAAGCATCAAATCCCCCATGTCATGGAACTCCTGTTACTATTCCTTTATATAGTGTACTAGCTAGCTAATGAAGTCGTAATAAATTTCCACATGTTAGTGTATCGCCGCTTTGACTAAGACTGCGTAAAATTTATTTTTATTTAAGTGTATTTCTTTAGTGATAAAGGCGTAAATTATTTCTAAAAGAAGCGTATGCCCAAAATTTATAAAGATGTAGAATTTTGATTGATAAAAGAGTAATTAAAATTTAAAGAAGTGGTATTTTACTTTATATTCCAGAGTATAAAATATTTTAAAAAAAAGATGTATAGAATATATCATTTTAGTGTAAACACTTCTTAAAAAAAGGCGTAATAAGTTCTTAACTTAGGGTAAGAATCTTTTAATTAAGGCGTATAATAATATTTTATGGAGTGTAAAATTATTTTGAGATAAGACGTATTTACCTTTTAATTTCAGAGTAATTCACCCCTAATGAAGAAGTAGACATTTTTTGATGCTAGTGTATTCGACTGTCTATATAGTCGTATTTTTTGGTGTAATTAAGTGTTTTGACTTTATAATCAAGTGGTAGTTCATGATTAATCAAAGGGTAATGAATGGTTAAGATAGCCGTAATACTTTTGTTGACCTAGTGTATAGCTCTTATTACATAAGGCGTACATTTTGAAATAATGTAGGGTAACAAATAGATCATGAAGTCAAGCTCGTAAGAAAAACATTAAAATAGTGTGTAATTATCTTATGAAATAGCGTATATCTTTGCCCAAAAAGAAGTATTGATAATAATTATTTAAGAGTAATTTAAAGCTTAATAAGCTGTTTAAAATGTTATATTTCAGGGTAAAATTTATTTAAGAGTAGAGAGTTGGTCCATTTTAAATAAGCTGTATTAGTTGGTTAAACTCAGTGTATTTAAGATCTCACTAAGGTGTAAATTATTGAATATCTTAGCGTAAGCACTACATAAAAAAAGGTGTAAATAATCATAGAGTTCAGCGTATACCATACTTAACAAAGAAGTATATTTTTGTTGAATTCAAGAGTAATGAATAACATATATAAGAAGTATAATCAAATAAACATCAAGTGTAAGTCCATTTATCAATAAAGGCGTCGTAGATTTAATTGAATCTATAGAGTAAAATGTTTTTCATGTAGATGTATATGCCCTTTGAAATTAGGGTAGGCTCAATTCTGATTAAGGAGTAAGCCTTATTCGATTTAGTGTATATCTTTTTTTATCTAGACAACGTCGTAAAATCTCTTCAAACATTTAGTGTATTTTCAAATTAATAAAGGCGTAACAGTAAATGTCAACAAGGCTCAACGTATTTTTTTCTTGAAGAAGCTGTAATTTAAACCTTTAGATAGTGTAATTAATACTTAAAGGTAGGCGCTAAGTTAACAAACTGTATTTATTTGGAATAAATTAGGGGTATGCTATTTATTACTTCAGTGTATGTGCCTAGTAATAAAGAAAAAATGTACAAAACAGACATTTATGATCACCTCCGAATCCTAACTTTAACCATTTGAACAGATTGCTCATTTATTAACCTTATTATTCATATAAGACTATTTATCAATAGATCAATAGATTAACAAAGAATGAGTGTTTAGCTAAAATAATATCAATCCTATTAATGACTTAGATCAATTTGTTTAGAAATTATTTATTTGCAGATCTGTATAAACTTCAAATTTGATTAAAGATGTACGCCAAAAAGAACGTCGACAAAAAGATGGATTCCAAGGGACTCACCGTATTGGGCTACTTAAACTTGGAAAAATCAGTTTACTTGTCCGAGAGCAAAGCCGGAGACAATAAAAAAAGATACTTGGTTAAAACAATTCCCCTATATAGTGACTCACCCCAATTTCAAAGCACTCAATAAGCCATCCTCAAAAAGACCTTCACGAGTTCCATCTGTTACTTCAAACCCGAGTTCTACGATTTCCAAAACAATCAATTGCACATTGGATACAAAGTTCAATCGCTAAGCTTGCAGACTCTTATTTGGATCCATAAAGAAGAGTAAAAATTATTCAGTACAATGGTACTTAGAGACTTCACTGTCCGAATCTTCGAAGGAATTGCAAGGCTAAAGCAGTCTGATATCTTTCCTCAAAATTTAAAACCCTCAAACATATTCCTGTAAATTCGCTCAATGGAAGACAAAAATTGGGTGTGGAGTGAGGCAGGCTTACACACTACAAAGAGAAATCAATTTTACAATAAAATAAATCTCCAAACAATCGCAAAGAACAACAGCATTAAGATCGATCCATTCTAAATGGAGTTCTACTCATTAGCAATCATCCTCTTGGAAATGATTACTCTTCAATCCACTGCAACCATAGACAAAGTAGTTCGAAAAGGTGCGAAGCTCCTATAAATTCCTAACTTTGAAGAGGCAGAGTAATATTATGGAACTCGCCTTACAAACATCATTAAGCTGCTTTTACAACCACCGAAGGACAATAGTCTAAACAAAGCGATTCAAGATTATAAGGAATCGAAGGAATAGTAATAGAGCGAATAACCCAACTATGGAGAATATCAGTTTAGTGAGGAACGACTGTAAAGTTTTATAAAGAATTAAATGATAGTGAGAATGTAGCAAAAGGCTAAGGATTTTATAAAAGATAATAATCTATGTGCTCGCGATGTCTTCTAAAAAATGAATATCTTGGATCCTGAGTTTAACTTTTCGTTCACAAGCATCAGGGAGGTACGATAACTGTTTGAATATGTTGGGTAAAAGTTAGACAATGCTGAGTTAATATACGTTTCAACGTATTTTGCAACTATGTCTTCTATCAAATACTTTAAATTCATTCAGCTTCTCTTTCCGCCAAAGGAGTTGATTTAGTGCATTATCATAAAGGCATCCGAAAACTATGATTCTTTTAAAGAATTCTTTTAGTCTCAAACTTCAGGGAGGGATTTTTGGAAGGCAGAGTAAATAAAGCTGTTTTTAGAATCTGTTTAAGCTCCTTTCGAATAAAAGCACATACAATAAACTTTAAAGGAATGGACAAAGAGTAGCAGTAACAAAACCACTATAAAATACGCAGAGATATATGCAGTATTTAAGCCAATCATAGGAATGAGTATGTCTTTATCAACAATAAAGAAGCCAAAAGGGAATTAAGACTCGAGTGATGGTGGAACTCTACTGAGAATTATGATGCATAAACTAAAGAGAAAGCTAGAGTAAGACAAAGGCTAAGATCTTGTAACATTCTTTAGGAAAAGTGACATTAAACTCAATTGGACTGTTGACTCAAAGGTGTATAAACTCATTAAGAACTACACAAAAGATAAGGAGTTCGATGAATAAAAATACAAGAAAGCCTTTTTGCAAATGTAAAAATAGGGCGGAGTATAAGGAGATATGACAAATCAAATAGACTATATAAAGCTAATTCGCAATCTCTAGCTTGAGGAGCCCATTGACCTGCTACGACAAGTCTTTACCCAAAAGATAAATGAACTCGGAAGATAAGCCTTCTTTTAACTTTACCTAAAGAACGAATAAGGATGGACTATTTAATCATTCGAACAGTTCAATTAAGACTAAGGCCTTGAATTTGAAGACAGGCAGTTGAGAATTCTATTTTCAGAGATGGATTCAGATAAATCAGGCACCATTTAAACACGAGAACTATTCTATAGGTTGACTAATATCAAATAGTTTGACTATAGCTTTATAGTGGATTCGGTAAAAGCCAAAATAGAGAAAGAGGGGATTTACTTATTTTAGTATTTTCAAGAGTGTGATCAGAGAGCAAGACTTCTTCTCAGTAGCACAGCTGAACTCAAATATATCTTAGAAATGATTGGACTGGAGCTCTCCTAAGATCATCTTCATCAGTTTTTCAATAAGTTCTCGAAGAAAGGCAGATTCGATTATATGACTTTTTTGAGGTAGTTCCATCCAAAGCCTAAACTATTCTTCTCAGCCGTGCAATTCATCATTTCGGTGCATTATAAAGGAGATTTCGATAGATTATATCAAATGGGATTGAAGTAAGGCAAAAAGAAATGGAATCTACAATCTTTATAGCTAATCAATGAATAAATGGCCTTAGATTTTAGAAGGTCATAGCTGGAATAAATTTGGCGATTTTTCGACCCAAACAACGAGGGAAGTTTAACCAAATAAGAAGTATCCTAGAAATTCGGCTACGAATTTGTGAAGACAACCTAATTAACAACAAAAAACGTATAATCAATAAAAGATCTCCAACAAAGGAGAAAGTAAGAAAAAGAAAAGAAATAATCCCCAGCGAAGAAGGTTAATACTGACCGCAACAAATAACCCAAAGGGTAATCCTTATTGTAATAGCTTAAGAGATTAGGAGAAAAACAGTTGAACGCTCTTTGCTTGAAAATGATTGATAGTACTCCCGATATGAATGGAAGTATTTATCTTTCAGATTGCTTGTAACTTATGCAGAACAGTGGAGTGGCCAGCAATAAAAAGGAAATAGCTGCCCTTTTGAATAATTTTACAGTTGAATGGACAAAGAAACCATCAGTAAATATTGTGAAATTGTTCTACTATATCTATGATCAGATTTTTCAGGAAGATGAAGAGAATTTAGCCAAGATAAAAGCACATATTACCATTCTTATTATAAAAGAGATAAAGAAATTAAAGGGAATTAGTAATGCTGATTTATTTCTGTGGTGCAAGAGGAAGGATAAAATGAGATTAAGTGACTTTGAATAAGTGTTTAGAAATATTGTCGAAGCGGAGGTATTTTTTGAGGATCTGGAGGGAATATGGAAGAGTTGGGGAGACTAAGATTTTTATACGTAAGAAACTCTTGATCAACTGCTGCAAACAAAATAGTATAAACCAAAATAGAAGTAAAAGTAAAAAATGGGCAAAGAAAAGGAAATTCCGAAGTTGCAGAAAAAGCAAAGTAATAAACCAAAGCTCAAACTTTCTGAAGAAAACAAAATGATAGATTTCATCAATTAAGAAGAAAGAGATACTCCTCAACTTAGAAAGCCTATGAGTTTTGGCTAAAAGGACCCAACTTTCCGTCGATAAAATAGTAATAGAAACAGCATTCGATAAAGCGGCAACGTCTAAGCAGACACGCCTATAAACCGCTTCAAAGCTTAAAGCACATAAAGAGGTAAATAACCTGAAATAAAAGGATTGGAGAAGAAAAAATCATCATTTGGCAACAAAAAGCAGAAATAATAAAAAGTATAATTGGAATAATTTGTCAATCCCATCAAATAGGATAAAAAGAAATAAACAAACAAAGTTACATACACTAAGAATCAGCTACTATAAAAATTGAGAGAGCAAATTGTTGATAATGGTGACCAATACATAAATGAACTCTTCAGCAAGACCAATATAATCTAATCAAAGCGTCTTATTGGTTGCCTCACCATCCATTATGACTTTAGCTAAGAAGAAGCTTTACAGTTAGTTTAATATTTAGCCAAATTCGATAAGATCAAACTTGATACAATAAAAACCCATCTATCGAAAAAGAACGAATCGCCATAAAAAGAGGAGGATAAAAAAGGGAAGAGTAAATAAAAGATCTAAAGGAGTAGGCCAACAGTGCAAGATAAAAATACGTATCCCTCTCCTAAAGAAAAATAAGGTAAGCGTATTATTGATCCAAGAAGACAAAAGATCAATATTCCTTTAGTCAAGTAAAATATCAAACACCTAAAAGCTTAATTTTGTAAAAGGTTTTAGCTCAATTAACTTTAGCCTTACTTTTTCGCAGACAAATAAACAGTAAGTCGATAAGATTTCATCACGAAATGTCAATCAATAAGTACAACCTTTTCCAGCAATATTTGTGAAAAGATCTTTGATTATTTGAAACCTGACACTCACGATAAAGTAAATGGACTGTCATTTAAATTAGGGATGGGAGTTGATGAGCCAGTATAATAGCAATAATAAGACTACCTTCCTTAGGATTTATAAAAGTAACTTAAGGTAGTCTTCTAAAAGGCAGATAAAGATCACAGTGGCTTTATTGAACCCAACTAAATCGAAGAGCTTCTTTCGTCTTTGGGATTCAATTAAAATATCAAATAAATCTAGAATTATTTTGCGAAGATGGATTAAAATTTTGATAATCGCATTTCCTACAACGAGTTTCGACGCTTTATTGAGGATCAAATTCTTCCCCAAATAAGCAATTTCGATGAAGATGAATAATAGCTCTAATAAACCTTGAGAAATAATGATATATTTAGAACAGGCGCTTTGGCTGCTACAACCTTTCAAGCTGTTATTGAACGATATGGAGTTAAGCTAACACCACTTGAGGTTCAAGTATTGATAAGGACATTAAACCCTTAAGGATCCTAAATAAGAATCGTTTAATTACTTAATGCAGTAAGATAGCCTGCCAATTTCAGCGGAAAAGTCAAAGGAGCACTCTATAAGATTCGCCTAAGGAAAAAGGTTCAATTAAGATAGGTCCAAAAAGTATTTGAGAACATTTCCTCTTGTTTCGTACTCGCATACACACCAGCGGCCATGTAAAAGGAGTTACTCAATATATCGTCACCTTATAGACCAATATTGCATGAATCTGGTCTATTCTATTGTGATTTATCCTTGAGAGATGCAAGGAAAATAGGACAGAGTGAATAAGGATTGGTTGGCGGGGAAATAGCAAACAGTGATATATTGGTTTAGATGGTTTTGAAGGAAGTTAGTGGAGTTCCCATCCCACAAAAGGCAGAGATCAAAAGCAATATCGTCCGAAGATACATGAACTTGTCATTCTTCGATCTATCTGCGGAGATCATGAAATATTCAGTCTGGCAGGTGTAGGCTTAATTTGATTCATAAGTATAGGATGTCTGGAGATTCAGTAATGCAGTTCGATCCCTTTTTATAAAGGTAGGTGGATACGAAGCAAGGAAATTTTAAAAGATTGTCCTCCTTTTTGAGCTTGTCATTGTTGTTGTAGAAGGAAATAGGACGCTTGAAATCAACTGTGGATGTTGTACCCTCCCCCTTCGCTAGCTTATTATTCCTGAGGGCAAAATTGCAAAGAAACTTAAGCTGATTGCAGGACTGCCTAATAGATCCAAATAAATCGATAAGAATTCTATTTCTAAGAGGAGCGGATGGAAGAACTTCTTTGGAGGGGACGTTCAAAGTGAACTATAGATTGAACTCGTCCATCAAAATAAGTTTAAATAGTACCATAGAATGCTAGCAGGCCTGCCTCCCCAAGTTATCCTTGCAAGAAAAGCACTTCATTACCTTTGGGTTTATCGATAATCAATGGCCTAAAGTGCATTCGATGGAAATAATGTCAATCCATTCCTATCATCTGACCTTAGAATCCTTGCCTTTAGGCTAAGTTTAGATGTGCCTTAAGTCTTCGGGAAAGTCTGCATTTCGTGGAAATAGAAAGTTGAGTAATTTATTATTTATGTAGATCTAGGATAAAGACACTATCATAAGCCAAGAAAGTCTTTAAAGTACTCATGCAATAGCTTTATCTGATTCTCCATGCCAAGCAATTTGAGTTAGTAAAGCGATGTCCAACCAAACCATTCCTACACAATAAAAGTTTGACTGCCACTAGATCCAAGATGATAAATGATGCGCTATAAAACGTGGACGCATGGATATCAACTGGAACCAGTTCAGGCTACAAACGAAAGAAGGGTTATAACTATAACTATGGCCCTTTACAACTCCACTAAATCGATGTGCCGAAAGAACACCGCCTTTTTATGCAAAATATCGCCAAGTTGATAGTAAAATGATTATTCTATGATGTTTGCCCGTGATCGAATAAATTATCAGCCATACAATAAATAAAATTAGAATGATTCTTAATCCTTCTGATCCCACAGGATTATTTTCAAAATGCGCACGTAGCCAAGCATCAAAGATGAAAGGACATAGGCCAGCAACAGCATCAAGGGCTCAAACAATAAAATCCCCTTCTCCAAATGATAAGAAGAAATTGATCAATAGCTCTAGTTTTTTAAAACAATAATCACGTGATCAAAGATAGTCAAAATACAAGAAGGATTAAACTCCACCAGTCGGACATTACCACCCCATCACCAAGAATAAAGCTAAATTTGTATGGGATATCTTGAAGGTCTTTCATCGTGAGAATAAACACAGGGAAACCACAGCAGCGTTGCAGCATCCGTTTTCTGAGAAGAAGATACAGTCTGTTTCAGTCCACTCTGTTGAAGAACATAAGGAGAATTAGGTTGAGGCACCTGAGCCTGCCTAGCAATAAACATCCAATAAGGCACCAAGCATAGTATAGCCTACTTCGACCATGGTTTCACTCACCAAAAGCCAGTGCATGGTCAATATGTCGAGGATGACAGGCCGCAAAATACTTATAAAGGAAAGCTGCGATCAAGGAAATGTAAATATACTACAATCACTTGCCTACGTTAAGAAAAATACAGCAAAGAACATCTACTTTGCGAAACAGCCCAAAAAATAAGCGAAAAAATATTAAACTATCAATGCTGCTTCTGATTATCACTATGATTACAAGATTTTGAAGCCTAGGAAAAATGGATTAGTGAACTTTTCCACAGTGAGGGGACGAGATTGGAGTGTTAAGGCATTTAACTAGAGTTCATATCAGCACTATTAATACGACAGTTATGTTTGGGGAGGGAATTCGAAAGTATTTCCCAATACAAAGACGCACCTTATAGATTTTAACAAACAGTCTAATCGCTATCAAAAGAAGGAAAACTTGTAAGTTTGATCAAAGATAATATTAATAATCCGCATGACTGATTTACATATTGATCATTTAATTGAATTTTACCCGATTGTTAACATGACAATAATAACTCTTCGGTAAACTACAGTAATACGAATTATATAACTACAAGCTATTATTTATTTTATTGTCATGATCAAAAACAAAAAGCAAAACATCAAAAGCAAATCTCCCCTCAACAAAAATCGTAGCCGTAGTAGAAGCCTCAGCCCTCAAAGATCTAAGCCAAAGCTAAATCCAAAGCAATCCAAAAAGAATGTACCCAAATCAAGCCGAGATAAGCTTAATAAATCTCCCCTCAATAAATCGTTGTCCAAGTCTCAATCTAAGAAAAGTCTTGGCCGATCTCAGAGTGACAAAAATCTGAAGAAAAGCTTATCAAAATCACGAATTCCAAGTAGTCCAAGCAAAAATGAAATCGCGAAAAAATCATCAGTCCTTGCTAAGGATCTAAAATCGCCATTGAAATAAAAGCCCAATATAAAGGATAAATCCCAGTCCGTGCAATAACCCCCAAGTAATTCTGTCAAAGTCTAATAGAAATAAATGGGCCTCATCTTCATAAAACCCTAACACGACAAAATTATCTTCAAAAACCTGGAAATAACTGACTCAGTATTCGACAAATACTTAGAGATGATAAATAACGATAATGATGCAATCTATGTGATGAATGCTATCCCTGAGCTGAGAAGTTTCAAAAAATAAGATTAAAGCTAGGCTCGAGATTTTGTCTCGGGAAGGATATCACGTCTTAGTGGAATCTTTTAAAATCTATCCGTAGATAAGATTATCACACCAATCAAAAAAGTTCCCAACTATTACACAGGACAATGCGGCAAGAATTTAATCCATATTCGCATTATGCTGCATACAAAATTCAAAGTGGAGGTCGATTTGGGATTTCTTCAATATTCTATGGATGGAGACAAACTCACTATTTTCCGAATATACATAAGCAAGATATACAGAAGAATGAACTACGTCGGCTATGTCTATCTTGAGGCATTTAAGTTCCTGATGCAAAAGCATGGAGGCGCTGATCGTTGGAGCATCTTCATCCTTGAAAAGAATGTAAACGTGCATAAATTCTTCAAATACCTTGGGTTCCATATTGAGAAGATTGCCACATAGAGCAAGAATAAGATTTTAGACTACTTCCAAGAGTTCACAATAAAGAAGAAGGATCTAAACACTATCCTTTCATCCATGAGTAAATGATTATTTTATTTATCTGTAACTTATAATTTTATTACACCTATCAATCCTATGGATTTAGACGCAGCGAACTTCACATTGACTCAAGAGAACCTTATACCTTTCTATATCATCTAAGATAGAATCAAAGAAAATTTCAGTAAAATAGAAAAGACAGTCAAAAGGCAATGGCAAACCAATCATTCTATCGACGATCAAATCGCTAAAATAAACTAAGAGAATATCAAATATCGGCAAGAAATAAACAAAAAATTCACAGATATGTAAAAAAAGATTATCACTCAAATAAACTCATAACTTGAAGGTCGGATCATTGTAGCTATCAATAAGAATATGGCCACCTTTACCACCCGAATGTAGGAAAAAGAAAAGGAAATATAGACAGTCAACGAGGGGATAGCCGAGAAAATAGACGGAATGAAGAAAGTTATAGTCTATGATATCAGCAAAGAAAATCAGAAGTTTTTTGCAAAGTAGAGTGAAAAGCTTTAAAAGAAAATGAAATCAACTGTTGAGGAAATGATAAAAAAAGCAGCCCCTGCTAAAACAAGTAACATTAGCTTGAGACCTTCCAGTAGATAGAAAGATCATGTTCCAGTTCAAAAGAATATAGTTTATGAGCAACCTCAATCACCATAGACATATTTTAATGAGGAATGGGTTTTGAAGATAAAATAAATGTAATCAAAGATACTGAAATTCTAAGAGTTCTCAGTGAATTTAGATAAGCGCTTTTATTAGAATATGACAACGCTTAAGGAAAGCTGGAAAGAGCTTGGGGAGGATATGTTGTAGACAAAGCGCAAACTAACAACCAAGCAAGACGAGCTCAAATTGTAACTCATCAAAATTAAAGGAATGAAATAGTTCTAAGGCTCGCCTGAGGATTATGAATAAACATTCAAAGTCAAACTTATGAATAAATTTACAGAAATATACCAAACTATTAGTCACCTATGCTCTAAGACAGATGTCTAAAGCTCCATTGATAAGATAAAGAAAACACTTATTCGTCATGATGGAGAAATAGCTGATGTCCGTGAAGAAATGGCCAAAAATAGTGACTACTTTACGTTCTATATGAATAACTCTAACCAATAGGACCTTAGCTCCAAAATAAAAGAAATACACGATAAGTTTGTATAAAAATAGGCAAAGAATAGTGAAAGGTTTAAGAAGCAAATTGAGAAGAATGAGATGCTTCAAATTGAGCTGTCTAAACTAGACGAACAAGTGTCCCAATTAAGCTTGAAAAATACCAAACTATAAAAAGATTATTCCCATCTTAGAGAGTAGCTTTTGAAGGAGGTGGAAAGGATAGACGTGCTATAAGACCACAACAGTTTTAGCCCTGAAAAGATGGCCAAAATACACAATACTCTTGATGTTGGCTTTACTCCATCAGAACAAGAGCTCATTGCTAAAAAAGCACAGACAAATAACCAAAACATCGCAATCAAAGAACTTAGAGGAGAGCTAAGTAAACTTAAGGATGAACTATTTGTTATTAATCACTAATTCGCTGAGATTTAGAAAATCAAAAAGAACATGAATGGTATTGAATCCAAGATCGATAAAATAAAAATATAATCGGAATAGGCCATACTGAGTCGTAAGCCATGGGTGTGTTTGAGTTGTGACAAAGAGAAGCAATAGGCAGATAAATTAAAGAAAGAAATGAGCAAGAAAAAGCTTGCATAAAATAGAGGAGGACTATTCAATAAATAAAAAAGTGACAAGCTGATTAAGATGATTCCTTCTCCATAATAAAAATTTGAAGTGTATGAAAAATACCGAGAAAAATATTTAAGCGATACAGTGAGATTGCCATAGATATACAAATAGAAAATTGGAGATAAGGAACCATGATCAAATGTGTAGTTTTTGATGAATAAATCATGAATTTAGTTACTTTTAATTTATTTGGCCGATAATAGTCTATTAAATTTACTGTTGAATAAGCTCAATTTATTGGATGTTGCATTATCGATATTCGATATTACTATAATTCGAAAATGGGCTAAACATGCTCGACCTGCCAGAATAAAAATATTTCGTTTGACTAGATCAAGATTGAAGATGAGGGGACTAAAGAAGACTTCAAGAAGGATAATCAATCAGTTAGCCGCAAAACCCAAAATCCAATCAATAACAGATAGGTCTAGGAGTCTAAAAAGTAAGAGAAGAAGAAAGAGCTTTCAGTTCTCACTTCCAAATTCAACCAAGCTAAGATGTACCAAAAATTTGGAGCAAGCGGGGTTAAGTTCTAGAAGATGCCTGATTATTCTAATGATATGGTAAAATAGAAGAAAAAACAGTTTCAAATGTTTGTTTATGACAAGCCTGACCTCGAAGTTTAAGACGCATAGTACTTGCAGCCAATAGAGTTTTAAAAGAAATATGTGTACGAAGGGCAGTGGAAGAAGAATTAGAGGAATGGAAGAGGAGTACAACAGTGGAAAGATGGGTCGCTTTATTAAGGGTACTGGAAAGATAATGTTGCTCATGGCTATGGTAGATTGATACATGCAGATGGAGATGTCTATGTTGGGGAGTGGGTTAATGACAGAGCCTAAGGCAAAGGTAAACCTTAATTTATTTAGGAACTTATTATTCAGCATGTGGGGCTAAGTATTAAGGTCAATGGAAAGAAGATAAGCAGCATGGTTATGGCTAATAAAATTGGCCAGACTAAGCTGTCTACAAAGGTTAATATAAAATTGGCAAGAAACATGGAAAAGGCGTATTTTTATGGTAAGACGACAGCTCTTACGAAGGCTAATTCTTCGAAAATAATATCCATGGATTCGGCAAGTATACTTGGAAAGATGGACGGATTTATGAAGGAGAATGGAAAAACAATAAGATGGAAGGCAAGGGGATCTTCACTTGGCTTGATGGACGCAGGTATTAGGGATAGTACAAAAATGATAAAAAAGAAGGCTTAGGAGTTTTTACATTTAGAGATGGAAGAGTTTACGAGGGAGAATGGAAAAACGGCAAGCAGCACGGTAGAGGAATTTTTCGTAAGAAGAATATTTCAAGATAGGGAATATGGCAAGATGGAGAGCGCGTTTAGTGGGTTGATGAAACAAAATAGAATAAGTAAAAGAATAGGAAAGAGTAAGTATCGAGCGAAGAATGATAAACTAAATTATAGCTATATCTATAATAAAGTTAGCTAATCAGAGTGGGTTAACGTATTTGTAGTCTAAACATATCTTATGGGTTTCTTTTTGACTATTCTTCTGGAAGTCAGAAGGAAGGAATTGATTTTTGGCACTGTTCAAATCTCGATCTTTCCAGTTCGACTTCATGAGCTTCACTGGCCGATTACCGACGTGTTTACCGTTCATTTACTTAAGGGCATTCAAGAAGTCATTGGGGTTTAAAAAGGAGACAAAGCCATAGCCTCTTGTCTTTCCAGTCCTTCGGTCTCTCACTACCCTTGCCTTCTGGAAGGATGAATATCTTCGAAAGATAGTTCCTAAAATATCATCGTTGACTTCATTCCCAAGATTACCGCAGAATATCCGATAATCATTTTCTGGCCACTAATCCATCGTCTTGTCCTCCCAAACTTCCCCTGCTGCCTTTCTCAGCACTCTTGTCTATTTCTATTGCTTCTTTATCTTCTTTGTTTTCTTTTACCCATGGAGACCTTCTTATTATGATTATTATCTAGCATCACCTTAGACTTATACCTTTTCTTTGATCTTTGGCTCTTACTTTTTTTATTGCTTTGTAGCAATACTTGACTCGACCTTTAAAGGGTCGATTTTCTTTTACTTGAGCATGTTGTTCAATCGATCATTGAGCAGTTTAAGTTTCTCTTATTTGGAAAGCTAAACAACACTCTTAGTTGGGTTACTCATATTGTTTAAATATAAACTCTTATATATTATTATAGTATTAAAATAATCATCTTCTTTTTTTTAGAAAAAGATTTATCTTCTCATTTCGGCACATTCTCTCATAGTGTTATTGATCATCATTTTCTTAGACCCAGATCATCCTATTGGACTCTTGAGAGGAATATAACTGCAACTATTTACTAAGATCTAAAGTTTTAGATTTATAACGCTATGAATTTATATCTTTTCTTTGGGAAGACGAGCTCTTAGTCTTTCTTTCTTGACTACTATCACTTTACCCCTTTAACATTAGTCTTGCTTTTTACTAAGAGTTATATTTTATCAATATCTTGGTGCCACACTGCCTGCTAAACTTATTATTCCTTTTCCTTAGTATTCCTGCAAAAATTTGTTGTTGCTACATCTTTTGAAGTCTCTCGGTCTAATTGGTTGCGAGTTACTTACTCGTGCTCTACTGGAAGTCAATGAAATTGATGGATTTTTATAGAGCATGCTATATTTATTATTCTCGGCTTTAGACGTGCTTGGAGTTATAAGTTTCTCTTTCCCCTGATGAATTTTGCTTTAATCTTGTTTTCCTCGATGCTATTATAATCTTATTTTTCCACAAATCTAAAGCCTAATTATCATTTTTTATTTTGTTTTACATTTATCGATATTCAAGAAGTTCCTTTCGACCGAGATAAGGAGATTTTATGTCATACTCTGCATTATTCTTTATCGTCTTTGTGTTATTTTTACTTACCTGGCATTTCTTATTAGTCCTTTTGTTTATTATACTATTTTTCTTTAATTGCAATTACTTGAACTTACGAATCATTTCTGCTTATGTATCTCTATCTATATTTTTTCTATTAGTTATCTATCTAAACTTCTTGTCAGAATTACTCATCTTAAGTGATTGGAATTTATTTATACTTTTATCCAAAGCAAACTACTAAATATCCTAAAAGGTTTGTGATTGATGCTTTTTCATGATCTTGGTTGGGCTGGGAGGCTCAGGAATTATTGACCTGTTATTCTTTAAGGAAATTGAGGATAGATTGTTGTCAACTTCGTTACATCCTCGATAAAGAGCAGCTATTTCCTTATTAATTTGGATCTGCTGACTCAGATCAGCATTCTTCAATAGGCTCTTTTTCATCTCAATCTACACCAAATTTTTATTCTTTTGTTGTGAC
>JACCDV010050666.1_pt1 | contig 16111 bp, 9 predicted proteins | sample 7446131 | NCBI WGS metagenome assembly JACCDV01 (sample SAMN15323448, study PRJNA562643) | freshwater metagenome | isolation source: river surface water | place: USA:Blue River Watershed | collected 2017-08-17 | reverse complement strand
CTTTTCGAGCTCAGCAGGATGCGCGGATCCCTTTGATTTTCGCATGCCCTGCCCTACCAAGAACTTCATAGCCTCAAGTTTTCCATTTTTCACTTCCTCAACGACCGTTGCATGCTCCGCGATAATTGCATCGGCGAGGGCTTGAATCGCACCAGCATCACGAACCTGCAATAAGCCTTTCGCCTCGGCAATCGATGATGGTATCCCTCCAATTTCCAAGAGCTCAGTGATTATTGTCTTTGCTCCTGCAGAAGAAATAGTGCCGTCACTAAAAAGCGTAGCAACTTGCGCAAGCCCTTCGGACACTCGGGTAAGCGCCTCCGCCGACGGGTTCTTTCCTCGAACATCATTCAGAAGAAAATTAATAGCACTCTTCCGCGCTTTGTCATTCGATATTGGGGCTATCACGCGCGAATACAAGGCGCTATATATTTCGTCGGAAACAAAAATTTCAACATCTTCAGCGGCAATACCGAGAGCAAGTAATTTGTCTCTCTTTATCCATGGCAATTCAGGAAGCGTCGAGCGAATCTCGCTCTCGCTAAATCCAGATACGGCTGACAAGCGAAACTTTGGTATATCGGGATCGGGAAAATAGCGGTAATCGTGTGAATCTTCTTTCAAGCGTTGAGAGAATGTCTCCTCCTTCTTTTCATCCCATCCTCGCGTTTCCTGAACGACAGCGCCTCCATCTTCAATCACAGCTATTTGGCGCTCAATTTCATACGCAATCGCTTTCTCGACCGCTTTAAATGAATTTAGGTTTTTCACCTCGACTTTCGTTCCGAAAACATCCGTCTTTGAAACTGAAATGTTTGCCTCGACACGCATCTGACCTTTTTCCATATTTGCCTCACCTGCCCCAAGAGTTCGCAGTAAAAGCTGGAGTTCCTTAGCAAAAGAACTCGCAGTCACAGCGTCACGAATCACGGGTTCTGTAACCAATTCCATCAGCGGAACTCCTGCTCGATTAAAATCGATAACGCTGTAGCCATCGCCCGTATGTTGACTTCGCGCCGTGTCTTCTTCTAAATGAATTCGCGTGATTGCAACATCACGGATACTTCCGCCCTTGATGAGTGGGTATTCGTACTGACTAATTTGATAGCCCTTTGGCAAGTCCGGATAAAAATAATTTTTTCGGTCAAACTCTGTGTAATCGGCGAGTGTGCCATTGACTGCCGCTCCCACCCGTAAAACATGTCGAATTGCCTCACGATTTGCAACAGGAAGCGTCCCCGGAAACGCCATACAAACGGGACAAATATTTGTATTCGGCTTTGACTCCTCTGGGTCGTTCTTTGACCCACAAAACATTTTTGTACGCGTCTTAAGCTCAGCGTGTATTTCAAGACCAATTGTTGGCGTGTAGCCGTTCACAGAGGTGATGATAGCAAACTAGTTCTTTTCTAGGAAGCGCGCGAGGATATCCTTTGCCTCTTTCATGCGTACGTCATCTATTACTGAGACTGGGACCACAGGCTTTCCATTCTTCCCCAAGGCAGTAGACACTTCCTCGAGTTTCTCTTGAGTCACCGTGTCGGCCTTCGTCAAAAAAATAATCTCTGGCTTCACTGCAAGCTCCGCGTCATAACGCACGAGCTCTTCGCGTATTGTCTCGTAATCCGCAATAGGATTAATTGAATCTGCAGGTACACAGTGAATCAAAGCGCGTGTACGTGAAATGTGTTTTAAAAACGCATGCCCAAGCCCCCTCCCCTCACTCGCACCTTCTATTAATCCGGGAATATCTGCGAGAACATATGAATAAAAAACACCTAACGATGGCTCAAGCGTAGTGAATGCGTAATTGCCAACTTTTGCATGCGCACTCGTCAGCACATTAAGCAGGCTCGATTTCCCTGCATTTGGGAGACCAACAAAACCAGCATCAGCAATAAGTTTTAACTCGATGCGAAAACCGTCTTCTTCTCCGCTTTGACCATCAGTCGATTGTTCTGGATTCTGATTCGTTGATGATTTGAAATTTGAGTTCCCTAATCCACCTCTTCCCCCATGCAATGCAACGGCGGTATCGCCTTCATTCAACAGTTCGAATGCGTGTCCGCTTTCTTTTCTGGTTATTACTGAACCGACTGGTACATCGAGAAACAGGTCATCCCCGTCTTTTCCTGCCATGTTTTTGCTCTTGCCATGCTCTCCGTTCTCAGCCTTAAAATGATTCTTTCCTCGATACTTTCCAAGCACGTTGATATCGCGAACTGCGCGAAAAATAATATCGCCTCCCCTGCCTCCGTCGCCACCCGAGGGACCGCCAAATTCCTTTGATTTTTCATGCAACCACCTAACTACGCCGTTTCCACCGTGGCCTGCAGTTGCATATATATGTATCTCGTCGACAAGCGCCATCCGGTATACGGTAACACGGAGCCTGAAAAATTCAGATTCTACATGTTCCTCCGCAATACGAGGTATGCCCAACAGCGCCGATGCTATTGAAGAATGTACGAAACAGTGAGGTGGTATATATATGTATGATGCACATACTCGGAACAAGAATAACTCAGATTGCTCTCATTGTGGTTATATTGGCATCACTCGTTTTTGTACTAGCCACTAACGCAGGGGGCACCATAGTGCTCAGCTCTCCTCGAGTTGAGACTCTTGAGCCGCACCCTCACACAGAGTCAGATTCCGCCGATGACACTGGCCATGGAATATTGTTCGATTCATATGTCACCGTTGAAAATGATGTGTGGATTACCGCAATAGATGTCGAGCTATACAATGCCCCTCCACATATTCTGCACCACCTTATTTTAAGTAGCTCAGAAGGACCAGACCCAGAGTGTCCAGACACTGCTCAAATACGAGACTATATTGCAGTTGGTCAAGACACTCCGCGCACCTTTAAATTTGAGGCGCCATATGGAATTCGAATACTAAAAGGGACGGAGCTTCATCTCTCAACAATGCTTCATAATCCTGAACGACAAGGAGAGAGCGGGAGAACATATAAAGATGTACAAGCGACAGTCAGACTTACGACAGCGAGTAAAGCCGATGTAAGAACGAAAAACATTGAGTTGCTTCGCATCGCTGTGCAGGACACGCCATACTGTTCCAAAGACCCAAAAGGTCCTGGATTTTCCGTGCCGCCACACGTTGAGCGATACATAAAAATTCCGAACGATGGAAAAGATCGCGGCCGATTCGTTGCAAGTACTCCAGGCACAATTATTGATGGATATGCTCACATTCACGGCTGGGATGGCGGCAGATCAGTTTCTCTTTATCTAAACGATAAAGAGATTATCACGTGGAAAACGCATGCTGAAACACCAACAGATTCACCGATTGAGTCGTGGAGAACGCCCCAACTTCCGTTACAGTTTGACGTCAAACAAGGCGACACACTGAGTGTCTCCTCGGAATATACAAACTCAAGTAACGAGGCTGTAAGAAACGCCATGGGCGCAGCTCGCGTCTTCTTTTACCCAGAAGTGGGCGGTTAGGCAAACCTCTTTAAAACATCTAGTAACCCAGTAAGAAGGATATGTCCGTGCGACCATAGATAATAACTCGCGGGCAGAAAAAAGATTCCAAGAAATTGAACTTGCTGGGTAGAGAATATTGCATACGCAACTCCGACGACAAAAAACATCCCTAGCGTTTCTATCCAGTAACGATTCAGCGTCCCACCTTTTTTCGCATAACGGTGTCCAAGCAGAGTGAAGTTAACGACATGCAAAACAATGAGGGCACCAAACACATTACCTGCGGCACCAGCCAGATATGCTACACCATACGAGAGTAGAGTGACGAGCCAAATATATCGCTCCGTGTCTGTATAGACGTGCGCAAAAAAAAACATCCTAGAGACAAGAAGCGCGAGTCCGAGCGCCAAAACCACGTACAACCATTGGTCGTCGGGATAGATCGTACGAGCTACCGTATACCAAAGCATGAAGCCAGCCCCAAAAAAACTTATGAGACTCGAAGTCGTGACTGATTCTCCTCGTAGCTTGAACTCGCCCCAGATCATGTGGAGCGTGAATAGGGCGGCAGTCGTAAGCAGCAGTATATTGAAATTAAAGAAGAAGATTATATATACAATTGCAAGCGCAAGACAAACCATCGATGCGAGAACGTAGTGGCGGTCGACCTTACCAGTTCGATAATGGTGAAGAGTTGTCAAATATAGATGCGCCTGACCAACGATAATGTATCCAGCGATGGATGCCTCAAAGGACAGGATCGAAAAAAGGCCAAAAATGACAATTGCAATGACATTGGCATAGTGGGTTGAAAGGGCCTCAAGAGACGTTACCATACCCATATAGCATGAAGCGTACCATACGTCTTTTTTTGTTGTCGGTAATCGGAATTTCTATTCTGGTACTCGCAATCACCGTAGCTATTCGCGCATTTGTTGCGACTCGCCCACTATGTGATGCATGTAATGTGATTGTAATTGCGCTTGATGCCGTTTCCGCTGATGCCCTTCAGTCCCCCGATTCGTTACTGCCCCTCCTCTCGTCCAGAACTGCAAACAATGGGGTTGTATTTACGCACGCTATAGCACAAAGCCGAACGGCATATACCTCACTCGTTTCCCTCTTCACTGGTAACTATCCGGGAGAGTACGGACTATGGGACCAAAGAGTGCGTGTCCCGGAAGGCACACAAACACTCGCCAGTTTCTTCTCATCATATGGATATGAAACAGCAGGATTTTCTGAAAATCCGCTCTCAGAGCCAGAGTGGGGGTTAAATATTGGTTTCGACCATTGGGAGCCATCGTTTGGCAAATCACCAAAGGTTATTTTTGAAAACGCTACAAGGTGGCTAACTAAACATCAAGATGAAGGTCGCACATTCCTCTTCATTCAGCCGTACAGTATCTATAGCTTGCTGGATAATTCATCAAGTGAAGGTGGTATAAAGTACAGCGACCTAGAGCTACTCCCTGAAGGGGACCCTGCGGCAAGTGAGGCAGTAACGGTTGCATATAAAAAATGGATGCTTAGTTTTGATGATGTGCTTGATTCATTTTTATCCACGTCACTAGAATCTACAAATGGGAGGAAAACAATTGTCGTTCTTGTGGGAACGTATGGCGAAGAATTGACACACACGCCGACTCGAGGCATGGGCCCTGGAACTCCTGCGAGTTTCAGGATGCTCAATGTCCCGCTTGTATTTCTTTTGCCTAACTATAAAGACAAGAGCGTCAGCGCAACTGTTGAAACTCGCTCTATTGGAAAAACACTTTTTGACATCGTAGGAATACCTGCCTCGCATGGAAGTGCGTCGTCACTGGTCCGACATATTGAAAAAAAATACAATCAAAGCAAGGACTCTTTATCATTTACTCCGTATGATCCGACAACGATGGTTTTTACACACCCTGATCGCGTCTCCGAAATAAAAGACAGGGCAAAGACTGCGGTTGTTTCTCCCACCCCTGATTCACTCCCCGATACCTATTTCATTAAATCCATCATTTATGAGTCATGGCACGTGACGGAAAATACCGAAGGGAAAGTGCAACTATTTAACATTGCCACGGACCCTGAAGAAAAATATAACCTCGAAGAAACAATATCTGGGGTCCCCTTTGCTGATCGATTCACAATTTCGAGAATTAAAGGACTTATTAAAATCTCCAAATGAAGCAGAGACATTTCAATATACTAGTCTCTCTTCTTTCGAGCAGTATCACGAGTGCGGGCATGCTTCTTGAGAACCTCTGGTGTTTGGTGATTTTTGGGCTTGCGATATTCTTTTATCTTTTGTGGGAGAAAGTTTCCAGCACAAAACAAGCAGGGCTCATTGGGTTTATTTTTGGCTTTATAACGTCGGGTGCGGGCTTGATATCACTCTGGGAAATCATCCCGATCTCCACACAGGAACATGTGCTTGCAAATCTCAGCACAGCGGTATTTTTGTGGACTGTACCTACATTTGCACTCGGCATCACCACGGTTCCCATCGCGATTCTTGCGTATCGTACGCGCGGAAACGCACTTCGCTCACTCATTGCCGCAGCTCTCATGGTACTTAATGAGATGCTTAAGATGTGGGCGTGGGCAATTATCACTTTTGGGCCGGGCGCGGTTTTTGAGCCACACCTCTCAATAGCAGGACTGGGTTATGCCTTGGCCGACAATGGGTACCTTCTGCAACTCGCGTGGTTTGGCGGTTTCCTCGGGTTAACGGTTGCACTCGCCATACTCTCTGCAACACTTACGGAAATCTACGCATCTCTTCATCAAAAAATTTTTAATAACCGCTACACGCTCTACGTCCTCACAGCTGTTTCTCTTCTTGTGCTTATATTCCCGCTCGCTCTCACTCACTTGTCGCCTCAAAAAGAAGGACCCGCATCTGAAAAAAAAATACATTTTGCGGTCGTTCACACCGATCGCAGAGGTGACGGACATACAGCGCCCTTCAGGGAACCAACGGAAGAGGTAATTCCAGACGTTGTCGTGATACCAGAAGGAAAACCTGCTTCATCGCTTCACCCTCAATTCCAGGAACTACACAGCAATTGGAGCAAAGCAAATCCACATCTACTTACAATCACCTCTGAACTCATAACCCGAGAAGACAGACGTTATAATGCAGTACGATTTGAATCATCTGACGACTCTCAGCCTACCTTTGCTCAAGAAAAGCGCTTCATTATGCCCCAAGGAGAGTACATACCATTCTTGTCCGCCTTATTCCTTTCAAGACTTGGATATACAGATGTAGGTTCTGTAAACAGCGAAACGTCTCTCCATCATGGGAACACGCGCATCAGCGTTGAAGTGCAGGGATTCAAAGTAGGTGCATTACTGTGCTCTGAAATTTATTCGCCATTTCTCTACAGAAATTTAGTTAACATCGAAGGCGCGACAGTACTTGTCAACCTTGGTGACGCAAATTGGTTTCAAGGTTCAAAGGCTCTTCATCGAAAAACGGTTCAAATCGCGAAGGTGCACGCGGTTCAAAATCGGTCATATTTTCTAGCGGCACAAAATCGGTCGCCATCATTTATTATTGATCCCTACGGAACAGTTATTTCTGAATCCGATTGGGCAATCGAGGAGATTCTTTTTGGAACCATCACCCGTTAACTCGAGGCACAGAAAAAGCGCTCGACTCTGATGCGCTCTTTCCAATCGTTCGAATCGATTTCATATGACCGCGCTCGAAACACGATAGGCAACTCTTGATCGTAATCACGCTTGGTGTATTGATACTCCCAGATTATCTCGCCCTCGCGATTAACTTCCATAAATAAACCTTGTGTGGAGAGAGTAATCAGCGTATTTCCGTTCGAGAGTCTTGTTGCAGCGCCCATGACGCTTGAAGCAAAACCAGCCTTCCCAGTAATAGTTTCCCCGCCGTCGTACTTCCACCCTATTCCCTCACTAGAAATAGAAACTTCAGCAACACGTGAGAGGAGCGCGCCAATCCCTTTCCTAGCGAAACCATTATCAAAAACGAGAATTGTATCTTCTCCTACTAACGAGGCATCGTGTTGATAAGAGAAAAGCCCCTGTGGCGACTGCCACAGTATCTTCTTCGTTTCGATATCAATGAGATAGACGGTACTCAGATGACGTGCGCTCACCAGAAACGCTGGCGTCTGAGTTATTGGATTTCTTTGAATAAAGCGAATCGAATTTGCATGGACAACATCGAGAGGGTTTACAAACGCACCATCAAATCGTTCGAAACCGACACGTTCCGAAAACTTCCACGTCCAAATTATCTCTTTCTGCGGATTAACGACAACAATCTCATTTGACCAGCGTATCTTCTCGCCATTACTCCATTCGGGTGCTTTACTCCATCGAAGATAAGCGATACCTCCGTGTGGAAGTACTTCAAAATCAATCATCATTTCGGTGTCAGAGTATTCCCAGAGTGATTCACCATCCCACGATATTTTCTCAATGGTCCCGGTTGTTCCAGGATCGGGAAATTCTTTATTCTTTGAAGTTGCCTTAGCTACCCACAGATCGCCATTCGTTTCAAGAATTGAGGTCATGACAGTGGCATCAGTCTTCCATGAGTGTAGAAGTGCGCCATTTTTCGCAAGAAGATACACGCGTCCCTGAGACCAATCTTCATCGAAATCTATCCGAAACGGCGAAAAAAGAATTGCACTATCGCTTACCTTCTTCTCACTCACGCGAACAAAACCTGGGACGTCTGAAAAGCACATCTGTTTCACAACAAAATTCATTATAGAAAGCACAGCAAGCAGAGCTACAATTGCTATAATGACGTTTGAAATTTTCATAACACTACTGGATAGGGACACTGCTCAGTCCACAGCACAAGTGCCCACGTTGCAAGCGCGGTCGTGTGAGTATTAGACGCTTCGCTCCTACCGTTCGACCATCCACCGTCTCGACTCTGGTTTGCCGAAATAATTCGTATCCATTCTTCATCAACGAGGTCATTATATCCCGCCCATAAAAGTAGCGCTGCCCGTTCAGCTGAAAGATCGCTAAACGAATGGCCTGTGCTTTCGTCTTCTAGTGCAATCTCTTCTGCAATTGTTCTTTCAAACAAGCCAATGTCTTGCTCACTCATGCCAAGGTCGCACTGAGAATGCCGCGAATATCGAATAGCAACAAATTGATGTGTGAGGTCGTATCCTTTTTTTTCAGTAGTCAGTATCTCACCAAGAACAGACGCATCTAACCGTCCACCTCGACACTGTAGGGCTGAAATAAGCCATCGGTCGTACGTCTCTAACTGCGAAACATCGAGCGTATCGATTGAGTGCTCTCCACTAAATACAGAAGCGTAGGCATGAAACACCGCATCAGGATTGTGCTTTGTAAATCTTCCCTCAATATCATTACTGAGAGCATCGGACTTACACGTTGACGCGTTTATTTCTCGAAGCGCCCAATACACACCTGGATTCTCGTATGTTCCCGTGTAGGATAACAACCATTGCATTCCTCGCTTTGCGGCGGAAATATGCTGGCTTTGCTCAGCGGAACCGCCATACCAAACGGCAAGCGCAATGATAGCGACAATTACCACATGAAAGAACTGAATCTTCATCTTAAAAATCCTGAAAATGCCAGAAAGCAAAGTTCGCCAAGTAGGTAATCGAGAGATATGGATCCATCTCAATCCCCTGCTTGTCGGAGGTCGCAAGATTGATTAAATTTCTTGAGTTAGTGGTGATTGAACTGTCAGTCGTATCGTGCCCTTCGCGAACACCAAGACAGGTAACGCCTGTTCTACCATTCGCGTAGCGGATCACGACCATACCATTTCCACCCGAACCAGGCGATCCTCCCACGCCCGAAGCAGATCCTCCACCTCCACCTCCACCGCCGCCAAATCCTGTTGCGCTTCCACCTGTCCCACCTGCCCCCGCACCGGCCGCTTCGCCTCCACCGCCGCCGCCAGCGCCCGCACCGTGATACAAAGCCTGAGACGTTCTAAATCCGGTCCATTGGGTAATAAACGCACCTAAACTGCCAGCTTCTCCTTGACCAGAACTGGTATTACCTCCACCCCCACCACCTCCTCCTCCGTTTGACGCTGAGCCCCCCGCCGTTGGGGTCGCGCTTGTAGTTCCTCCCGTGCCTCCACCACTCCCCAGATTTCCGTTCCCGCCCGTCCCACCGTTTGTGGTCCCTTGTGTCGCACTACTTCCGTTATCAGCGCCACCGCCACCGCCACCGCCTTTTGTAGTGCCAGTACTTCCTGCGGCACCATTGCCGCCAGCGCCATTTGGACCCGCCGCTCCACCACCCCCGCCACCGGCGCGAGCATTTCTGTCGCCACCGTTTCCACCAGAATATTTGGTCGTACCGACACCGCTCGAAGACTGCCCTCCAGTTCCTCCAGTGCCCGTACTTAATCCCGACTGACCTCCCTTAGCGCCTGCAATGACTGCACTTCCTCCAATCGAGTCGCAGTTCGAAGTCGAATTGCACACATATGTATCACCCCCGTTGCTTACCTGATTTGCCCCAGCACCTACAACAATTTTTATCAACTCTCCAGCAGGCAACTGCGCGTTATTGAGTATTGAATACGCAGCGCCACCACCACCTGCCCCTCCGCTCGTGACACCAGTTCCTCCGGCGTATCCGCCACCGCCACCGCCAATGACTTCGATGGTGCTACTGCTATTATTCCAGTCGCCTGGCACACGCCACATTTGTGTGGTGGTTGAACCTTGCGAAACAATTGTGGTGACATTCGAATTGTATCCACAGGTACTACTTGCACCGTTTGTCGCTATCCAACTTCTACCTGTCGCATTCAGCGTAAACGTCAATAAACTTGATGTTGCAATTGAGGTCAAATCTTTCCTCTGCCCAGAATCAATTCCTTCCGTGGGGTTATCTTGCGCGCCGGCGCGAAGAAAGTCATTTCGCTCAAGGACATCGGCACTATGCTGGCTCGTTTGTACCACCGTTAGATAATCTGCACCGTCGTTGTCATTATTATATTTTGATGTGGTCGCGAAGACATTTAAACTAGCGTCAGTAATGGTCGCCCCCGAGGGAATTAATGAAGTTTCGAAAGGGAAAAAGGAGCGATAGATTATGTACCCTGTGGGGGTAAAATCCAGCTTCCCGGCGTTTGTGTGGTGTTGGGTTCCTACAGTAACATCGTCAGCGCCGTCGACAGCGCCGCAAGGAGTTCCAATTGGGTTACAATTCCCCAATGTCGTTGTCGATTGCACCAATGCCCATGTAGTACCCCACTCGACGGCATGCCCGTCGCCAAATATACCCTCAGAAGTCGCCGTTGCTGCATCGGCTACATTGATCATAGATAATCCAAAAAACGATCGGGCAGTATTAAATACTTTGAGGCTTGTATCACCATATTCAATCTGGTACCACGTACCATCCTTATTGTGGAATTGCCACGTTGGAAATATTCGGGATTCATACATAACGCGGCCATCGGGATTAACGCCGACCTTCCTCGTCCAAGAATTCCCTCTTCTCAATTCGAGAACTTCGTCATCAACCATTTTCTCAGGCAGCTTTGAGCCAAGATACCTGTACCGAACACGTGTTTCTCGCGCATCTGTATACGTTTGATGGTCAATTACGTTTCTTCCTCGTACCGTCTGCACTTCTTCAGCGAATGACTCTTTGGAAAGCGTTGTGGGTTCACTTACTTCCGACACTACAGACTGCGCACTATAAACGGCGACGGCAGCAACTATAAGAAGCGCGAGTGTAATCAGCGAATCCGTTGAAAAGATTTTTCTGCGGAGCATATGTAGGTATTATATTCCCCCTTCCTGAACTTGAGGCTCTTCGGGCTCAGGCGATGGAGGGTTAACTTCAGAATTCTGTGGTGGCTTAGGCGTAGTATCAGGCTCCGTATCTACGGGGAGCTCCGATGAGTTACTTGCCGGTACAACCGAGACAATCCTTTCCGCCACTCCGACATTCCCTGCGCGATCGGTGGCCTTATATATAATTGTGTACGTTCTTTGAATCGAGGTATCGATTGAAACATTGGTCATCGCGACGCCATCGATTTCTACAAACAACCCAGGATTCCTATCAACTGCGTCGAGAACTACAACACCTAAATCGACATATGGATTCCCGACATCGACCGAAATTGGGCTATCACCCAAGATTGTGACCACAGGCGGCTCAGTATCCACTGGTCCTGCCTGTTGCGATTCCTGAGAGGAAGGTGCTGGCGAATTTGGAGATGAAGTATTACTTTGAGGTACCGTTGCTGTGTCCGATGTTCTCATAGTTTGAAAACTCTCAGCAACGGGACTTTTAGGAATCACCGAAGCGACGGTTGGAACATATTCGTCAAATGTTGTTTCAGTTGGTGTTATAAACTTTCCAAGAAGTCCGCCGTACACAGTTGCTACACTTTTCTGCGTTACGCCTCGCGCCCGTTGCTGTTGTTGCGTTTCTTTAAGGCGTGCCCGTTCATGATCCCAAAGCTCACCAAGCTCTTCTTGCACGTACGTCCCAAGGTCACCATTTAGAGCGCTTTTCTGCACCTTCATTGTATTTTCGTACGCAATGTCTTGCCAAACCGAATCCTTAACATCAACCGTATGCATGGTGTATGTCACATAATAGTTCTCTTCGTCTTCCTGAACATTTTTTATTTCAAACTTCATTGGGTATGTTTCCAAATCAACAGAAGTGATATACGTGTTGTCTATTGTCTGCACTGAACTCGATTCGGAAATAACAGCCTGTTGAACATCAGGATTGGTAGCAGCAAAAGCTCCGCCAGTCATTAGAAACAGCGCCCCAAAGATAATTGGAACTGTGTTGTTATATATAAGGAAGTTTGCCAGAGATGACGGTTTTGCTTCCCGCATATCAGTAGTAGGTGCTGGTTCACTTTTCTGAATATCGAAGGATTTCACAGTTTTCATCATACTAGATTAGAAGTTAGCATTTTGGGCTCCAAATATTCTCAAAGTCGACGTCGCGTTTGTTGCAAGGAAGCTCCACACATCGCATTTGTTCGCGGTGGTCGTTTGAGTTGGCGCACTCCCGCCTGGCCAGAGTACTTGCGTTCCCCAGGTAATGGTCCCCGCTGTTCCAGCGGCTGGATTGCAGACGGTAAGCACCAGTTTCTGTCCCTCAATAAATCCCGTGAAGCTAATGGTTGTTGCAGAGTTTCCTACGCGAACGAGCTGTTGGTTTCCGTTTCTCCAATTCACGGTCATTGACGTTGAAGTCCCAAGTCTGTTTTCAGCGACAACTATTGCAGTACCTGAAGCGACTGAGAATCCAGCCCATGGGGTTGACGACGCGAGACCAATTCCATTTTCAACAATAAGATTTCCGTTGCCCGTAGGAGCTCCTGTCGGACATCCGTTCGTAGCGCCAGTACCTCCTGAACATACCCAGAGGTTGCCGTCATTGAATAGAGAGTCGTTTCCGGACGGGTAGATAAACATGTCTCCTACTGAACTCGTAAGGAATTGGGAGAAGTTCGTATTGTCGTATGCAATGACCTGCTGGGCGGTTGAAACCGCATCAGTGACCGACAATTTTCTCCATGGCGTCGTTGTTCCTACGCCGACTTTATTGGTAAATGTAAATTGAACTGGTGAGGTGAACGTATCTCCTGTGACACCAAGCGTTATTGTGTTTGTACCTTGCCCGCTTATAGTCGATGACTCCTCGAATATAAGATCAGACCCGTTCCCTACAGCTCCTATATATACGTCGCCCCCAGGTACGCCAATTTGCACGAGTTCACTATTCGTAGTCGTGTCGATTGAAATCAACGGCCGAGCATTGGCAGCGGTTGATGTCGCAATCGTCCATGCACCCTTTAGGTTGTTAGCAATGGTCGTTGTAGAGCGACTTGAGCCGAAGGAAATGAACGGAGGAAGCGTGAGTGTCGTGCCGTCGTAACCAGAGTTCGCGATTGCGCCAAACGATGAACCGTTTTTGTACTGCAGTTCCGTTCCCGAACCGCCCGGTGAACCGCCACTTGAACCTCCAATACAGGTGCCGTTTATTGCAAAGCAGCCTCCGAGAATATTTATTCCTCCTGAACCATAGAATGATGATGTAGCCGCGGTGAGGTTTGCGATCCCGTTTACTGAGAAAAGAGAGCCCGGAGACGTTGTTCCGATTCCGACACTTCCTCCAGCTGGATTTAATATAAGCGCTGAACCACCGGCGTTTATCCAGCCGTTTGCAGCTGTTCCTCCATACCACGTACCCATGCTGAGTGTTTGAGCTGTACCGGGTGAACTGATTTCAACAATCGGGGTAGAACCAAGTGTCCCTTCAATTGACATGCGACGGAATGGAGAGGTCGAGCCAACCCCAAAATTTCCTGAAGAAGTAAGGCGTGCAGTTTCCGCACCTGAGAATCCAAAAATGATGTTTGAACTATCTGAGCGGATTCGTAGGTCATCAGTTCCTGCTGTACCAAAAGCACCTGCCGTACCTATATAGGAAGCGACACTACCGGCACCTCTCGTGAACGCCAATTGCGCATCAGTATGATTGAGGGTCAATATAGAAGTAGTGATTGGCGTTGTTGTGGCAATTCCAACTCGCCCCGATGAATCGATAGTCATACGAGCTGTATTGCCAGTTGCAAGCTGAGTTGCATTGGAACCGTTAGAACCAAAGACAGAAGCGTTAGCGAGTCCGCCAGTTATAATCGCCCCACCTGAAGTTGATTCAGTTCCGATTTGAGTAAACGAGTTACCGCTGTTGAAGAGTTGAATTCCAGCGAACGATGTACTGAAGTAGTTCAATCCTACACCAGCTCCATAGAGTGAGAGCTTAGCGTTTGGTGTCGTCGTGCCAATTCCGACGTTTCCTGTTGATGTAATTCTCAATTTTTCAGTGTTGTTACCAGCGCTTCCCACGCGGGTAGTAAATGCGAGGTAGCCAGGATAATCTCCCCCGCCACCAGTCCAGCTATTTTCTTTTCCGCTCATGATTCCCGCGCCGTGCCTGCCCGTCCCGCCTCCGTCGTAGGATTGGAAGAGAATTCCAGCAATTGCACTCGAAGTGGTGTCGGTGTTCATTATTGAAATGCCTTTAAGTCCACCTGTAGTTGCGTCTGCCGTACTACTTGCATAGACGGACAAATGATTGGATGGCTCTGCCGTTCCTATTCCAACATTTCCTGACTGAGAAATACTAAGTCCCGTATAAGTACTGGTAGCATTCCCCGCAACAGTCGTCGTCGCAAGATAGAGATTTCCGTTTGAGTTTCTAAATACCCACTGTGATACACCCGCGCCTGCTGAGAGCGCCAGTTGAGGTGCGGTTGCTGAGGTTGGGTTTAGGAGCCATTGTGGTGTCGACGTGCCGATACCGACATTGCCCACGGATGTAATGGTCATCTGTTGACTGCCGTTGGTACGGAACTTAAGACCTGAAAAACCTGACAATGTCATCGCGGGGTCATATGTGCCACCGTTAATCGCCGACTCATTTCCGAAATATCCAAGGGCAGTTCCAGCGTTATAAATTCCAAGTAGTGCACCCGCAGTGGCTCCGCTGTTACTGCCATCAATAACGACTGACGTTTGTCCTGCTCCTCTTCCAACGGTTAGACCTACACTAGCAGGAGAGTACGGCGTGGAGGTTCCGATACCCACACTACCCGTTGAAGTAATTCGCATCGCTTCGCCTTCTACTCCTGATGCAGTGACTGAAAGTGCAATACCCTGACTTCCCGATGTCACGGTGGGCAGTCCTTTAATGAGCGCGACTCCATTGTTTGCTCCGATAGCGAGACCACCTGAACCGTTCGTGCGCATAAATTGCGCAGCATAACTTCCACTTTGCGTGTTTCCTGACGCCCACACGTCAAGCGCTAGAGCAGGACTCGATGTTCCAACACCTATTCTCCCCGCAGAGGAAATAAATAATGAAGACGTAGCGGTGAGCGCTGTTCCGTTCGCTGCGTAATACGGGAATTGACCAGTGGTGCCAGAATTCACTGTCCCTGATCCACCGCCAGCGCTAATACATGTACCGTTAACTGCGTAGCAACCAGATGCAATATCTATTCCTCCCCCTGTTGAATAGAAGGACGTTGTCGCGCTTGTGAAGTTTGCAATACCGTTAATAGAAAGGAGCGAGCCTGGAGACGATGTGCCTATGCCGACATTCCCTGCTGCATCAATAATGAATGGTGACGAATCTGGAGATGCTGAGTCCTCAACAATAAACGATGGTCCTGAACCTGAATTCGTAACGGTAAGTTTTGCCCATGGAGATGAGGAAGCAATACCAACATTTCCCGTTGACGACGCTATAAGGAAGCGTGTAGCGTTTGCTGTCCTATCAACAATTGCAAAGTTCCCCGCCCCACCGATCGAGCTATTGCTGGAACCTGTTGAAACTAACTGCCATTCACGACCATCATACGTTCCACCTCCGGTGAACAAAATTGCGGAACCATTAGTATTTTGCGACGAAAGCGCCATGGTGTATGAAAAACCTGCATGCAATCCTGCGCCCTGTACTGATAGTGGGAATGACGGAGTGGTTGAACCAACTCCAAGATTGCTACCAGTAAACGTGAGGCCTGTTCCAGAAGTAATAGAGGTGCCGTTGAAATAATTTACCCCGTTCGTTGTCTGTGTTGTTGCATTAGTACCGCCGTTACCAATTGG
>JACCDV010980617.1_pt1 | contig 16121 bp, 10 predicted proteins | sample 7446131 | NCBI WGS metagenome assembly JACCDV01 (sample SAMN15323448, study PRJNA562643) | freshwater metagenome | isolation source: river surface water | place: USA:Blue River Watershed | collected 2017-08-17 | reverse complement strand
GGCTTTCTCTGTACGACATTCGCTCGGCAGTATGGGCGGGAGTCTTCCTCGGGCTCGCAAATTATGTTCGCCCTGCGGGGCTCTATTTTGCGTTTGTAATTGTGGTGCTGTGTGCACTATATGCGTGGCGTACCGTTAATACGCGTATGAAGCTGGCACATTTTGGGGCATTCATGGGAGTGCTGATGCTCGTGCTTGCGCCGTGGTATGTACGCAACTACATTCAATTTGGTGTTCCAGATTTTGTGTCTGCAAGTTCATACAACCTCTATGTATATGGTGCGGCCTCAACATTTGCGCTCGCGCAGGAGAAAACCTACGAAGAGACAAATACGATGTTTCTTGCGCAACTTCGCGCTGAAGCCCCTGATCGCGAAAACCGGTGGAGCCTCAAGAACGTCGAGTATTTTGAGGCTCGCTCCAAGGAAGTCATCACTCGCTACCCACTGTTTTTCGTGCAGAACTATCTCGCAGGTTTGAATAACTTCCTCTTCTCGGGCATGTACCATTCGCTTCTTGCTCGTCACCACGTGATCATCGTTCCCGAAAGAATCTCTTTCTCTTTTTTTCTCAATGATAATGGCCTTTGGGCAGCGGTTGCGAAATTTTCTCCTCTCATACTTACGCCATATTTCTTTCTTGCCGCTGCGGGGAAAGTCCTATGGCTCATGCTCGTATTCGGTGCGCTCTGGGGAGCGTGGATATACCGTCGTAACCCGCTCGCCCTGCTGTTTCTCGCATCATTTGCGTATTTCTGCCTCACAGTTATTTCAGTAACTATCGGGGCTGAGGCGCGGCAGAGATATGCGCTCAATCCTCTCATTATTCTCTTTTGTTTAGCACTGCTCGCAACTGCCTATGAACGTTTTCCTAGGCGTTAATCATTCATTTTCCCGGTTCCTCATCGTAGGAGCTTTGAGTACAGTGCTCAACTACGCTACGTTTTTAGGTCTCTTCGTGACGCTCTCTATTTCATACGTCATGGCGGGGGTTATTGGGTATGTGATCGGCATGTTATTTGGGTATGTTGTAAATCGTTTTTGGACATTTAGTGATTCGAACGCTGAGTGGCATTGGGGGGAAGTTGTTGCGTATGGTGGCGTCTACACAGTATCGCTTCTCCTTAACACACTCGTCCTTGTAGGATGTGTTGAGATAGTGGGTTTGTCGCCACTACTTGCAAACTTCTGCGCCATTGGCATCTCCACCATCTCAAATTATCTCGGGCTTCGGTACGTGGTCTTTGTAGCTTCTACAACAGGGAAAGAATAATCATGAGAATCGCCCATGCGTAGGTGGCGCTTACCGCATCATCTCCCACGATACCCCAGCCGCGCGGCAATTTTTCTGCAAGTCGTGCGGGGAAGGGCTTGACAATGTCACACCCGCGGTTTATGCAAAACCCCGCGATGAGGACGATGAGAGAAAGATGTGCGAGTGGTAAAAGGAAGAATGTTAAAAATACAGAATACATTTCATCAATCACGATGCGCCGGTCATCTTTTGTACCGAGTTCCTGCTCTGCAATAGAAGCAATGTGCACTGCCACCACTCCGCCGAGGATGAGTGCAATCACTTGTGCGAATGGGGAGAGGAGCACAAAAAACGGGACAACAGTCATTGCGAGAAGGGCTCCGTGTGAGCTCGGGGCGATTTTGAGAGAACCAATGCCAAACCCGGTTGCGATGCCAGTAGTCGTTTTCCGATAGAGGCGGCGCATGTATGCATAGATGCGTAACACAGGTGGGAGGATGCGCAAAAGGCCGATACTTTTTAGTTTTCGGTTGTGGCTCGTGCCTGTCACGAGGTGGTCACTATTGTGTACGTACCACTCATACGAGCGAATGAGGCTTTCAGCATTCGAGTATATTGGCTCCCATCCGAGCAATCGCTTTGCTTTTGCTGTATCAAAATAAAACGTACGATCAATCGTGTTGAGATGGAAGAAGGTCAGTGGCGTGAAGCCAACAGCGTTCGCGATGGCGGCAATAGGGCGGTACCACCGCGGTATTGGGACAATATACGAGGCACTGTGTGCCGCTCGAATGAGGGATTCTAAATCTTCCTGTAACGTACCGAATCGGGATGCGCCCAGGTTGTAGTCTTCATTGAATGCAGAGGGAGGTGCTGATATAAGGAGTATGAGAAAACGCGTGAGATCGGCAACGTCGAGGAACTGCAGTTTGTTTGTTCCGTCTCCTAAAACTGGTATTGGTTCATTGTGTCGCACCCATTCAGAAAGAATTTCGATAAGACCTAAACGTCCGGGCCCGAGAATCATGCGCGGGCGCACTATTGCGATAGGGAGGCCGTGTGCACGGAATTCTTCGCATACCATTTCGGCGGCATATTTCGACTTTCCGTATGCATATCCCGGTGTGCGGGGGGTTTTTTCAGTAATGGGGAATGTACGTGCCTTATCAAAAAGAGGGGAGCTTGTTGAAGCAAATACGACTCGTGCATGAGCTGTGTGTGCGGCAGTGAGCACGTTACGCGTCCCTTCAACATTCACCGAATGGAATTCTTTGTATCGTTTGCTCGAAATGGGCACAAGTGCGGCAATATGATACACGAGCTCAGCATCTCTGAGCGCAGTATGTACAAGAGTTTCGTCAGTAATGTCGCCGTGGATAAATGTCACGCGCTCTCTGCGCGAAGAATCTGGGGCTTCGCGGTCAAGAATGGTAACGGTGTGTCCGTCGTGTAGCAGTGCCCGTGCAAGTTCGGTGCCGAGAAATCCCGAGCCGCCGGTGATTGCGATTCGCATGGTTAGAGACGCCCGTGCGCCTTGCACCACTCGATAGAACGGCGCATACCTTCTTCAAGAGAGATGGCGGGAATGTATCCGAGCTCACGTTTCGCTTTCTCTATCGAACACGCGATGTTTTTGTTCATCTCGCCTGCAACATGGAATTCTTTAATATACAATCCTACTTTTTGGAGTATGCCGTCGATAAGGTAGCAGATCGACGAAACAATTTTGGGGAGGTGTCGGGGATTGAGCGTGACCCCAAGTAGTTTCGCAACGGTCTCATAGATCTCCAGTGTTGAATACGGTCGCTCATCTGCCACCCAAAAAATCTGATTCGCCGCCTTCGGATTATCCTCAGCGAGAAGAAGTGCCTGGATGCTGTTGTCTACGTATGACATGCTTCTCACGTTTGTGCCGTCACCAAAAATAAGAGGATTGCCTTTCTGAATCATCTTAAAGAAACGTGTCTGACGATGGGGCTGGTCTGGGCCGTAAAACCAACAGAATCGAAATATGGTGAATTCGATCTTTCCTGCAGCGGCGGCATCGATGAGCATTTTCTCCCCCAACACTTTGCTCAGACCATAGTTCAAGTATGGGTTATATGGATCTTCCTCAGTAAAGAGGTGACCTGGCGCCGATACACCAGCAACGGAGTTTGACGAAATAAACACAAAACGCTTCACGCCAGCGCGCACTGCTTCGGCGAGTAGGTTTTTTGTTCCCTCAGTATTAATTGCGTGGAGTTCGCGGATGGTTTTGGGGTGAATGATGCCCGCGAGATGAAAGACCGTATCTACACCATCAAGGGTGCCCTTGAGTGAATCAGGGCGTGTTATGTCGGCCGCCACGTAGGTGACGTTGCGGCGTTCAGGTAATCCCGACATGAGAGAGGGAAGAACAAGGCAGCGTATTTCGCGATCAGTGAATTTATTGAATTTCGTGTTTAATTCATGTGTGGGATCAGAGAGTACGGAAATAAATCGGTTCCCAAGCCATCCAGGCACTCCAGTAATCGCGGTCTTCATAGTAGGTATGTTGTATACAGTATTGTGATTACAAGACCCAAGTATACCAAAGCTGCTATGCGAATGTGAGTGTCGAAAATGAGTACGTCAGTCGGATCGTCTTCCTCCCGTGTGCGAATGAGCGATACGTAGCGATACATCGCGTATCCAAATGGGATGCTTGTAATAATAAAGAGTCGATGTTCCACTGCAAAAATAGAATACAAAACGTACACCGCGCACGCCACAATCGCAGTGTAGTTAGACATGCGGCGCAAGAATGTTGCCGAATACCGCGCGAGCACCGCACGGGTGGTTCCCAGTGTGTCTTTTGTGCGTGCGCTATGTTCTGCTTCTCGCTTGGTGCTCGCAATATGCCATGCGGCAAAGAACGTAACCGCAATAATCCACGGAGAGACAATAGCGCCAATTGCGGTAATCCCCCCAATGACACGGATAACGAATCCGAGAGCGATAGTGACCACATCGAGTAGGGGAATATGTTTAAGCCACACGCTATAGAGCGAGACGAGAAGTACGTAGGCCACAATACTTACGGCGGTGAGCGGAGAGACAAGCGACGAAAGAATGAACGAGGTGCAGGCAAATAAGGTTGCCGCACTGTAGCCAATGCGAGCAGAGAGGGTTCCTTGCGCAGCAGGGCGAAGTCGCTTTCGTGGGTGATGTTTATCCCTGTCTCTGTCGAGTAGGTCATTCACGATATAAACACTACCCGAAGCAAAGCAGAAAGATAAAAACGTCACCAATGCTGCCATAATGGCAGGTGAATTCTGTGCCAGTCCCGAGAAAAGAAGTGGGGCAAAGACAATGAAGTTTTTTATCTGTTGGCGTGGGCGCATCGAAATCACGACTGCCTTTATTGTTGGCATAATGGTATCCATGGTATCACCATGATTAGCCACGAATCTCATCGACGACCATGGAAAACATTACAACACATTATACGATTAAATTAAGTTGACACATTAATAAAAAATGAAAAAATATCTCTCATGACTCCATCACAAAAGTTTGACTTTACTGATCTATTTACTTTAGAGCTCGCCAATAACCATCAAGGATCCGTTGATCATGGGCTCAGAATTATCAAAGAACATGGAAAAGTTGTGCGTGACCATGAAGTTCGTGCGGCATTGAAACTCCAGTTGCGGGATCTCGACACATTCATTCATCCTACCCATAAGAAAAAAAGTGACAATAAACACGTACCTCGGTTTCTTTCGACCAAGCTAGCGAAAAAGGATTTTAAAACTCTCGTCGAGGCAATAAAGAAAGAGGGAATGATTTCAATGGCCACTCCATTTGATGAAGCATCTGTAGATACTCTAAAAGAACTCGGGGTTGAAATATTAAAAATCGCATCATGCTCGGCAAAAGATTGGCCACTCCTCGAGAAGGCGGCAGCCATAGGGAAACCAATGATTGTTTCCGTGGGCGGTATGACTATTCCTGAAATCGATCGTTTGGTGAGTTTTCTTGAACACCGGTACGTGCATTTTGCACTCATGCATTGCGTCGCGATTTATCCAACGCCAAATAATAAACTTAACCTTGTTCACATTGAAGTATTGCGCCGCCGCTATCCACACCTCACAATCGGTTTCTCGACTCACGAAGAACCCGAGAATATGTCTGCGATTCAAATTGCATATGCTAAGGGCGCACGTATTTTTGAACGACATATTGGTTTGCCCTCAAAGACGATTACACTGAACGCTTATTCATCTACGCCTGAGCAGATAGAACGATGGATCAATGCCTCGAAAATCGCCCGTGATTCTGAAGGTAATATTGAGCGGGTACTTGACCCTAAGGAGGACGCAGATTTAAAAGCGCTCAAGCGAGGCGTATTTGCTAAGAAACCGATAAATAAGCGTCAGTCCATAAAGCGTGGCGATGTATATTTCGCGTTTCCATACCAAGAAGGCCAGCTTTCGAGTGGAGACTTCAAAGAAGGCGTGGTTGTTGCTGATAAGGCATATAAAAAAGATGAGGGTATTGCCGAAATTGCTCGCGACTTCTCTCCTACGCAGCGTGATCTTGTATATCATCCGATTCACACAGTAAAAGCCATGCTTACGACGGCGGGCATCGCTCTTCCACTTGATTTTCAGCTCGAATTATCACATCACTATGGGATTGAACACTTCACAAAGATCGGCGTCGTAATTATTGATGTTATAAACCGGGAATATTGCAAAAAAATATTAGTGCAAATTCCCGGGCAAGAACATCCGTACCATCACCACTTACAGAAGGAAGAGGCTTTCCATGTACTTTCAGGAATTTTAGAAATCGAAATGGAGGGACGACGCACAACACTTCATCCGGGGGATGTTGCAGTTGTGCCACGCGGCGTGAAGCACCGTTTTTGGACGGATACCGGCGTGGTTTTCGAAGAGGTTTCGTCTACGCACTTCAATAATGATTCCTTCTACGAAGATCCCGCAATTAGTTCGTTGCCTAGAGAGGCAAGAAAAACAAAGCTTTCAAGTTGGGGTAGGCATCACTTCGACTAAATCTATTATGGAAATTCTTGGTATTATACCGGCTCGTGGGGGTTCTAAGGGGGTGCCAGGTAAGAATATTAAATTATTCGCTGGCAAGCCGCTTATCGCTTGGACGATAGAGGAGGCAGTAAAATCAAGACTACTCACTCGCACGATCATTTCTACAGAAGACCATCATATAGGCGAGGTGGCGCAGAGTTATGGGGGAGAGGTTCCGTTCATGCGCCCCATGGAACTCGCGCAAGACCTCTCAACGGATATTGAATTTATTGAACACGCTCTTCAAACCCTTCGAGAGACAGAAAATTATATCCCCGAACTAATTGTGCGTCTTGCGCCTACGTCTCCCTTGAGAGAGGCTGAGGATATTGATCGCGGGATCAACACTCTTCTCAAGGACCCTTCAGTTGATTCAGTACGCTCAATCGTTGAAGCTTCAAAGCACCCCTACAAGTTATGGATGATTGCAGATGGTGGAGAGCATCTGGTACCTTTTCTTTCGAAAGAGTTCACCGGCTTTGATGAGCCGCACAATCTCCCTCGTCAACTTTTCCCCAAAGTGTATGCTCACACTGGTGCCGTGGATGTTATACGTCGCAAGACTATTGAAAAATACCACTCCACTTCTGGTCAGGTCATAGGATTCTTCCATATGCCAGAAGAACGGTCAATCAACATTGATCATCCGATTGATTTTGAGATTGCTGAGATCTTAATGAAGAGGCGCATTTCTATATGAAAAAAAAGCAAGTAATAGTTTTTGATTTTGACGGCGTAATTCTTCCATCGGAAAAAATAAAAATTCAGGGGTACAGCAAAATATTTGGTGATTTTGGTGAAGAGGTTCCTCATGAAGCAATTAACAAGGCGCGTGAAGAGTATTCTGATGCAAGGGGGGATCGTTTCGATATCATTCGGGGAATTTTAAATCACATTGGAATGGCAGATATTGAAGATAAAGTAGTGGAATATAACGTTCGATATGGAAAGATTGTAAAAGAAGAAGTGGAGGCTCTTCAAGTATCGGAAAAAGTCGACTCTCTCCTTCGGATGCTGAGCAAGGAAAGGAGGCTTTATATAAATTCGAACAACCCAGACGAACCACTACGAAGTATTATCAAATCACTCGGAATCGAAAAATATTTTCAAGGAATTTTTGGTTCCTCCAGAGCAAAGGAAGAAAATCTTCGGGAAATCGCTCGACTCGAGAGTGTAGGCCCCGAACACATTCTGTTCATTGGAGATGGTGGTGGTGATCTAACGGCCTCTGAGAAATTTGGTTGTGAGTTCATGGGAATAGCAACAGACGAAAATGGATGGAGAGATCTACCAATTACCTTTAAGGTTCTGTCATCGGTAGAAGAGTTAACAATTTCGATGCTATAAGTGTTTTTTTTGAATACATGGTATAAACTTCTTATGAATGTCAAAGTTATAGGAGCAGGGTCAATAGGTAATCATCTTTCACAGGCGGCGCGACGGATGGGATGGGACGTCACGGTAGTGGATGCAGATCCAGAGGCTCTAAGACGTATGAGGGAGGATATTTATCCGACACGGTACGGAGCCTGGGATGCGTCGATTCATCAATATAAAAGTGGCGAGGAGCCACGAGGTAAATTCGATATTATCATGATCGGCACACCTCCTAATGTGAGACTGTCCGTTGCACTCAAAGCCCTTGAGGAAAATCCAAAAATTCTTTTTCTCGAGAAGCCAGTTTCGTTCCCATTTGATCCTGCGCTTAAGAAACTCAGTACGCGTCTTGCTAAGAATAAAATTATTGGACTTGTTGGATACGATCATGCAGTCGCCAAGTCGATTCAATATGTTGATGAACTGCTTAGTAAAAAAGTGGCTGGTGATGTTCTTACTATTGACGTGGATTTTCGCGAACACTGGCAAGGAATCTTTAAAGCACATCCGTGGCTTTCTGGCCCGCAAGACTCATATCTTGGTTATTGGAGAAAAGGGGGTGGCGCATCAGGCGAGCATTCACACGCGCTGCATTTATGGCAGCACCTTGCTCGTCAAGCTGGAATCGGGACGTGGAAAAAAATATTTTCACATCTCAAACTCGAGAAGAAAGGAAAAACAGAATACGACTCGGTCGCCTCATTTTTGTTTGAGAGTGAAAGGGGGGCTGCGGGACGGGTCATACAAGACGTAGTCACGATGCCAACAAGAAAATTGGCACGAATTCAGGGAACGGATGGATATATTGAATGGATTTGTAATGGGCATGCGACTGGAGATATTGTGCGGTGGGGAAGGGGCGTAGAGGTACAGGAAGAGGTTTTTCCAAAGACCCGTCCAGATGATTTCTATGCTGAGATGCTTCATATTAATGATATTCTAAACAAAAAAGTGCTACCCAAAAATTCACCCCTTGCTCTCGAGAGTGGGATTGCGGTGATGCGCGTTCTTGAAACTGCTTGGTCATCGCGGTCCTCAATGGGTATCATGAAAAAATAAGAAGTCATAATATAATAATTGTCATGGTGTATAAAATAGTCTTACGACATCTTATTCATGCAGCCACATTATTTATTTCGGGGTTCTTGCTTTTTTATTTTATACCTCTTGTTGCGCAGGCGTTAAACATAGGATCAATTGATTTGGAAAGAACCAATAATCAGTATTTATCGACCGACGATGGGGTTCAGAATGACCTTGATTTAACGAACGATTTCACATTTGAAACATGGGTGAAATTTGAGTCCGTATCATCTGGAGCAGCGTACCATTTTCTTAATAAGGGTCGCGGAGATGACAACTCAAGATCATATCGATTTTATGTCCACGATTCGGGTGGTTGGAAGCTCATACTCTTGCTTTCGGGAAATGGCGTAACTCTTGAATTGGAATCAGTGACGTGGATACCTGAGCCGGACATCTGGCATCACCTTTCAGTAACACGTGAGGGGAATGTGGTGAAATTTTACGTGGATGGCGTACAGGTGGGGTCGAATCAAACTACAAACATTGGGATTTTATACAACAGCCATAGGCCTTTAAAGTTGGGAGCCGCCGAGGACAGTGCCGGGGGTCCGGAAAATCCGTTTGATGGCCAAATGGACGACGTGCGGGTGTGGAATGTAGCGCGGACGCAGGCGGAGATTGTGGCGGATATGAATAGGGAACTGACGGGGAATGAGCCGGGGCTTGTGGGGTATTGGAAATTTAATGGGGATTTGGAAGATGCGACGGCGAATAATAATGATCTCACCAATGTAAACGGGGCGCAGTTTTCGACGGAGACACCGTTTCTTGACGAAGATGCTCCCAATCCAGTTATCGTTATTCCCGGCATTTTGGGCTCGGCGCAAAAGAATGGTATGTGGCAGATCGATCCGATCATGCATACCTACGATGACCTTATCGCGACGCTTGATGAAAATGGCTACACCCCCGATGAAGATCTTTTCTCCTTTGCGTACGACTGGCGGAATTCAAACGTTACAACTGCAGAATTGCTCAAGCAAAAGATCGACGCCGTAAAAGCAATCTGCGCCTGCGACAAAGTTGATCTCGTTGCCCATTCGATGGGTGGGCTGGTTGCTCGGCAGTATGTGCAATCGAATGAGTACGACAACGATGTCGATCAGCTCATCTTCCTCGGCACACCGCACCGCGGTGCGCCAAAAGCGTACCTCATGTGGGAAGGAGGGGAATTCGTTTCTCCCGCGCTGAGCGACGGCCTCACACAACGGTTCCTCAAAGGCGAGGCGCGAAAAAATGGCTTTTCAACCGTCTTTGCCTATCTTCAAAATCGCCCGGTTTCGTCGGTCGAGCAGCTGCTCCCGGATTATAGTTACCTCACCGAAAACAATGTGTTGCGTGCGTACCCTACGGAATATCCGCAGAACGCATTTCTCGAAACACTCAACAACAGTGTGAGCACGCTCTTGAATGCGGGTATCGATCTCCATTCATTCATCGGCACCGTCGGCAATACCATCACCGGCGTCAGCGTCATTGATGCGCCCGAAAAATCTCCGCTCTGGGAGCATGGCTATCCGGAAAACTTCGATGGAAATGGAAATCGCGGTCTCACGCTTGGCGCAGGGGACGCCACGGTCCCGCTCCCAAGCGCTTCGTTTATCGCCGCGGCAAGCACGACACTTTCTTCGAGCCACAGCGCACTTCCCGAAGACGCCTCCGGCGCCGTGGTGGAATTGATGACTGGTAATCCTGCAACAACCATCGTCGACACCTGGAATATCCCCAACATGAAAATGCTTCTCTTCCAGTTGTTTTCTCCCGCCGACATCCTTATCACCGACCCGCACGGGAGGCGCATTGGCATGCTGGGTCTAACAGAGACCAACGAAATCCCTGGCGCGTTTTACGCAGGTCCGAACGCATCCGTTGAATACATAACCATTCCGAATCCAATCGAAGGCACGTATACCATTACCGTGCAGGGCACTGGCACTGGGTCATACGAAGTACTCACCTCGTATCTTGCCGAGGGCGCATCCGATGATCTCTCGCGGCTTGGCACGACGTCTCCCGGCACTATCACCAACCACCTCGTGAGCTTAAACCAAGGTAATCCTGACGAGCTGCGCCCCACCGTAACGATTCAAAGCATGCTCGCCGATCTCTCGTTTGCATTAGAGCAAGGATGGCTTTCGAAGAGCGTATACACGAGCCTTACCGCGAAGCTGAAAGCGGTACCGAATATCCAAAGCGCCGCCGGCCGCAATGCCATTCTCGAAAGCGTCAAGAAGGAAATCGACCGCCGCCACGGGAGCGGCATCAACGACGACGCCTACCAGCTTCTCATCGAGGACATTACCGCGCTGCTCCGTCAATAGCGGGTAACTGGGCAGCCAGACTTCGCGTGCTACAATCCTCCCCATGGAAAAGACCTTCCGCGCAATTGCGCTGACCGCCGTTTTTGCGCTCCCGTTTCTCGCGCTCTACGTAGCCAATTCAATGTTTTTCCCCTTTATCTCGGGGAAAAACTTCGCCTTCCGCATCCTGGTTGAAATCGCTACCGGAGCATGGTTGTTCCTCGCATTGCTGAACCCCCTCTATCGACCCAAAAAATCCTGGCTGCTGTGGGCATTTGGCGCCTTTGTGGTCGTAATGGCTGTTGCCGATGCATTCGGCGTGTATCCGTTTAAAAGTTTTTGGAGCAACTACGAGCGAATGGAAGGGTGGGTGACCCTCGCGCACCTCTTTGCCTATTTTGTCGTTGCGGTCTCCGTCTTAAACACGGACAAACTTTGGAGAGCTTGGTGGCACACCTCGCTTGGCGTCTCCGTGATCGTTGCCATCATCGGCCTCTTTCAGCTCGCCGGGCAAATCAACATCAATCAAAGCAGTCTTCGTTTGGATGCGCGCTTGGGCAATGCCACCTACGCAGGGATCTACATGTTCTTCCACATTTTCATGGCTGGGTTGTTTCTGGCGCGCGCCTGGGTTGAAAAGGGGAAAGGCAAGCGCCTCGGAATCACGCTGCTCTACGGCTCAATTATGGCGCTGGATGCGTTCATTCTCTTTTTCACCGCGACGCGTGGTGCGATTCTTGGCCTCGTGGGCGGCATCGCGCTCGCCGGTCTCATTCTCATCTTTTTGGCACCACGTTCACGCGTTGCATGGCGAGCGGGCACCCTTATCGCGGTAGTTATCCTTCTCGTGGGCTCATTTTGGATGGTTCGAGACGCCGCATGGGTGCAGCGCATTGAGCCTTTGTATCGCCTCTCGACGATCGTCGAGGAAGGATATCCCGTTGCCCGTCTCATGAATATCCAGATGGCCTTTCAAGGTTTTAAAGAACGGCCACTCCTCGGATGGGGACAAGAAAATTATGCAGCGGTTTTCGACAAATACTACGATCCCAACATGTATGCGCAGGAACAGTGGTTTGATCGTACACACAACATTATCTTCGATTGGCTGATCGCCGGCGGTATCCTCGGCCTCATCGGCTATCTCTCCCTCCACGTGTTTGCGCTGCTCATGATCTGGCGCAGCAGCGGGTTTGCGCCGTACGAGCGCGCCATTCTGACCGGGCTCTGGGCGGGCTACTTCTTCTATCTCATTTTCACTTTTGACAACATCACGAGTTACATTCTCTTCGTCGGACTCTTAGCGTATCTCACGGTGCGCGCCCATGCGGGGGAGCCTCCAATCGCTCCAGAAGCGAAAATTCAAAAATCATATGCGCCGGTAGTGGCCGCGGTTGCCATTATTCTCACGTGGGGGACGGCGTGGGTCGTCAACGCGCAAATGATGACTGCCAACCGAACGCTCATCCGCGCGCTCTCTCCACAGTCAGGAGGTCCAGCAAAAAATCTTGAATATTTCACCGAAGCGCTTTCATATTCTCGCGCTGGCACGCAAGAAATTCGTGAACAGTTCGCGCAGGCCGCGATGTCGAGCCTCGCGATGGAGGGAATTCCCGCCGATCTGAAACAACGCTTCCTGCAAGCAGCCGTAACCGCGCTTACCGCACAGATCGAGGAATCCCCGCTGAATGCCCGTGGTCCGTATTTTCTCGGCGTACTTTTTAATCGCTCGGGTGCCTTGGAGCAAGGGAAGCAGGCACTTGAAAAGGCCCACAGCCTTTCACCGCAGAAACAGGGGATTCTCTTTGAGTTGGGCATGAACGCACAAGCGCGGGGAGCCACCGAGGAAGCGATTGCCTATTTCAAACAAGCATATGAGCTCGCGCCTGCGTATAACGAAGCGCGATTCCTCTACGCCGCCGCACTCATTCGCGCCAAAAAAGATGTGGAAGCCGATGCACTACTCAAGCCGCTTATCGAATCAAACGCTATGGCGAACGAACGCGTCGCCGCCGCGTATGTCGAGCGAGGCCACTATCCAAAAATTATCGACATCTGGAGTCGGTATGTTGCCGCGCATCCAAACGAAGCTCAGCCACAGTTTCTTCTCGCCGCCGCCTATTTTGAATCAGGAAATATTCCTGCCGCACGCCGCACGCTCGAAGCCCTCAAAATAAATGTGCCGAGTTCCGCTGCACAAGTTGATGCGTTTTTGAAACAACTCCAAACGGCAAACTAACTACCCACACAGCAGGCCACCGCAGCAGAGCTCGCACCCGTCCTGGAATGTCTTTTCTCTAAAGAGAAAAGACCCACACAGCAGGACGGGTGCGAGCTCCAAAAGTGAAAGTCAAATGTGAGTGCCGCCGCCCTGCTGTCTAGATCTTTTCCTTCTTCAGTGTATCGCATTCTCCTGAAACGCAAAACCCGCCGAAGGCGGGATCTACGTGACTTTCAATCAAAGCATCACAACTTGAGTGACACTCACCGCTCAATACTATCGAAACAAAAAAAATATGCAAGTATATTTTAAAAAAAATTAAATAAAAAAGTTATCCACAGAAAAAAATAAAATCATGTGCATGCGAAGCACGAAATGCAATAATTTAAGAAACGCATTTGCAAAAATAATTTGCAGCGTGCGGGTCGAAGAAAAGTTTTTACTCCCTAGGGAATAGTAAAAAATACCATGGCCAAGAAAAAGAAGGCAAAGAAGGCAAAGAAAGCCTCCAAGCGCCGATAAATCCTCTCGGATTTACTGAAGAACCCTCCATCGGAGGGTTCTTCTCATGCAGGGTGTTACCGTATTCTTTTTTAAGAAATGTTCGTCTCGTCCGTCGCCAAAGCGACGGATTTGGGGTAGTATGTCCCGACACTATGTCGTTTCTCAATCGATGGTTTGGTGATGGTTCGGGCGCGGCGCTCCGCCGTGCAGAGCCGATCGTCGCGAAGGTAAATGCACTCGAAGAGCGGATGCGCGCGCTCAGCGACGAAATGCTCCGCGCACAAACAACTGATTTTAAGGCTCGATTTGAAAACGGGGAGACGCTCGATGAGCTCATGCCCGAGGGATTTGCGGCAGTGCGCGAGGCGTCTCGCCGCACCCTCAAGCAGCGTCATTTTGACGTCCAGCTCATTGGTGGCGCCGTCTTACATCATGGAGGCATTTCCGAAATGCGCACCGGCGAAGGAAAGACGCTGGTCGCGACGCTTCCTGCCTATTTAAATGCGCTTGCCGGAAAGGGTGTACATGTCGTCACCGTCAACGATTACCTCTCTCGTCGTGATGCGGTGTGGATGGGACAGATTTATCATGCGCTCGGTATGACCACTGCCGTTCTCAATCACGACAGCTCGTTTTTGTATGATCCTTCCGCAATTCCCAAAGACGAGCAGGAGGAAGACGAAAAAAAACAAGACGAACTCGGCAGTTTCAAGGTCGTGCACGAATTCTTGCGCCCCATTTCTCGCACGGAAGCATATGCCGCGGACATCACCTACGGCACCAACAACGAATATGGCTTCGATTACTTACGCGACAATCTCGAGTACGACGCAAAAAACATTCGCCAAAAGAACCACGCCTTTGCGATTGTGGACGAAATCGATTCCATTCTTATCGACGAAGCTCGCACACCGCTCATCATTTCCGCTCCCACCGGTGATGCCGAGGGTTTGTACACACGCTTCGCACAAATTGCCGCACAGATGATCGAGGGGGAGGACTACACCATCGAGCATAAACATCGTGCCATTGTGATGACCGACGCCGGCATCGAAAAAGCAGAAAAGGCACTGGAAATCGGTTCGATCTATACCGATGCAGGAATCAAATACGTGCACCATCTCGAAACGGCCGTGCGCGCGAAGGCGCTCTATCACCGTGACAAAGAATACGTGGTGCGTGGAGGTGAGATCATCATTGTGGATGAATTCACCGGCCGCATGCAGCCCGGGCGTCGCTGGAGCGACGGTCTCCATCAGGCCATTGAAGCAAAAGAGGGTGTCGCCATCCAGAAGGAAAGCCGCACCTTTGCCTCCATTACGTTCCAAAATTACTTCCGTCTCTATGAAAAGCTTGGTGGAATGACAGGGACCGCGGCCACCTCTTCAGAGGAATTCTACAAGGTATATGGGCTCACCACGGTTGCGATTCCAACCAACAATCCACCCAAGCGCATTGATCATGATGATTTGATGCTGCAGACAGAAAACGGCAAGATGAAAGCGATCGCAAAGCATGTGAAGGCCCTCCACGAAAAAGGCCAGCCCGTCCTCGTTGGTACGGTTTCCGTCGAAAAGAACGAACTGCTTGCCGCCCACTTTAAGCAAGCGGGCATTCCCCACGAAGTCTTGAACGCAAAAAATCACGAACGAGAAGGGGAGATCATCGCACAAGCAGGGAAGAAGGGCGCCGTCGTCATTGCGACCAACATGGCTGGTCGCGGTGTCGACATTAAGCTGGGAGGGAATCCCGCAACCAAGGAGCAGTACGAAGAAGTCAAAAACCTCGGGGGGCTCTTTGTCCTCGGCACCGAACGCCATGAAGCGCGTCGCATCGACAACCAGCTTCGCGGCCGCGCCGGCCGGCAGGGGGATCCCGGCGAGACGCAATTCTTTGTTTCCCTTGAAGATTCGCTGATGAAGATCTTCGCGTCCGATGTCATCAAGCGCGTGATGGGAACCTTCAAGATCCCTGAGGATGAACCAATATACAACGGCATGATCACGCGCTCGTTAGAGAAAGCACAGACGCGTATCGAGGAAATCAATTTCGACTCCCGCAAACATGTTTTGGCCTACGACGACATCCTCAACGTGCAACGCACCAGTATCTATGGGCGTCGACGCGCGATCCTCACCGGAGGAAAAGAAGTCATCGACGCCGAGCTCAACAGAATCAAAGAGCACTTGCTGGAAGGAGGGGATACCTGGGACACGCATCTCACTACGCTTAAAGAAAAACATGCCGAAGCTTGGTACCCATCCGTGCAGCGGGTGTTACTCCAAACGATCGACCTTCTCTGGG
>JACCDV010697827.1_pt1 | contig 16121 bp, 19 predicted proteins | sample 7446131 | NCBI WGS metagenome assembly JACCDV01 (sample SAMN15323448, study PRJNA562643) | freshwater metagenome | isolation source: river surface water | place: USA:Blue River Watershed | collected 2017-08-17 | reverse complement strand
GCCTCCCGTAGGAGTATGGACCGTGTCGCAGTTCCATCGGTGGGGGTCAGGCTCTCACCTCCCCTAGCCGTCGTAGCCTTGGTAAGCCGTTACCTTACCAACAAGCTGATAGCCCGCAGGCCGTTCCAAGAGCGATAAATCTTTACCCCGAAGGGACCATCAAGTATTGTACCGCCTTTCGACGGGTTATCCCTGACTCTTGGGTACGTACCTACGTGTTCCTACCTCGTCTGCCATGGGCCTAAACCCATTCGACTTGCATGCCTCATCCACGCCGCCAGCATTCATCCTGAGCTAGGATCAAACTCTAATTAAAGACAGGTACTGAGAATAAATTCTCATGTATCTGCGCTAGAAAGTTCATAACTGAATATGTGGCGGTACTGTACTTTGGTTCCCGCTGCTTTCTAACTATTTACCTAAGGATAAGACAAAAGAATATTCGATATTCAATTGCTTATATTTGTGCTGATGCATACCATTTGTCTACATTTTAAAAAAATGTAAAAAATAATATACGTACCTATCTGATTTTGGGAATCAGATAAGTGATATTGACCAAAACTAGTTCCTCAAAATTAGTTTGGTTCCCACGAATAAATTTCCGAACCAGAGGTTCAGATGCTTGCGCGTGGGGTTGTCAAAATGCGGTGTTCCTTTTGTTGGTAAAGATAGCAATACGCCTTCGCAAGTGTGCCATCGCCTTACAGGCGCAGTACACCATGTCGATAGTTTGGTTCGACTATTCGTCTCACTAAACTATCTGTCATGGTCTTGCGAAAGCGTACCCACGCTTTCTCACCTCCAACGAACAGTGCGAGCATTATACAGATATTGAAAAATAATGCAAGCATTTACCGCGGATAAAACGACTGGCCGAGAGCCGGTCATCGGGGAGCTGCCCAACACGGCAAAATACCGACCCAAAATCGAGACAAAAGGAGGCCTCATCCGTGAGGACGAGGCCCTGATCCTTCGATGCAATTACAAAACAATGTCTCGTCTTCAGGGCTTCACTTGCCCTGACAACTCGGCAAGCTGGCTGCCCAAGCAGATTGATTCTCGGGACATCCAGTCATTGAACGAGAAGACAAGATGAGAACGATAAGGCCTACAACGAGCACGACGATTGTGCCAATGCAGGTCCAGTCCCAGGCTGTCCTTGTTTTAGACGGCTTTCCGATCACCATACACCTCCTTCCTCTTGCTGGTGGTTTATGACTATTACACCATAAATCACCCCTTTTTACAATCAAGGCCCCGTTCTTGCGAACGGGGCTCTTTGCGGTGCTCTAGCGTTCGTCAGACGCGAAATGTCTGCTGTACTTTCGTACGACTTGGAGTCGGTTGGTTGCAGGTCAACACCGCAACCCCTACCGTATCCTCGCACGACCGCACAGAAATGTACCACATCACCGGGATACTGATTCCCAGTATGACAAGTACAAAGACTGGCCAGTAGACGAGATTCGCAACGTGTGGCCGCCAATTTTTGGCGCCACTATTTTTTGTATAGTCCATTCCTTCCCCCTGTTCTTATATCGTCGTCTCCTATCCTACACCAATTTTTGGTGATTGCCAGACAAAGTAAATCCCCTCCGCTCGACCTTAGTCTTGCGGAGGGGGGGGTATTGAAGGCCAAAGGCCAGTTCAGTCTGCCTTGCCGCCGACGTAGACGTCAGGGCAAACATAGCCCGTCGGTGCGTTGCATTGGCGCTTTTCGGCTGCCGGGGCGACCTTGGTGCTGGAGGTCTTTTCCTTCTTGACGCAGACACGCCGAGAGGAAAGAACCTTCACGACCTCATGGTTGCCGCCCCGCGCAGTGACCGTGCGGTCGCCATCACGGACAGTGACATCCTCACCGACGGTCAGCTCGCCGACCCGCTTCAGAACAGCGACCTCGTCCGATTGCGACGGGCAGATGTAATCATCACCGCCGTCATGCACCGGTTGCGGCCCCGGCTTGGGCGGTTCCGGCTTCGGCGGTTCCGGTTCGGGATCCGGACCACCGTTAGCCCAGGCCGCGCCATAGGGCGTGAACGAGGATATCATCGGCATGACCACCATAAGCATGGTGGCAAGCATGAGCGATTTGAAGAAATTCATGGCAAACTCCTGTTTGTTGCCCGCTTCGTACTTCGCGTACCTAGTTTCGCGATGGTCGCATCTTATCATACTATATATGATTTGTCAATATATACGTTAGTCTCTTCCTCTGGTCTTGTAGACAGGCGTCGGGCCTTTATTTTGGCCATTTGTGGTACCATTAGCTCGACATGGTGAAGACCTCTCTCCTCTTTTTACTCGAGTGTATACCGATGGTGATATTTTACGTAGCGAGCTATCACTACAACTTCATTGACTCAACACTACTCTATGTCTATGCCACCATTGCGGTAGTGGCGATAATGCTCATCTACCAAAAGCGTCTCCCTGCTTTGTCACTCATTTTTGGTTTTTTTGTGATTGTTTCGGGCGTTCTCACCTTCCTTGGGGACGATCCCGATATCATCATCTTTTCTGATACGGTCTACTTCCTGCTTGGCGCACTCTTGTTTTATCGCAGTCGGCGGTGGTCTCGTCCGCTCCTCGAACGACTCTTCGGACACTCGTTTGACCTCACCTCAGCTGGGTGGCGAATCATGACCTGGTACTGGTTTAGTATCTTTATGATTGCAGGGATCTCAAACGAGATTGTTCGTCATACCATGACTCCCGAATGGTGGATTGGGTTTCAGTTCTGGCGGTCACTGGTCATCATCGTGTTAGCGTTTTGTCTCTTCCCCGTTTGCCGGCAGTTCCGTAACCCGGCTACCACCAATGCCTGGGGAGTCCGCCTCGCACAGTAATAATTGCCCGCATACACAAAAAGACTAACAATTTGTTAGTCTTTTTGTGTATGACTCTGGTTTTAATTAAAGAATTCTTTGACCGATGTCTCCCATGGTAGTGGCTCTTCCTCACTCTCGCGCATATCCTCGAGGGTCAGGTGTGGTAGCGCCATGAGGTAGAGGACGCCTATAATCGTACCGACTATAAGGAGAGCGGTCAAAGGCCAGCCACTCCACCGACTCGGTGACTTTTCTCCACCTGACAATCTGACGAGATCTTCGTAGAGTAAGAACGAGTACAGCATCATAACAAACGTCCCAAACGTAGCGGCAACGAGGTACACCATAAGCGCACCAGCCATCGATACCGCCAAAGCCAACGTCTCACTGATCATGTAGAGGAAGAAAGCGGCTGGTGAAACGAGGAGTACCGCAAGGAGGCCAAGCGAAAGCGCCAACAAGCACACGAGCATCAGAAACAACAGCCGACCAAATACACTCCACCATCGTCCCGACACGAGTGCGATGGAACGGACCAGTGCGGCTTTGCCCCGGAGCCCTTCAACAGCCACTACCCACATGATAGGTAACAGAAAAACGGAAAAAGCGATACCGGGGATAATGAAGAAGATGAAGCCCATCCCAATAACCGCATAAGCAAAAAAGATGGTTAAGGTAAGCGGCCACCACAGTGTCCCAAGACTCCCGAGAATAGCTGACAATCGCCACTCCCCCGCATGCATAGTAGCGCGAGTTGACATGGTTATGGCTGCTATCGATCCAGCGAGACTGAAGACCGTCACCAAGATAGCCAGGCTATATTGTATGGCGAGTGGTGTCTCAAGCTGGGTTTCGAGGTAGAGAGCCAAGATGAGACTCGGCAATGCGACGAGACCACTCAGTAGTGAGATTAAAAATAAAGGCCGGAAGTTGGCAAAGGTAAATCCGAGTGATTGCCGCAAGAGCTGGCGACCGGACGTAATAGTCTGCCCTCCCGGTATAGCGACAGGCGTCGTTGACGTTTCGATATGTTGTGGTTCATTTTCCATATGCCCTTATTGTACTACCTAAGATTTATTTACAAGTCACCCTACTCACGTACAATGAAGACGTTATGACAACCACCGAAACCATTGTTATGTCAGTTGGCGGATCACTGATTGTTCCCGATCAGATTGATACCACCTTTTTGCAGACCCTCAAGACCTTAGTGACCGATGAAGCGACCAATAATGGTCGTCGTTTTATTATCATCGCCGGCGGGGGCAAGACAGCCCGGCGCTACCAAGACGCAGCAGCTGAAGTCACCGACCTCACCCGCGACGACCTCGATTGGCTTGGTATTCATTCAACGCACCTTAATGGACACCTCTTACGTACCATCTTTCGGGATATCGCTTACCACATCATGATCAAGAACCCGGACGAAGTCCTCGATGTACCGGAGCAATATCGAGTGATTATTGCGGCCGGGTATCGTCCTGGCTGTTCGACTGATTTGCGTGCCGTCCAGATTGCAGAGAAGATTGGCGCCAAAACCGTCATCAACCTCTCGAATACCGACTACGTCTACACCGACAACCCACACACGAATCCAGATGCAAAAAAGATTGAAGACATCACTTGGGCAGACTTCCGCAAACTTATCCCCGAAGACTGGGCACCAGGACTCTCCGCCCCGTTTGACCCGGTGGCAGCCAAGGTAGCGGAGCGTGACAATATCGAAGTCGCGCAGCTCAATGGTCTCTCACTCGACTGCCTCGAGGGCTATCTCGCTGGCCGACCATTTGTCGGTACCCGAATCCACAACTAAAATGAGCAAACGAGGCTTTAGCCGACTATTACGAAATGACCTAATTTTTAACGACTGAAAAGGAGTATAAAAATGGAAATACCCTTGTGGTGTTCGCGAGCAGGGACTATTTCTTACAGAAACTGTCTACTCATTGGTTATTTTATTTCGTTGATACTCATAAAATCACTCAATGAGTCTTGCGAAAACATCCCGCGTTTTCTCACCTAATGCCCTTATCCGCGCACAACCACTCTGTTTCTTGAATCACTTTTTGCTAAGGAAAACAAAAGACCGACGTCTGGCGCCGGTCTTTTGGGTATTTAATGCTTACTTATCGGTATCTGGCGTCACACTACTCACTTCACTTGATGCAGCTGGAGTAGTATCGGCAGCAGCAGGTGCGGGAGTTGGTGCGGCAGCAGCAGCCGAAGCAGCCATTTTTGGCACCGCTGGATTACCGTACTGATTAGGGAATCCATCCGTCTTTGTTGCACACCAAACAATAATGATTATCCAACCAATAATAGGAACGAGCCATAGGAGTTGCCACCAGCCACTTTTACCGATGTCATGTAAACGACGAGCGCCCAAAGCAAAACTAGGCAAAAATAACCCGAGTGAAACAAGAAAGCCGACCATGTCAAGATGGAGTACGCTCAAAATTACTTGCAATATCCATGAGAATAAAATGAACATCCAAAATTCTTGTCGTCCCACCCGTCCTTCAAAATCCGCGTAATGCTTTGTAATTGGATCTAAAAACCAGTGCATATCACTAAATATATTTTTGTATAAATGCGTCTACCGCTACCTCTAACTCTTCAATTGTACCATCATTCATAATGGTATAATCAGCCATTTTCATAGCAGCACGAATGTTATGGTGACCACCACCATTTTCTTCCCGTTCAATTTGTAACTTAAAGTGTTCAAAAGTGATATTGTCTTTTTCTGAACCACGGGCAACCGCTCGTTCGTAGCGAGTATGCATATCAGCATCGATACCCAGTACAATTCCCCCTTTAGATTTCACAAATTCAACTTCACCAATATCGTGCAGAGCTTCCATAACAGCATCTCCACTACCGTCACGTTCATATCGTTCAAAAAGTATCTTCGAAAGACCTTGGGGATCTGCTGTACGGATTTCACCTGCTAGCTGACTATAGGCGTCACGATTTGGCTCAACACCACGCTCAAGTAATACCTCTTTGAGATATCCAGAACCCGAATAGTGTCGAAACCCTCGTTTTTTGAGGCATTCAACTACCGTACCCTTCCCTGCCCCTAATGCTCCTACGATACCAATCAACATAAGTAAATTATTACGAATAAATATAGTCCGGGACGATTATGCTATCTTCTTCAGACTATCAATAATTCCATCAATTTCTTTATGGAGCAACACTTCACTGCCCGAGTTATTAATATGGAATTGGGCTAACAGCATAACGTCTTGCAAGCTTTGCTTATTTGCATCAGTTGAGTGTAGTTCACGGTTTTCTTGTGTCACAAATTGTTCGAATGACACGGGAACAATTTGGCTACTTGATTCAATGACACGTTCGTAGCGGAGCTTTTGCTCGGCATCAACAGACAGCAGTATTCCGCCCTCAGCTATAAGATAGGTCGCCTCAGAAATTGCTCTCACTGACTCAATGATAGCATGTTCATTTCGTTCTTTTGCGGTGGCGATAATAGTACGAATGATATAATCAGGACCGTGTTCAAGACGTAGTTCATTGCCTACGTTTACAAGAGTATCGCGATCAACTGGCAATTGGCGACGATGGACTTCTTCAGTGATAAACGCGCGAACAGAATAGTGAACGAAACCTTTTGTTTCAAGATATTTAGCAACTGTTGTCTTGCCTGCACCAAGTGTTCCAGTAACGCCGATAATCATAATTATTTCGTACTACCTTTTTCCCGCTTTGCTTGCCACTCAGCGTACGCGACCAAGAGTGGACTCGCAATGAAGATTGACGAATAGGCTCCAGCGAACACACCAGCAATAAGCACCAGGGCAAAGGTCTGGGTCACAGCACTTCCAAAGAAGTAGAGTGCCAGGAGGGCAAAGAGTACGGTCAGTGATGTGTTGATTGAACGGGCCATGGTGTCCGAAACCGCTTCACCCACGAGGTCGGCAAATGGTCGGGTGATGGTATACGTAACCTCATCGTGTTCAATACCGCCTGGTTCTTGAATCTTCTTGCGGTGTTCGATGCGGTTCTGGACCAGCTTTTCGCGTACACGGTCAAAAATAACAATCGTATCGTTGACGGAGTAACCGAGAATAGTAAGCAGAGCCGTCACAAACAGTACGTCGACCTCAAGTCCCCAGAAGTATCCAAGGAGCGACATCACCGCAATTGGTACGAGAATATCGTGGAAAAGTACGAGTACGGTCATCGCACCGTACACCCATGAGCTCACTGGCTTGCCAATACCCACAAAGGCAAAGGCCACATAGATGATGGTCACAATGAGCACCGCTCCGATAGCCCAGTAGGCCTTACTCTTCATTTCTTCACCAATCACCGGACCAATTGAGGTGGTACGAATAATTGATGCGTCACTCCCTAGCTTCACAAGCTGTTCTCCAAGATTTTTTTGCTCTTCGACAGTAAGGGTCTTGGTCGTCACAATATAGCTGGCACCATACTCGCCTGAAGATTCACGGATGGCGCTATTCTCGAGCGCTAATTCACTAAGTACACCTTCAATGGCGCTTTTCTCTGGCATCGCGCCATAGCGGACTTCGGTTAACGTACCACCGGTGAAGTCGATACTGGGCTTAAGTCCTAAGGTCGCTACAATAACGCCGGAGGTCAATACGATGAGTGCTCCAATGACGAGAAAGAGCTTTCGATTTCGAATAATTGGCATACTATTTTTTGATTAAACCAGTACCGAGTAAATAAGGCCAGAGCCCAGCGTCACCTCGCTTCACGTTTGGTAGAGCAATAAGGAGGGTTCGCGTGAGCACAATCGCCGACATCACCGAAATGATGATACCGATACCAAGCACCAAGGCAAAACCTTTAATCATCGCCGTACCAAACCAGAAGAGAATAATGGCAGAAATAAGCCCGGTGATGTTACCATCACGAATCGCTCCCCAGGCTCGGGTGAAGCCTTCGGTTGCAGCTTCACGGCTTCCCTTCCCGCTGCGGAATTCTTCTTTCATACGTTCAAACACCAGCACGTTCGCATCCACTGCCATACCAAGCGAGAGTACAAAGCCGGCGAGTCCAGCCGCAGTCAAGGTCACTGGAATCAACTGGAAGATTGCCAGGTTCATGAGGATGTAGAGCAAAAGTGCAACAGTGGCAATGAGACCTGGCACACGGTACCAAGCCATCAAAAAGAGCGCGATGATACCAAATCCAACCATACCGGCAATGAGGGTTTGATTAATCACCCCCGCGCCGAGAGTAGCGTCGATAGTTTGTGTACTCGCGAGATTGATTGGTACCGGCAGCGCACCGAAGTTGAGGTTCTGAGCAAGCTCACGAGCTTCTTCTGGAGTAAAGCCACCAGAGATAATTGCTCGCCCACCAGAGATTGCTTCATTAATACGGGGAGCTGAGATGATTTCTCCATCAAGAAAGATGGCGAGTTGTTGCCCAACGTTATCACGGGTGATTTCTTCAAAGAGCTGTCCGCCTTCATCAGTAAAGACGATCGCAACCAGGGGTTCATTCGCCAACTGCCCGGATTGGCCACCAGCAAACTCAAGCGCAGCACTCGCAAGGTAGCGACCCGTAAGACCGGTGTCCGTGTATGGATTCATTTCATCTACTGATTTACCGTTTACTTTCACATTACTAACAGCCGCTCCGGTTCCAGACGCGTTTTGACGAAGGGTTTCAGCTTGTTCTTGCGCAATTACGGCTTCGGCATCCATGAGTTTGAATTCAAGGAGTGGCGTCCGTCCGATTTCAGCTACAGCAGCTTCGACATCAGTTACTCCCGGCAGTTCAACTACGAGTCGATGACTCTTTTCTTCAGCCGCAAAGCTACTCTCTTCAACTTGAATAATTGGTTCTGAAACACCAAAGACGTTGATACGACGCTCAATCACATCGCGTAAAACTGCCATAAGTTCTGGCACTTCGGCGGGGTCAATCTTACTCACGTCTGCCTCATACACGAGGTGACTACCACCAGCGAGGTCTAGACCAAGCTTAAAAGGAAATTTGGCATCGGGTGCGGTAGTATTGTGCCACACGAAGTAGCCAATGAGTGCACCGAGCACCAACACAATTACTGCACGAAAAATTCTAATGAACGCCTCCACCTGAGGCGAAGTATCTTTGGTGTCTGTTTTTGAACCCATACCGGAACCTTACAAAATAATATGGCTGTTATACCATAAAAAACACTTACTTTCTATGCAATTTGGCTAAATAGAGCACGTTTCTGAGGAGTATAGCAATGGTAAGGGGGCCAACACCACCCGGGACTGGAGTGAACAAGCTCGTTTTGGTAGCCACGAGAGGATGCGCGTCACCTACGAGCATGCCCCCCTCTTCTGAAGTGCCTGCATCAAAAACGACCGCCCCTTCTTTAACCATCTCTGGTGTAAGGAGACCTGGAGAACCAGCACCGAGAATTATGATATCAGCCGCTGCAGTAGCGGTAAGATTATTGGAATCTTTGGTCACCACCGTCACAGTCGCTCCTTTAGTAGCAGCATATTGTGCGGCCGGCGCACCGACGAGACGTCCATTCCCCACTACTACTACTTGTTTACCAGCCCACTCAACCGCATGTGCCTGGCTAATTTCGGCAATCGCTCCGACCACTGGTGGCAAGAGACCTTCGATTCGCCCATCATAATGGGTCACATCAACATCAAGTTCGGGTGGAATCAGGTCTATCAAGTCCTTCGTCAGGAGGTACGGGAACGGGAATTGAATGATGATGCCGTCACTCATAGCAGCACTTTGTTTGATAGCAATAGCCATCTGTTCGAGTGTCACGGTTGGCGGTAATTCAATCACACTGACAGATATACCAGCTTCAGCTGCTCGCCTGGTCTTCAAATCAAGAAACTTCTTCGTTTCAAAATTCGGTGCACAGGTAAATACGGTCAAAAGTGGTAGCCCCGTCATGGCGGTGGTTTCCTGACTTAAGGTTGATACAATCCCGGCCGCGAGCGCTCTTCCGTCAACTATCATATGGAAGTGAGTATACCACAAACAACGAAACGACCCGATGGGAGTCGAGTCGTTTTTGATTTATTGTTTTGGTTTTGAGCGGCGGAGTGCCTCGGGTACGTAGGCTTCGTAACGACCATCAGTGTACTGAAAGGCATCTTTACTCGTATACTTGCAGTCGTAGACGGTGGCGAGCTTCGCTCCACTCATCACTACTGGATATGAGTAGAAACGCCATGAACCAGGACAGGTTGGTACCTTGCCTCGTGTCGCATGCCAAAAGAAGAAGAACGCAATGCGCGCCATCCATGGATGAATAGGCAATATGCGCTTCCCCACTGCCGCCGCCATATCTTTGGCCAATACTGGTTCACTCTCGGGCGTGATGTTGAATACCACATAATCCTGACTAAACGGTTCAAACGTAAACTTGGTCACGATGTCGTTCACATCATCTTCGTGGATAAACTGTCGCACCCAGAGCTTCGTCGCTGGTACAAAGGCCGTCAGTGAGGTCACAAGCTTGTAGGCAAAACCACCCTTAAGATTACCTTGGAGCGCTGACTGCAGGCCAAAACGATTGCGCATGTAACGACCGCGAGGGCCCGTAATAGCCGCTGGGCGTACCACGAATACCTGTGGTACGGGCTTCCCGCTTGCCTTTCGCTCATCAAACATGGTCTTGAGGCGGTCTTCGGTGACCTTCTTTTCTTTAGCGTAAATGTAATCGTCATCACGGAAACCTTCGAGTTCGGTGAAGCGATGTTCAATCGTGTTGTTGGCTCGCGCACTGTATGAAGATGCTGTAGAAAAATAAATCAGTTTCTCAACCGAATCGGTGTTCATGGCAAATTGAAAAATTTTGTCTGAACCCTCGACGTTCCAACGCCACTCTTCTTGCGCCTGTCCATACATTGCACGAATCTGCCACGCTGTGTGTACGACAGTGGTCGGATTATGAGCAGCCACCTGTTCCTGCCAGCCGTCGTCAGCCATATTGTGCTGAATGTAGGTGACTTTTGGTATTGATTTTGAAAATTCTGATTGCGGCTCTTTGTCCAACGTCACAATCGCTGCGACATCATCGCGCTTACTCATCTGATCACAGAGCATCTCACCGACGTATCCGGCACCGCCCACAATAAAAACCGTTTGTTGCATATGTATGAGAGTATAACACTGCCTACTCAAAAAAAGTAACTACCTTAAAACTTCTTATTACGTGGAAAATACACCGACACTCCAAAACGAGAGAGTACCGTCTTGATGGTTCGGAGGAAAATCGCCATATCAAGCCAGAACGAGCGATTCTTCACATAGTACAAGTCGTACGAAAAACGAATGCGTGATTCTTCAATTGATTGCGGACTGATGTTCCCTGGAATATAACGCTGGTTGGTTTGCGCCCAACCGGTCACTCCTGGCTTTACGAAGTAGCGGATTTTGTAGTATGGAATCTCACTCGCGAGGCGCTCACCGAGACCAGCGGTATCATTGCGTGGACCGATCAGTGACATATCACCGCGAATGATTGCCCAAATCTGCGGAATCTCATCGATACTGAGCTTCCGCAAAATCGCCCCAACTTTGGTTACTACATTATTCTGCTTGGCATCTTCTCCGGTCCAAGTTCCACTACCAGCGAGATTCTTCGTCATGGTGCGAATCTTATGCACTTTCACCGGACGATTGTACTGCCCAATTCTATCCTGCGTGATAAAGAACGTGCCTGGACCTTCAATCCGCATCGCGAGGTAAATAAACGGCATAAGGACGAGGAAGCCAACACCAAGCATAAGACAGGTTGCCAAATCAATGAGACGTTTTGACACATCATAAACGAGACTCCGTGACTGTGAGACGTGCGCCAAAAACCAATCATAGCGAAGCGCTGATAGCGGTACGCGGTCAAAGGTGTCTTCGTACACTTTATAAAAATCAAGGAAGGTAAAATCAAAATCAATAAAGGCCTTATCGAAGAGTGCCGGCAACACCTGTTCAAGATATGGACTGTGCGCATCAGCCACAATAATATCAATTCGCTCCTTCTCGATGAGCGCCAATAATTTTTCTTTAAATTCGGGAGTCTTGAGTGCGGCCTGACTATCAATCAAACGCACAAAGGAATACGAGTACCGATCATTGTTATTCACTTCATCTACCAACTCAATCGCTTCGTCCCCATCAGCCAAGAGTATGGCGCGCTTGTGTGCCACTGGTGCAAACCGTGGATAGAGGTACATACGCCAGTAGGTAATGAGGCCTACTGAGATAAACAAATAGATAACCAAGTTGGTCTTTGGTGCAATGCCAAACGGAATAATGAGGAAAAGGAAAAACGCAAGAATGATGTTGACCAACTGCGTGTTCAGAATCCGACTAAACAAAAAAGTCTTGAGGATGGTGGTGTGCTTATCGTAAAGACCACCGATGTAAAAGATAAATAACCAAAGTCCTGAGAGGAGCAAAAACGGACCAAAGTGACTCGCCAGTAAATCCCCCGCCGGCCAGTCCAAGTAGCGCACCAATAGCGTCAGCCAAAGGGCGCTCAAAAAGGCGATACTGTCACCAATAATGAGAATGGTGAGCTCCCGAGTACGTTCTCCCATAAGTGCCCCTATGGTACCAGAGGATACTAGACTAGCAAGGCTGGGTCGCATCTGTATCCAAAGTACGGTATGCTTGGTTATATCCCATGATCATGCCGACAACCTCGAGAATAACCTTATTTCGCAAGGTACAATCACTTATTTATCCCTCTGTAAAACCGCTCTAACTGTCTATCTGTATGTCTGCCTCCCAACCTAAAAAAATCCTGTTCCTCATCACCAAGTCAAACTGGGGTGGGGCGCAGCGTTACGTTTATGATCTCGCGACTGCTTTTAATCGCAACGAATTTGAACCAGTAGTCGCTCTTGGCGGCAACGGCACCTTGGTTGATATGCTTCACCACGCTGGTATTAGAACAATTACCATTAACAGTCTTGCTCGAGATGTTGATGCCAAACAAGAACTGGCTCTCGCTCGCGAACTCTACTCAATGTTTCGCACCGAAAAACCAGACGTTCTCCACCTCAACAGCTCAAAGGCTGGTGCCATGGGGGCATTTATTGGGCGACTGGCACGGATACCGCGGATTATTTTCACCGCCCACGGCTGGGCCTTTAATGAAGACCGGCCCTTATGGCAGCGGCTTATCATCAAAGCTATCCACTACACTACCGTATTCCTCTCCCATCACACCATTGCGGTCTCCTCTGGTATGATGCGCGAGATGAATTGGCTGGGGGTACAGAAAAAAATGTCCGTGATTAACCCTGGACGCAGTATTGGTGTCATGTTCTCACGTGCGGAAGCTCGTGAGAAGATTGTTGATTTTTTCCCGACACTGCTCCCCTACCAAAACGATCCGTGGCTCGTCTGTGTAGCTGAATTGCACCCCATCAAACGACACCAGGTACTCTTTGAAGCCGTGCGTAGTCTCACCGCTACAAATCCCACCTTACGTTTATTATGTGTTGGTGATGGTCAACTGCGCAGTACCTTAGAAGCGTGGGTGCGAGACCGTGGTATGTCAGAACACATCTTTGTAGTTGGAAGTCTCCATGAGGCCGCGCGTTTCCTCAAAGCTTTTGACATGTTTGTACTCGCCTCAAAATCCGAATCGTACGGATACGTACTCCATGAAGCAGGCCTTGCCGGACTACCAATTGTCGCAACAAATGTGGGTGGTATCACCGATATTGTGAGCCATAACAAAACAGGGCTACTCGTTGCCCCAGACGATAGTCCCGCTCTTGCTGGCGCATTATCAAGTGTGCTCACCAACCGCGAACTGGCATCTGAACTACAAACAAATATCGTGGCCACCCTCAAGGACCGTACAGTCGCCACGATGGCTGCAAAAACCGTTGTGCTTTATCGAATCAATTAGATACCAGATACTGGACAGGCATTATAACTGTACGCATCGTGACCAGTACCGACGTTGATTTCACAGTAGGTGTTTTGCTTTTCCAAAAATACCACCAGGGTATATGAAGCAGGGTCAGTGTTGTCATTACTGTTGCCACTCGCACTCCGTACTCGATAACGAATGGCTGTTGCGTTTGAAAGATCTCTACCGGGTTGGAAATTAAGACCAGTGCGTAATGTAGCTGCCATACCAGCATAGGTACCAGTCATATTTTTGAGAGTCGCCTCAGTAGCACCTCCAGCGGAACCAGCTGCACAGAGAAGTGACCCCCCGGAACACGGATAACGACCGTTTTGATTACGGTAGTATTCAAGAGTTGTCACCAACTGTCTGGCTTCTTGAACGCGCTGTGCATCCCGAGCCGACAGTCGTGAACTTTCTAATGAAGCCAGAACAGTAGTTGCAAGCAAACCAATAATTGCTACAACCACCATCAATTCAATCAGAGTAAACCCGCGATTCGGTACGGTCAATAGTTTCATATGCTTAAGTATACAAAACAAATTGCGAGGCAAATTTGGCCATTGCCTATTATGGGGATAAAAACTGGAGCTTCATATCCTTCTTGCACGTACAATAACGGTATCATTACTGCATATGGGACAAATACAATTTCAAGATGAGTCAATTACAAGACGATCACCAGCACAAGCATCAACTGGTTTTGCACGAAAGTTGATTGCTTGGGGAATTGTGAAAACCGAGCGACAAGCCAATGTGGTGCTGTTACTCCTCGTGGTTATTGCTGGCGCTATTACCGCATACAATGTGCTGTCACTTACCGAGACTCCTCCACCACCAATATTGATGGAAGAAGTGACGCCGTCATAAGCAAGATTTAGTTGACCAAAAAAGCTTCCTCCGTATTTGGTTTGGTGGCTTTTTTGTTAGCCGCATTGCGACGCATCGCCATCACCATCGACACACCAACAAACTCAGTTAAGAGATGTGAGCCACCATAAGAAAGAAATGGCACTGTCGTACCCGTCACTGGGAGAAGTCCAATATTCATACCAATATGTACAAAAAAGTGCGCTGTAAAGAGAACCGCTACCCCGGTCGCAAATAAAGTCTCAAAATTTGTCGCTCCTAAGACGGCGTGCACCATCAGTCGCCAAATCACCACACCAAAAGAGCCAAACAGCATAAGCACCCCAAGGAGTCCCCACTCTTCGGCAAAGGCAGCAAAAATAAAGTCTGTTTCATATTCTGGCAAGAACTGGAGTTTTGACTGTGTCCCGTAGCCAATCCCCTTGCCGAGAAACTGCCCTGAACCAACCGCAACTGTCGATTGGTATGCGTTGTAGCCTGCCCCTTGGATATCGGCCAAAGGATTGAGGAAGGTCATAATACGTGCTTTTTGGTAGTCCATAAACACAAACTGCCACATGATAAGAAACGATAGTGCACCAAGTGTCCCAACGACGAGAAGGTGGCGAAACTTGATGCCAGCCACAAGAATCATTCCAGCCCAGATAAAAAATAGAATAATCGCTGACCCGAAGTCTGGCTGGATGAAGACGAGACCAAAAATCAAAAAGGCGTAGACGGCAGAAATGATGATATGTCGCACATCACCAATATGTTCGTGCCGTTTGGCGAAGTACTTCGCGAGTACGATGATAAGGACGAGCTTCGCCGGGTCGGCTGGTTGCAGTGAAAAGAACCCGAGATTAAAACGACTCTGGGCACCAAGAGTAATCTCACCAATAAAGAGCACAAGGATAAGGAGGGCTACAATTGTGACATAGAGAAAGAAGGTGGTGTTCCCCGTTCGCAAAAACCGGTAGTCCGGAATAAAGGCGATCAAAAAAGCACCAAGTGCCACCGCAATCCAGAGGAGTTGGCGGTTAAAATAGATATTTTCTCCCTGGTAGGAATACATGGTGACAAGGCCCAGGGCGGTCAAAAATAACATCGCCCCAAACAAAAGCGTGTCGAATGACCGAAAAAATACCCGCAACCCGTGCATAGTTTTACCAGTCTACCAGCTACACTTTATGCCGCAAGTCGAGCATTCGTCGCGTCTTTTCCCGTTCAAAGAACAGGCAGATAATCATGTAGTTTATGACCAGAAGTGGGCTTAGTGCGCGTTCTCAAGACTCGGTTCAAGAATCAGACAGATTCGCGAAGGCAAGGACTGAAAACCTGAGGCGTACTTTGACGTACGTTGAAGGTTTGATGGACGTAGCCGACAAAGAAGCTGGCGATTATTGGGACGAGTCCAAAGGAGCGAAGTTATTTTTGGTTTTAGGAATAACGTCGATTCGTGCCGCCCCATCCTCACAAATTGCAGCGGTAATCGAACTATAGATACTCGCGAGGGTACCAGTATTGGCAGCGAGATACGCTTG
>JACCDV010782707.1_pt1 | contig 16133 bp, 16 predicted proteins | sample 7446131 | NCBI WGS metagenome assembly JACCDV01 (sample SAMN15323448, study PRJNA562643) | freshwater metagenome | isolation source: river surface water | place: USA:Blue River Watershed | collected 2017-08-17 | reverse complement strand
ATGTACCACCACCATTATTCGTAACCTGAACCGTCGTTCCAAGACGGAGCAGGTGAGAGTTTGCTATTACGTGAGTATTACTTACTATATTCTGACCCACAGCCGCAGCGAGCGTGGTGTCTCCCCGATCGGAAAGGATCTGATACGTAGCACCAATGGGCAACGAAGCGGTATCCGGCAGAGTGGTAGTGACGCCAGGATAGGGCCGCACCCAGCGACCAGCCTCGGCAACGGTGAGTGCACGGCTGATTGCAATGTGAATCTCGGTCAGCCCCAGCGGATACTGCGGCCCAGTCCGGTTGACAAAGGCGGTTGTCGCGAAGCTGGTGTCGTTGTCGAATTGTGGGGGGGTAACACCGTGGTTGTCAGCACTGAAGGTATTCGACCCATTCAGCAGCGGCACCACAGCTCCGCTGGTGCCAATGTTGTGAGTTGCCGCAGTACCCAGGCCAAGGGTGGTACGTGCGGCCAGGGCATCTATGTCATCGAGCAATGTGCGGGCAAACGCACTGAACGGCGTGGTCGTCGCAGCAGTCGGACTCGTGAAGAACGGCAGATGATCCGCTGCAGCAGTAACACCAGCCAGCGCCGTCAGCTCGGCATCCCTGGGCTGCAGGTCAGCCGACAGCAACGCGGACAGGCTTTGAAAGACGATGGGTGTAGTGCCCAGCGTTATCGGGTCGTTGGTCGTGATCACCCAGAAGGTATCGGCTTGTGTCGAACCCTCAGTGACCACGAACGTGATGCCTGCAAACACGTCTCGCGCTTCGTTGAAATCATGAGTCCGCGTCCAGGCCCCGGCAGACGCAACATAAGACCCGTTCTGGGCAGGTGTGGTCTGATTCTTGACGAGAACCCTGTTGCCCTCAGCCAGCACCACGCCGTCTATGGTTTGCAGAGCGGACAGCGCAATGTTCGCTGTCGTCGCAACCCTGACCGGTTGCCTGACCGGCTTGTGCTTGATCAGGGCCTTAGTCCACCCCTCGGTGGCAGTCCCCGGCGGCACCACAGTCCCGGCTTCGATGCCGTCAAGTCTGGCGTCCAGATTGACCGTGCGATTGGCTAGTTCGAGCAGCGGCCGGTTCGACAGGCCACCACGACCACCCAGCACCGGATCGGTGGTCTGCAATTCGTAGATCGGATCCCAGCGGTTTGTTTCAGGTTGCGTTGCCATGATTTGTCACATCAAAACGTTATGGTCCAGGTGCCGGTCAACGAAATGTCAGTATCCTTGTGAATCGGCGTCGCTCTGACCCGTCTGGCATACAGCGTGCCATCAGCAGCAAACAGACCGAATTCCGAAATGGCCTGGGTGTTGAACTCTGCCGTTCCGAGCGAAATTGCAAACCTTACCTGATTCGCAGCCGGATACGTCACACCGTCCACAGCCTTGATGTGCGCGCCAACAGCCAGACTCGTGTTGCCAGCAGCCGGAGCAGTCGTGCCCGTACCGAAACCCACGCGCGTGACACTGCGATTCAGGGTATCGCCGCCGATCAGTCGTGCGTGCAACATGCGCGCGCCATCGACTATCAGATTATCGCTTTCGTCGATGATCACCAGTTCGCCGTTTCTGTAGACGTATATCGACAGACTGCCGGTTATCGGAGTGCCACAGTCGAAAAATTGAATCATCGATTTCCCCCAATTATACAGTTTCGGCAGTTGTGCCTACCCCGAGATGCTGGATTTTGCCATTGTAAAACCGAAGACCCGAATGCGTGAAATTGTGCGACAGATTCGCGCCAATCATACCAGTCGGCGCTACACCGCTATCCGCAAGAGTCATGCCTGCCACAAACTGCGGTGGAGCATCCGTCCCCCACAGGAACGAATCAGCCAGAATCAATGCTACAGCAACCACCGCAAGATCATCGGTAACCGGCAGAGTCCAGGCGTCATCGATGTTCGATCCGATTAGACGCAAGGAACGCATATGCGTTCCTGCGGCGCGCAATCTATCGACCAGATCACGGACTATCTGCGCAAATGCACGAAAATCAGGGCCGCCAATCAGATCGTATCCATACTCAACATCGAACAGGCCCAGCGACAACGCCACTGGCGTGTCATGCCTGAAGACACCATCATAGCGCAGCGTTCCATCATGCCTGCGGGCCGCTTCCCACAGAGCCACATCCGTCACCCGCGTTACCTGCCCGGTAAACGCCGTGATGGCTTCTTCGATCGCCACATTGTTCGACCTCGGCCGCAGCACCTCGGCAATGATGCGTGCACTGTAGCTGCTGTCCGGCTCGCCAGATATGCGCGGCACTGCATAGTACCCGCCGATCTCGTCCAGCCACTCGCCACGGGCCGTTGTCGTACTCATCTGGCGCAGCATCTGCCCGATCTGATGCCGCGCCACTCCAAGTTCATCAGCCAGCGCATTAGTGTATGCCCACAGCAGACTGGTGTAGCCATACAACCCATCACTCTGACCGCCATCGTCGTTGAGCAACACCATGGCACTCAGATGCATTTTGCCGGTGTCGTCCAGAAACGGCACACTGTAACCCGGCTGCGCACGTATCTGCGCTGCCAGGTCAGCCACTCTCAGGCCACGCAACGAGATCGACAGACCGACACCAGTACCGCCAATGACCGTAGTGGTCAGCGTCTTGTCCTGCACACGCCAGGTCATTACTCCGTCGTAGGCTATGCGAAGGGCAAGGAATCGCTCAGGGTCTTTGTCGAAAACCCTGTGCAGATACGTCAGCAATCGATTCTCGTGTTCCATCACGTGATACTTATGACACCAGGCATCAGCTTGATGGTAGGCAGTCCTGCAGCATCAAGCGCCGTCACATCCGCTGCGGGCGCGGATAGGGTGAAATTCTGCACCCCCTGTATCGCCATGACTGCAAATATCAGATTCGCACGCAGAACGGACTCCCCTATCTCGCGACCGAGTATATGCGCCCGCACCTCCCGGACAGCCTCGCTCAGCAACGTTGGCTTGTCGAAACCCGCCGCCGCAACCAGATCGCCGGTCACGTTAACCGCCCTCTCGGTAGCCGCGATGACCTCCAGCCTGATCCCGGCCGCCTTCCAGCCGGGTACTGCACGCCCCGCCGCGTCACGGTAACCATGCAGGGCGCGACTCGTATTGGACACCAGCTCGGCTGTGGTGGAACCCACACCATTGTGTATGAAACAGCGCACAAGCCCAACCGGCTGCGCCGGGTCGGTGCGCCAGGGCTCGTTGACCAGCATCGTGACCACGCGCTCGACCACGGCCCCGGCGGCATCGAGCCGAACTCCGTGCGTCTTGGCCCCGAACACCAGAGCAGCCCCAGTGCCGCGACTCAGGGTCTGGATGAAAGCGTTGAACCTGATCTTGCGCGCTTCCGGCGTCTCGGCATCGGCGCCATTCGCAAATGCTGCCGGATTACTGATGGCAGTTGTATTCGGAATCACAGGCGTGGCACGAAACGACTGCCCGGCAGCAAGGTTGCCTATGGTGCCCGGCAATCTGGCAACCACCGGTATGTTCACCGACGAAGCCCCGACCGGAACCGTGATGTCCGCGATGCTTTCATATTCCACGCGCGCCGCAGCGGAAGAGAATACGGTTCTGGCCGCGATGAGGATGGGAGTGTCCGGCGCAACCAGACTGGCCACCAGTGTACCCGATGCCGGCGCTGCTGCCAGAGCCGCGAAGTCGAAACTGTTGTACGTGGCAACCGGTATCGATTCGCGCAAACCCAGCACCATGCGCTGATACAGCTCGTCGATCTCAGCGGCCGAGGCATCGAGCAACGAACGCGTCACGGAACCGACACCAAAGTCCGTGACCTTGCGCGTGGTCGCGCGCATCAGATTCGCCAGCGAAGCTGATACACTTGCAAAGTCTTTGATCTGGAAGAACATTTATACTACCGCTTCTACTTCGACCACCGACTGGGCTATGGTCTCGGCCTTCACGAAAACGTGTATCACATCACCCTCGGTTCGCGCCTCGGACAGCAAGACCGCGTGTATACGCGGATCGGCTTCGACCGTGACCCTGGCGAACTGCGCGGCCAGCAGATTCGCCGTCTCACCAGTCACCGTTCCGATCAGGCTTCTGATCTCCGACCCGTAGACCGGGTGGAATATGATTTCCCTGAAATCCGTGACCAGCCTGTGCTTGAGAGCCTGATGCAGATTCAGTCGTTCCACGACGGTCAGCAGATCCCCGCCAGCATCCACATCCAGTTTACCATGACGCAGGTCTACGTCCCGACCGAGACTGACTTCAGGGACACCGACCCTGAGGTCGGTCGCCGGGGACGGCACCTTGAGCATACTGCCCGACAACACAACGCCGGGCCTGACCTGCGCCGCGTCGTCAGTGATGAACGGCGGCAGCAGATCGTTGATCGCGACCACCAGGCGCCACAGGTCGGCGTCACCGAGCTCGCGCGCAGTGAACTGCTGGATCGTCTCGCCGTGCCTTGTCTCAGCGAGCCCGAAGCCGGTAAGTTGACGATCAAATAGTTGCACGACAATTACCTTAGCGGAATCGGCGTGCCAACGATTTCGGGCACAGGAGCGATCGGAAACGCGATCGCTCCCGGCGCAGCCACAGGCACTACAGCTCGCTCGATCTCCGGCGTAGACAGGGGATGTTGCACGGGATCATTGTTGGCCAGGCGAGTCAGACCTTCCTGTGCCGAGCGCGCGACCATCACTGGCGGGGAATCCACATCTGGAAACAGCGCAGCCAGCGGGCTGGAATCAACGAAACGGGTAATGGGCCGACCGCCACCAACCGACGAACAGTTGCTCGCGCCCATCATCGGCGTGAAGTCCTGGAAGAACCTCGGCCACCTGATCATTTCAGAATACAGCAGACACAAGACGTTCGAGTACGCACCAGCAACCGCCATGAGTCTCTGCCTGACCATGCTGGGCAGCCCGGCAACAGCGGCAAGTGTACGAAACAGGTTCAACCCGGCACGGGCAGCCAGTTGCGCAACCTGGATCAGAGACTCGGCAACGGCAGTCATTTCCCGTATCGCAGTGCGCATGGCAGAATACAGGCGGGCGGTCTGCCGCATAAACTCCTGAACCGGTGCGACGAGTACACGATCGATGCCCACGCGCACGGCTTCGATGAATTCGGTTATCCGGTTTATGGACTCGGTCAGACTGTCTATCATCGAGACGCGCACCGCTTCAGGCGCCGGTTCATCCTGAACCGGTACATGCGGCATACTTCCAGGATGCTGCTTGAGTTCAGTCAGATCAATCTGATATTTGTACAACAACGGCTGCATCCGTGAACGCAAGAGACTGAAAGCAAAAGGCGCGACGACCGTCACAGCGCGGTTCAGGGTGTCTACAAGTATCAGTTGCACGTCATCGGGATTCAGTCCGCGCGTTGTCTGCAATTGCCGCCTGGCATGCCATTTATCGAACACCGCCGTCTTAAGTCTGGTGAAGCGATCAACACCATCGTCGTCGTTGCCAACGACCCTGCGCCACCCCGTATGCCCGGAAATCTGAATCCTCGAAATGCCGGGGCCGAAGTTGTCCGCCCAGGCACCGCCTAGAGTCTGGTGTACACTCAGCCGCGAAGGTGATGTCTTGGTGAGTTGCTCCGGCCGTATCACCAGGTTGACGACGACGTAATCGCCCCCACCGCGCAGCACGAAGCTGATGGGACGCTGGCCAGCCTTCTGACTGGACGGTGGTGGGATCAGATTGGCAATCACAGTGATTTGACGCGTTTTCCGGCGTGTAGTTCGCCATCGCCAGTGCAACTATAACCATTTCAAGACCTCAAAGAGAACATGCAGTACGAAGACGGCACCGCCCAGATCAACACGCTAAGACTTCATCCAGCGCAGCAGCAGATTCTGGACAACTCGCGCCGCTTTAATGTATGCAGTCTTGGCCGCCGTTCCGGCAAGACCTATCTCGGCACCAGGATCGTGCTGAAAACCCCACGAGGTAACGGTGTGCTGCACGGGCATCCAGTCGGGTGGTACGCCCCGACCAGCAGACACATGATTGAAGTTTGGAATCATCTTTGTCAAACATTGAAGCCACTGATCGTCCAGAAATCGGAACGTTACAAACGGCTGGATCTGGTCAACGGCGGTTCGATAGAATGCTGGTCGCTCGATGACAAGAATGCCGGTCGCAGCAGGAAGCAGGCCGTTGCGATCTTCGACGAAGCCGCGATGGTACGCGACCTGGAGTATGTCTTCGAGAACAGCGTCAGACCGCTGCTTGCCGACTACAAGGGCGAGGCCTGGTTCCTGTCCACTCCACGAGGAATCAATTATTTCAAGACCCTGTTCGACAAAGGTACGCCGGGAAGCCCCGACTACAATCCGAACTGGGCTTCGTTCCAGATGCCGACCTGGGTCAACCCGTTCATAGACCCTGAAGAAATCGAGGATCTCAGGCGAGGGATGCATCAGCTACAATTCCAGGAAGAAATCGAGGCCCAGTTCCTCGACATCACTGGCGCGCTGGTCAAGAACGAATACATCCGCACCGGCCATCCACCGGAAGACCTGTTATTGTACATGGGCGTGGATCTGGCAATCTCGAAAAAGGAAAATGCAGACTATACGGCAATCTCACTGATCGGCATCGACCAGGAAGGACGTGTATGGATAGTATACTGCGACCGCCGTCGTGTCAGCTTCAGGGAAGCTGTGGAATGGATAAAACATATCGCGGCACGACACAGGCCTGTCAAGATCGGCATTGAAGATGTGCAATATCAGGCGGCCTTGATCCAGGAACTGCAAGAGACCACCAACCTGCCGATACATGGACTGAAGCCACGAGGTGACAAGCTCACACGCGCATCCGGTCTCATCGCCAGATATGAGCGTGGCCTGGTGTATCATTCGGAAACGCTGTCACAGGATTACTTGAGAGAAATTCTGACATTCTCGGCCAACAATGAGCACGACGACATGGTTGACGCCACGGTCTATGCGTACATGCTGTCTGGCGATACAGGAGGCTCGGCAAGGTTCGAGTTTTTCGATGTACCAAGCCGAGTGATCGACGACAAACCGGGTGACAGCAAGCTCAACCCGGAAAACTTCCCAGGACTGCCGCAACATATCGTTAGTTTTATGCTCGAACACACCACAACCCGGACATGCGGCGCATGTCAGTCCTTCGACCAGAAGACAAATCTGTGCGAAGCAAAGCTTCTACACACGACAGGCAAGTTGCCGGCGTGCGAGTTCTTTTTGGAAAAAGACCATGGTTGATTCTGCCATCAAAGTCGCCATGAACGAATCTGCTCCAGCCGACGAGCAGCATGCCGCCATTGCTGAAATCCAGCAAGTTGCCTTGTCCAATCTGGATCAACAAAAGGACATGCAGTATGTGGTGAACATGCTCAGGCAGGGTCTGCACGAGCAGTCTGCCAGTTTACCCTCGGATTATTCGGCGCCCGCCAGATTCAACGGCGACAATGAATTCTACAAATCCCTGAGCATCGAGGACAGAGAACTACACAAGGCCCTCAAGTACGGCCACCTAGCCGCATTCCCGTCCCACGCGCAACGAGAAAACAAGCCGGGCATGCAGTCCGTGTATCTCGACGAGATACAGGTCACCCAGATCGGCGAATACTACGAAAAGCCAGGCATCCTGTCGTATGAAGCAATGCGGGCGATGGCCGATCAGACACCGATCATATCGGCAATTGTCGCCACCAGGATTCGTCAGGTTCAACGCTTCTGCCATCAACAGGCCGGGGCGAACCTGCGCGGCTATAACATCAAGATGCGCAACGCGACGGAGATACAGTCAGAAGATGACGTGAAGAACATCCAGATGCTGAACAGGTTCATCCAGAACTGCGGTTTCGAGTTCAAACCGAGAGCCAGATCAGCGCTGCGTCGCGACGACTTCATGACATTCATGTCAAAGCTGGTGCGGGACTCGCTCACGCTGGACAGTGCGCCAATCGAAACGGAATGGAAAAAAGACAGGAAGCAGGGACTCGACGGTTTTTACGCGGTCGATGGCGCAACCATCCGTCTGACTCCTGAAGGCGGATTCAAAGACAACCCCGACGTTTTTGCACTGCAGGTCGTGCAGGGACGCGTGCGCGCACCATACACTAGGGACGAACTCATCTACGTGCCGCGCAACCCACGCACTGACGTGCTTGTGGGTGGCTACGGCATGTCCGAGCTGGAAGTGCTGTTTAGAGTCATAACCGGCTTTTTGAATGCGTTGACCTACAATGCCAAGTTCTTCGAGTCCAATACGTTACCCAAGGGTGTGATGCACCTGATCGGTAACTATTCCGAACAGGACCTGAACGCTTTTCGCAGATACTGGATATCCATGCAGCGCGGAGCTGCAAACCCATGGCACATGCCAGTCATGGCCTCCCGCGACAAGGACTCCAAGGCCACTTTCGAGAAGTTCGGAATAGAACACAACGAAATGGCTTTTTCGAAGTGGATGAACTTCCTGGTCTCGATAGCCTGCGCGGTATACGGAATCTCACCGGAAAGTGTCAGCTTCAGCGCCTTCTCACCGCACCAGTCCATGCTGTCTGGTAACAGTACAAAAGAACGCCTTGAGCTCTCAGATGACAGCGGTCTGGTTCCATTACTGGCGTATTTTGAAGGCGTCATATCGGATTATATCATCCAGGAATTCGACGAAAGATATGCGTTTGCATGGACCGGTCTGGTACGTGAGGATGAAGACAAGAAATTTGAAGCATTGAAATTGGTCAGTACAGTCAATGAAATGCGTGCACGCGATGGTATGGAAAAATTACCCGGACTGCTCGGAAACGCGCCAGTAAACCCGTCACTGATGCAGACTTGGCAGAACCTGCAGATTCACGGGAAAATGGAAGTCGATCCGGCTAGCAGCGCAGACAAGACCATCAAGCCCGTCAAAGATGTGGAGAAAGAAGCGCCAACATCGGAGACCGAGCAGCCGGTTGCCAAATCAACAGGTATAATGGGAAAGCTGCGCAACTTTTTCGCTGCATGATAATCAAAGGTAACCATGAACGAGCGCTTTTTCATTCTTCCGGTCATGCTGAAGGCTTCCGCCGCCGAAGAGGGTGGGGCGCGATTCATATACACCGAAGCCAGCCGCGAGTCCACGGATGTCCAGGGCGAAATCGTCCTGAGCAAGGCCCTCGAGGAATCAGTTGACGTGTTCATGAAGTTCGGCGTCGTCGATCTCGACCACAAGTCCATGCCCTCAGTCGCGCAGAAACTGTCCATCGAGTGTCCCGACGAGTGGATCATCGGCCAACCGGAAGACGTGAAGTTCAGCAACGGATCGACCTTCGTCAAGGCCAGACTGCGCACCGGCTCCTCGCCGCTGGCAGCCAACGCCAACATCGTCTGGGAGAGTCTGACCAAGATCGACCCACCCACCCGCTACTACGCCTCGGTCGGCGGCACGGTGCTTGCCGACGAGATGCGTTACGACATGCACACCGGCGAGAAGGTCAAGGTCATAACCAAGACCCGATGGAACAATCTGGCCCTAAGCCTGAACCCCGTACACCACGACCTGTTTCAGACGTCCACAACCCCTATCGGAGTCTTCGCCAAGTCGGTGAACGGCATCGTCCTGAAGAGAGCACTTGAAGCCGGCCACGACACCGATGTTGCAGAACTGGACGAAGCCGGCGCCCTGCGCGGTCGTAGTCAACAGGAACTGAACGAACTCTTGTCGCGCGCAATCATCACAGGGGTGCTAGGCGACAATCCGGGGCGGCGCGAACTCGAGCGATATGTCGTGAAGAAGTTCAAGTGCACCCACAAGAAAGCTGTCGGCGCTGTCGATCAATTCATGTTCGCCCTGCAATCAAAACGCAAGACTGTGGTCGATGGGTTCGGCTCATCACCGTATCTTGGAATCATGTAAGCAATTTCGTGTCACCGGAGATTAAGATGACTCTGCTTGAAAAACTCGTGCAAGACCTTGACGAATTCGCCAAGGCCAATGCCATCGTCAAGAAATCTGTCCTCGTCAACAGCGACGCCGACCCTGACGTCGAAGAAGAGGAGGAAGACCTGGACGATGACGACATCGAGGAAGTCCGTCCTCACAAGAAGGACGCGAACGCCAATTACAACGATGTCGCTCGCAAGGCCAAGAAGAAATACAAGACCGGCGACCACGTCGAGGTTGAACCCCCCGAAAACCGGGAGATCGACGGCGACGCAGTTCAGCGCAATGAAATGCGCAAGGCTTTTGAAGAGCAGGAAGCCTCGCTGACCAAGGCCCTGGGCGCCATCACCACCACGCTAAAGCAGCAGCAGGAAGCGATCCAGGAACTGCGCACAAGCGTCGAGAGCATGGCCCGTTCCGGCGCCGGCAGGAAGTCCGTCTCGGTCGTCGGCGAGCGGCCCGGCTCGAATCTGATCAAGAGTCAGCAAGGCGGGATGAGCAAGGAAGAATTCATGACCAAGGCCCTCGCTGCACAGCGGGCAAGGCCCAACGTGGTCACAAGCGCGCACATCTATGCCTGCGAAACCGCCTTCGCCAACAACCAAGAGCCGCCGGAAGAGTGCGTCAAACTCATTCTCGGCTGATCAACACGAACCTGGAGCACTGCCATGTCTTTCTTTAACCCCCAACTCCTCCCCAACATCCGCGGCAACCGCGCCGTCACCGGTGAGTGGGACTGGAACACCGTATCGGAACTGCGCAAGGCACTGGAGGCAGGCTGGGGCACCGACATGCCCACCCTGACCGGTGCCGCCGCGCTGCGTATCCAGTCGCTGGATCGCACCATGATGGCGACCATCGAAGAGGATCGCCACTTCGTGCTGTTCAACGAGCTGGCCAAGAGCCAGGCAACCGCAACCGTTGACGAGTTCACCGAGCACTCGAACGTCGGCGGCCGGCTGGGCGGCTCGGCCAACACCGAAACCGGCTCCATCCGCGCGGCACAGGGTCGATTCAACCGTCGGGTCGGACTGGTCAAGTTCCTGATGACCCGGCGCGAAGTGTCATTCGTCGCCGCATTGCAGCACTCGATCGTTGGCGCGGAAGCGGTCGAAACCCTCGGCGGTGTCCGGCAACTGCTTCGCGACTGCGAGCACTTCTGCTTTGAGGGTGACGAGGATGTCGTCCCCTCGGAATTCAGCGGCATCCGGGCGCAGATCGAACAAGGGGTTCGGGAAGGACAGGTGGACTCGGCCAACATCATCGACCTGGACGGCGCCCCGCTGGACCGTATCGCCCCAATCGCGGACGCCGCCGCAACCATCGCCGGTCCCGGCAACTTCGGTAAGCCGACCCACCTGTTCCTGTCCTACCTGGCACAGGCCGACCTGGACGTCAGCCTCGACCCCGCCTTCCGGGTTCCGCTGACCGACGTCACTTCCGGCGGCGTCATGCTCGGTGCCCCGGTCGTTGGCATCCGTACCTCACACGGCTCGATCAAGAACGCGCAGGACGTGCACATCAGGGACGAACGCGGCCAGCGCCCACTGGAAGCACAGGCACCTGACGGCGCGACCTGGGCCGCCGAAAGCGTAGCACTGCGCCCCGCCTCAGTCACTACAGCAGTGGCCTCCGACGTTTCCAGCCGCTTCACGGCTGCACGCGCCGGCAACTACTTCTATCTGGTGACCGGCACAAACGAAACCGGCGAATCAACCGGCGTCGTGACAGCGGCAGTTGCAGTCGCCCAAGGCCAGCGCGTCGATCTAACCATCACCCGCTCAGCCGGCGCAGCCGAAACGGGCTACGTGATCTACCGCAGCCGCAGGAACGGCACCAACGCCCCTAGTGATATGCGCCTCGTGCGCCGCGTGCCAGTCTCTGGAGCCGCGACCACAGTCTTCCGGGACCTGAATCACGACATCCCAGGCTCGACCACCGGCTACCTCCTGAACATGACACCTGGACACGACGCCATCACCTGGCGTCAGATGCTCCCGATGACCAAGTTCTCGCTGTACCCGGCCGTCGCCGCTACCATCCCCTGGTCGATGATGATGTTCGGCTACCTGCGAATCAGCAAGCGCCGCCAACACGCCATCATCAAGAACATCGTGCCGTCAAAGTACGAGTGGAAGCCGTTCTAAAGTCAACCACCCCACCCTGAAATGAAGCGCATCCTCTGCAAGTTGCCCAATTCTGGCGACAGAATAAACGACATTGCGTTCTCACCGGGTGCCGGATACATGATATCCGAACCAGTCGAGAACGACGTCGCCGATTACTTCGCCAGTATTCCAGGATACGAGATTCTGGAAATACCGCAACCCGCCCAGAAAACCGCAAAAGCTGTGTCAGCAAAAACTGAAGGTTGATCATCCATGGCACTTACCCCCGCCCAACGCCGGCTGCTCAGGAACGCCACACCTGGCCTGAACCGCGCGCGCCTCGACGAACTGGTAGATGACGCACTCGACGTGCCGCGCGCAACCCGAACCGACGCCGGCACCGTGCTGATGGCAGCACCCGTAGCCAACACCGCCGCCGCAACCCCCAGTGGCGCCGAGTTCAACGCACTGCTGGCCGCCCTGCGCACCGCCGGAGTGCTCGCACCATGACTTAAGTCAGGCGGCGCAACCTGCAGCAAACACCTGCCGGAGCAGATGTCGTGTCGCTTTTTACCCTGGCCGACGCCAGCGCCTTCCGCACCAGCGTCCCCTTCCAGTCGATCGGGTCGTTCATCAACGTGGCCGCAGTCACCGACAGCGAAGCCCTGTCCTACCTCCAATCCGCCGAAGACGAGGTCGCACGTACACTGCGTACATTCCTGCAACCCGTGACTATGCTGCCAAACGACGAGTCGCAGGCAGAAATCGACAGGCGCCTGGCCGCCGGCGAACGGGTCGAACTCGAAGCTCCGTACGACTACGACCCGTCCTTCTTCCAGGGTGAGCGCTGGGGCAATATCGTAGTTCGCCAACGCCCGATCCGCTTCCTCGAGTCCATCGAGTTCGCCTTCCCCCTACCGACAACAATGGTCTGGCGCCTGCCCGACGAATGGGCTAGACTCGACAAGCGGTACGGCCAGATCCGCCTTGTCCCGGCAGCAAAGTCCTTCTCCGCACCCCTCTCCGCCTTCGTCATGCAGGCACTCGGTGGCGGTCGAGTCATCCCCAACATGATCCGCATCCGCTACGGCGCCGGTCTGGAGAACGCGAAACGGGACTGGAAGGACGTCATCAGGGTGATATACCGCCTGGCAACCCTGCAGATCCTGCAATCAGCCTTCATCCCGCAGGATCAACAGATCGGCACAGGAACACTGACGCGTAGAGTAAACCTGGACCTGAACAAATACAGGGCCGACATCGACAAGAGCCTAAGCGACCTCCACAACGCGATCTTCGGCCCGGTCGTCACAATCCTGGGCTGAACCATGCTCCTAAACCCCGCCGACTTCAACCAGTTCCTCACCGGAACCAGTGGCGTAGGCCAGACCATCGACTGGCGCCGCGCAGAGTTATGCGCCTGCGCACGCCCCGACTCAGGTGCCGCCAACCCACACTGCATCATCTGTGACGGTCGCGGCAGATTCTGGCCACACCCACCCATCAGAACAAGAGCCGGAATCTCGAGCCAGGAAACCACCCGCGAATGGGCCACATTCGGCCAGTTCGAGGCCGGCGACGCACTGGTGATCATCCCCGAGAACTCGCCCATGTACGAAGCCGGCCACTTCGACCGGCTGACAATGCTCAACGCCACCGACCGCTTCGCACTCTCACTGCTGCGCGGCGAACGCGACAGAATCCACATACATACACAAACCATAACAAATGTATTCTGGATCGACCCAGTAACCGGCCTGAACGTCCACGGCACCATCCCCACAATCGACGCAGCCGGCAACCTGTCCTGGCCAGCCGGCGGCGGCCCACCCCACGGACGCGTTTATACTGTCACCGGCACCCGCTTCAACGAATACTTCGTGTGGCACGCCCTGACCAGCGACCACGCACACCACTTCGGCGCACGCCTGCCCCGAACACTGATCGCACGACGCTTCGATCTGTTTGGGAGGTGAGGTAGCGCAGTGGCGAGCTGACACCTGCTGGCGGGCAAATCAAGCGAGCTTAGGAGAGTTACACTAAAAATGTAACTTGACCAGAATGCGGCGCAACTAAACTGTTCGAACCCTAAGCCAAGTCCCCAACGATTGGCTCACCAATTCGATCGCAGCATACGCAAGCAGCCGATCCACCTCAACCGACCCGCGCCACGCAGCCAACACCCCAGCCACCCGGCAGACAAGCTCCGGCGCTAGCAATATATGCTGGCGCATCAGACCAAGACCAGCCGCACCGCCACGCCCCAGCCCCTCCATCCGTGAATAGAACTCAGCCAGCACCAACCTCGCGTCAGCATCCAGCCTGATCACAGGCAAATCAGAGCAACGCTTAGGCACAGGTACAGACAGCAACTCATCGCCGCGACGCCAGTAATCACGAACCGCCAGAGAATCCTCGGCCCGCCAGGGCTGATACCGGCGCGGAACCAAGGGCTCGGGATGCGCCACCAGAAACCGCGCCCACAAACCAAGACCGGACAACCTGTCGTCCAGCACGAGCTTCCTCAACCCGTCCGGCTTCGCCAGCAAATGCATCGACAAACGCGCAGCACGATAATCAGCACCACGGCCATCATCCCACAAACCACACAACCACTCAGCATTGCGCCGATAATCAGACAACCTCACCCCAGCTTCGTTGCTGAATACGCCTCGACTGACCGATGAACGATCGGCGTGAATCTCAGCGCCAATCACAGGGCGCCGTCTACCCAGTAACCGATCGTACCAGGAAACCGGCACACAAACCCGCGCCAACCCAATCCTGTCAGCAGCACCTTTGCCATCACCCGATTGCACAACCGTCAGACCATACAAACTCAAAGGCACAATGCCACCGCCCAACGACTCCAGATTGTAACGACCCTGCACCATCAACGCCGCCGATATCAACAAGGAATTGCCAACAACCGGTAGGGTTACCTGCGCACCCTCAGACACCTCACACACAACATCGGCAAGAGGGCCCAACGCAGCCAGTGGATACTCTGCCGGCGCCGGCAGTGGCTGTGTGACTGGCAACGGCGATGATTCAGGCGGTGGGGACTCGGGTAAACCCTCATCAGGCGGTGGAAGTTCTGCAACACTCAGAGGAGTCACCTTTGACCACTCCTCCCACACATCCAGATCCACCTTCGACCACGCACCATCCTCACCAGGATGCGGAAAAGCCGCCCGGTCAATCCATGAGTGAACCTCTGCACCATAACGCAGAACAAGATCATCCTGAGAAAAACGATGTTCAGTTAACATGGGGGCATCTTACACCACTTTATCCCGAGTGGGACATGGGGGCATTATTTTTTCTTGTCTAGAGAGAGGGGGTGGTTACCTGCGCCCAGTGCGAATGCCCCGTTGCGCAATCGACCCCCAGGCTGCGGCGCGTCTACCGCCACAGGCGCGCTATCTTAAAAAATTTTTATGATGGCTCTCCCGGGTGTGCATGGGCCGCTCAACAGCACACCAAACGCGACATGGGCTATACCGCGCCCAAGGCCAGAGTCCACAGCCCGCACGTAGTCGCCCAGCGTCGCCTGACTCTCGCGCTGCTGCCTAGGCGGCGCATCGACCACGGGGAAAGCCGCAAGCCAGTCCTGCTCGCGCTCTTTTTTCGGCTCCTGCGGACGCCCCACTACTGGATGCTGATCAAGCCAATTTGCCATGCCAAAAGCTCCTATCAGAGTACTTTGCCATGCTTGCCACGAAAGCCGCTCACCAGCAGGGCGCGCTCCGCCCCGGCCATCTAATAGCTTACGCCTATCATGCGCAGACAAGTCATAGAAAAGTTTTTTACTTGACCCCTTGACGCGGATTTAGTTATGCACTACATTACTACTCATGCGAGGCGCGGTGCCGAGCAGCCAAAAAAGGAGATTGCCATGTTTGAGAATTTCGACTTTGAGAAGGCCGCCAACGAGGCGGCGGAAAAAGAAGCCGCCGAAATGGCGGCGCTGATCTCCGGCTGGACGCCGGAGCAGGTCGAGCAGGGCCGCAAGACGGCCCAAGAGTGGGACGCCCGCGAGCGCCAGACGCGGGCATGGTCCGCCCCCGTAGCTGCCCGGTACGGGCAGGATTGGGAGTTCTTCGTCAAGGCCGACATGGT
>JACCDV010100903.1_pt1 | contig 16142 bp, 16 predicted proteins | sample 7446131 | NCBI WGS metagenome assembly JACCDV01 (sample SAMN15323448, study PRJNA562643) | freshwater metagenome | isolation source: river surface water | place: USA:Blue River Watershed | collected 2017-08-17 | reverse complement strand
TAAACCCACCGCAACAAGGTAATGGCGTCTATGCCAACTTGCCTCAACCACAAGCACCCACACTTATCAGTTGTTAAATTGTTAAAGATCAAGGGACTTAAAAACACTAGGGTTTTACCGTCACTCGCTAGCGCTTTGCGTTAACGAGGTGCGCATTATACAGACCTTTTAGAGCCCGTCAATCATAAATTTGATTTGTTTCGCGTTTATTATTGATTGTATTTTTTGCCTCAACTAATTGCAGCAAAATGCACATTGAATTGTTGGTTGCGGGAACAGGATTTGAACCTGTGACCTTCGGGTTATGAGCCCGACGAGCTGCCAGACTGCTCCATCCCGCGTCCGATTCGACAATAGTGCCGTCGAGAGGTGAGACTATAGCAAACCTAGCCATTTAGCGCAAGGTCATTTGCCGCTTTCTTTGCTTAATCAAGCAAAACACTTAAACACTAAGGACTGTTGCCTTACGCTAATTAGAAGCGGGCGCGCACTGCATCAAGGTCTTCCTGGGTGTCTACGCCGCTGGCCGCCGGCTGATTGCTCACATGTACAGCAATTTTATAACCCTGTTGCAAGGCTCGCAGCTGCTCTAAGCCTTCCACCTTTTCCAATGTGGATGCCGGCAGACTGGCAAACCGCTTTAAAAACTTAACCCTATACGCGTAAATGCCCACATGCCTATATGCACCGAACTGCTTACTGACCGTATCGCCTGCCGCGTTTCTGCTAAAAGGAATGGGCGCCCGACTAAAGTACATGGCATGGCCATGATCATCCAGCACCACTTTAACCACATTAGGATTTAAGTAATCGGCCTTTTCTGTAATGGTGTAGCAAGCCGTGGCCATCGTCGCCGCACTATCGTCACTTAATTTTGCCGCTACCTCAGCGATCAAGGACGGTGCTACCAAGGGCTCATCCCCCTGAACGTTAACCACTATGGCATCATCCGCCCAGCCTTGCTGCGTTACGACTTCCGCAATGCGATCGGTACCGCTCACATGCTCGACTTTAGTCATGCAGGCCGCAAAGCCGTGATCTTTAACTGCTTGCATAATTCGCGCATCATCGGTGGCCACCATCACTTGCGTCGCCCCGCTTAGCTTGGCTCGCTCAGCAACTCTAACCACCATGGGCTTGCCAGCGATATCAAGCAGCGCCTTGCCTGGCAGCCTAAGGCTGTCATAACGGGCCGGAATCAGCACATAAAACGGCGGTGCATTAAAACCACTAAGCAAACTACTCAAGCGCCTCGTCATCCCTTAATTTACGCGCCTCTTCTTCCAGCAACACAGGGATACCGTCTTTAATTGGGTAAGCAAGCTTCGCTGACTTTGAAATAAGCTCATTCGCCGCCTTATTGTAAATCAGCGGCCCCTTGGTCACTGGGCAAACTAAAATCTGTAACAACTTAGCATCCATATCAACTTCTCAACTTTTGTAATATATAGGAAATAAAATTCATGTCAGGCGCACTGCTGATGGACGCACTGACAGGCAAATACCATGCATCTAAGCCAGAAAATCCAGTGCCCGAAAAACCCGCACATTTTACGGCATCTTTTTCTGTCATTAGCAAGGTTTTGCCCGAATACTGCAGCAAAGCTTCCTCAGTAAAATCATAATGATCAGGATAAGCTCTGGACTCAAATTGTAGCCCTAAAGCGCTGAGTTGATCAAAATAACGTTGCGGGTTAGCTATGCCGGCTATGGCCACCATGGGTTTACCAACAAAGTCTTTTGCCGAACGCGGCATTTGCACACCGCCTAAGGAATAAAAATGACTCCCAAGCAAACTCATGGAAAAACACGGCGAAGGCAAACCATCCGGCAGATCAAAAGTCTGGCCGCCGGTCACCACCACCACATCGACATGCTTTAGCCTAGCCACGCTTTCGCGCAAGGGTCCGGCAGGCAGCAAACGCTGATTCCCAAACTGCGCGCTGGCATCGACCATGGCTATTTCTACATCCCGCTGCAAAGCGTAATGTTGCAAACCGTCATCACTAATAATCACATTGCACTGAGGATGGGCGTGTAATAAAGCTCGTCCAACCTGCACTTTATTTGCCCCTATAAACACCGGGCAAGCCGTGCGTTTTGCTATTAATACCGGCTCGTCTCCAACCAATCTAGGATTACTGTGAGCAAACACCGGTGTGGGTGATTTCAGCTTACCGCCATAGCCACGGCTGATGATGCCAGGCTTAAATCCAGCGGCTTGCAATTGCTCAGCCAAGTAAATCACCATAGGTGTTTTGCCCGTGCCACCCAGACTGACATTGCCCACCACAATCAGCGGCACACTTAAGCGGCTACTTTTCAGCAAACCAAGCTTATACAGCGCTTTTCTTATGGCAAGTAGCGCCATAAAGACCATAGACAACGGCACCAACACTAGCTGCCAAGGCGAGCCAGCTCGCCATTGTTTTTGCAAGTAGCGCCTCATTTAAGCCGCGGCAGAATCATAGTTAGGCCTGTGCAGCAAACTGTTTTTGATACAGCTTGGCATAATGACCGGCTTGTTTTAGCAAAGCTTGGTGCGTGCCACTTTCAACGATCTCACCCTGCTCCATCACCATAATGCGATCGGCATTTTCTATGGTGCTTAAACGGTGGGCGATGACTATGCTGGTACGGTTCTGCATCAAACTGTCTAGCGCTTGCTGAACATGCTGTTCGGATTCACCGTCTAAAGCCGAGGTTGCCTCATCCAAGAGCAATATGGGCGCATTCTTCAAAATCGCCCTAGCGATAGCGATACGTTGACGCTGGCCACCGGACAATTGCAAACCGCGCTCACCCAACTCTTGCTGCAAGCCATGCGGCAACTGCTGGATAAATTCCCAAGCATGCGCGGCTTTAGCGGCTTCAATGACGTCTTGCTCACTGGCATTGCCTAACATGCCATAGGCAATGTTATTAAATACGCTGTCGTTAAACAAAATAACGTCCTGACTGACCAAGGAGAATTGCTGACGCAAATCAGCCAAGGCCAAATCACGCATGTCCAAACCGTCCAACAAAACTTGGCCTTGCTGCAATTCATAAAACCTAGGCAACAAATTAATTAAACTGGTTTTCCCGCCGCCAGAACGCCCAACTAAGGCCAGACGCTCGCCAGGCTTGATGGTGAAGCTGATTTTATTTAACGCAGGCCGCTTGGTATTTGGGTAGGTCAACAACACTTGCTTAAACTCAATCTCGCCTTTAGTTCGCAAGGGCATAAGCTTACCGCCATCGTACTCCGATTCCAGATCAATCAAGGCAAACACACTGTGGGCAGCCGCCAAAGCCACTTGCACGTCTTCATTCATGGCCGTTAAATTTTTGATAGGCGCGATCAGCATCAACAAGGCGCCAACAAATGCAGCAAATTCACCGGCACTGAATTTTCCTATGGCGTAATAAACCACCAGCCCCAAGGCCACGGCAGCCAACAGTTCCACCACCATGCTATTCAAACCGGATAACCGAGCCAAGCGCGTTTGCAAGCGCCTGTTGTTAATCACCACCTTGGCATAACGCTCATTTTCATAGGCCTGCCCGGCAAATATTTTAACGATACGCTGACCTGCGATGGCTTCTTGAGCTACTTGGGTCATTTCACCCAAGCTGGATTGGACGTCCCTACCAGCATCCCGCAGTTGTGGCGACATGGTCTTCAAACACCAAGCCATGAGGGGCGCCAACAAAACAAAAATGAGGGTAAGTTGCCAATCCAAATACAGCATATAGGCCATAATGCCTATGGCCGTGAGGCTGTCTCTAACGATAGTCAGGGTGGATTTAGTGGCGGCACTGGCCATTTGCTCAACATCGTTGACCAACTTCGACACCAGCTTGCCATTTGCTTGCTGATCATAAAAACCCAGCGGCAAACGCATGAGTTGACGGAACACATCCAAACGGACATCCGCCACAATCCGGCGTGCCAGCCAGCGCATGGAGAAATTTGAGGCAAAGCCAGTCAGCGCACGCAAGGCCAATAATGCAAACAGCATGACCGGCAAGTAAGCCACTTTGTTGGCCGATTGCTGAACGAAACCTTCGTCAGTGACTTGTTTAATGAGGGCTAAAAAAGCCGTGTTGCTGAAGGCCAGCAACATTAGGGCAACAACGCCTAGCAGGCATACCGCAAGGTACTGACTAGCGTAAGCCCAAAAGCGTAAGAAAAGATTTTTTGAGTTTGCCACTGCCGTTGCCATCACATACTTAGGTAAAGAATTTGACGCGGCATAAACCGACTTAAAAATTCAAGCACGACCACAGTACGCCATCGAATTTTCAAGCGGTGTTATTTAAAAGCCGGCTTTGGATTGCGTCGCAAAAGTGATGTGCGTGTAGCCAACAGTACGAGAGGCTTCCATGACATCCACCACAGACTGGTGTGTGCTCTTCGCATCGGCATTAATAATGACAGTAGGCTCTTTACCGCCGTTTGCTGCCGCTTGCAAGGCTGCAGCAATGCCGGCAACGCTTACATCGGACAGGCTTTTGCCATTGACCACGTATTTACCACTAGCATCCACACCCACTTCTATGGTTAAGGGCTTCTCTTGCGGCACGTTGGCTTGGGCCGTTGGCAAATTAATTTGCAATTCGCTGGTACGCGAAAACGTGGCGCTCACCACCAAGAAAATAATAATGACGAGCAGCACATCTATCAATGGCACGAGGTTCATCTCGAGGTCTTCGTGCCGCTTTCCACGTTGAAAATTCATGTTATTTCCCCAAAGCGCAATTACTTGCGTTGACCGTGGATGATTTCCACCAATTTAATCGCTTGTTGCTCCATACCCACCAGCAAATCATCCACTTGAGAACGGAAATAACGGTAAGCTACCATGGCCGGCACAGCGACAACGATACCCGCAGCCGTGTTGTATAAAGCCACAGAAATACCACGGGCAAATTGTGCAATGTCATGGCCGCTGCTAGTAAATGCACCGAACAACTCCACCATACCAATAACGGTACCTAACAAACCAAGCAATGGTGCAACCGTTGCAATGGTGCCCAGGGTAGATAAATAACGATCTAAATCATGGGCAACGGCACGACCGGTTTCCTCGATAGCTTCTTTCGTCACTTCACGGCTGTGATCGGCGCTGTTCAAAGCACTAGCGAACAATCGACCTAACATGGAATGCTGCTCCAATCGCGCGATGGTCTCTTTGGTAATACCGCCTTTGGCTAGCCAAGCCTGCACTTCTGGTAATAAATTTGCTGGTGCGACCGCGCTTTCACGCAACACAAACGCGCGCTCACCTATGATGGCCAAGGCAATGACGGATGCAATAATCAACGGCCAAATTGGCCAACCTGCAGCTACTATAATTTCCCACACAATGCGACTCCCTTAAGTTCAGATGGTATTAGTCATACTCAAAATGACTATGCTCTTTATTCCTGCGATACTTTAGCTGGTCAGGCCCATTTGGGCAAGCTAGATGTGCAGATTCGGGCTTAAAGCTTGGTTAATAAACATCATGCCAATAGCGCTGATACTGCTGACGCCAAGGTATCAAATGAATGGTTGGGGCATGCGATTTATCGCCTAGCACAAACCGCAACTCTAGGGCACCAGCGTAATCGGAGCGGTACAAAATACTGCCTTGCGCTTCATAGCGCGCCCACACCTCGGGATTGGGATGGCGATAATGGTTCAGATAGCCTGAAGCGATGATACTAATAGTCGGGGCTACGGCTGTTATGAATTCAGGGCTGGATGAGGTTCGACTACCATGGTGAGGCACCAGCAAAACATCACTGGATAACCCACTGGGAGCTTGATCCAATAACGCGCGCTCGTCTATTTTCTCTATGTCCCCGGTCAGCAAGACGCTGCCGGCCAAACTACTTACCTTAAGCACGCAACTGCGATTATTGTCTTTGATGCTGCCGTCTCTGTAACTGGCAATACTTGGATAGAGCATGTCAAAACGCACCCCATCCCACACCCAAGCTTGCCCGGCATAACACGCTAAGCGTCGCTGCCCGGGCAAAATAAATCCATCTGCTGGCAAGGAACTGGCCAGCCACGCGACGGGCATTAAGCTCATGACGGACTGCATGCCTCCGCTGTGGTCTATGTCATTATGGCTGACGACAAACCCATCCAATTTAGCCACCCCAGAACCACGCAAATACGGCACCACAATACGACTGCCAGCATCGGTTTGGCTGTCGTATTTAGGGCCTGCATCATAAAGCAAGGTATGCTTAGCCGTCTGCACCACCACACTCAGCCCTTGTCCCACGTCCAACACCGTGACCTTCATCTCACCCATCAAGGGCCGTTCGGGAACAATCAACAACATAGGCAACAGCGTTAACAAACCCAAATAACGCATAGGAAAGCCGCTGGGCAACAACAGCCAGACCATGCCTAGCAATGCCGGGAAGATAGTCCAAGCCAGCGGCGCGTGTTGCTGCCAAGTGGATAGAGGCAAGTGATTAAGGCCGTTCAACAGGGCCATGCAAAATTCAAGGCCAGCATAGGCTAAATGCAAAGGCCAGCTCATGAGAGAAAAACTGCCCAACAAAGCCAATGGTGTCACAATAAAACTGATCAATGGAATGGCAATGGCATTGGCAATAGGCGAAACAATGGACGTTTGATTAAATAAAATCAACAAGGCCGGCACCATGCCCACAGTGACCGCCCACTGCGCCTTTAGTGCCGATTTAAACCAAGCCAGCTTAGCAATACCACCGCCTGAGGCATACGCCATGATGGCCACGGCACCGAATGACAAGTAAAAACCGGGCGCGTTGACTGCCCAAGGGTCTAATAACACCACCAGCGACAAAGCCAAGGCCAAAACCTGACTTAAGGCCAAGCGCCGAGACGAATATAAAGCCATGGCTAACACCGCAAGCATGTATAAAGTACGCTGGGTAGGCACAGAAAATCCAGCAATCACAGCGTAGACTAAGGCTGCTAAGAACCCTGCCATGCTAGCCGCTTTTTGGGCAGGTAGCCGCATAAGCAAGCTGGGATTACGCCGCCAAAGAAAGCCGACCATGCCGTAGGCTAAAGCAGCCAACATGGTGATGTGCAAGCCAGAAATTGACATCAAATGGCTGGTGCCGGTTTTTAAAAATAACTGCCAATCACTAGCCCGAATTTGACTGTCATCCCCCATGACCAAAGCCTGCACGATGCCCGCGTAAGCTTGACCATGCAAAACCCGCTTAATGCGTTGCTGGATTTGCTCCCGCGTTCGTTCTATCACATAGCCTGGCGACCAAACCAAGTCATCTAACTTACGCATGCCCTCCTTAGCCCGGATAGTGCCTATAGCGCGTATGTTTTCGGCAAGCGCCCACGATTCAAAATCAAAACCGTGAGGATTGATGCTGGCATGCGGTCGCTTTAAGCGAACTGCAAACAACCAACGTTGCCCCGCATGAAAAAATCCCGAACTGGCCTGCAGTGAGTTCGGCCTAGGCTGCTTGATAGCAGCAAAGCCATCATAGTCGGCGTAATAACTTAGGCTGATACGACGAGGAACACTGGCCTCTTTTGTAAGCACGGTTTCCACATCAAAACGAAAGCGCGTGCCACGCTCCGTGGCTTCTGGAACGCTGGCCACCACGCCTATGACTTCTATGGTTTTTTGCTGCCAGACTACTGGCAGTGCATCATGCATGCGCCATAAAGCAAAACCAGCAGCCCAGCACAGGCCAAATAAAAAACTGGCTAAGCAGAGCAAGCTGGATTTAAGGTAGCTGGCCCCTAACTGACGGCAGGCTAGCCATAAAACAAAGCCTGCTGTTACCAGCAGGCTTATTAAAACAGCAGGGCCAGGCAATTGTGTGGCCTGTTGCACCAACCAAGCAGCAAAAACAAATGTTAATGCAAGCAAGGTCATGACTTAAGCCATTGATGACGTATCTACAGGGGCTGCAACTTACCATCAAGCAATTTATATTGCCGCTGCATTTTTTTGGCTAGCTCTATGTCATGCGTCACCACCACCAAACCCCGTTGTTGACTTTGATTTAAACCCAACAGCAAATCGAATACGGCATGTGCAGTGTGCCTATCAAGGTTACCGGTTGGCTCATCGGCCAAGATGCATTGCGGCTCTGTAATTAATGCGCGGGCTAAGGCCGCTCGTTGCCGCTCACCACCGGACAACTCTCCTGGCATATGCTGCAACCTATGCTGCAAACCAACATTAGCAAGCATCTCGGCAGCCAACTCAAATGCCTGCTGGCGCGGCATGCGTCTAATTAACAAAGGCAGAGCGACATTCTCTAAAGCGGTAAATTCCCCCAAAAGGTGGTGAAATTGGTAAACAAAACCCAAACTACGGTTACGCAATAGCCCTTTTTTTGCTTCGCTCAATTCAGCCAGGTCTTGATTAAGTATGCACACCTGACCGGCAGACGGTGTGTCCAATCCACCCAACAAATGCAATAAGGTGCTTTTACCCGAGCCTGAGCTCCCCACGATAGCTATCTGCTCGCCGGCCTTAACCGTGAGGTCTATGCCATTTAACACAGCCACGTCTAAGCCTTGGTAGGTTTTATGCAGGCCAGTGCAAGCAAGAACGTTTGAGACTGAGGATTGCGAGGCATTATTCATAGCGCAAGGCCTCTGCAGGATTAATCTTACTGGCACGCCAGCTTGGGTAGAGCGTGGCTAACAAACTTAAAGCGAAGGACATCAAGACGATGACCAGCACGTCGGCCCAAATCAAGTCCGAGGGTAACTCACTCATGGCATAAACTTCCTTGGATAAAAACTGCACGTGAAATAGGCTTTCAATAAACGGAATGATGACGCTTATATTGAGCGCAATCAGCACCCCAAAAACCGCACCTAACAGCGTGCCTACCAGACCAATTAAGGCGCCTTGCACGATGAAAATGCATAATATGCTGCTTGGGCTAGCCCCCAAAGTGCGCATGATGGCAATGTCTGCGCGTTTATCGGTTACCGCCATAACCAAGGTGGAGACAATATTAAAGGCCGCCACAGCGACGATTAAGGTGAGGATGATAAACATGACGCGTTTTTCCATCTGCACCGCTTTAAAAAAGTTGGCATGCTGCTGGGTCCAATCGCTAACGTAATACTGCTCACTGGCAACCAAACGGTTATTTAGTCGGTTCGCCAGCGATGCGCCTATCAGCGGTGCGTCAAACAAATCGTCCAGTTTTAATCGCACCCCAGACACGTTGTCTCCCATACGGTATAACTTAGCCGCATCGTCCAGGTGTATCAAAGCCAAGCCAGCATCGTATTCATACATACCCACCTGGAACAAACCAATCAGGGTGAATTGCTTTAACCGTGGGACTATGCCGGCCGGTGTAAACTGCCCTTGGGGCGCCATCAGCAACACCTTATCGCCCACTTGTACACCTAAGTTATAGGCCAAATCCGCACCTAAAATAATGCCGAACTCACCGGCTTTTAGCTCAGACAACTGCCCTACTTTCATATTCCGGCCTAAATCCGCTACCGCATCCTCGGCATTCGGCAACACCCCTCTAATGATTGCGCCTTGTACCCCTTGATCGTAACTAAGCATGCCCTGCGCCATGATGTAAGGTGCAGCAGCCAAGACATGCTCTTGCTTAACAGAAAAATTGAGCACCTGTTGCCAATCGCTCAGCTGATTATTTTGGCCACTAATTTCCAAATGCGAGGCCACCCCTAAAATGCGACTACGCAATTCTTTTTGAAAACCATTCATCACCGACAACACCACAATTAGCGCCGCCACACCAAGCGCTATACCTACCATGCTGGTTAATGAAATGAACGATATAAAATGATTTTTGCGCTTAGCGCGCGTGTAACGCAGTCCGACCAAGAGCTCGTAACCGGCAAATTGCTTAAGCATTGATTTTAATTTTGACCACATAAGTTAAATTCTAACAGGCTTATGCCAGCGCTTAACAAGTATTGTGTACGCAAGCAATGAGCCCAAGCCGGGCTAAGTCTGATAAAATTAGCGCATGTTCACCGGCATCATACAAAGCGTAGGAAAAATCGAAAGCACGCAAGCCATAGGCGCAGACCTAAAGCTTAGAATCGCTTGCGCGGAATTGGGTATGCAAGATGTGCAAACCGGTGACAGCATTGCCGTCAACGGCGTATGCCTAACCGCAACATTGGTAAACGATGACCATTTTGAAGCCCACGTTTCACAAGCCAGCTTGGCCGTAACGGTGGGCTTAACCCAGCTGCATGCAGTTAACCTGGAAAAAGCCTTACGCCTAAGCGACCGGTTGGGTGGGCATTTGGTCAGCGGGCATGTCGACGCCGTAGCCAGCGTCGTACTGTTTGAACAAGTCGGCGAGTGCTGGACATTAGCCATACGCGCGCCACACGCTATCAGCAAGTACATAGCCATCAAAGGCTCGATTGCTGTCAACGGCGTCAGCTTGACTATTAATAGCATAGAGCAGGACGTGTTTAGCGTTAACTTGATTCCACATACATTGGAAAACACCACCTTGCAATTTTTAACAGCGGGCAGCTTAGTGAATTTGGAAGTGGATCAAATCGCTCGCTATGTTGATCGCATGGCGCAGTGGGCAAAAGAATAATTAGCGTTTAGGCCGGTTAAGCTAACGCACTCAATACAGCAATTGGATAAACCAACGTGACTATAAGCAGCGCCCAAGAAATTATTGCAGAAATCAAACACGGCCGCATGGTGGTCTTAGTCGATGACGAAAATCGCGAAAACGAAGGCGACTTGGTCTTGGCTGCAGAATTTGTCACGGCTGAGCACATCAATTTTATGGCGAAATACGGCCGTGGACTGATTTGCCTAACGCTCACCGAAGCACGTTGCCGGCAATTAAACCTAACTAAAATGGTGCAGAAAAATGGCGCCCGCATGGGCACCAATTTCACCGTTTCCATAGAGGCAGCCGAAGGCGTGACCACCGGCATCTCAGCGTCAGACCGGGCGCGTACCGTGCAAGCCGCAGTCGCTAAAATGGCCAAGCCTAAAGACATCGTTAGTCCTGGCCACATTTTCCCCTTAGCCGCCATGGACGGTGGCGTGCTTGTACGAGCAGGACACACAGAAGCCGGCTGCGATTTAGCACAATTGGCTGGCTCCGAGCCCAGCAGTGTGATTTGCGAGATCCTAAAAGACGACGGCAGCATGGCTCGTCTGCCTGACTTGATGGCTTTTGCCGCTACACACCAGCTTAAGATAGGCACCATTGCTGACCTCATTCAATACCGCGCACAAACCGAGCGCTTGGTTGAAAGAGCAGCAGAACGCTCAATCCAAACGCCTTACGGGCCCATGCAGTTGATCGCCTATCACGATAAAATTGCCAAAGAAACGCATTTAGCCCTGATCAAGGGCAAGCCCACGCCTGACCAAGAAACCTTGGTCCGCGTACACGAACCACTGTCGATTTTTGATCTACTCGATCGCTCCAGCTGCTCCCATAGCTGGAACACCCTGGCTGCCATGCAAGTCATTGCACAAGCCGAGACTGGTGTCATGATCTTATTGCATCACCAGGAAAGCGGCGAAACTATAGTGGAACGCATACTGGGCGCCGATCAACCGGTACGCATCAACCAAGAATTACGCACCTACGGCATAGGCTCACAAATTTTATTGGATTGCGGAGTAGGAAAAATGAAATTGCTGGCTAATCCACGAAAAATGCCTAGCATGGCTGGCTTCGGCCTGGAAGTCAGCGGTTACCTAGAGGCAGAATAAAGCGTCATTAGCATTAATTTCTATAATAATCAGCAAGCTATGGTAAAATAAGCACATTGGAAAACGTTAATCTCACAGGCCACTTCCTCATCGCCATGCCAGGCATGACGGATCCGTTTTTTTCTAAGTCAGTCACCTTCATCTGTACCCACAATCGGGATGGCGCCATGGGCGTCATGATCAACCGTCCAACAGACCTCACTTACGAAACCTTGTTTGAAAAAATAAAAGTCGATCTAGCCGATGGCGAGATCGCTCGCTATCAAGTGCTGTATGGTGGGCCGGTTCAGCCGGAACGAGGCTTTGTCCTGCATGAACACAGCGGCGAATGGGATAGCACCCTAGCTATCGCAGAAAACACCGCCCTTACCACCTCGAAAGACATCTTAGAATCGGTTGCAATAGGCGCCGGGCCTAAGAAAATGTTGCTGGCTTTAGGTTACGCGGGCTGGACCGCTGGGCAACTGGAAGAAGAGATCGCTGCAAACGCATGGCTGTCTGTGCAAGCCAAGGATGGCGAGACGCTGCATAAAATTTTGTACGAAACCAAGGCCGAAGACAAGCTTAATGCTAGCCTAGCCTTACTGGGCGTCAACCCAGCCATGTTGTCTGATGTGGCAGGCCACGCCTAATGCTTACCAGTACGCACAGCAAAACCACAGCACACGGTCAACTGATAGACAACGAAAACGTTTATCAGGCAGACACCGTCTTGGCTGGTACTGCCATGTGCTTTGATTTTGGTGAGCAAAGAATAGGCGTAGCGATAGGCGAACACCTGCTGGCCCAAGCCCAAGCGCTCACCACCATAGACAACGAAAGCAACACTGTGCGCTTTAATAGAATAGCCGAGCTAGTCGCAGAATGGCAGCCAACATTACTCATCGTCGGCCTGCCTTTGAATCTAGATGGGGAAGAAACGCCGATCACGCAATTGTGCAAAAAATTCGCGCGTAGGCTTAATGGTCGATTCAACCTGCCGGTTATGCTAATAGACGAACGTTACAGCTCAGTGGCGGCAAGCGAGCTGCTTAATCAAGCAGGGATAAAAGGACGTGCGCAAAAAATTCATTTGGATCAAGTCGCCGCCCAAACGATATTACAAAGCTATTTTGACAGTATATAAACATGAATTATGATAAGCATAAAATTTTGACGGCCTAAATCCATGACCACAGAACTCAAGCACATACCCGACGCAGAAACACTGATTAGCAAACTTGCAGAAAAACTACAGCCCTTGCTGCAAAAGAATACCGCTTTGGTCGGCATACAAAGCGGTGGTGTTTGGGTGATGCAACGATTGATGGCTAGCTTAGACCAAGCCATGGCCGCCCATGCCATTGAACACGGCACCTTAGACGTGTCTTTTTATCGGGACGATTACGCTAAACGCGGGCTCAAGCCAGAAAATCAACCCAGTCAAATTCCCTTTGATGTGGAAAACAAACACATTATTTTAATAGACGATGTGTTTTATACCGGCCGCACTACCCGTGCCGCCATGAATGAGCTGTTTGACTACGGTCGACCTGCCAGCATCACGCTAATCGCACTAGTCAATCGAGGTGGCCGCGAGCTACCAATTAGCCCGCAAATCACGGCCCTAGATTTAAGCCTAGCCGCCACGCAAAACTTGCAATTAGTCCAGCTGGCCAATGGCCGCCTAGGTTTCACCTTAAAATTGCTCACCCCATCTACTAACCAGGCGGTCCCTAAGCATGAATAACCCCCAACTCTATTCTGACGGCCAACTGCGGCACCTTCTATCCATAGAAGGCTTACCAAAAAAGATATTGAATCAAATTTTAGACACGGCAGAATCCTTTGTTGGGGTGGCCGAGCGCGAAGTAAAAAAAGTGCCTTTGTTACGCGGGAAAACCGTATGCAATCTTTTTTTCGAAAACAGCACCCGCACCCGCACCACCTTTGAAATAGCCGCCAAACGCCTATCGGCCGATGTTATCAGCCTAAACGTCAACACCTCTTCGCAGTCCAAAGGCGAAACCATTTTAGACACGGTGGACAACTTGATTGCCATGCATGCCGACATGTTTGTGGTCCGCCATGCGCAATCAGGGGCTGCGCATTTCATTGCCAAACACGTGCCTGAGCATATCCACATCATCAATGCCGGTGACGGTCGCCATTCGCACCCGACCCAAGGTTTATTGGACGTCTTCACCATACGCAAATACAAACCCGATTTACATAACCTGCGTGTGGCTATCGTTGGCGACATATTGCACTCTAGAGTAGCACGCTCCGAGATACATGCCCTGACCACCCTAGGCGTGCCAGAAGTGCGGGTGATCGCGCCTAAAACGCTGTTGCCTGCAGAGGTCGAGAAGCTGGGGGTGCATGTCTACCACGACATGCGAGCTGGGCTTAAAGACGTGGATGTGGTCATGATGTTGCGTTTACAAAATGAGCGCATGACTGGAGCCATGTTACCGAGCGCGCAAGAGTACTTTAAAACCTATGGCCTCAGCCAAGAAAAATTAAGCCTAGCAAAACCAGATGCGATAGTCTTGCACCCTGGCCCGATGAACCGTGGCGTAGAAATTGATTCCGGTGTGGCCGATGGCCAGCAATCGGTTATTCTGCCGCAAGTGACCTACGGCATAGCCATACGCATGGCAGTCATGGCCATACTGGCCGGCGGCCAACCCTCAGGAAACCCATCATGAAGATCCACATTAAAAATGGCCGCGTCATCGACCCTAAAACCAAGCTAGACAGCCAATTAGACGTCTACATAGGCGCAGGTAAAATTCTTGCCTTGGGCGAGGCCCCTGCTGGGTTTGTTGCTAACCAAAGCATAGACGCGAGCAATCTTATCGTCTGCCCTGGCTTGGTCGATTTATCCGCCAGATTGCGCGAGCCTGGCGAAGAATACAAAGCCACCCTGGTCAGTGAGTTGCAAGCTGCGGTTGCTGGCGGCGTTACCAGCCTGGCCTGCCCGCCGGATACCGACCCGGTGCTGGATGAGCCTGGCCTAGTAAAAATGCTAAAACACCGTGCTAAACAACTTAACCTAGCCCACGTATACCCCTTAGGCGCATTGACCAGGCAACTCAAAGGTGAAGTGCTGGCTGAAATGGGCGAATTGCATGAAGCTGGCTGCGTAGGCTTTTCTCAAGCGAATATAGCCATTACCGACACGCAAGTGTTATGGCGGGCCATGGAATACGCCGCCACCTTCGGTTACACCCTGTTTTTACATGCCGAAGAAGCGTTTCTGGCTAAAGATGGCGTCGCTCATGACGGTGAAGTGGCCAGCCGATTAGGCCTGAAAGGCATACCCAGCGCGGCCGAAGCACTGGCTCTGGCAAGCATACTGCGCATCGCCAAAGAAACCGGCGCCAAAATCCACATCAGCCGCCTATCGACCGCTGAAGGCGTGAGCATGATACGCGATGCAAAAAAACAAGGCTTGGACATCAGTTGCGATGTCAGCGCCAACCACATACACCTGACTGAGCATGATCTGGCTTACTTTGATAGCAATTGCCATCTCAAACCGCCCTTGCGCAGCCAGCGGGATAAAGAAGCCATAGTTAGCGGACTCAAAGACGGGACCATAGACGCGATTTGCTCAGACCACACGCCCGTGGATGACGATGCTAAATTAGCCCCTTTTGCCGAAGCAGAGATCGGCGCTAGCGGCTTGGAACTGTTGCTAACATTGACTTTAAAGTGGGCAGCTCAGGAAAAAGTCAGCTTAGTCAGCGCCCTTAGCCTAATCAGCAGCGCCTCTGCCAACATTTTAGGCATCAGCGCTGGCAATTTATCGCCCAATAGCGATGCCGACATTTGCATATTTGATCCCTCGCTGTACTGGAAAGTTGAAGCCAGCAACTTAAAAAGTCAGGGTAAGAACAGCCCATACACTGGCCTAGAAATGGCCGGAAAGGTTAAGTACACCTTGGTTAACGGCCAGCTCGTCTACCAAGCCTAACTAAAAAACTCAGAGGCACGAAAAGCAAGCCGGGAAAAGCAGTTAAAGGATATTTAGCTGCGCTAAATTAACCGCGGGTGGCTGAGCCTTGCTGGCGTCAAACGCCAATTTTATTTTTAAGCGCAAATCATTTTCCGAATCGGCATTGAGCAAGGCATTCTCGTAGCTGATTACGCCGGCCGCGTATAAATTAAACAGTGCTTGATCCAAAGTTTGCATGCCAAAATCCGTGGCTTTTGCCATGCAGTCCTTGATGGCATGCACTTCACCTTTGGCGATTAAGTCTGCTATCAACGGCGAATTGAGCATCACTTCAACCGCAGCCGCACGACCTTTTCCCTGACTTAGTGGAATCAAACGCTGGGCAACGATGGCTTTGGTATGCAAGGACAAATCCATCAACACTTGATTGCGCCGCTCTTCAGGGAAAAAATTCACAATACGGTCTATGGCTTGGTTAG
>JACCDV011129291.1_pt1 | contig 16144 bp, 11 predicted proteins | sample 7446131 | NCBI WGS metagenome assembly JACCDV01 (sample SAMN15323448, study PRJNA562643) | freshwater metagenome | isolation source: river surface water | place: USA:Blue River Watershed | collected 2017-08-17 | reverse complement strand
CAGAACGACTGGGCGCAGGCCACGGCCAGCGTGTCGGGCGCGCAGTCGCTGGCCGACGTGACCTTTGGCAAAGCCGCCAAGGCGCTGCGCCGCGACATCCACACCGTGCTCAAGCAGGTGGACTACGACTACCAGCGCATGCAGTACAACACAGTGGTGTCCGGCTGCATGAAGATGTTGAACGCGCTGGAAGATTTCAAGGCCACCGACGACGCGGGCGCCGAAGTGGCGTTGATCGAAGGCTTCGGCGTGCTGCTGCGCTGCCTTTATCCCGCCACCCCCCACATTGCCCACGCGTTGTGGGCCGAACTGGGTTACGCCAACACCTTGGGCGATCTGCTCGACGCCAGCTGGCCGCAGGTGGACGCGGCCGCGCTGGTACAGGACGAAATTGAACTGATGCTGCAGATCAATGGCAAGTTGCGCGGCTCGGTGCTGGTGCCGGCCAGCGCGGACAAGGCGGCGATTGAAGCGGCGGCCCTGGCCAGCGAAGCGGTGCAAAAGCAAGCCAACGGTGCCCAGCCCAAGAAGGTGGTGGTGGTGCCGGGCCGTTTGGTCAACGTGGTGCTGTGATGACGATCCGCCGCCGCGCCTGGTTGGGCCTGGGCCTGTCGCTGTCTCTGGTGGGCTGTGGTTTCCGGTTGCGTGGCAATCTGGTGCTGCCGTTCCAGGTCCTGAAGCTGGAGGCTCCTGCGCCGTCACCCGTGGTCTCGGGCTTGCTGATGAACCTGCAGTCCAGCGGTGTTCAGGTGCAGACCGCGCAGGCCACCACGCCGTCGGCATCGGCGCCCGACGTGGTGCTGCGCATATTGCAAGATCAGCGCGAACGGGTGGTGGTGGGCACCACCGCCACAGGTCAGGTCCGCGAACTTCAGTTGCGCCAGCGCTTCCGGTTCACCCTGACCGTGCCCGGCGGCCGCACCGTGCTGGCACCGACCGAGGTGTTGCAGGAGCGTGATCTGAGCTTCAGTGAAACCCAGGTGCTGGGCAAGGAAATGGAAGAGGCGCTGCTGTATCAGGACATGCAGAACGCGGTGGTGCGTCAGGTCATGTACCGCTTGGCAGCGCTCAAGATTTGACCAGCGTGTCGGCCGAGGTGCGTTCGCGCATCAGTGTGCTCTTGCCGAACAGGCTCTCGATCAAATCGACCGCCAGCAGCGCGGTTTTGTTGCGCACGTCCAGCGCAGGGTTGAGTTCCATCACGTCCAGGCTGCCCAGCAAACCGGTGTCGGCAATCATTTCCATGCACAGTTGCGCCTCCCTGTAGGTGGGGCCACCGGGTACCGTCGTGCCCACGCCTGGCGCAATGTCCGGGTCGAGGAAGTCGACATCGAAGCTGACGTGCAGGTGGGTGTGGGCATCCAGGCCAGACAGGGCACGTTCCATCGTGGCGCGCATGCCCACTTCGTCGATGTAGCGCATGTCGAACACTTCCAGGCCTTGCGCATGCACAAAGCGTTTTTCGCCCGGGTCCACACTGCGGATGCCAATTTGCCGCACCTGATGGGGGCGCAATGCGGGAGTGGAGCCCGCCAATGTCGTCAGGCTGTCGGGGCCGAAGCCGCACAGGCACGCGACCGGCATGCCGTGGACGTTGCCGCTGGGTGTGAGTGTCGAGGTGTTGAAATCGGCATGGGCGTCTAGCCACAGCACCCGGAGCGCTTTGCCCGTGTCGCGGCAATGCCGCGCTACCGCGCTGATGGAGCCCACGGCCAGGCAATGGTCGCCGCCCAGCACCATCGGCATGTGCCCGGCACGCAGGGCGGCGTACACCGCGTCGTGCAGTTGTCGGTTCCAGTGCGCTACTTCAGGCAGGTGACGGTAACCTTCGACTGGCGCTTGCCAAGGGTTGGCTGGGCCGTGAAGGTTGCCCAGGTCCTGGACTTCCTGACCGTGGCGCCGCAATGCTTCAGCCAGGCCAGCCACCCGCAACGCTTCGGGGCCCATGGAAGCGCCACGCACCCCCGCGCCCACGTCGGTCGGCGCACCAATCAGGGCTGTGCATCGCGCGGCACGCGCATCCGGGCCAAGATTCGTTACCATGTCCATGTCTGCTTTCTCCAACACCGTGAGCCAGGCCACCATGCATATTCGGCTTCTGGGCTGTTCGGGCGCCATCGCCCGTGATGCGCGCACCACTTCGTTCCTGGTAGACGATCGTATTCTGATCGATGCCGGCACCGGCGTGGGCGATCTCACGGTCGATGAGATGTTGCGCATCGAGCATGTGTTCATCACCCACGCTCACCTGGACCATATCGCCGCCTTGCCGCTCATGATCGATTCGATGGCCGGTGGGCTCAAGCGTTCGCTGGTGGTGCACGCGTTGCCGGCCACCATCGAGGCCATGCGAACGCACATTTTCAACAACCTCATCTGGCCAGATTTTTCGCGCATCCCGTCTGGCGAGCATCCGTTCATGCGGTTCGAGCCGGTGGAGGTGGGGGACGCGGTGCTGGTCAGCGGCCACCGGGTGGAAGTGCTCCCGGCGCGCCACACGGTGCCGGCGGTGGGATACGCGGTAGACACGCCCAGCGGGCAATGGGTTTTTACCGGCGACACCTGCACCAACCCCGCTTTCTGGCGGCGGGTGAACGAACTGACGATGGCAATGCTGGTGATCGAGACCGCTTTCAGCGACCGCGAGCACTGGCTGGCATTGCGCAGCCAGCATCTCAGCCCCAGCCTCTTGAATGACGAGTTGGCGCAGCTCGACCTGAGCCGCCATCCAGGCCTGCGCATCGGGATCACACACACCAAGCCCGCGGAACACGAACAAATTGAGCACGATGTCGCTGTGCTCGGGCTTGAGCAGCGTTACCCGCTGGTGTGGCTGGAGGCCGGGCAGCGTTTCGAACTCTGACTCAGCACGCCCCATTGGCATGAAAGCTGCGTCCGGTGCGGGGAAACACCCCATGGGACGCAGCATGCAATCACCGTTACAGACCCACCTGGAGGCGCTGTATGCGCAACTGCGCGACCAGCAACAGGGCGCTTTGGCCAGCTACATTCCAGAGTTGACGAAAGCGAACCCTGCATGGTTCGGCATTTGCCTGGTGACGGTGGACGGCACGGTCTACAGCGCGGGTGATGTCAATCAGCCATTCACCATCCAGTCGATCTCCAAGGCCTTTGTGTACGCGGCGGCACTGGCAGACCGGGGCAAAGACCACGTGGCCCGCAAGGTGGGGGTAGAGCCCAGTGGCGATGCGTTCAACTCCATCAGCCTGCATCCCCAAACTGGCGCACCACTGAATCCGATGATCAATGCTGGTGCAATCGCTACCACCAGTTTGGTGCAAGGGGGCACCGTTGACGCGCAATGGGACCGCATCGCCGACGCCTTGCGTGCGTTCGCCGGTCGGCCGCTGGCCGTGGACGAAGCGGTGTACCGCTCGGAAAGCGAGACGGGCCACCGCAACCGCGGCATCGCCTGGATGCTGAAGAACTTCGGCATCATTGAAGGCGATCCGATGGCATCGCTGGAGAACTATTTCCGGCAGTGCTCGGTGCTGGTCAATTGCCAGGACATTGCCTTCATGGCTGCCACACTGGCCAACCGGGGCGTGCACCCGGTCACGGGGGAGCAGGCGCTGCCTGCCGAGCACGTGGAACGCGTACTCAGTGTGATGGCCAGTTGCGGCATGTACGACTATGCCGGCAGCTGGATGACCGAGGTGGGTCTGCCTGCGAAAAGCGGGGTCGGTGGCGGCATCGTGGCGGTGCTGCCGGGGCGATTCGGGATCGGGGTGTTTTCGCCTCTGCTGGACGACAAGGGCAACAGCGTGCGCGGTATCGAGGCGTGCAAGCGCCTGTCGCGCGACTTCGGGCTGAACGTGTTCAGCAGCCAGAGCCAGCCGCGCATGGCCCTGGGGAGCGTGTTCAGTGGGGCCGAAGCGCCCTCGCGCCGTCAGCCCACACACGACGTGAGTGCCTACCTGAAGGAAAAGTCAGCCCAGATCAAATACCTGTGCCTGCATGGTTTTCTGGCGGTGGACGGGGTGGAGTATGTGATCCGTCACCTGCTGGCCATGGCGTCCGACAGTCGCTGCTTCATTCTGGACATGCACCGCGTGGATGGCATTTCGGACGCGGCGGCCCGCCTGCTCAACCAGACGCGGCTGGGTCTGGCGGCTGACGGAGTGGCGGTGGTTTTTTCGCGCATTCACGGCCGTGCCGATATCAGCGGTCCATTGCGCAAGGCGGTGAACCGTGAGGACCGCGGTTTCCTGAGTTTCGAGGACAACGATCTGGCGGTCGAATGGTGTGAAAACCGCCTGCTGGAAGGCGTCCCGCGCGAGCTGGACATGATTGGCACCCTCGCCGATGCAACGCTGTTTCGCGGTTTGCCGCCGGCCTTGCTCGACGAGGTGCTCGCGTCCAGCAGCCGGCAGATTTACCCAGCGGGGGACCAGGTGCTGGCCAGCGGCCAGCCGGCAGACGGGCGCATTTTCTTCATCGAACGGGGGCAGGTGAGCATTCTGGTGCCGCTGCCGGATGGCGCCCACCAACGGATCGCCACGCTGGGCCCGGGCATGGTGTTTGGCGAAATGATCCTGCTTGGCCAGACCACCCGCAGCGCTTCGGTGTACGCAGACGCACCCTTGCACTGTGTGGTCATGAATGCCGAGGCCTTGGAGCAGATATCAGACCGCGAACCGTTGCTCAAGATCACCCTGCTTGAAAACCTGGCCAAAGACATGGCCGACAAGGTGCGCGGCATGCACAAATGGGTTGCTGCGCTGGCGTGAGGCCCATCGGGGGTGGCGTTGTACCTCGACAGCGTCTACACTGATCACTTGTATAGGGGGACCATGATGTTCAAAACCGCAACCACCGTGGCGCTGGCCCTGATGCTGATGGGCACCCACGTCCACGCCAGCGAGCCACCGATTGCCTATGTGAAAACCGTCTCGGGCGATGCGCGCATTGTGACCGCCGGTCAGGCGCGTGCCGCTGCCGTGGGCACGCCCGTGCACCTGGGCAGCACGCTCCAGACCGGCGCGAAAGGCAGCCTGGGAGTCACCTTCCGCGACGAAACCATGATGTCTTTCGGCCCCAACACCGAACTCACGGTGGACGAATACCTGTATTCGCCAGACAAGCGCGACGGCAAGCTGGGCACGCGTTTGGCCAAGGGCACACTCAACTACGTGTCGGGTGCGATCGCGCGCGTCAAACCCGAGGCGGTGCAGGTGCGCACGCCGACGGGCACCATCGGCGTGCGGGGTACCCATTTCGTCGTCAAGGTGGACGAAACGGCCGCGCCCGTCAGCGCGCGATGATCACCACGCGCCGGTTGCGGAGTTCGCTGGTCTGATCTGGTGTGGGTACTTCCAGGTTGCGGGCGCCGTAACTTTCAATCGCAATCGCCGTGTCTTTGAAGCCGCTGGCGCGCAGCCGCTGCTCCACAGCGCGGGCGCGCCGCAGAGCCAGCGCTTCGTTGATGCGCGCGGTGCTCACGGTGTCGGTGTGCCCAGCCACGGTGATGTCCAGAGCCTTGCGCTCTTTCAGGCGTTGCAGCACCGTCGCCCATTGCGCTTCGCTGGTGCGTGAGAGACGGACGCTGCCTTTGTCGAAATAGAGGGTAAAACGCTCAGGCGGTTGCGGCTGAGCGTCGATGGCCTGACCGAAGTCGCGCTTGATCTGATCGCTGCTCACGGTGTAGGCAGCGCGAGCGCCGCTCATGTCGGCGCCGGAATATGGCGCGGTCAGTGCTTGCTGGCCCTGGGGGCCGGTGACCTGAATTTTGCCCACACTGCCGTCCGCATTGGGCAGCAACACTGCATAGTCGGTGCCCGTCGGGCGTGCTGCCCGCTGGGGCAGTTCCAGACTGGCTTTGATGCGTTCCAGCGAGTCCATGAAGGTTTCTTGCGCCGGGCACAGATCGGCCATGGCGATCTCACCGCGCGGCCCGGTGTCGGCCAAGGTGTTGTCGCCTGCGGGTGCCGTGCCGATGAGTGCCACCAGCCGACCCATCGCCGCCAGGGTTCGAGCCTCGGCCCGCAACTGGTCATGGCGCACATTCACGTAATTGCGGGCCGCGTCGTAATACTCGGCCTGGGTGTCCAGCACATCCAGCAGGGTGCGCTGGCCAATGTCGAACTGCTGGCGGAACGCGGTGGTGGCTTTTTCGATCGCCAGTCGCTGGCTGTCCACCAGCCGCTCGCGGATGCGCAGGGTTTGCACGTCGTTGTAAGCGATGGACAGGTTTTGCTGAACTTCGCGACAGCTCGCGTCCATGTCGGCGCGTGCGCGCAGCTGGAGTTCGCTCGCCCGGCGTTCGGCGCTGCTGTCGGCTCCGCCTCGGTAGAGGTTCTGAGACAGGCGTATTTCGGCCAGTTGGTCGCGGTATTCACCGGTCACGCCGTCGCGGTTGCGGCTTTCGCCCACCGACACGCGTGCATCAACACGGGGCATGAAAGCCGCCTGGCGTTGCGCCACGGCCTGTTCAGATGCCTTCCAGCGGTGGTAGGCCGAGCGCACCACCGGGCTGCTGGCAAGGCCCTGCTGCAGGGTGGTGAGCACCGTCTCGGGCAGGGCGGAGAAGCTGCGCCCTTCGGGCCATCCAGGCAGGCTGGATGGAGGCAATTGCCCCACAAACCGCTGATAGGCAATTCCGGCCTCGCGCAGCGCAGTCGTTTCCCCCACCAGGTTGGATTCCGCCACCGCCAAACGGCCTTGCGCCTGCTCGGTGTCGGCGCGGCGACCCACGGCGGCGTTGGAGCGCTCCATCATGGCGTCGAACGTGCGTTTGTGCTCAACGTAGTTCTCGGTCGCCAGCGCGACCCGCTCTTGCATGCGAAGCAGGTCCAGGTAGGCCAGCACCACGCGGCTGGCCACAGACTCGCTGGTGCTCAGCAGGTCGTGGTAAGCCGCCATTTCGCTTTCGCTGGCTTCGGCGATGGCACCTTTGACCACACCACCGTCAAACAGCAGCTGGTTCAGCGACAACTCCACACCGCCCACCGAAAACCAGCCCAGGTTCTGACCGGGTGTGCGGCGATCCTGGCGGCCGGCGTAGGCTTGCAGATCAACCTGGGGCAGCATCCCGGCCCGTGCGATCGGTACGCCTTGGCGCGCGCCCAGCAAAGCTTTCCAGCGTTCTTGCACATCGGGGCTTTGCACCAGTGCAGTCTGGGCGGCTTGCACCAGCGGTTGTGGCAACGTCTGGGCATGGGCCCAGCCTGCGGCAATGCACAGGCCCAACAAGACGGGTTTGAACAACGGTTTCAAAGCGAATTCCCTTCCCCTAAGATATTCGGGTTGTAGACGCAAGCCGGACAAACGTCAAGCCCGAGTGCAGATGCGTTCAAGTGCGTTCGGGCACAGGGCCGAGGTAGGGCGCAATGTCCACCTCGTCAATCTGTTCTGGTTTCAGGAAGCGTTCGGCGTAACGCCGGTACACGCCTGATCTCAGGAACAGATCGAACAGCTCGGCGTCAATGTGGCGATCTTTCTTGAAAAACCACAGGATTTTGATCGATTCCGACAGCGTTTTGGCCTTTTTATAGGGCCGATCGGAGGCTGTCAATGCCTCGAAGATGTCAGCGATGGCCATGATCCGCGACGGCACCGAGAGTTCGGCGGCGGTGAGTTTGCGCGGGTAGCCGGTGCCGATCAGTGTTTCGTGGTGGGTGCCGGCGTATTCGGGCACGCGCTGGAGGTATTCCGGGAAGGGCAGGTTGTCCAGCATCACGATGGTCTGGATGATGTGCTCGTTGATCTTGAAGCGCTCTTCTTCGGTCAACGTGCCGCGTCCGATCGAGAGGTTGTAGACCTCGCCGTGGTTGTACAGGTGCTGCGGCACCTTGACCTGGAAGCCATATTTCGGATCGAGTGCCTTGTCCTCGCCGCGCGGGACGATGTGGTGAGCTTTGTCGGCCAGCAGGGTTTCCACAGTCGGCAGGTTGGGCGCCGGTTCCTGGGCGTAGCGTCGCAACTCCTCGTGCGACAGGCCCAGCCGGTCGTCAAAGTGGCGCATCCAGGTTTGCGCGGCGATGCGCTGGAGCCGTTCCACCTTGTCGGGGGCCATGAATTCGCCCCCCAGGTTGCATTCGGCCACGAACGCAAAGTCGTCTTGCAGCTGGGCCACGCGCTCGGTCCAGCGTCGGTCGGCGCTGGCCTGGTCCTCGCCGCGTTCGTGGATGGCCTGCAACCGCTCAATGTCGGCATCGCGGCGCAGCACCTCGAAACGCATGCGGATTTCGTGCAGCCGGTTGTAGATGGTCTCCAGCTTGGTCGCCTTGTCCACCACGTATTCGGGTGTGGTGACCTTGCCGCAGTCGTGCAGCCAGGCGCCAATCTTGAATTCGCGCCATTCGTCCTCGTTCTGGAAGCGGAAGTCGGCCAGCGGCCCGGACGTGACCTGGCCTGCCTCTTCAGCCAGCATGAGGGCGAGTTCGGGTACCCGTTCGCAGTGGCCGCCGGTGTAGGCGCTCTTGGCATCGATGGCGCCGGCAATGATCTTGATCATCGCGTCAACCAGCGCCTTCTGGGCTTCCAGCAGGCGTTGGTTTTCGATCGCCACCGCCGCCTGGCTGGCCAGCGCCTCCACAAAACCGACCAGCTCAGCATCGAACGGCACCACCTCGCCGGTTTGGGGGTCGAGTGCGTTCATCAACTGCAGCACGGCGATGACTTTGCCTTCGCGCGGGTACAGTGGCACGGTCAGCATCGACACGGTCCGAAAGCCCGAGGCCTCGCTGAATTGCTTCGTGCCACTCAGGTCGAAACGGGTTTCGGTGTACACGTCGTCCACCACCACCGACTCGCCAGACAGTGCCACGTGCGTGGCCAGGAACTGGTGCTGTGGTTGGCCAGTTTTGGGGTCGTGGAGCGGGATTTCGAACGCCGGCAGCGGGTCGTCGCTGGTGCGCAGGGCAAAGCGCAGGGTGTCGTGATCGGTGCGCAAGTAGAGGGTGGCCGCCGCGCAGTGGGCCAGCTCGCGCGCGCCGAACAGCACGTGCCGCAGCAACTCATCTCGGTTTTTCTCTCGTGCCAGCAAGATGCCGCTGTCCACCAGTTGGGCCAGCTTGGCCTGGGCCAGTTCGAGTGCTTCGGTCCGGTCACGGATGGATCGGTACATCACGTTCTGGGCCTCGCCCAGGGTGTTGACCTCGTACAGAAAGGATTTGACGTCGTGCGGATTGGCCGAAAAATCCAGCCGCTTGAGGCGCTCGGAGTCGGCGGCCAGCGTTGTCAGTGCGCGCGTGACGCTGCGCGTGCCCAGCAGCGCCAATGGCACCAGCACCGCCAGCAGCAAGGCGGCGATCAGCAGCACGTCGCGCCGTGCCCGCTCCACCGGCGCGGTGAAGTCCGTGACCGGGGCCCAGCTGACGACCCGGTAGGTCGCGCCTTGTCCGATGCTGAGTGTTTCCTGGGCCAGCACCATCTGGGTGTCGGCCAGCGGTGCGATCGTGGTGCCCTGGGCGGGCAGCTGGTCCAGTTGGGCGTTCAGGCTGGCCCACCAAGGGTGTTTCAATTCTTCAATCGGGCTCAATGGCGCGAGGGTGGCGGCGTCACTGGACTGGCCTTTGCCGCTGGCGGCGATCACCAGCCGTTCGCCGTCCAGAATGGCAATGAAGGCGTTGTCGCTCAGCGGCAGGCTGGCCAGGAATTCGGGCAGGTCGTGCAGGCTGGTGTCGATGCCGTAGACGCCAGCGTCGCCGGGCAGGCTGGCTGCGATCGTCAGGCCGCCGCGCTGGGTGGAAGAGAACACGTAGGGCGCGGTGATGTGCGCGCCTTGGCTCGCCCGAGCGCCCCGGTACCACGGACGGCTGGTGGGCAGAAAGGTGGACGCGTTGCGGCGTTCACCGACCACCTGTCCGGCCGCGTTCACAAAGCGCCAGTGTTCGGTGCGCTCGCTGCCCGTGCCGCGCAACACCCGCAGCGCCACCTCTGTCGTGGCCGGAGCTTGCAGCGCGTTGGTGATCAGACTGTCCTGTCGTACCCCGACCACCTGTATGAAATCGTCGTTCGGCAGGCCGAAGTATTCGCTGTATACGCCCGGGTACTGTCGCACCGACGCTTGCAGAAACGCCAGCGCCCGTTCCGTGTCCAGACTGCCGTCGCGCAGCAGACCGGCGATTCCCCCTTGGGTGAGCGCATTGGCGCGGGTGGCGTTGCTCTGGAGCACGTGGCGCAGGTTGTCGGCAGCACGCTCGGCCATCACCCCGTACTTTTCGCGCGCACTGTCTTGTGCTGCACGTTCGAACTGTCGCAGCACGGTGCCCAGGAAGACGGCGGTCAGACCGAGTACCAGCAAGCTGGCCAGTCCAATGATCCAATGCTGGAACTTGATGTTGCGCGGCCATGGCATAGGCATCCCTCGGGTCGTGTATTCTGCGAACAATGTTAGCGGCAAGCCGAGGCGTTCGCGCGGTTGCGGCCTGTTGGCGGAGGTAATTTCCCGTGAAATCCCTGTCTCTGCGCGCCATGGCGCTGTGGTTGTCGTTGTCAGCCGTTTTGCTGGGTGGCTTTTTGCTGCTGCTGGACCCGCTGGTGTTGCAGACCCTGCGCAATCAGGCCTACGATCAGTACCAGCGCTGGAGTCCGCGGGCCTATGAGCCGGTGCCGGTGCGGATCATCGACATCGACGAAGCCAGCCTGGAGCGTTTGGGGCAGTGGCCCTGGCCCCGGACCCGGATGGCCGACCTGGTCGAGCGCCTGAGTGACGCCGGTGCTGCCGCCATCGGCTTCGACGTCGTGTTCGCCGAACCTGACCGCACGTCGCCCCGGTCGGTGGTGGACCTATGGCCGTTGGCCCCCGCGACCCGCCAGGCGTTGAACCGCTTGCCCGACCATGATGCGGTGCTGGGCGCAGCACTGGCCGATCGCCCGGTGGTGTTGGGCTTTGCGGTGCAGCGAGACCGCGAGCCCAGCGAAGCAGACCGCCTGCCCAGTGCGCCCTACCGTTATGTGTGGGTGGGCGGCGGCCCCCGGGTCGATGCCTTGCATGGGTTCCGCACCGCCGTCCCGGCGCTGGAGGTGCTGGACGCTCGTGCGGCCGGTAACGGCGCTCTGACCTTTGTTCCAGACGCCGATGGCGTGGTGCGCCGCGTGCCACTGGCCTTGCGCCTGGGCGATCAGCCGGTGCCCACGCTGGCGTCCGAAACCCTGCGCGTGGGGCTGGGCGCCCGCAACCACCTGCTGCGCACCGCCGAATCCGGCGTGCCGGCGCTGCTGGAGGTACGCATCGGCGACATCACCGTGCCCACCACGGCCCAAGGTGAGATGTGGGTTCACTACACCGAGCCGGTGCCTGAGCGCTACGTACCTGCCTGGCAGGTGCTGGACGGTTCGGCCGACCCCGCGCTGCTGGCGGGGCACCTGGTGTTGGTCGGCAGTTCGGCGCAGGGTTTGATGGATCTGCGTTTCAACCCGCTGGGCCGCATCATGCCGGGGGTCGAGGCCCACGCGCAGGCGCTGGAGCAGGCATTGAGCGGGCACTTCCTGACCCGCCCCGCCTGGGCCCTGGGCATGGAGGTGATCGTTCTGGCGCTGGGCACGGTGGTGCTGGTGGTGCTGGCCACCTATGTGCGCGCCCTGTGGGCGGCCGCCGGGGCGGTGCTGATGATCGGCGGTGTGCTGGTGGGTGGCTGGTGGGCATTCGCGGCCCACGGTCTGCTGCTCAACAGCCTCACGCCCGCCCTGGTGCTGGCGCTTGCGTTTGTCGCGGCCAGTCTGGCCCACCACTTCTGGAGCGAACAGCAGCAGCGCTTCATCAAGCAGGCGTTTTCGCGCTATGTGTCGCCCAACCGGGTGGACTATCTGGTTCAGCACCCGGACGATCTGAACCTGGGCGGGCAGCGTCAGACCTGCAGTTTCATCTTCACCGACCTGGCCGGCTTCACCGGTTTGATGGAGAAAATCGACCCGGCACAGGCGCTCAGCCTGCTCAACCAGTACCTCGAAGAAATGATCACCATCGCATTTCGGCACCAGGGCACGCTGGACCGAATCGTCGGTGATGCGGTGGCGATCATGTTTTCGGCGCCAGTGCCGCAGCCCGACCACCCGCGCCGTGCGCTGATGTGTGCACTGGAGATGCACGCTTTCGCCAGCCGCTACGCCAGTGATTTGCAGGCGCAGGGCATCCCGTTCGGCCACACACGGCTGGGGGTGCATTCGGGCGAGGTCATCGTCGGCAACTTCGGCGGCAAAGCCATTTTCGATTACCGCGCCTTGGGCGACCCCGTGAACACCGCCGCCCGGCTGGAGAGTGTGAACAAACACCTTGGCACCCGCATTTGCGTTTCCGGCGTCACCCTGGCGGACTGTGGCGCGGTGCCAGCGCGCCCCATCGGACGCTTGGTGCTTAAGGGCAAGACGCAGGCGCTGGCCGTGTTCGAGCCCCTCACCGACGAAGTGCCCGGTCCCTATGCGCCCACGGCCGACTACCAGGCCGCGTTCGACGCGATGGCCGCCGAAGCCCCCGACGCACTATCCCGCTTTGAGGCTCTGGCGGCAGGCTATCCGAACGATCCCCTGGTGCACCTGCACCACGAACGCCTGAGCCACGGGGAGGTGGGCGACCGCATCGTCCTCGACGCGAAGTGAACGCGGCGGGCGCCCGCTACACTGCCGGCTGACACATGCAAGTACCCGCCTCCCAACTGGCCGCCCAACTGCAGCGCGGCCTCAAACCTCTCTACACGGTTCACGGCGACGACCCCCTGCTGGTGCAGGAAGCGGCCGACGCCATCCGTGCGGCGGCGCGTGCCCAGGGGCACACCGAGCGCACGGTGTTCACCGTGGCTGGGGCCCATTTCGACTGGAGCGCAGTGCTCGCCGCAGGCGGCTCGCTCAGCCTGTTCGCCGACCGGCAGCTGGTGGAGGTGCGCATTCCCTCTGGCAAGCCGGGCAAGGAAGGCTCGCCGGTGTTGCAGCAGATCGCGGCAGCGTCCGCGGGGCAAGACAGCACCCTGACCCTGGTGCTGCTGCCCCGGCTGGACGCCGCTACGCTCAAAAGCGCCTGGTTCGCCGCGCTTGACGCGAACGGCGTGACGGTGCGGGTAGAGCCCGTGGAGCGCGCTCAGTTGCCTGCCTGGATTGCACAGCGCCTGCGCTTGCAAGGGCAGAACGTGGCGGCGGGTGAGGCGGGGCAGCGCGCCCTGGCGTTCGTGGCTGACCGGGTCGAGGGCAACCTGCTGGCCGCGCACCAGGAAATCCAGAAGCTGGGCCTGCTGTACCCGCCGGGTGAGCTGGACTTTGAGCAGATCGAAGGCGCGGTGCTGAACGTGGCGCGTTACGACCCGTTCAAGCTCGCCGAAGCCGTGCTGGACGGGCAGGCTGCCCGGGCCCAGCGCATGCTCGATGGCCTCGAGGCCGAGGGCGAAGCCCCGGTGCTGGTGCATTGGGCGCTGGCCGAAGACATCCGCGCTCTGTGGCGCGTGAAGTCCGCGATGGAGGCGGGCCGCCCATTGCCCATGGCTTTGCGCGAGCAACGTGTCTGGGGCCCACGCGAAAAGCGGTTTGAGCGCGTGTTGCCGCGTTTGACCCTGGCTCAGACCGCAGACTGGGTGCAGGACGCCCATCGCGTCGACGGCATCGTCAAAGGTTTGCGGCACCCTGACTGGCCACGCGAGCCTTGGGCGGCATTGCACCGGCTGGCATTGCAGGTGTGCCGCGCTTGCGCCCGCTGAGCCCGGGTTTTCAGGCAGCTTTTGCGATCTGATAACATAGCCGGATGCGTTTTTTCAAACATGCAGTGATAGCGTTGCTTTTTTGCAACGCTGTTGCCCACGCCAACCCAGTGCCTGCCGAGCCCGCTGTCGAGCCAGCGCTGGCGGCGCAATTCATGGGCAAACTGCAGGATGTGGGGCGCGAAACCGGCACCATGACCACCCGTCTGGTCACCACCGCCATGGGCCTGATTGGGGTGCCTTACCGGTTTGGTGGCAATTCGGTTGAAACCGGACTGGATTGCAGCGCCTTTGTGCGCACGGTGTACGAGCAGACGCTGGGCCTGGTGCTGCCGCGCCGCGCGGCCGAGCAGGCCAAGGTGACGGAATCCATCCCGAAAGACGAACTGCAGCCGGGTGACCTGGTGTTCTTCAACACCATGCGTCGGGCGTTCAGCCATGTGGGCATCTACATCGGTGACGGCAAATTCATCCACTCGCCGCGCGCTGGCCAGTCGGTGCGAGTGGAAGACATGACCAAGGCTTACTGGGCCAAACGGTACAACGGCGCCAGCCGGGTCGAGCCCGAAGCAGCCCTGCGCTAAACCCCCACGGTTCGTTCAAATTTCGACAGCACGCGGGTGCTCCCCTACAATTCGGGGTGGGCCGATGGGGCCCGTATTGGCACTGCGCCGACCGACCGATGCTGTATCCCGAACTCTTCAAGCAACTCGAAGCCGTCCGCTGGGACATGGACAAGGACATCCCCTGGGATTGCTTTGACGCCAGCCTCCTTAGCGACGAACAGGCGCAGACCATCAAGATGAACGCCATCACCGAGTGGGCGGCTCTGCCGGCCACCGAGATGTTCTTGCGTGACAACCGCGACGACTCGGATTTCTCGGCCTTCATGTCGATCTGGTTCTTCGAGGAACAGAAGCATTCGCTGGTGCTGATGGAGTACTTGCGGCGCTTCCGCCCCGACCTGGTGCCGACCGAGCAGGAGTTGCACGAAATCCGCTTTGAGTTCGACCCGGCCCCGGCGCTGGAAACGCTGATGCTGCACTTTTGCGGCGAAATTCGTCTCAACCACTGGTACCGTCGGGCCGCCGAGTGGCACACCGAGCCGGTGATCAAGCACATCTACCAGACGCTGAGCCAGGATGAGGCGCGCCATGGCGGTGCCTACTTGCGCTACATGAAGCGTGCGATCGCCAAGTTTGGCGATGAGGCACGCGCCGCCTTCGCCAAGGTCGGCGTGCTGATGGCCAGTGCTCGCCGCACGGCGCAGGCGTTGCACCCCACCAACCTGCATGTGAGCAAGGCCCACTACCCGCGTGACACCATCCAGAGCCGACTGCCTGACCCTGAGTGGCTTGAGCAATGGCTGAGCCAGCAGATCCAGTTCGACAGCGACTGGGAAACCAAGGTGGTCGATCGCATCCTGCACAACATGAGCCTGCTGATGGAGCAAAGCTTCAAGTCAGTGCAGGAGCTCAACCGCTTCCGCAAGGAAATGGCATCGCACCTGCCGCAGACAGCCGCCTACCAGGGCGCCTGATGTGCTGAGCGGGATGCTTGCAGACGCATCCCCTCAATCTCCCAGCACGGTGGTCCAGAGCTGACGCACGGCGTCGATCTGTGTCGCGATCGCGGCGGGCTCGATCTGGGTGGCCGTCTCGTCCAGCCGCGCACGGTGCTGACGCTGGCGCATCTCGCGGTACGCATCCGCCGCGGCGCTGCCCAGGCCAGCCGGTAGCAATCCCACCCGTTCAGCGCGTTGCAGCAGCGCGATGTTGCCCAGGTTGCCCCGCAATTCGGGATGCTGCCCCGACTGAGACAACACCAGAAACTGCACAATGAATTCGACGTCGATCATGCCACCCGGGCTGTGCTTGATGTCGAACAGGCCATCGGGCACGGGATGGGCGGCGCGCATCCTGTCGCGCATGGTGCGAATTTCGTCGGCCAGAGCCCGGGCATCGCGTGCGGCGGTGATCACCGATTCGCGGACCGCGTCGAATTTTGGTGCCAGATCGGGCGAGCCGACCACGAAGCGGGCCCGGGTGATGGCCTGATGTTCCCAGGTCCAGGCGGTGTTGCTGCCCCGGTTTTGCTGGTAGCTGGTGTAGGCGTCAAAGCTGGTGACGAGCAGGCCAGAGTTGCCGTTGGGCCGCAGCGCAGTGTCGATCTCGAACAGATCGCCCTCGCTGGTTTTCACGGTCAGCCAATTGATCATCTTGCGGACGAAAGCGGCGTAGGCCTCGGGGGCGCGTTCGTCATCGTCTTCGTAGACGAACACGATGTCCAGGTCGCTGCCATAGCCCAGTTCTTTGCCGCCGAGCTTGCCGTAGCCGATGATGGCGTGGCGCGGTGAGTCGCGGTGTTTCTGGCGCAGGCGTTCCCAGCACCAGCGGCCGGTGACGCGCAACACCGCGTCGGCCAGCGCGCTCAGGTCATCTGCCACCTGTTCCACGGTGAGTACGCCCTCCACATCGCGCGCCAGGGTGCGAAAGGTT
>JACCDV010035433.1_pt1 | contig 16144 bp, 27 predicted proteins | sample 7446131 | NCBI WGS metagenome assembly JACCDV01 (sample SAMN15323448, study PRJNA562643) | freshwater metagenome | isolation source: river surface water | place: USA:Blue River Watershed | collected 2017-08-17 | reverse complement strand
CTCCTCGTCGGATAGGATCAGCGGCGAGCGGGTGAACATGAGCGACGCCAGTCCGCTGAGCGACGTCTTGAGCTGGTCCATCGTGCGGTACGAATAGATGGGCATTGGTAACCTCCGTGGGTAATGGGTTAGCGGTCGGTGGTGGCGACCAGGGTGTCTCCGATATAGGCTTTGGCTTCCTCCAGTCGGCGGATCGCTGCGGCCCTCATTGCTGCATTGCGTCGGAACTCCGACGGCTCGCTGGTGGCGAAGGACGCCAGCAAGTTCGTTACCTCCAGGGTAGCTTTCGTGACGAGCGTTGATCGAACTACGCTCTTGATGTGATCGACGGCCGAGTTCCAGTCGCCGATCTCGATCTTGGTCAACGCGAAGCGGATGGCGCGGCGCGCGTCCTGCATCCACTGGCGCTCAGTCATGGTGAGCATCGGGCCTCCATCTATCGTCAAGGTCAGGGCGGTTCTTCATCGTCCAGATGAGGAACATGGCACAGCATCCAAGGTGGGCGGCGTGGGGCAGGCCGGACTCGGGGTCGGTGTCCTCTCCGCGCAGGATGGCGAAGGTGTGCCGGATGGCAGCGGCGCACAGGCGGGAGAAGCGGATGCCCTTGCGCCAGTTGTGGGCGGCGTATTTGTCGCGCCCGAACGCCAGCACCAGAGCGATCTGTTCGAGCGCGTAGGGGTCCAGCAGTTCGACGGGCGGCTTCTCGGCATCAGCCTTGAGACCGCCTTCAGTCCAAGAATCATTCATGTGAGACCTCGTGGTGGAAGGTCAGGTAAGCAATACCCAAGTTACCATGCAAGGTAATACTTGGGTAATACTTTGTCAATACTTATGTTACTTGGTAATTACCCGAAGATAAGCGTGTAGACGGCGCGGAGTTCTTCCTCCGGGATGCCGCCCTGCACCGCCAGCTTGAACGACTTGTCGAGGCGGGCGAGCGGATCGGCAGTGACGCCAACGGGCTTGCGGATTTCCTTGACCGCATCGTTGATGGCGACCCTGTGCGCCACGCCGTGGGCTCGCGCCAGGTTGCGGATGGTGTTGGCCCAGGCGTCGAGCTTCTGGACGTATTCTGGGTTCCAGGTGAACGTCTGCACGGTTACCTCACGAGGTAAGGCGCCGCGCCTTGCGGCACTCGGGGTCGTTGAGGATGTACTGGTAGAGCTGCTCCCAGAGCCGGTGATCGGTCACCTGAAACCCCCAGAGAGTGGCGGAAGACCTGTCGTAGACAACCGCGCTGTCCGCCACGAGGATGAACTGCTGCACGATGGGGGTGTGCCGCTTCAGCTTGGGGACCTCGAGTATCCCATAGCGCCACGCCAGCCCCGAGTTGGGGTTGCCCGGCTCCTCATAGCCATGGAAGCTGTAGGCTTGGATGAACGGGCGCTTCATGCTCCGGGCCATCTCCCGGCACGCAGATCGCACCTGATCCAGACCGATGTGGCCCTGATAGTTGCCAGCGCGGGGGTTCCAGAACCCGGTCTCAAGGAAGTGCAGCAGGGGCAGGCTGACGCCCGCCATGATCTCGTCGTATGTCATGATGATGATGATGCGATGGTGTGATGGTGGCACCGGACCCATGAGCGGGACCGGCGGTTCTTACCTCGCGGGGTTACGCCTCGACCGGCAGGTCAAGCATGGCGTTGAGCGAGGAGATCTTCACGGCGGGCAGCAGCGTCTTGGACGCCTTCTGCGGTGCGGTGATGTAGTCCTTGGCGAAGGGCTCCACCTCGGGCCACGCCTCGATCAGCTTCTCGATGGTACTGAAGGCAGACAGCGCCGTCTGCAAGTCACGCTGTGCGATGGAGAAGGTCTCTTCCAACTTGCGCATGTCGTTGTGGATCTGACCGAACTCGCGGGTGAGATCCTCATCACGCAGCGAGATGTTGTAGTTGCGGTCATGCTCGGTCGCCACGAAGCGAGTGATGGGGTTACCCCGCTTGGTAAGACTTCCCAGGGCACTCCAGCCCCACGAGAAACCGTTGAAGTGCACGCTGTGGTACTGGCCGGCATAGGCGAAGCGGATGTGGTCAGCCTCGGGGAGCCAGCCCTTCGGCAGCGATGCCATGAGCTCTTGTTGCTCGGGCGGGTACGTCTTGTCGTAGAGCTTGGCGGCGAACTCCTGGAGACGGTCGCCGATACTCTTGGCGACCGGACCATAGCGATGCTCGACGAGGTCCTGGCGGATGGCGTTGCGGATGTCGTTGGTCAGTCTGGTCATGATTACCTCCCGAGGTTACTGGAACCACAGCCACATGCCGTGGAGGATGCCGACCGGGAAGAACAGCGCCCCGGCAATGAGGAAGCCCCAGAGCTCCTGGGCGAAGCAGGTGAAGATGTGCGTGAGCCATGCCGCAAAGAGCACGAGCCCGAGGATGGCGGCGAAGAGACTGTCCATGGTTATTCCTCCGTGGGGGGTTGATAGAAGTCCGAGTGAATCGGGCACGTCCAGTGGATGTAATGGCGCCTGTTCTTGCCGTCGTTGAACGGCTCGCCATCGCCATCGTGGTTCTTGAAGATGTCGCAGGTGCAGCCCTGCACGACAGCCATCGGGCTGCCGGGGTTCGGTGTTGTCATGGTGGTTACCTCTTGGGGTTATTTCGGTATGCGCGAGGGTTACCCGTAGATGAGCGCGTAGATGGCCTCGATCTCCTGCCTCGGCACCTTGTGCGCGAAGATGTCGATCATGTAGAGGGGGCAGCCGTCGCGGGCGTTGCGGATGGCTGTCACACGATCATTCTCGCGGCGCCAACTGACCTTGAGGTACTTGTACTCGGGCAGCGGGTACATCTTGTAGAGCCCCTCCAGAGCCTTGGCGAACGCCTCGTTCTTCGCTTTGTCGTGGTGCGATTGTGTCATCATTCACCCGTAGATCAGCGTGTGGATGGCGACGAGCTGGTCGAGCGGCACCTTCCATGCCTTCGACTTCTCGGCGGGGTAGAACGACGAGCGGTAAGCGCCTTTACGGGCGCTGCTGGCTGCGACAGAGCGCGATTGTCCGACCCCTTTGCTGTGCAGGGCCGGTACTCGGTATTGGTCGAACAGTGCCTTCAGCGCCTCGGCGAAAGCCTCGTCCTGCTGGCGGCGACGACTCATCTCGTCGATGACGCTGTCGATGTCGTCGTATCTGAATATTGCCATGGTTACCTCGGCAGGTAGGGGTGGGGCCGAAGCCCCACGGTCACTTGATCTCGATCTCGACCACCTCGCCGAAGGGATACTTGACGTTGTAGCCCTTGAGCGCACCCCACACGACCGGATAGGCCGGCGCGTCGGCAGGGAAGGAACCCAGACCATCGGTGAGGTAGACCAGCGCGTCGGGCGCCAGCGACTGCTCGGCGATCCACTCGAACACGGGCTCGAAGCGGGTGCCGCCACCGCCAGCGGGCTTGAGGCCGTCGATGTCCATGGCGTTCTCCACGGTGTCGACCTTGTGCACCTGCGCGTCACACCAGACGACGTGGATGAGCTGCGGCCGCACGTCGTCGATGATGCCCCGCATCTCGCCGAAGAACACGTCGAGGATCTTCTGGCCGATGGAGCCGGACGTGTCGATGGCGACGACGATCATGCCGCAGCCGTTGCCGGCACGCTCGGGTGCATAGATGTCACGCTGGATGAGGCGACGGTCAGGCTTGCGCCAGTTATAGCCACCGCCACCGACCTTGCGGGCGAAGAAGGCGCGGATGTGATCCTGCCATGCGACCTGCGGTTCGATGATCTCTTGCAGCAGGCGCTCGAGGGCAGCGGGCAGCTTGCCCTGCGCCTTGGCACTGGCGAGGGCAGCAGCGACAGCCGTGTCCCACGCAGTCTGGCTGCGATCCTGCGTCGCCTGGGCGGGGTCCTTCCCCTGCCCCGAACCGGGATCCATGATGACGTCGAACCCCTTACCCCGACAGGTAGCACCGCCACCGCCGCCACCGTTGCCCTGCTCCTGCTTCCACACCTTGCGATAGGCGTCGACGAAGGTGTCGGCACGGGTCGCGGTCTTGGGGTCGTGCAGGCCGCACTCGGGGAACTTGCCGATCTTGTCGTGGATCAGCGTGTCGTTGATGACCAGATCCATGGCGACGTTCATGAGCTCGGCATCGTAGGGCAGGTCAGTGCCGTCGGTGAACTTGACCTTGCCGGTCTTGCGCATCTGGTAGCCCAGCGTGCAGTGGTTGAGGATGCAGTGCAGGATCTCGTGCGCCACGATGAACACGCGCTCGTCGAGATTGAACTCGAAGAACTTGGCGGGGTTGAGGATGAGGTTGGAGCCGTCCGTTGCTGCGATGGGCACTTGGTCGGTGAACACCGCGGCGAGCTCGCCCTTGGTGGGGTTGAGCATCTGGAACAGGATGTAGGTGAAGGCCGGGCACTTCCACAGCAGCGCGCTGCGGGTCTCGATCCACTTGCGCTTCTGCGTGTCGGTGAGGGTGACCTGGGTGATGGCGGTCATGTGGTGGTTACCTCCGTGGGTAGGTTGCGGTATGCGCGCGTCACTCGATGGCGCCGGCGAGGGCGGCTGCGATGGTGGCGATCATAACGAGGATGGCAGCGGGGCCGGGCTCTTTGTTGAACATGAAGTAGTCGACGAAGAGCGCGACGATGAAGGCGGGGGCGAGCCAGGTCACGACTCGATGGCCCCGGCGAGAGCGTCGATCTCCTTCTCGTCATAGAAGGCGTCGGTGGTGCGGCAGATGAGCTGCGGGTTCTTGCCCTGCGACAGCAGCATGGACGTGGCCAGCCAGTCGCGAGCGGTCTGGACCATGACTGCGGCCATGGCCTCATGTGCCTCGTCAGTGCAGTCGATCTTCATCTCAATCGTATAGGTTTGCAGTGACATTTGGTTACCTCCGGGGGTAAGGGTGGCGGGGGGCCGTGAGGCCCGCCCGATAACGATTATGGTCACTTGATCGTCGCCATCATCGCCATGATGCCCGAGTTGCGCTTGGACCACGCCAGCATGGAGGGCTTGGCCACGAACATCGGGTTGCGGGTGCAGAGCGACTTGGCGAAGGTGACGCCGAAGTCGGCAGGCAGACGCTCGATGTAGGTGATGAACGGGTCGAGCGTCTTGTCATCGGCAAGCTGCGCCAGCTTGTAGCAGGTGAGCATCTGCGCGTCGGGTGCGGACGGCAGCTTGGCAGCGGACGGGTTACCCAGGATGGTCTCGATCTTGGGCAGCTCGTTGTCGAGGCGGATGGTGGCGAACAACTGGGCGGCAGCAGCGTTGCCGATGCCGGCAGCAGCGACCTCCACAGCATCGTCATCGACGGGCAGCGAGCCGTCGTTACCTGCGAGGGTAACCAGCAGCTCGGACGTGGCGACCAGCGAGCGCGGCGTGCAGAACGGACCCTGCTCCTTGGGCAGCTCCTGCGGGAACACGATGTGCGCGTTGTTCTCGGCGAAAGCGATGATGGTGTAGTGCACACCATGCTTGATCGCCCAGTCCTTCCAGCCCTCGAGGTCATCGGTCACGTCGATCTCGAAGCGACGGTTGATGAGGTGGTCGAGTTCCTTGGTGGAGCCTGACCGGTCGCCAGCACGGTTGCCGGCCATCCACACGACCCAGCCGGCGGGCAGCTTGTGCGGACCGCAGCGCCCGGACAGCGCCATCTCGCCGATGACTTTCTTGACATCGACATCGGCCTTGTCCATCTCGTCGATGAACACGACACCGCCGTCATACTCCTCGAGGCGCTTGCCCTCCTCGGTGCGCCACCAGAAGGGGTCGGTATAGTGACTCTCGACGCGGCCGTCAGGTTTGGTTACCGGCACGAGGTAACCGACGGCATCGGCGGGCGTGAGTAGCGGACCGGAGATTACCACCACGCCGAGGTTCTTACCCGTCGAGGTAGCGATGTGCGGCACCGAGGCGAGGATGGTCGACGTCTTGCCGCGACCAGGACCCGACTTGAGGTAGACGCACTTGCCTGATTCGTAGAAGGCCGGTGCGCGCTTGAAAAAAGTCTTGAGCTTCATGTGGTGGTCTCCGTGGGGTTGGTATGCGCGAGCGATGCCTCGAAGGTCTCGATATACGTCAGCGCACGTTTCAGATGGTCGATGGTGTCACGGTCCTTGCGGAGCGCGATGTTGCAGGGTGAGCAGAGGATGCCCCTGATCTTTCCCGTGGCATGGTGATGGTCGACGACCCAGTTGTGATGGACCGGATCTGTCCCCTTGCAGATGGCGCAGCAGTTACCTTGTGAGGTAAACAGTGCGTCGAACTCGGCTGCGGTGATGCCGTAGGCACGGCGCAGCTTGTAATCGCGCCTGGCGGCTGCGACCACGGACGGGTCACGCCGGCGGTATGCCGCCCTCGCCCCTTCCAGATACTTCTCGCGGTTGGCCTCGCGCCACTTCTTGGTGCGCTCTTTGGCCTTATCAGGGTTCTTCGCCCTCCATTGCTTCTGATAGTCAGGGTTCTTCTCGCGCCAGCGCCGCTGTGCTTCCTTGTTCTTCTCTTTTTGATCCATGATGCTTCCCGCTCTAAAGTATTCCGTAACGAATACTCTAGCGTTACTTAAACACGAAGATCAAGTTACCCGCTGGGGTTACCGCTTGTGCCGGATGTGGTCCGGCGGGATGATGTTGATGTGTTCGTAGCCCTGCTTCTCCAGCTCGAGTTTCTTCTCCTCGGCTTTCGCCTCGGTGGGGAAGCGGTTGATGTAGGTGTCGAACGGTTCCTTCTTGTCGGGGTGGATGGCCTGCACCTGCCACCAGTCATAGCGAGGGGATGTCATGGTTACCTCCGTAGGTTATCGGTCAACGTGGCGACCCTGCCCGTTCGGCAGGATCTCGATGGTGTCGACCCAGCCGCACGCCTCGAGGATCTCGTCAGATGCGAGGGAGTTGATGCGAGCGATCAGCGACCCGAGCAGCTCGTCAGCCGTGAGCAGCGCCGGCGTCGGGTTGTCATTCTTGACGGTGAAGCAGAAGTCGAACGTGTGTTCGTATCGTGCCATGGTGTTACCTCGTGGGGTTAGACGGACCAGAATTTCTTGAGCGCCTCGAGGAAGCCCGGCTCGTCGCCAAGCAGCAGGAAGCACTCCTCGGCATCGTTGAGGGCGATGGCGCGGGCGTGATACACCTCATGCGTCACGTCGGGGTTGTCGTAGTCGGCATTGAGGCACTCGTCGGCGAAGGCCAGCGCCTCGGTGATGTCGAACTCATCGAGCGTCTCGCCAGCCAGCACCTTGCGGGTCAGCTCGTGGTCGACGTGGTCCCAGTTGGGTGGTGTCATGGTTACCTCTCAAGGTTGCTCGGCAAGGCAGACGACGGCAGCTTCAGTGCCGTCATATCGTTCGATCAGCACGCGCGCCTCACGCCAGCACTCGTCGATGGTGGCGTAGGCATGGATCGGCTCGTATCGGTCCGGCGACGGCGCATCGATGTCGGCGAAGTGGATTACGGCGAGGATGAAGAGCATGGCTACCTCGTGGGGTTACTTGCGGAAGGGCCAGCCGCGCTTGGGCTGCGGCTTGAGGGCGGAGACGACGCCGGCCAGCTCACCCGCCACCTCGGCGATGGCGATCTTGCGGGTCAGCATGTCCTGCATCGTTCGCACCTGTTCGTGCCGCTGCACGATGTCGAGGGCGACGATCTTCAGGGCCTGCGCCAGTGCGAGGTTCTCTGCGGGGCTAGCGTCGTCGTGTCGGAAGCCCTTGATCTTGTCGACCAGGGCGATGAGTTCGGCATCGGTGCCGAGTTCTGCGCGTGCGTTCATGGTGTTACCTCGTTGGGTTATGTGATGGCCAGGAAGGTGAACAGGCAGACGAACAGGACGATCACGCCCAGCGCACCCTCGATGATGTCATCGTGCATTGGTGTTACCTCTCGGGGTTATGCTGCGACGGGGGAGGCGCCACGCTCCGCCAGACGGCGGGCGATGGCGGTTAGTGTGGTGTCACGCAGCCGCGATGCGGTCAGGCGGCCGGGGTGCGAGGGTCCAGGCGTCGCGATCCACCGCTTGTCGCCGTCCTTGTAGACTCGCCACGGGTAGCCGCGCCCGTCGTATCCGACATATTCGCCAGCGCGGAAGAGAGATGGTTCGATGTTGGGGTGGGCCATTGTTACCTCGTGGGGTGATGGTTGGAGGGTGGGCGGCAGTTGTCGCGGGATGCCAGCCCCGATCTAATAAGGCCATGTTACCTCGCGGGGTTGCGGGCGTGCTGGTATGCGCACTTCGATGCTGCGTCACCGTGATGGCGCAGGATGGAAGAGCGGCACCATCCCCGAAGGGATGGTGCGATGGTGTTACCTCGTGGGGTTACTGGATCTTGACACCGAACTTGGCGGCTTGCGCGAGGAACGCCGCCATCTCCTTCTCTTCCTTGGTCATGGCGGGCACCTCGCCACCCATCTCGACGATAGCGTCGGCATAGGCTTGCACAGCGGCCTGCGTGCCGGGCAGTTGGATGGTCTCGGCCAGCTTGTGCGCGGCCTTGTATGCTGCGACCAGCTTGGCCATCTCGTCCTTCTCGCCAGCCTCGGGCTTGGACACCGCAGCGGACAGCTCCTCGTCGGTCAGCGGTGCGGTCGGCTTGGCGACCTGAGCGACACAGACGGTGCGCAGCGCCTCGAAGGGCGACAGCACCTTGGTCCCGGTCGATGCGACCTGCTCTGCGATGGTGACAGCACGCGCCAGCACCTCGCGGCCGTCGACGGGGTCGGGCATGGCGCCCAGCTTGATGAAGGCGCGGAACTTGGAGATCTGGGCGGTGCGGGACTTCACGTTGTCGCCAGCGCCAGCGAGGTGCTTCTTGGCGGCGACCTTACCCATCGAGGTAACATACTCGTCGTAGAGCGTCTCGGCGTCGCCCTCGTCGATGGTGCCCTCGTATGCGGCGGCGGTCAGCGCGATGCCAGCGTCACGACGCGAGCCGGCACCGACGGCCTCGGCCTTACCGAGCAGGCCCATCTGAGCCTTGATCTTGTCCAGACGGCCTTCGGAATTGTCGCCAGCGTTCGAGGTGGAGGCGGTCATGTTGAGCGTGATCATGTTCATGGTGGTGTCTCCGTGGGTTGATGTTACCTCGTCGGGTAACAGGGGGGTTGACAAGTCGGTCGACTTGGTTTACGGTCATATATGACCGTAAACGAAACCGACCGCAGGTTTCGGCGCCAGCGAGTGGAAAAACATTGTAGATTTACGGGCGGGCTAAGTGTTTGAAATCATTAGAAAAGTGCATAATCTATAATCTACAATTATAGATTTACGGGAAATGCGAAATGGTGCGATGGTGGTATGCGCGGGCAAACCAAGGCACCCTTGGGTCCGAGTTTTGGTCGGCTTCTTCCCTTTTATAGATTATAGATTATAGATTAATGATATAGAGAAGGAGAACGGCCAGGGCTGGCGGTCCCCCTTCTCTCGTGGCGTTGTGTTACCTTGCGCGGGTAACTCGCGCCGCCTTTTCGTGGCGGTGATTGTTTTGCCGATGTGGACACATGGCCCCGACCTAGCCGCTACCTTCACAGGTAGCAGAGTGTCATGGGGCGGACGTCAGATTACCTGACGCCCCTTGGCTATCACGTTCCACACTTTCCCCGTGACGCACCCCACATTGCAGGTTGTTATGGGGATCGATTGATATGGTCCCCCCTTGCAAGCTCCGGGCCAGTGCTACGGCGTTTTCTTACCGCGTCACGGATCGTTGGCAGTTTTATCCTAGCAGGACTGCACCTGCGGCACACCTACATCCTATGGGCGTCACCCCGTCGGCGATAGGTAGCGAATATGAAGCATTCTAGCCTTGCGTTGGTCCAACCGTCACGGCGGTCCGAAGCGTCAGCGTCCTGCGATGTCAAAGAGCGGTAGTCCGAGGGTCTGATAGGCAACCCTCACATCATAGACTTGCGGGCTTACCTCATGAGGTAGCAGGGGGGTGGCCCCCCACCCCCCTCTGGACACGGGGGGTGGGCGGGGGTGGGTCCTTTTTTGGGTACCTTGCGAATACACCTGGCCTAAAAAACCATAAAATTACCGCACCATTACACCACCCCGTTTTACTTGCTCCGACCAAGTAAAACCGGTATAAACCCAGCAACCCCTCGCTGGAGTTCTCCGATGACCAAGATCGCTGAAGGTGTTTTCGTCACAAACATCCTACCGACGCCGCCGACGACCTACTATCTGAACTCGGCTGCTACGACGAACCTGGCGGTTGTCGATACTGGTCAGCACATCATCTACTCGATCACTGCATTCAACGCGAACGCAACGGTGCGGTATCTGAAGCTCTACAACAAGGCGACCGCGCCCGTGCTGGCGTCTGACCGGCCGGTCATCGTCGTGCCGATCCCCGCGACTGGCATGGTGCACCTGCCGATGTTCATGGGTGCGCGCTTCCCGCTGGGCATCGGCGTTGCGCTGGTGACGGGCATCGCCGACACCGATGCCACCGCTGTCGCGGCCAACGAAATCAAGGTGTCGTTGAGCTACTTCTGAGTGCACAAACCGCGCACATCGCACCATATAACCCACTGATATTCCACGAATATCGGTGTAATAGGTCATTGCGTACCCCCGTCCCGACTCCCTAAACCAACCCCTTGACCCACCACAATTTCTCCATTATTACCAGACAGTTACACTCGCATTACTCAAATTCGCGCCGGTTTCGATCCGGCTCATTCTGGTTTCCCGCGACCCCCCGCGCACAAGAACTGCACAGGAAACCCCTCCGATTGACCCCGTCTGCACAGGAGTGCACATGGCATCCATCTACAAAATCGCCTCTGGCTGGCGAGCCCAGGTCCGCGTCCAGGGCAAGCAGGTCTCTGGCGTGTTCCCCACCAAGGCAGCAGCGCAGGCTTTCGCGAGAGAGCAGGAGACGCTGCTGTACCGGTCCAACTCGACCGACCCGCACACCACGTTCGGGGAGCTCGTGGCGGCGTACAAGAACAGCACGACTCACTTCCGAGAGTCAAAGCGCCGCATCATCGACCGGCTCAACGATCACTGGGGCGACTGGCGCGTGCGCGAGATCCACTCCGGCGCCGTGTCCGACTATGCCCTGAAGCGCCAGCGAGAGGGGCTGGGGCCGAGCACGATGCAGATGGAACTGGGTTACATGGCCCTTATCCTCCGGCACGGTGGGGTCTTGTTAGGGTGTGACGAGGCTTTGGTGGCGCGGGAGAAGGTGGCGGCCACGGTCACAACACTGCGCCATATGGGCATGGTGTCCTCGAGCCAGGAGCGGACCCGCCGGCCGACCGAGGATGAGCTGCTCGCCCTACTGCGACACTTTGACGCAAGACCCCGCTCCAACACGCCCATGAGCGACATCGTCAAGTTCGCTCTGACCACAGCATGTCGCGTGAGTGAAATAACCGGCCAAAAGGGAGTCGTCTGGGAGGATTTCGATCCCCAAAACCGCACGTTGTGGGTACGAAACCGCAAGCACCCCACCTCTGGCGGCGGAAACCACAGCCAGATCCCCCTGCTCAGAGGACCGGTTACCCTGCGAGGTAACATCATAGACCCGGTGGAAGTCATCGAGCGGCAGCGGGAGCGCACTGGCGGCGTGGGGCAGATATTCCCCTACTCGGTCGACTCGGTGAAGCAGGCGTTCTACTTTGCCTGCCTGCACTGCCGCATCGACGACTTGCACTTCCATGATCTGCGTCATGATGCGATCTCGCGCCTGTTCGAGCACGGGCTGGATATACCTCGCGTTGCTCTGGTGAGCGGGCACAAGACCTGGAAGAATCTTGCGCGATACACCCACCTGCGACCGGAGGACCTGGTGCGATAACCCGAGGCTATCGACCGACACTGGTTGACTCATAACGCAGCGTCACGCAGATGGATGTCCGCTCGGGGGAGAGAGGCTACAGATACCACTATGTCATCATCGTTACGGGGCCGGATCGGGCTCCTCATGCCAGCGGAACTGGCGTCTATGTTGGAAGTCTCCGAAGACACCCTGCGCGAGTGGCGACGGCTGAAAGTCGGGCCGGACTTCGTGAAGGTGGGGAAGTCGGTCCTCTATCGAGAGACCGACGTCCAGAAGTGGATCGAGATGAACGTTGTACCGACGACGCGCTCAGGTCCAGGCAGCGGATGAGATGCGCTGCCCGCCGCCCCTCTGGCGGCGCTGAAGCCGGTTGGCGATCATGTCCGTCATGCCACCGTGCGCCGCGACGCAGGCGTACTGGAACGCGTCCATGACGTGGCTGAACTCGTTCTTGTCAGGGAGTGCCTTGCGCTGCCCGGCGCGGGTCTTGCCGTACCGGTAGCCGCCGTTCAGGGCGCGGATGAGGGTGGGGCAGCGTTCCCGGTCGATGATCAACGCCGGGCCGCCGTCGCGCGAGCCCAGGAGCCAGCTCTCGACTGCGTTGATCCGCTTGTCGATGTCGTTCGTAGGAGCTGGGTAGGCGAGCAGCCCGTTGCGCGTGATCAGGTCGAACGAGGTCTCCTCGTAGAGCGTCGACCGCTGCCGGCCGGCGGGGTCGCCCACGATGTACACGCTCTTACCCATGTACCGGTCCTGCATCAGCGCGGGGCGGATGGCGCGCTGGAGCTGAAGCTCCAGACCGATATCCTCGGCGATGACCTCCTCCAGCACCAGCAGGCGCCCGCGGTGGTCGGGTTGGCAGATGATGGCGCAGGGGTCGCGGCCGAAGTCGAGGCCCACCAGAAGCGGCCAGCCGCTCACCGGTTCGACCTCGTCCTCGACGTGCCAGTGCTGCTTGAAGCTCTCGCGGAACACGGCGGAGCCCGACGGGTCGTCCCCGTACTGCGCGTGGACGTACCGCTTGCACCAGTCGGGGGAGTTCGAGCGAATGAACCGCTTGTAGTACTCGCGCCCCTGGTCGCGCCGACGCTCGTCCGTGGGGGCCAGCTTCAGCGTGTCGGGGGTCTGGGTCAGCCACTCGAGGTTCTCGGCCTCGTCCGTCATGCCACCCGGCTGAATGAAGATCTGCCAGTCGGCCGGGGTGGCGAGGTCCATGAACTTGTGCCACGGCGAGCCCTCGGAGGGCATGTTGGTGTCGGCGATGATGCCCATCCATGTGCAGCCGCCCAGAGACGCGCCCGGATAGCGGCCGCAGCGGCCCGCCAGGGGCGAGATCAGCGCCACGTCCATCTCGATACATTCCGACATCCAGGCGCCCGTGAGCTGCATGGAGAGCAGGCGTGCCTGGTCCTCGGGGTTGTCGAGCGGGATCAGCACCCACTCGCTGCGCACGTCGCCGAACTGGATGTAGATCGTGTTGTCCGAGACCTTGTACGCGGCCACGCCCTTGAGCCAGTCCAGGATGTCCTTCAGGACGGTGTCCTTGAGCTGCTTCAGCGTCTGGCGGACGATGGCGAAGCGGGTGTAGCGGATGCCGTCGGGGGCGGGCTGCTGCTCCAGCGAGCGGCGGAACAGCTCGAACAGGCACGCGGTGGTCTTACCCGAGCCGACCGGCCCGGCGATGAGACGCCCGAAGCTCTCGGACTTCATGAAGGACGCGCAGGTGGGCGGGGCTGTGTAGTTGATCGCTGGCATCAGTGCACCGTCACAATCTCGAAGGCTTGCAGGTCGATCATGAACCAGCCGTGGCTCTCGTCGCCGGCCACGCACACGATGGCATCATTGGGTGAGCAGTCCTCGCCGTCCTGACCGAACCAGTCGGTGACGGGGACGAAGCAGCCGCAGTCCAGCAGCACGAGCCGCTCCTTACGGTGGACAGCCTGCACTTCGATCTCTGCGCTCATTCGTCGTCTCCGTCGATTACCTGCGGGGTAACATCCTTCTCGATGCGGAGCTGGTTGTCCGCGCCCAGATTGATGGTCACGGTGAGCTTCTCACCCGACACAGCACCCTCGACACTGCCGCCGACACCCGCAAATTTCGCGACGGTCTTCAGAACTTCGATCTTTGCCGACAAGGGCTCCTTCGGGTCGTGAGCTCTGGCGTAGAACTCCGGCAGTGCCTCCTCGACGAAGGACATGGACTTCAGCTTGACCCGCTCAGCCGTGTTCGTGGCGCTCTGCCACTCCTCTACCGCGCCGCGCAGGTAAGACCTAAACCTTGGATTTTGCTGAATTTCTTCCCACTGACTCTCCTCCACCTGGAGGCGCTTCAGAATATCCTCGACCGGCTGGATGTCCATCGCGATTTCGCGAGCCAACTTGAGCATCATTACTTCGTTATTACTTGCCGGTAGCTCAGTGGTTACTGCCATCTATATTGCCCCCTCGAGCGTAATAGTTGCGTTCCACCCCACTTGTACTGTATTTATGACTTGATCGTCGAGAGTCAGGACATTCAGATGGCAGAAGCACTCGGCGCAGTTCTGCGCGTCGTTGGACCCGGAGCACTCGACGCGGCCATTCGAGCCCGCGACGAGGAGATGGCGGCTGCACAAGATGCGGCCAACGCTCCCCAGAATGACTTCTCGTCGCTTGCCAGCTACATCCGGGGTCAGTTCGACATGTACAAGCGGCATCGCAACAATGCGATGGCCGGCTGGTCGGACCGCCTACTGAACGCGCTGCGGGTGTTCAACGGTCAGTACGACGCGAACAAGCTCGCGGAGATCCAGAAGTTCGGCGGCTCAGAGGTCTACGCCCGCGTCGTCGCGATGAAGTGCCGCGGCGCGTCCTCGCTCCTGCGCGATGTCTACCTGTCGCCGGACCGCCCCTGGGGGCTCGACGCCAGCGACGACCCGAAGATCCCACCGCAGATCATGCAGTCGGTGAACGAGCTCGTGCAGCTCGAGATGCAGTCGATGTCGATGATGGGTCAGCAGCCCGACATCGACACCATCCGCGAGCGCACCATGCAGCTTGTGGAAGCTGCCCGTCAGGCGGCAAAGAAGCGGGCCGAGCAGGGCGCACGCATCGCCGAAGACAAGCTCGACGAGATCCTCAAGGAAGGCGGGTTCTACAAGGCGCTGGCGGAGTTCATCACCGACCTGCCGCTCTTCCCGTTTGCGTGCATCAAGGGGCCGGTGGTCCGCATCCTGCCGGTGGTTACCTGGGAAGGTAGCCAAGCCACCATCAAACAGACGCCCAAGCTCACCTGGACGCGGGTGTCACCCTTCGACATCTGGTGGACGCCGGGTGTGTCCGACATCGAGGACGCCTCCGTCATCGAGCGCACGCGCCTGACGCGCGCCGACCTCAACGACCTGCTCGACCTGCCGGGCTACAACACCGAGGCCATTCGCGCGGTGCTGGACCTTTATGGTCGGGGCGGGCTCTCCGACGAGGTCGACAACACTGATGCCGAGCGCGCGGTGCAGGAGTCGCGCGAGAACCCCACCATGAACGAGTCAGGGCTGATCTCCTGCCTCGAGTTCACGGGCAACGTGCAGGGCCGGTTGCTGCTTGACCAAGGCATGGATGAGTCGCTCATCGCCGATCCGCTGCGCGATTACTTCGTGCAGGCGTGGGTCATCGGGCAGTACGTCATCAAGGTCCAGCTTGCCCCCTCCCCGCGCAAGCGCCACCCCTACTACATCACCAGCTTCGAGAAGGTCCCCGGCACGCCGGTGGGCAACGGGCTGCCGGATATCCTCAACGACATCCAGGAAGCCAGCAACGCCACGCTGCGCTCGCTGATCAACAACCTGTCCATCGCCTCCGGCCCGCAGGTGGTCATCAACGACGACCGTCTGAGCAACGACGAGGACGGTGAGCAGCTCTATCCGTGGAAGCGTTGGCACGTCCAGACAGACCCGATGGGCAACAACGGGGCACCGCCGATCAGCTTCTTCCAGCCGAACTCGAACGCGCAGGAACTGCTGGGCGTCTACAAGTCCTTCGTCGACATGGCCGACGAGCTCTCGGCCATCCCGAAGTACCTCTCCGGTGGCGGGGCGGGTTCGGGTGCCGGTCGCACAGCCTCGGGGCTGGCGATGCTCATGGGCAACGCCTCGAAGATCCTCCAGACGGTGGCTGCCAACATCGACCGCGACGTGCTGGAGCCCCTGCTCAGCGCGCTGTTCGACATGGTGATGCTGACTGACCAGACCGGCCTGCTGAACGGCGACGAGAAGGTCCGCGTGCTCGGCGTCTCGGTGGCGGTCCAGAAGGAAACGCAGCGCGCCCGCCAGCTCGAGTTCCTCCAGATCACGGCCAACCCCATCGACGCCCAGATCGTGGGTCCGAAGGGGCGTGCGGCCATCCTGCGCAACGTCGCCACGACCATCGGCATGAACGGCG
>JACCDV010205665.1_pt1 | contig 16145 bp, 14 predicted proteins | sample 7446131 | NCBI WGS metagenome assembly JACCDV01 (sample SAMN15323448, study PRJNA562643) | freshwater metagenome | isolation source: river surface water | place: USA:Blue River Watershed | collected 2017-08-17 | reverse complement strand
GCGGCTGGTACAACCTGGTCATGCTGGCCTCGGCGCCGGTGTTCGCAGCGTCCTTTCTCATCACCAAGGCGCTCACGCGCTACGAAAAGCCCGGTGTGATCGTGCTGTGGCAGTCGCTCACGGTCACTGTGCTGAGCCTGCCGATGGCGCTGCCGAACTGGCAGTCGCCCGATGGTGCCCAATGGCTGGGCTTCGTGGCCACCGGCGTGCTCGGCACACTCGGCCACTATTGCCTGACCCGGGCCTTCCACACCGCCGACATTTCGGCCACCCAGTCGCTGCGCTTTCTGGACCTGGTGTGGGCCTCGCTGCTGGGCTGGCTGGTGTTTGCCGACGTGCCCAGCACCTCGACCTGGGCAGGTGCGCTTGTCATCCTGCTGGCAACGGTATGGATTGCGCGGCGCGAGAGCCGAAGGTAGCCGCACCCATTCGGACTCGGAATGTGCATGCCGTACCAGACCCGTTCGGACTGAGAGTCTGCAGGCCGTACCAGACCCGTTCGGACTGGCAATGTGCATGCTGTACCCGATCCCGTTCGGACTGAGCTTGTCGAAGTCCTGGGGTGAAGGCCCTTCGACAGGCTCAGGGCGAACGGGTATCTGGACCAATGGTCATCAGGGCGAACGGGTATCTGGTCCAACGGGCATCAGGACCAACGGTGATCAGGACGGGGTGGGGTCTGTGGTGTTGGTCACCCCAGAAGCCACATGCCCGGCGGGCACGTGCTGGGCGGCCGATTCGATGTGCCCGGTCTGGTCGTCGAAGAAGAAATCGGGCTCGAACTCGCGCAGGAATTCACCTTTGGGCAGGCCGCCCAGGAACATGGCCTCGTCGACCTCGATGTTCCAGTCCATCAGGGTTCGGATGGCGCGTTCGTGCGCCGGGGCACTGCGTGCGGTCACCAGCGCGGTGCGGATGCGCATGCGGGGTGTGCCGGCCTGCTGCAGACCCTGCAGCGCGGCCAGCAGGGGCTTGAAGGGCCCGGCCGACAGCGGTGTCGCCGCCTTGTCGCGCTCATGCTGCTGGAAGGCCGACAGGCCCTGGGCCTGGAACACCCGCTCGGCTTCGTCGGAGAACAGCACGGCATCGCCGTCGAAGGCGATCCGCACCTCGTGCGGGTGCGCTTCGGAGGCGCGCGCCGAATGCGGGTAGACCTGCGCGGCGGGCACACCCGCATCGAGTGCGGCGCGCACATCGGGCAGGTGGGCCGACAGGAACAGGTTGGCGTTGAGTGGCCTGAGGTAGCGCCAGGGTGGTTGCCCGCGTGTGAAGCTGCCGCGCTGGATCGGCAGTCCGTAATGCTGGGCCGAGCGGAACACCCGCATGCCCGAGACCGGGTCGTTGCGCGAGAGGATCACCACCTCGACACGCTGGCTCTGCGCATCGTTGAAGGCCAGCAGCTTGCGCACCAGCGAGAAGGCCACACCGGGTCTGGCGGGTTCTTCCAGGCGACCGAGCTGCAGCTGCATGTAGGCGCGGTCATCGCCCTGCTCGAAGACCCGGTTTTCTTCCTCGAAGTCAAAAAGGGCGCGCGAGGAGATGGCGACGACGAGCTGGCCTTCGAGGGTGGCGGGCATGTTCTCTTCCTCCTTCAGCGAACCCACTGGTTCATTTCCATGATCGGCATCAGCACGGCCAGCACGATGACCATGACCAGCCCGCCCATGGCGACGATCAGCAAGGGTTCGAGCACGGTGGCCAGCGCCATCGCACGGCGCTGGACCTCGGCGGCCAGTTGCTGCGATGCGCGCTGCAGCATCTGCGGCAGTTGTCCCGTCTGCTCTCCCAGGCGGGCAAACATCGGCAGCAGGCCGGAAAACCGGCGTTGCCTGGCCAGTGCCATGGCCAGGGGGGCGCCTTCGCGCACCTGCACCAGGGCCTCCAGGGCATCGGCGCGCAGGGCCTGGTTGGACAGGGTGTCGGCGGCCGACTGCAAGGCCTTGAGGATCGGCACACCCGCTGCGCTGAGCATGGCCAGCGTGGAAGCAAAGCGAGCGCTGTTGTAGCCCCTGGCCAGGCGGCCGATGACCGGCAGCCGCAGCCAGGCCGCGTCCCAGCGCTGGCGCAGTGCCGGGCGCCGCAGGGCCATGCGCAACACCAGCCCGCCCGCCAGGGCCAACAGCAGCATGAGCCAGCCCCAGTGACGCATCAGCCCGCTCAGGGAAAGCATCAGGACGGTCAGCCAGGGCAGCTGGCGCTGCTGGCCGGCAAACACACCGGCCACCTGGGGCACGACCGAGGTCAGCAGGAACACCACGATCGCCAGTGCCACCAGCGACACGATGGCCGGGTAGAGCGCAGCCCCCAGCAGCTTGCTGCGCAGGGCCTGCTGGGCCTCCAGTTCGTCGGCCAGGTGTTCCAGCACCATGCCCAGCCGCCCGGCCTGTTCGCCGGAGGCGATGACCGCGCGGTCGATGGCCGGGAACTCCCGGGGAAACTGGGCCAGCGCCCGGCCCAGGCTGCTGCCCCCGTTGACTTCGGCCCGGATGGCGGCGAGCAGATGCCGCTGGCGTTCTTCTTCGGCTTCGTCCCCCAGGGCCGCGAGGGCGCGTTCGACCGTCAGGCCGCTGCCCACCAGGCCCGCCAGCTGTCGTGTCCAGACGGCTCGCTGGCTGTCGCTGAAAGCCCGGCGCCGCGCGCCGATGTCGCGTTGCCACCAGGGCTGGTCCGGCGGTGCGGCGTCCTGCCCGCTGGCGATTGCGTGCACCTGCAGCGGCACCAGACCCTGGGTGCGCAGCTGCTGCCGTGCGGTTTTGGCGCTGTCGGCCTCGAGCGTGCCTTGGCGCATCTGGCCATCGGCTTGCAGGGCTTCAAAGCGGTAGGCGGGCATGGTGCGGGTTCAGTGGCTGAAATAGATGAGCCCCGCCTGGGCGCTCCAGCGGGTGCGGTCGCCATCGCTGCCGGCCTCCAGCGGCCCCAGCACATGGTTGCGGCTGAGCTGCCCAAACCAGGACCAGTGGGTATGCCACCGCTGTCGCAATGTCAGCGAGGTGTTCCAGCTGCCCCAGCCCTGCCCCTGCCGCACCGCCATGGTGGGCGAGGTCTGGTGCGCGGTCTGCCACAGCCCGGCAGAGCCCCAGCTGACCGACTGGCTCAGCAGCACCGTGCTGTCGCTGCTCAGCGCCTGCCGGTAGGTGAGGGTGGGCGACAGCGAGGTCCCGGCGCCGCGATTGAACAGGTCCTGCGTGAGCAGCAGCCCCACGCTCCAGTGCGACCAGCCCATGTAATCGATCAGGGCCTTGCCGCGCAGGGTCTTGCGGCCCGGCTCGAGCAGCTCGGTGGGCGAGTCCTTTTGCAGGTTGACGACGCTGGCCGACAGACCCGTGCGCCAGCGGGGCGAGTCGAGCCAGTCGTAGGTCAGGCTGTTGTCCGTCTGGATCTGGCCGAAGCGGTGCCAGGTGATCCCGTCCACAGGGCCGGTTCGCCAGCGGCCGTAGCGCAGGCCGATCATCGGCCTGGGGCTGAGGTCGCCAGGATTGGCCGCATCGTCCATCTTGAGCCGCAGCCCCGCCGACCACACCAGCCGGTGGGGTGGCTCGGCCATGGGCGCGACCGTTCCAGCAGGCGACTGTTCCGTGGCCATGACCGTAGGGGGCAGACAGGTCAGGGCCAGGAGTTTGCAAAGGGGATGCATCGGCTCAGTCCCGGGTGACCCGCAGCAGTTCGGCGGCGCTGGTGATGCGCGCGTCGACCAGGCGCTGGCCATCGTCGCGCATCAGCACCATGCCCTGCGCCAGGGCCGTGGCGCGGATGTCGGCTTCGGCCTCCTGGCGGTGGATGCGCGCGCGGATATCGTCGCTGGCCACCAGCAATTCGAAGATGCCGGTACGGCCTGCGTAACCGCTGTCGCCGCAGGCCTCGCAACCTTGGCCGTGGCAGCGTGCACAGGTCTTGCGCACCAGGCGCTGGGCCAGCACGCCCAGCAGCGAGGAGCTCAGCAAAAAGGGCTCCACCCCCATGTCGGTCAGGCGCGTGATGGCGCTGGCCGCATCGTTGGTGTGCAGTGTGGCCAGCACCAGGTGGCCCGTCAGCGAGGCCTGGATGGCGATCTGCGCCGTCTCGAAATCCCGGATTTCGCCGATCATGATCACGTCCGGGTCCTGGCGCAGGATGGCGCGCAGCGCCTTGGCAAAACTCAGGTCGATCTTGGGATTGACCTGGGTCTGCCCCACTCCCGGCAGCTCGTACTCGATCGGGTCTTCCACCGTCATGATGTTGTTGCGGCTGGCGTCCAGCCGCTGCAGCGCCGCATACAGGGTGGTGGTCTTGCCCGAGCCGGTCGGACCGGTCACCAGCAGGATGCCGTGCGGCTGGGCGATCAGCTGTTCGATCTGCTGCAGCACCCTCCCCTGCATGCCGACGGCCTCGAGGGTCAGACGCGCCTCGCTCTTGTCGAGCAGGCGCAGCACCGCGCGTTCGCCGTGTGCGCTGGGCAGGGTCGAGACCCGCACGTCCACCGCACGCGAGCCCAGCCGCAGGCTGATGCGGCCATCCTGGGGCAGGCGTTTTTCGGCAATGTCGAGTTCGGCCATGATCTTCAGGCGCGAGATCAGCGCCGCATGCAGTGCCCGGTTGGGCTGCACCACCTCGCGCAGCGTGCCATCGACCCGAAAGCGCACGCTCGAGTGACGTTCGTAGGGCTCGATGTGGATGTCGCTGGCGCCATCGCGCGCGGCCTGCGTGAGCAAGGCATTGAGCATGCGGATGATGGGCGCGTCGTCGCTGGCTTCCAGCAGGTCTTCGACGGCGGGCAGCTCCTGCATCATGCGCGAGAGGTCAGCGGCCGATTCCACCTCGCTGACCACCGCGGCTGCGCTGCCTGCGCCCTCGCCCTGGGCGCGGGCATAGGCCTGCTGCACCCGCTGGCCCAGCTCGGCTGGATCGACCATTTGCCACTGAGGCCGTTCGGCGCCATGCACGCGCAAGACCTCGGAGAGTGCGCTGCGGTCGGACTCGGGGCAGGCCCACAGCGTCAGCCGCTGGCCGTCGTCTTCGAGCAGCAGCCGGTGGTCGCGGGCAAAGGCGTAGGGCAGGAGCTGTCGCATGGTGGGTTCAGGGCTGCCTGGGCGCCGTGGCCGGCGCGGGATCGAGCGGGCGCAGCACCGGCGCACCCTGCACGCTGTCGAGCAGGGGGTTGGGGCGGGGCTGGGCCTGCTGCTGCAGTCCGATCATTTCCTGGTAGCGGCTGGTGGAGAGGGCCTGTGTGCCCTCCGCATCGCGCAGCACCACCGGCCGCAGGAAAACCATCAGGTTGGTCTTGTTGCGGCTGCGGTTCTCGTTGCGGAACAAACCGCCCAGAAATGGCGCATTGCCCAGGCCGGGCACCTGGTTCCTCTCGTCGGAAAAATTGTCCGACAGCAGCCCCCCGAGCACGATGATGCCGCCGTCTTCGACCAGCACATTGGTTTCGATGGCACGCTTGCTGAAGGCGCGGTCGCTGACGGTGTCCATGCCGTTGACCTTGATGACGTCCGAGACCTCCTGGTAGACGTTGAGCTTGACGGTGCCGGTCTCGCTGATCTGCGGCTTGATGCGCAGGGTCAGGCCCACGTCCTTGCGTTCAAAGGTCTGGAAGGGCGAGGTCACGCCACCGGAATTGACGGTGGTGTTGCCGGTCTGGAAGGACACGTTCTTGCCCACCACGATCCGGGCTTCCTCGTTGTCCAGTGTCATCAGGGTAGGTGTGGACAGCACATTGGCGCCGATGTTCTTTTCGAGGAAGTTGGCCAGGCCCGCCAGCATGTAGGTGCCATTGACATAGCGGAAGGCGCCGATGTTGATGCCGCCCGGCAGGCTGGTGGTGGCGCTCACGCCCTGGGCCGATAGGTTGACGATGTTGCCGGTGGTGCCGAAGTTGGTGCCCAGCACGCCCACATTGCCACCGCGGTTGCCCAGGATGTTCTGCCACTGGATGCCCATCTGCGCGGCCTTGTCGGCATTGACTTCGGCGATCAGGCTTTCGACCATCACCTGGGCACGCCGCTGGTCGAGCCGGTCGATGACCTCGCGCAGCTGCCGGTACTGCGGCTCGGGGGCGGTGATGATCAGCGAGTTGGTCGCCGGGTCGGCCTGGATCTGGCCGCCGGTGGACGGTTGTGCGGTGGGCGTGATGCTGCCCGTGGCCGGGTTGCCGGTGTTGGCAGCGGGGGTGGGCGCGGGGGCGGCGCCGGTCAAGCCACCGATGCCAGGGGCGCCGGGCGTGCCGGTGGCAGCCGCCATGCTGCTGCGGTCGGCCGCAAGTGCCGCACGCAGGGTCACGGCGAGCCGGGTGGCGTCGGCGTTCTTGAGGTAGACCACATGGATGTTGCCGCTGGCTGCACCCGCACCGCTGGCCGCCGGCAGGTCCAGCTGCTCGACCAGGGTGCGCACCAGGCCCAGCCGGGCGGCGTTGGCGGCGCGCACGATCAGCGCATTGGCGCGTGCATCGGCCAGCACCGTGGTTCGGAAGGCGCCGTCGGTGGGCGCGGCAGGCGCCGCCCCCGGCGTGGCGGCAGCGCTCGCGTCCAGCAGCCGCTGCACCAGCACCGCCACATCGCTGGCGATGCCATGCCTCAGGCGGATCACGTCCACCCCTGTGGCATTGGCCACGTCCAGCGCGGTGATGATCCGGCCCAGGCGTTGCAGGTTGTCGGCGTAGTCGGTGATCACCAGGGCATTGCTGCCCGGCGTCACGTTGATGGTGTTGTTGGGGCTGATCAGCGGGCGCAGCACCGGCACCAGGCTGTTGGCGTTTTCGTGGTTCAGCCGAAAGATCTGGGTCACCACCTGTCCGCCTGCACCCGGGGCATTGCCCGCATGGACCGGACCGCTCTGCAGCTTGGCGTCGGCCTCGGGCACCACGGTGTGGATGCCGTTGTTTTCCACCAGCGCAAAGCCCTGTGTGCGCAGCTGCGCGGCAAACAGCCGCAGCGCCTGCGCCGGCGGCACCGCCACCGTGCTCGAGAGGTTCATGGTGCCCTTGACCCGGGGGTCGACCACCACATTGGCGCCCGAGAGCGTGGCCACCGTGCGGGCGACCGCATCGATGTCGGCATTCACGAAGTTGAGCATGACCGGTTCACCGGGCCGCACCGCCGGTTTGGCGGTCTGGGCCCAGCCGCTGGTCATCGCCAGGGCTGTGGTCAGGGCGGTCCCCAGCAACGCAGGGCGGAGCGTGGACAGGAGGCGTGGTGTTGGCATGGGGTTCATCCCAGTGAAAGCAGGCTGCGCGAACCGTCGCGCCGACCGATGATGTTGAGCAGGTTGGACAGCGCGGCTTCGGCGCCTTCGTCGGCCCAGGCCTCGCCCGTGAAACGCAGGCGTTGGCCCAGCCATTGGCCCTGGCCTTGCAGCTGCAGCGGGCCTTGCAGGGTGCGCAGCGTGAGTTCCGGCGTGGGGGTGCCGCTGGGGCTGCCCTGCAGGGCGATGCGGTAGCTGCCCATCGGCCGCAGGGTCGAGAGCCGTGAGCCCAGCTGCTGCACCAGCAGCTGCGTCTGGCCTTGCCAGATCAGCTGGCCGGCATGCCAGCGCCACTGCAGGCCTTCGCTTTGCCACTGCAGCTGGCCTTCGGCCTGCAGGGTGTTCCAGGGCGCGCCCAGGCCTGTCAGCACCGCAGCGGGCCAGTTCGAGCGCTGGTCCTGCAGCTGCATCAGCCAGCCCTGGTCGGCGGCCAGCAGCCGCCATTGCAGGGCTTGCGGGGTGCAGCAATCGGCCGAGAGCTGCAGCGACAGGCCGGGCCAGGCCAGGCCCCAGCGCCAGTGGATGCGTCCGGGCAGGCTGCGGCGGTCTTGCGTGCCCGCACCGCCGGTCAGCACCAGGCTGGCCGAGCCGGACCAGACGGTGCCGCGTTCGGACTGCATCTGCACCCGGTCGAGGGTGGCCCAGCGCAGCGCCTGGCCCAGCCAGTGGGCCGGGGCAGCGACCAGGGTCGCCAGCAGCCCGCCCAGCAGCGCACCCACGGCGGCCCAGCGCCAGTGGGCGACGGACGGGGTGGAAGTGTTGGTCGGGTGAGGCATGGCGGGCATGTCAGGGCAGGCGCAGGCTCAGTTCGCCGCGCCAGATGGCTTCGGTGGCCTCGTCTGCACGGCCAGCTTGGGCGGGGGGCACCCGTTCGAGTTTGGCCGATTGGGGCAAGGCGAGCGCCTTCTCGCGGGCCTCAGCCAACCAGCGGGCCAGCCCCTGGGCTGGGGCGGCGGTCAGGCTCAGCCGCAGCACATCGCCCTGCACCGACAGGCGGGCCCCCTGGCCCAGCAGCTGAGCGGCCGTACTTTCGAGCAGGGCCAGCGCTTCCTGGCGCGGCATGCGCACAGGCGCCTGCAGCTGCCGCGCCTGCGCCTGCAGTTCGAGCATCTGCCGCGTTTGCATGTCGAGTTCGGCCTGGCGCTGCGCAGCGCCTTGCCAGGTGCTCAGCGCCGGGGCCACACCCACTTGCCAGAGCAGTGTGGCCAGCATCAACACGGCGGCCAGCCACAGCAGGCGGCGCTCGCGCACCGAGCGCTGCTGCCAGGCGGCTTTCAGGGCGGTTTGAACGGGGTGCTGCTTCATGGTTGCGACGCTTTCACGCTCAGGCGCCAGGCCTCGCTGCGGGTATCCAGGCGGTAGCCCTGGGATGCCAGCGCCTCTTCAAAGGTGGCCTTCTGGGCTTGGGCCATCGGCAGGGCGGGCCACTGCAGCACGCCGTCCTGGTAGTTCAGGCTGACCGGCGCCTGGACCCCGGCCGGCAGTGCCGTGCCCAGGGCGCGCAGCTGCGATTCGAAATCGGCAGCCCCGAGCTGGCCCGAGCCCTGGCGCAGCCGGGCGACTTCGCGCGCCATCTGCACCGGCGCATCGATCACCAGCGTCACTTTGGGGAAGCTCTGCTGCAGGATGGCTGCCCAGCTGTCTTGTTGCGCCTGCCACTGCTGGCGTGTCATCCAGGCCCAGGCATTGAACCCGACCAGCTGGGCCAGCAAGGCCGCCACCAGGCCCCAGCGGGCAGGGCGCCATGCCGGTTGTCGCAGCAGCACATCGAGCCGCTGGCGCCAGCGCAGCCAGTGGCGCTGGCGCAGCCGGCTGGCCAGTTCAAACTGGGCCAGATCCCAGGTGCTGTCCAGCGCAGCAGGCCAGTGGCTGGCGGTTTCGACCAGCTGCACCTGTTCGGGCCAATGCTTCTGGGCCCAGGCGGCGAGGGCGGGTTCTGCCATCACCTGTGCCGGCTCCGGGCAGAGGGCTCCCTGGCCTAAGGCGGCCAGCGGCCAGCCCGTCAGGCCGTGTTCGGCACTGCCGTGCCAGAGCCGGCCATCGTCTTCGGTTCCCACAGCGTGCCAGAACTCGCCTTGCTGTGGCGGTGCAAACTCCGGAACGATGCGCTGCACCGCCAGTCCGGCGTCTTCGAGGACTTGCAGGTGCTGCAGCAACCAGCCCTTGTCGCACACGGCCACCCACAGGGGCTGGCCGGCCGTCCAGGGCTGGGGCAGGGCCATGTGGAGCTGGGCAGGGTCCTGCAGCAGCCGTTCTTCGAGCAGGCCTTGCAGCGCGGCCTGCAGGCGTGCAGGCTGGCGCGCCAGACCGGCGGGCAGGGTGATGCGGTGCCAGGACAGTGCGGCCGCCGGCACGATGACGGCCACGGCGGTGCGGCGGTCTGCCACTGGTAAAAGCGCCAGCGGTGCCAGCTGCTGTTGCATCTTTTGGGGCGCTGCCGTGTCCAGCCAGGCCTGACCATAAGCCGTCTGGGGGCCGGCAGGTGTGGTGGGCAGCTGGATGAGCAGGGTGCGCATGCGGATCATTGTAGAGACGCCGTGTGGCGCTCCTGCACGCTGGCCCGCGTGCGCCAGACCATGCGGGTCTGCATGCCCTCGCGTTCGACCAGGGCGCGTTCCTGCTGCACCGTCTGGTCAATGCGCATCCGGCCATGGATTTCGAAAAAGCGGCTGCGCACACTGTGCTGCCGTTCGTCGAGCGTGCGCCCGGCTGTTCCGAGGGTCTCGGCCGCTTCCTGCAGCGTCATCCAGGGTTTGGCATTGCGCCGCTGCACGCCCTGGCGCGCACCGGCGGCATCCAGCCCGGGGACGACGGCTTCGAGCACCAGCTCGGAAGCGGTGTTGAGGTTGACCGGGGTGGCCACCGGCAGCACGGTCGCGTAGGGCCGCAGCCGCTCCAGGGTGGTGCTGCTCAGTCCGAGCCAGCCAAGCTGGTCCAGCCGCTGGGGCAGCAGTGGTGCATCGACCGCGACCGAGCTTGCAGCCTGTGTTGTGGCCTGCATTGCGGTGCTCTGACGGCTGGCCGCCACCGCCTGCGTCCAGCCCTGCAGCAGCAACTGCAGCTCGGTCTGCGGCAGCTCCAGCCGTGCAAACAGGCGGGTCCAGGCCGCCACCGCGGCGGGTGCCGGTTTGCCGTCTTCGAGCAGCGAAGCGAGGTTGAGCCGCGACTGCGCATCGACGATCTGCCCCGACAGGAAAACCTCCGGATCGCCCTCGCGCCACTGGCGGTCCTGCGACAGGAAGGTCGAGAGTTTGGATTCCTGCACCGGCAGTGCCCAGGGCTCGCCCAGGTGGTCGGCGCTCTGGGCCGAGCGGGCGTCTTCTGCCAGCACCAGTCGGGTCCAGTCCATGGCGCCCGTCATCAGCCACAGGCTTTGCGCCCGGCCGCGTTCTGCGGTTTCGAGTTCGACCTGTCGCCACTGCAGCCACAGCGCCGCCGAGCTCAGGCTGGCCACCAGCGTGACCACCAGCATCGCGCTCAGCAACGCCGCACCGTTTTGCCGGAGTGATTGCTTCATGACCCCGCTCCCGTGAGCGTGGGGCGGACCCAGTCGAGGGTGATGCGCCCGGAGATCGGGGTGTGCGCGGGCAGGTCCAGCATCAGCCGCACGCCATCGGGCAGGCGTTTGTCAGCAGCGCCAGCGGGGGCGGCAACGGGCGTACCGGCATTGCCGCTGACGGCCTCGCTCGACAGCGGGTTGGTCCAGCTGCCGCCACGGTGCACCAGCAGCTGCCAGCCGGCCAGAGGATGGATGCCGACTTCACCCGTGCGCAGGCCCTCGGTCGGTGTCTGGCTCCAGACCAGGGCGTTCTGCCAGGCCTCCTGCCAGGCGCTGCGCGTGTTCAGCACCGCAGACTGCCAGCGCCACCACTGGCCGCCCGTCGTGCTGTCTGCCCGCCAGGTCCAGGCCACCACCTGCAGGCCTTGCCCCGGCAGGGTGCTCTCGCGTGTGAGGCGCAGCACCTTGCCGTCCCAGCTCCAGTCGGTCGTGCCCGGTACGGCGGCCACCCGGTTCAGATCGGTCTGCCATTGGGCCAGCCCCGCCTGCAGGGTGCGGATGCGGTCGGCACGTTGCTCCAGCTGCGTTTGCGTGCGCAGCATGGCATCGAGCCCGCGCCAGGACATCAGGGCCAGCAAGGCCATCACGCCGATGGCCACCAGCACTTCGACCAGGGTGAAGCCTTTGGCCGCCTTCATCAGTTGCGTCCCATGACGGTGGACAGCTGCAGCACGGCCACACCCTGGTGGGTGACCCGCGCGTCCACGCGGCGGAAGTTGGGGTTGGGCGTGCTCTGCACCTCCAGCGTGACCTGCAGCGGCTGCCCAGCCTGCGGGCAGTCGGCCTGCACCGTGCCCGTGCCCGGCAACTGGCGCAGCAGGCGCAACCGTGCGAGCTCGTTTTCGGCGCAGACCTGGCCCAGCATGGCCAGCGTCTGCCGCTCGGCGTTGCGGCTGAGCGCGCCTGTGGCCTGCAGGCCCGCCAGCAGGGCCACCCCCACGATGGCCAGCGCCACCAGCACCTCGATCAGGGTGAACCCCTGCGTGCATCCGTGTGCGTGGGCGCAGCGCTTCATGGTCTTGCCGGTGCGTCAGACACCTGCACGGCAAAGGGCCTGAGACCGTCGGTCACCACCCAGAGCCTGCGCTGGGGCGACAGGGCAGAAAAAAGCTCGATGCGCTGAGGCGCCATCAAGGGTTCGGGACCCAACTGGACAGGGGCGCTGCTGCGTGCGCGGGTGTGTTCGGACAGCCAGGGCTGCTGCACCTCGGGCCGCCACGGGTCGCGCAGCACATAGCCGCGCTCGTTGCTGTGCCACCAGACGGCGGCATCGTTGGCGCGGGCCTGTGCGCGGGCGGCCTCGAGCACGGCGGCCAGCCGCTGGGCATCGCGCTCCAGGGCGGTGCTGGCGCTCTCGCGCAGGGACAGCACCGCACCGGCAGTGGCCACCGCGATCAGCGCGACCACCACCATGAGTTCGATCAGGGTGAAGCCACGCGCAGCGCGGCGGGGGAAATCACTGCCAGCTGCCGATGTCGGCATTGTTGCCTTCGCCGCCGGACTTGCCGTCCGCGCCCAGGGACAGCACATCGACCTCGCCCTTGAGGCCCGGGTTCATGTACTGGTAGGGCCGGCCCCAGGGGTCGTTGGGCAGCTTGTCGAGGTAGGGTTTCCAGTTGGCCGGTACCGGCTCGGTGGTGGGGCGTGCCACCAACGCCTGCAGCCCTTGCTCGGGCGTCGGGTAGCGCAGGTTGTCGAGCCGGTAGAGCTTGAGCGCCTGCATCAGGTTGCCGACATCGGTGCGGGCAGCGGTCACCCGGGCGTCGTCGGCGCGGCCGATCACATTGGGCACGATCAGGGCAGCCAGCACGCCGATGATGGCCAGCACCACCATGAGCTCGATCAGGGTGAAGCCGCGCTGGCGGCGCTTGCGGGGGAGGGGAAGGGTCTTCATGCACTCGATCATAATGGCCGCATGATGCAGAGCCGCTTGCACAACACTGTTCAGAGCTGGTTGCCCCAGGCCGTTGCCGCTTCCTTGTGGGCGGTTGCGGCTGCGCTTGCGCTTTTGTGGTTCTTGCATCTGCCTCGCTCAGAAAGCACTGTGGCGGCAGCCGTGTCCTTGCCGCAAAAAACAGAGCCAAACAGCACCGCGCTGGACCGAGCCCTGGGTCACACGGCTGCCACTGTGGCGCCAGCCCCGGAAGAGCAAAAACGCTTTCAATTGATCGGAGTGATTTCTGCGGCCTCCGGCAAGGGCAGTGTGCTGATGGCTGTGGACGGGCAGCCGCCCAAGGTCTACCGCACCGGGCAATCCATCGATGCAGGCTGGGTGCTGCACGCCACCTCGCCACGCGCTGTCACCCTCAAAAGTCAAGGTCAGACCCTGGAGTTGAGTCTGCCTGTCGCCCGGCAAGACTGAGCGTCTTCTGCCCGGCAGACGGCTTTCTTTTTAAGTACTGCACAGCCTACGCAGCTGCGACTCGCTCTTTTCGATCGATTCCACTTTAGCAGTCGAGACATCAATAACCTTGAAAAAACAAGGGTAAATACCTATACATTTCGTAACTTTTTTTGCCGAAAACAAATCATAATTACTAGTCAATTTTTATATCGAATGGGGTACGCTCTATGGGTAAGTCTGTTTTTCAGTGGGTGTTGCTGCCTGCAGCGGCGGCTGTTCTTGTGGCTTGTGGGGGTGGAGGTGGTGGAGTCACCTCATCGAACCCGCTGACGGTCACGGGAACTGCTGCAGTTGGCGCGCCTCTGGCTGGGGCATCGGTCAAGGTCTACGACGCCAGTGGAGCATTGGTGGTGAGCAATGGCACCGTCCAGCCGAACGGCAGCTACAGCGTCACCATTCCCGCAGGCAAGCAAGGCCCCTTCGTTTTTGTTGTTGATGATGGTGACCAGCAATTCATGAGCGTTTTGAGCGACACGAGTGAAACCACCGTCAACATTACGCCATTGAGTAATCTGTTGGCAGCTTCACTCAGTACTTCTGGTAACCCAGCGAATTTAGTCGCCGAGATAGTTAACAAATCAGCGGATATCAATGCCACAACTTATGCAGCCAAAGTTGCAGCTTTGCGGACTGCAATTGCCCCCGTTCTCACTGCCGCAGGTGTTTCTGCAAGTACTTTTGACCCTGTCAGATCTGCTTTCAGTGCCAATGGCTCTGGCATAGATAAGGTGCTGGATGTTATGGATGTGTCCATCACGCCTTCGACCGCCACATCTTCCAACATCGAACTCACCGTCAAAATCAGTTTGAATGAAGACGATGTGAATCCCAACAACTCTCTCAAGTACAACACTGCCGCTGGATTGACAGTCGCCCTGCCTACCATCACCACAGCTGATTTGCCCCCGGACGGCACGTCCGTGCTGATTCAAGAGCTTTTGGACAAGCTAACCGCTTGCTATTCGGTGCCCTTAGCCAGCCGGATCAGTGCAAACGGCTCTACAGCAACCGATATTACCGCTCAAGCTTGCAAGGATGTCTTCATCAATTCAAATCCTGATTTGTATTTGAGCAGCGGCTCCAAAGTGGGCAAAACCAGCCATTTCGGAGGTATTTTCACGGCTACCGTTCCCGTGACTTTTGAGCGTCCCAAGTTTTTTGGCGCAGTCCGAACAAGCCAAGCCAACGGCCCGCAAGCTGGAGATATGTTGATTGGATACCGTTGGAAAGACGATTTCGGTAATTTTCAATACGAGCGGGCTATGGTCCGAAAGACCAACACGACGCCTGCAAAACTTGAGATTGTGGGCAATGGCTATTTGTACGACAGTGCCGTGACGCCCTATGCACAATTAAGGCAGTTTATTCGGGATAATGATCGCGACTATTACAGCGTGGGATATTCACCATTTGTTGCAAGGCGTCTTTATCCTGTAGCAGGCGGAGGCACCAAGTCTATTTCCCGTGTCAAAGTCACAACCCCAACGGGTCGTGAAATTTTGCTATGCAATGATTCGAATTATTCATTCCTGGTGATGGCCAAACCAGCGGTTACGCCGACTTGCGCCACCCCCAACGACAGAACTGGCACATCATTTATTCGTCTGCGGTCGGAGTATGCCAACAAAGCGACCACATCGAGCAATCACCCCCGACTCAAGGACACTTCACTCGCTTTTGTGGGTACCGATTGGACCGATGATGAGCTTGAGGCAGTCAAAACCTATGCTGCCTGGAAATACGAGTTCACGTTCAGTGATAACTCGACAGCAACCCAGTGGCATCGCCCAGCGCGCCGGGTTCATTCTGTGCGTGAGTTCAAGCATGTCCCACTGCCTACAGTCACACCCACCATGCTTGCTAGCATGAAGACTGACGTGGCTGCGACCCTTGCCGCGACCAATAACGCCAGTAGCCTGATCCGAATTCCTGCCGATGGAGTTCAAGTGTCATGGGTGAAAGCTTATTCAAGTGTGAACGGCATCGCTCCAGAAGATGCTGTTCCAATGACAGCCATCCGAATTTTTGGACGGTATGACAACAATGGCACCGTCTCCTCTTTTGAGGACAGGATGGTCGTGCGTTCTAACAATTCACAAGCCACTATTAAGTGCCCTAGCACCTCTGAAGCACAGTGTGAGTCAGCTACAGCCGCAAAATACAAGGCATCTGCAACCCAGCGCTCGGGTTACAGCGGTCTGGATTTGTGGTCTCGTGGCCCAGATGGTGTGGAGTACGTTAACTTTTACGCAACCTACATGATCCCGCAATGACCGTTCGACGAGGCTTCACCGATTGCGGTGAGCCTCGTGTCCAGGGCTCACCCCCGCAAAAACATCCGATACACCGGATTGTTCGTTTCCTCGACATGCGGGTAGCCCAGCGTGTCGAGGAACTTGTCGAAGGCCTTGTGTTCCTTGGGCGGGACCTGGATGCCCACCAGGATGCGGCCATAGTCGGCGCCCTGGTTGCGGTAGTGGAAGAGGCTGATGTTCCAGCCCGGGCGCATCAGGCTCAGGAACTTCATGAGGGCGCCCGGGCGTTCCGGGAAGACGAAGCGCAGCAGGCGTTCGTCCTGTGACAGCGCCGAGTGCCCGCCCACCATGTGGCGGATGTGCTCCTGTGCCAGGTCGTCGTGCGTCAGGTCCAGCGTGGCAAAACCTTGCTTGAGAAAGCGCGCCGCGATCTTGCCGCTTTCGCCTTTGCCGTGCGTGGTCAGGCCCAGAAAGATGTGGGCCTTGCGCTCATCGCTCATGCGGTAGTTGAACTCGGTCACATTGCGCGGACCGCCGGGCAGGCTGCCGATCAGCTCCAGAAAGCGCTTGAAGCTGCCGCGTTCTTCCGGGATGGTCACCGCAAACAGGGCCTCGCGTTCCTCGCCCACCTCGGCCCGCTCGGCCACGAAGCGCAGGCGGTCGAAGTTCATGTTGGCGCCGCACAGGATGGCGGCGTAGGTCTGGCCCT
>JACCDV010034836.1_pt1 | contig 16148 bp, 14 predicted proteins | sample 7446131 | NCBI WGS metagenome assembly JACCDV01 (sample SAMN15323448, study PRJNA562643) | freshwater metagenome | isolation source: river surface water | place: USA:Blue River Watershed | collected 2017-08-17 | reverse complement strand
ATATCTTCAATTATATCTAAACGAGTTTGTGTACAAGTTAAATAGAAGATATTTTGAAGAAAAACTTTTCGATAGGCTTGTAATTGCTAATATTACAGGATTATGACAACAAACGGACAATCAGATTTTTAATTTAAAAAAAAACATTATTATCTAGAAAATCACTTTTTTTAACAAATATTTAAAAGTTGTATAATTCATAAAAAAAATTAATTTTGTAAAAATGAATTTAAAAAATTAATAAATTAATGAACTTAACCCTACAATGAAAAAAATTAATTTTATTTTGAAAAGCTTTCTAGTTTTTCTTTTTTTTATTTGCGGAACCACATCGTTTTCGCAAAGTACAAATGATAATTGTTCCAATGCTACAGTATTAACTTTAGGAACTACCTGTTCTAATACTGCTTTTACATTTACTTCAAATTCTGTTGAGACTGGAGCAGCAAATCCGACTTTATGTAACGCAGTTAGTAGTACTAGAGATGGATGGTATCGCTTTACAACAGGAGCAAGCACTAATCAAATTACATTAACATCAATTGCAAACAGACCATGGGCTTTATCTATTTATTCAGGCAACTGTAGCGGATTTACACAAATTGCATGTAATAACGCCGCTGCAAATACTTCAATCACATTAAACCCATCAGTACTTCCTAATACAACGTATTATGTTTTAATATCAAGAACCAATACTAATACTAATAGTTTTACCGGAAATATATGTGTTTATGATGCTACTACAACCTATTGTATCCCAACTAACACATATTCAACATCTTATTACATTAGTGGTATAACAACTACAGGAGGTATTGCTAACATTAGCAACTCACCTACTGGATTTTCAGCATATACAAATTATACATCGCAATTCGTCAGTCAATTACCTGGGAGTAGCTTTACTTTAAATGCAACTCATCCTTCTAGCACTTATGCTTATTCCATTTGGATTGACTGGAATAATGATCTAGATTTTAATGATACTGGAGAAAATGTTTTATCAACAACATATCTTTCAAGCCCTGCAAGTCTTGGCTCAATAACAATACCTGCCGGACAAGCAGTAGGTAATTACAGAATGCGCATCAGAAATGCTTATTTGAGTAGGCCAGCTCCAGCTTGTGGTACATTTGATTATGGCGAGGCAGAAGATTACACAATACAAGTTGTAGCTCCTCCAGCATGTTCTGGTATTCCATCATCATGTTATGTAAATACAAATCCTAATTCTGGAAATGCAGGTTCTAGCTATACTGTTTCTGCATCTGGATTTACTACAGCAAGTGGACTTACTTTTCAATGGCAATACAGCACTAACGGAGGGTCTACATGGACTAATGCTGGTGCACCATCAGGTACATATTCAAATTACTCAGCTACTGCTCCTGCTTTAGGCACCACTGTGCTATGGCACTTAATTGTAACTTGTACAAATAGTGGATTAAGTGCTACTTCTACAACTGGAACTTTTTCATCAGTAGCCTCTCAAAATATTCCAGCATCTGGCAGCAATACTGTTTCATGTGGTACAAATATTGTACTTTATGATAATGGTGGTTCTAGTGCAGATTACAATAATAGTTCTTCAGGCTACACAGTACTTGAAGCTGGATTAGGAGCAACAATCTCAATTTCAGGAAATTATACTACTGAAAGTGTTGATTACATTAGAATTTATAACGGAACAGGTACAGCTGGCACCTTATTAGCTACATACTCAGGAACAGGAACTATTAATTATACTGGAACAGCTGGACAGACACTTACAATTCAGTTTACCTCTGATAGTTCTATTGTATATTCTGGTTTTGCTTTATCAGTATCTTATAGTGGTTTCTGTTTCCCTATATGTGCCGGAACTCCTTCAGTCGGAACAGTTAATACTAGTCCTAACACAGGATGGCCGGGTTCATCATACACAGTTACTTCTACAGGACATACAATAGCTTTAAATTTAACATATCAATGGCAATATAGTACAAACGGCGGAGGAACTTGGACAAATGCTGGTACATCTTCGAGTTCTTATTCAAACTACACAGCTACAGCACCTTCGAGTGGATTAGTACATTGGAGACTATTAGTTACATGTGCTAATAGCGGTATAACTAGCAATTCATCATTAGCAATATTTACTACTATGGAAGTAAGTGATGTTGTAACTGGTTGTCCCAATGTAGTTTCTGGAGGCCTTGGATTAAATGGTGCGGATCCACTTGCTATTAATTGTACAGCAACATCAACATGTGTTAATTTAGAAGCCACTTACTTAGATTTAGGAGAAACTACCGATTATATTGTAGAACCTATCTTATACAACCCACCATTTTCATTTAATGGTTTAGCAAATCCCGTTAGTGTTAACATAGATGATGTTTGGTCTCCGGTTGTAAACCTTCCTTTTGACTTTTGCTTCTATGGAAATACTTACAATCAATGTGTAATTGGTTCAAACGGAATATTAACCTTTAATACTTCTGTTGCAGGTGGATCGAGTGGATATAGTTTCAATAACAACATCCCTATTAGTGGAGATGGAAGACTATTAGAAAATTCAATTTTTGGTGTATTTCATGATATTAACCCAGGGATAGGAGGCGAAGTGGGCTGGGAATTAATTACTTTACCTACGGGATGTAGAGCCTTAGTTGCTTCTTGGTACAATGTACCTATGTTTGACGAAAATTCTATTCTTTACACGGGTATGATGGTACTATATGAAAACTCAAATATTATAGAAGTATATATTAAAGAAAAAAATATTGACAATTTCGGCGTTGGAACTTGGAACAATGGAAATGCTGTAGTGGGAATTCAAAATGCAACTGGAACTTTAGCTAGTGTTCCTCCAGGAAGAAATGGATTAGACACAAATTGGACAACTGCAAACGAAGCATGGCGATTTGTTCCGAATGGAAATTCGATTGCTTCAATAGCCTGGCATGAAGGATCCGGAACAAGCGGACCTATCGTTGGAACAACACCAATAATAAATGTTTGCCCTTCATCTACTACAACTTATACCGCAGAAATTACATATACTTTATGTGATGGAAGAACTATAAAAGAAACAGACGAAACTACAGTTACAATTAATGGAGCTAAACTGTGGAACGGTTCTGTAAACACTGATTGGAATGTTGCTAATAACTGGACTCCAACAGGAATACCAACAGATTTAGATTGTGTAGTAATTGCAGATACAGCAAATGACCCAATTATTTCAGGAACAAATTATAATGGCTTAGGATTAAACTTAACTATTGATAATAATGCTGTATTAACAGTTAATTCTAATAACTTTTTATCAATTACCGACTGGGTAAACATTAATACATCAGGTGATTTAGCTTTACAAAATGGAGCAAGCTTAATTCAAACAAACAATGTAACGAATCAAGGTACCATGCATATGACAAGAACAGCTAATATCCGCAAATTAGATTATGTTTACTGGTCTTCACCTGTTACAAACTTCAGCTTAAATAGTGTTTCTCCAGGAACTACAGGTTATAAATATAAATGGATTCCAACAATTCCTTCTAACACAAATGGTTTCGGAAATTGGAATAGTGCAAATGAAAGCATGGTTAATGGAAAAGGATATATTGTAAGAGGTCCAGATAGCTTTACTTCAATTGCAACTCCATTTAATGCAATATTTAGAGGAACTCCAAACAACGGAATCATTACAACTCCTATAGTAAGAGGAACATGGAATGGAGGTAATTACAGCACTGGTGTATCAACTACATTAGGAACAAATGAAGATGACAATTGGAATTTAATTGGTAATCCATACCCATCAGCTATTGATGCGATTGATTTCTTAACCTTAAATACAAATATTGACGGATTTATTAATCTTTGGACGCATGGAACACTACCAAGTAATTCAATATCAGATCCATTTTATGATGATTTTGTATATAACTATACTCCTAGCGACTATATCACTTTTAATAGTTCTGGTGCTTCTGCAGGCCCAGGAACTTTTTCTGGAGCAATTGGAGCTGGACAAGGATTCTTTGTATTAATGAATCATACAAGCGTATCTAATAGTGAAACCGTTACTTTTAATAACTCATTAAGAAGTAGTACTACAAACAATAGTCAATTTTATAGAACTTCAAATGAAAATGGTAAAATATGGCTTGACATAATTGATTCAAACGGAACGAATGTAAGAAATCTATTAGCTTATGTACATGATGCAACTAACAATAGAGATAGAATGTTTGATGCAATTACTAATGAAAAATTAAACTTTAATCTATTCTCATTGATTGGTAATGAAACCATGAAAATTCAAGGAAGAAGCTTACCTTTTGATCAAAACGATAAAGTCCCATTAGGAATTAAAATACCACAAAATGGAACTTACACTATTGGAATCGGTGCGCTTGAAGGATTTTTCACAAACACTAGTCAAAACATATATTTAGAAGATTTAGATCAAAACATTATCCATAACTTAAGAGAAACACCTTACACCTTTACATCTGTTGTGGGTCGTTTTACGAATAGATTTATCTTAAGATATACTAATGAAACTCTAGGAAGCGATGATTTAATTGCTGATGAATCCAATTTATGGGTAATTTCTTCTGAACATTTATCTGTTAAATCAACTAAAAATGAAATTTCTTCAATTAAAATATTCGATGTTTTAGGTAGAGAATTAGTTCACTATCCAAAAATAAATAGTTATGAAATTTCTTTAAATAAAATTCAAAAAAATAATGCTGGATTAATAATTCAAGTTACATTATCAAACGGAACCATGATAAGCAAAAAAGTTATTTATTAATTAAAACAACCCTTTGAGGATAATTAGTTTTTGATGATAATTTTACGTAAACTCAATTTTCGTTAGAAAATTGTATCGAGAACAAGTGAAATTTCATTTAAAACGATTTTCTATAGATTTTTTTGTCTCATTTTTTTACAAAAAAACAATCTGATTGACGTATTTAATAATTACACCCAACTGGTTACTTTATAAATAACTTCTAAAAAAAACCTCTAATTATTACTATTACACCCACAATAGAATCAAATGGTATTTACTAGGCAAGTTAAAAGTGAAGATTTTATGCAAAGGAAAGCAGCAATAGATTAAGCAATGTATAATTGAAATTGTATAGCTATCGGAACAAGAAAAGGTTATGAAAATGGCGTGGAAATTTCGGATGTTGTTTTATCAAACAATTTTGACAAAAACATGAATGGTGTAATGACTAACGATGGCGGTAAAGAGGAAGGAACTCCAATCTATTATGATGGAAACCAAGTTTGTTTTGAAAGAATGCCAGAATCAATGATTCAATACAATAAAAAAGAAGCACCTAAAAAGAAATAATTTAGTACTTCAAAAAATTCCAAAAAGACCTCTTCTTTAAATAGTCGAGGTCTTTTTCATTTGCATAAGCTTCTCGTTCAAATGAAATATTATAATAAGCTTCTCTCCTATTTTTACATTGAATCATTCGAACTAAAAATTCAATTCCGTACCAAATAAAAAAAAACACAACTAAAAGCTCAACTTGCTGTCGGATATGTATTTTTTCGTGATTTAATAATACTGGATTTACTTTGTCTTTTTTATTCAATAAAAAAACAAATGGAAAAACTGTAAGTCCACGAAATCCTTTCGGAATTAAATATTTGATAACAAGTACAATCATATAATACAAAATTGGTAAATTTGCCCATATGAACAATGAATTAAATCCAAATAATTTAAAAGAAGGGGTAGATTTCTATTACACCCCTGAAGGATACAAATGCTTTACAGAAAAATACCATTTAAAAAGAGGTTATTGCTGTAAAAGTGGTTGTCGTCATTGCCCATATGGTTTTGATAAAAAAACTGGAACAAATAAGAAAAAATAAATGGACATACAATTATTAAAATACCGAATTAAAATTCACAAGTCCTATCATAGATCGGATATTCGTTACCCATAGTTTTTCAATATTTTACCATTGGAAACAAAATACTAACGAATAAATCAAGAATAATGACATTTCAAGAACAAATATTAGAGGGAATTCCATCAGTTTTACCGAATCCAAAACCTTATGAAGCCGAAATTAATCACGCTCCAAAAAGGAAAGAAATCTTAACAGAAGAAGAAAAAAAATTAGCTTTAAAAAACGCACTTCGCTATTTTGAACCAGAGCATCATGCTACTTTAATTCCTGAATTCAAAGCCGAATTAGAAACTTACGGTAGAATTTATATGTATCGCCTACGTCCTGATTATAAAATGTATGCGCGTCCTATTTCAGAATATCCAGGAAAAAGCGAACAAGCAAAAGCGATTATGCTCATGATTCAAAATAACTTGGATTACGCTGTAGCTCAACATCCTCATGAATTAATAACTTATGGTGGTAATGGAGCTGTTTTTCAAAACTGGGCACAATATCGCTTAACTATGAAATATTTGGCCGAAATGACAGACGAACAAACGTTAGTCATGTATTCAGGTCACCCAATGGGATTATTCCCATCTCATAAAGAAGCACCAAGAGTTGTAGTTACGAATGGAATGGTTATTCCAAATTATTCCAAACCAGACGATTGGGAAAAAATGAATGCTTTAGGTGTTTCACAATACGGACAAATGACAGCTGGAAGTTATATGTATATTGGTCCTCAAGGAATTGTTCATGGAACAACCATAACTGTTTTAAACGGATTTAGAAAAATTAAAAAATCACCAAAAGGAGGATTATTCGTAACTTCTGGTTTAGGAGGAATGAGTGGTGCTCAGCCAAAAGCAGGAAATATTGCAGGTTGTGTTACCGTTTGTGCAGAAGTCAATCCAAAAATTACACACATTCGCCATTCACAAGGATGGATTAATGAAATAATTGAAAATATTGACGAATTAGTTCCTAGAGTTAAAAAAGCATTAGAAAATCAAGAAGTGGTTTCGATTGCTTATTTAGGAAATGTGGTTGATGTATGGGAGCGATTTGACCAAGAAAATTTACATATCGATTTAGGTTCTGACCAAACTTCTTTACACAATCCTTGGGCTGGTGGCTACTACCCTATCGGATTTACCTTTGAAGAATCGAACGAAATGATGGCTAACGAACCAGAACGTTTCAAAGAAGAAGTTAGAAAAACACTTCGTTGTCATGCTGAAGCAATTAACAAACATACTGCTAAAGGAACCTATTTCTTTGATTATGGAAATGCCTTTTTATTAGAATCTTCAAGAGCTGGAGCTAATGTGATGAACGACCACCCAACTTTAGGTAGAGAATTTAAATACCCAAGTTATGTTCAAGATATTATGGGACCAATGTGCTTCGATTATGGTTTTGGACCATTCCGTTGGGTTTGTGCTTCAGGAAATCCAGAAGATTTAGCTAAAACTGATAAAATAGCTTGCGATGTTTTAGAAGAAATGATGAAAAAGTCGCCAGAGGAAATTCAACAACAAATGGCAGATAACATCCAATGGATTAAAGGTGCGCAAGAAAATAAATTGGTTGTAGGTTCACAAGCTCGTATTTTATACGCTGATGCCGAAGGACGAATTAAAATTGCAGAAGCCTTCAATCAAGCAATCGCTCGTGGAGAAATAGGTTATGTGATTTTAGGTCGCGATCACCACGATGTTTCAGGAACCGATTCTCCTTACAGAGAAACTTCTAACATATATGATGGTTCAAGATTTACTTCCGATATGGCGATTCACAACGTAATTGGAGATAGTTTCCGAGGTGCTACTTGGGTTTCTATTCACAATGGTGGTGGTGTTGGCTGGGGAGAAGTAATTAATGGTGGATTTGGTATGGTTCTTGATGGAAGTAAAGAAGCATCAAGACGTTTAGAGTCAATGCTTTTCTGGGATGTTAATAACGGAATTTCACGAAGAAGTTGGGCAAGAAATGAAGGCGCTATTTTTGCAATAAAAAGAGCCATGGAGACGCAACCTTTATTAAAAGTTACCATCCCTAATTTAGTAGATGAAAATTTATTATAGTTTCAGGTTTCGAGTTTCAAGTTAAGATTCTAATTCCTGAAATCAAAAACTTAAAACTAATTATTATGAAAACACTAAAATTACTTTCGATTCTATTTGTTTTAACATTAGCATCATGTAGTACTGTAAGAGTAAATGCGGATTATGATAAAAAAGCAACTTTTACAAACTACAAAACCTATGCTTATTTAAAAAGTGGTATTGATAAAGCCGAAATTTCCGATTTAGATAAGAAAAGAATTCTTTATTCAATTGATGAAGTTATGAAATTAAAAGGATTCAGTAAATCTGAAAATCCAGATGTTTTAATTAGTATTTTCACTAAAGAAAGAGAACGTGTTGATGTTTACAACAATATGGGCTTTGGCTGGGGTTGGAATCCATATAGGGGAATGGGGTACACAAATGTGACCACAACTCCTGAAGGAACACTTTTCATTGATATTATTGATGCTAAAACAAAAGAATTAGTTTGGCAAGGTGAAGGAAGTGGAAATCTAACTAAAAACACTGAAAAGAAAGATGCCAGAATAATGGAATTTGTTTCTAAAATCTTAGAACAGTATCCACCGAAATAATAAAACAATCACATATTTAAGGAGCTATTACTTTTAGCTCCTTTTTTTACATTGAATAATTTCAATATTAATTAACAATAACGAAATCATGATAGATCGTATATCATATTATTAAAAAACTTTTACGATTACTGAAAAATTCGTAATTTTACGTCAAACATCACAAGTAAAATTATGGAAACGCATTTTGAAAGTAATCCACTGATTGACAGATTACCAAAACATTTAAAACAATTCATCAAGCCACAAGTTTATGAAGATTATACACCGATAAACCAAGCGGTTTGGCGCTATGTTATGCGTAAAAATGTAGATTATCTTTCAAAAGTTGCGCATAGTTCGTATTTAGAAGGCTTAGAAAAAACTGGAATAGAAATAGACAACATTCCTAGCATGTATGGCATGAACCGAATTTTAAAAGAAATCGGTTGGGCTGCAGTTGCCGTTGACGGATTCATTCCGCCTAATGCGTTTATGGAATTCCAAGCGTATAACGTATTAGTTATTGCTTGCGATATTCGTCAATTAGAACACATTGAATACACTCCAGCTCCAGATATCATTCACGAAGGTGCTGGCCATGCTCCTATTATTGCTAATCCAGAATATGCTGAATATTTAAGACGTTTCGGCGAAATTGGTTGTAAAGCGATTTCGTCGGCACGTGATTATGAATTGTATGAAGCGATTCGTTTGCTTTCGATTTTAAAAGAAGCAGAAGATACGCCTAAAGAAGAAATCAAAAAAGCAGAAGAGCAAGTAGATTTCTTACAGAATAATATGGGCGAATTATCAGAAATGTCTCGCATTAGAAACCTACATTGGTGGACAGTAGAATACGGTTTAATTGGAACAGTTGACAATCCAAAAATCTATGGCGCAGGATTACTTTCTTCGATTGGAGAAAGCGCTTGGTGTATGACAGATAATGTAAAGAAAATTCCATACGATATTTCGGCTGCTGACATGAGTTTTGACATTACAAAACCACAACCTCAACTTTATGTAACGTCTGATTTTGCACACTTAAGTTCTGTTTTAGAGGAATTTGCAAATAAAATGGCATTACGAACTGGAAGTTTATCAGGAATTAAAAAATTGATTAATTCGAATGCATTAGGAACTATCGAATTGAGTACTGGTTTACAAGTTTCGGGTGTTTTTACTAATGTAATTGAAGATGAAGGGAAACCAGTTTATGTGCAAACTACAGGAAAAACAGCTCTATCCTACAGAGAAAAAGAACTAGTAGGTCACGGAACAGAATATCATGCTGAAGGTTTTGGTTCGCCAATTGGGAAACTAAAAGGCATCAACTTAGCGATTGAAGAGATGAGTCCAAGAGACCTAAGAGCATATGATATTTACGAAGGCGAACAAGTAACTTTAGAATTTGAAGGAAACATCAAAGTTGTAGGTGAAATTGTAACCGGAACGCGCAATTTACAAGGTGAAATCTTATTGATTAAATTCAAAAATTGTACTGTAACTCATAATGACACGATTCTATTCCAACCGGAATGGGGCATTTATGATATGGCTGTGGGTAAAAAAGTAATTTCTGCTTTTTCTGGTCCGGCTGATGTGAATAGTTTTGATATGATTAATCACGTTCCCTCTTCGCAAACGATTAAACAGAAAAAATCGGCTGAAAGAGAAGAATTGGAAAGACTCTATTTAAGTGTTCGCAACATCAGAGAAGGAAAATCTGCTACGACTACTTTAAAAGAAGCATTTGCTTCGGTTTCTGTTGGACATCCAAATGATTGGTTATTGTCAGTAGAAATTGCTGAATTAGCTAAAAAAGAAGGGAATTCAGATTTGGTTGATAAAGTTCTGAATCATCTAGAAAAAGTTAAAAGCAATCGTCCTGAAATTGTACATTTAGTGGATAACGGATTAGAATTGATTTTTGAGAAAGCTAACGTTTAACCAAAGTAACTTTTGTTACTGAAAAGAATTTTAATCAGTTCTATCTTTGTCAAAAAAAGAAACAATTATGGGAATTTTAGATTTTTTAGGATTGGGAAGTAAAACAAATGATGTTCAAGAATACGTACAAAAAGGCGCTATTATTTTAGACGTAAGAACGCCAGAAGAATATAGAGACGGCCACATCAAAGGTTCAAAAAATATTGCCTTACAAGTATTAAACGGAAACATTGAAACTATCAAAAAATGGAATAAACCCATTATCGCTTGTTGCCGTTCAGGAATGCGAAGTGCTCAAGCCACTTCTATTTTGAAACAACACGGTATTGATTGCATCAACGGTGGTGGTTGGAATAGTTTAGAAAGTAAATTATAATAGAAAGTCCCGATTGAATCGGGACTTTCTATTTAAAAGGATGTCTTTGTTGCCAATGCAGTTCTGGCTCCAAATTTTTAAAGATTTTACCTATAAATCTATTAATCAATTTATTGTTGTGATAAATAAATCCCGACATTTGAACGGGTGTTGCACCGATAGAACTTTTAATTTCAAGAGCTGTTCTACCAAAAATAATTCGCTTGAAACTATGCTCTATTCCATATTCAGTCATGTTATACAACATGTTTAAGTACAACATATTTTCTTTCTGAATGTGTTCGTTATATCCTAAGAAATAGGTTTCAAGAGTTTCATCGTTTAGTAACAACGTGTGAAATCCAACCAATTCCTCATTCAAAAAATAACCAAAAATCTGAAATCGATTCCCGCATTGTCCTTTTAAAGTTGAAAAGTGACTTTTTGACAAGAAAAATGTATTGAAAGGTGCATTTTTGGCTACATAATGATACAATTCGTATATCTGTTCTTCATTTTGAAGTACTTCTTCATATGACAGATTCTTCACTTGAATTCCATCGAATTTTTTACGTGCTCTTTTGAATTGGTCGCGATATTTTTTTGAAAGAGCCGCTACATAATCATCTATAGATTTCCATTTTTCATCTAAATAGAAAATCATGTTGGGTTGCGTATTGAATTCGTATATGGTGGAAAAACGATACTTCTTCAATTCAACCGAACAATGATCATAAAAATCTTTGAAAGAAACTAAATGAATAGTAATTCCTTTTTTCTTAAAATACAATGTTATTTCATCAGCACTTTGTAAAAGAATTTCACTTATGTGATTAAAATCGATTTCCTTTGAAAAAACATAACCATTTTGCCCTGTAATCATGTTATTCCCTAAAAACAAAGTATGTGATGCAAAGTTTTTGAAGATAAAATTTCTAATTAATGTCTTAAAACATTTATCACGTTCCCCAAAGGATTCTAATTTATTCAAATCTAAATATTGCGCCAAAGAAACGCCAATTAGTTCCGAATTTTCAAAAATCCCAATATAAAAGCACTCCATATTTACTGGAGCTGAACGTTCCAATACAGATAGATAAGGAGTTTGAAGAAATACATTACTCTGAGCTACTACGTCCCAAAGCGCAGGCAAATCTTTAACCGAATTGTATATTTTAAATGAAATTTTGTCCAAGGTAAAATAAAATCGCTCCACAAATGTAGAGCGATTCTTATATAAATAAATGTTAAATTATTTCCAACCGCAGATAATAGCCCCCATCAATGTCATTACAACAATCCAATAACCAGAAGTTACAGCTGCATATTTGAATGTTTTTTGTTCAAATAAAGAATTGATTGCTACAGTAGGTACTACAATAAACAAAGCAGCAAACAAACCATGTAATGCACCATGTCCAAAAGTTCTAAACATATGCCCATGAACTTGCATGTAAGCTAAAAAAGCCTCATCTTTTTCATTTCCACCTGCTAATTGTAAGGCTCCAATTTGATGAATCACTAATGTAGGCATCATGAAAGCCAACATAAAAGCAAAAACAAATGTTAATCCGAAGATTTTTGCCATGTTTCCTTTTTTGGCTTTTTCTTCTGTCATTCCAGTTTCATTCATCCAAATTGTTCCGAAAACTTTCGGATTGTACCAAACAAATCCAACAACAAAACTTGAGAGTGCAGCTACTAATATAGCTAAATAATTCATTTCCATATTGATATAGTTTATTGGTTAGTATATCAAAAATAAGAAAATTTAATTAAATATCGACATTGCCGGTAATGCCTTGCGATTAAAATCCCAAAGCGCTTGATTTTCCCATGAAGATCCATTCGTTGCAGTTGTTCCTCTAAAAGCAATCCATTCTGCTCCCCAATAACAAAATCCTTGTCCGTTTGGTATACTTTTTACTGTATTCTTAATTTGTTCTAAGAATGCTTTTTGTCCTTCTGGAGAGGCTGAATAACTAGGGTGAATTTGATTAGGCAAGCCGATAACATTATTTGTCCAGTCATTCCAATTCAAAGTAAATGGATAAGACGTTTCTGCAATTAGAACTTTTTTGTCATATGTTTGAGCGAGTGAAGACATGGTTTGTTGTAAAGCATTCATATTTGTTCCATGCCAAATTGGATAATATGACAATCCTATATAATCGTAATCAATTGTAGTTGTTTTAGAAAAAAACCAAGATGCACCTTCAATTCCCGCATAATGCAACATAATTTTTGTTTCAGGTCTATTGGCTCTAATTACATTACTTGCACTTACTAGTAATGATACAAATTGTGTTTCGTTAGTCGCCAAATTCCCATCAGGAAAAACAAAACCATTGTTGATTTCATTACCAATTTGAAAAATATCGGGTTGGATTTCATTTACAATAGTTTCGGTATAGTTTTCTACTTGTACTTTCAATTGCGAAAAAATCAATCCATTCCATACTGTTGGCTTTTCTTGATTTCCGGGATCTGCCCAAGTATCTGAATAATGAACACTTAGCCAAACTTTCATACCTAGATTTTTAACACGTTGCGCAAAAGCTTTCACTTCATTAAAACCAGATTGATTTACAGTTGGTGTATGCCAAAGTCGAATTCGAATCGTATTGCAACCTGCATTTTTAAGGGTTAGCAGAGCATCTTCGACAATGGTATTGTTATTGTAATAAATTGTCCCTTCAGATTCTATCAAAGGCAACATGGACATATCTGCTGCCTTGATAAATTCATCTGTATTATTTGAAGCTTCTTCGTTAGAACAAGAAAAAGTAATAAGGATATTGAAGAAGAAAAGTAATTTTAAACCAATTTTCATGGTATAAAATTACAAAAAGATTTTATTCTGCAACAATTTTGCTTGCACTTCTATATAAAAACTCATTGTAAATATGTCTTCTTGCAAAACGACTAGGAGACTCAGCATTCACCATTTTAATGTAAGTTACTTTAGGCACACTGAAATATTCGTAGTTACTTCCATCTAAAAATGAAATATACAACACGCCATTATCCATATAAAAATCTTGAATATTTACAGTCGAAGTAATTCTTTGGTAAACTTCTTTATTTTTCTCTTGAGTTTCTGGAGCAATACTAACCAAAAAATGATAAGCCTCGATAATATTTTTACTTCTTTCCTCAGCAGCTAAACGCTCCACCGGATCAGCAATAGTATCAGGATGATCTTCCTTCATACTATTTCTGTAAATGGTTTTCAATTCTTTCAGCGTAGCTGTTTTAGTAACATTGAGTAATTTTCTGTACTCGGCAATTTTTTTTGGATTCATAGTTTCTAAAAATAAAAAAGCCCAGCATTTTGCTGGGCTTCTAGTAGCGGGAACAGGACTCGAACCTGTGACCTTCGGGTTATGAGCCCGACGAGCTGCCTACTGCTCTATCCCGCGATTTGTGAGTGCAAAGGTACAATCTTTATTTAAAATTACAAGACTTTTTTAAAAATAATGTTTTCTTTCTACTATTTCAGGCGTTATCACTACCTTTGTACCTGTAAATTTATTGAAATGGAGCACAGAGCAGGTTATGTAAATATCATTGATTTGATATTAAGAGGAGAATGTCCAGTGGACATTCGGTTAAAAATGTTATACTTTAAAAATAATTCTCATGCATAAAGCAGGCTATGTCAACATAATTGGTAACCCGAATGTAGGGAAATCAACTCTTATGAATGCGTTTGTAGGCGAACGTCTTTCTATTATTACATCGAAAGCACAAACTACAAGACATCGTATTTTAGGAATTGTGAATGGAGATGATTTTCAAGTATTATTCTCAGATACGCCTGGAATTATAAAACCAGCTTACGAATTACAAAGTTCGATGATGGATTTTGTAAAATCGGCTTTTGAAGATGCTGATGTATTAATTTACATGGTAGAAATTGGCGAAAAAGAATTAAAAGACGAAGCGTTTTTCAATAAAATTATTCATTCTAAGATTCCTGTTTTATTATTGTTGAATAAAATTGATAAATCGAATCAGGAACAATTAGAAGAACAAATGCAATTATGGAAAGAAAAAGTACCTAATGCCGAAATTTATCCGATTTCTGCTTTAGAAAACTTTAATGTTCAAGTTGTTTTTAATCGAATTATCGAATTATTACCACAATCGCCACCCTTCTATCCAAAAGATGCTTTGACGGATAAACCAGAACGTTTCTTTGTCAACGAAACCATTCGTGAGAAAATCTTATTGAATTACGATAAGGAAATTCCGTATGCGGTTGAAATTGAAACGGAAGAATTTAAAGAAGATGACAACATCATCAGAATTCGCGCCGTAATTATGGTAGAACGCGATACGCAAAAAGGAATCATCATCGGACACAAAGGTTCGGCATTAAAGAAAGTTGGGATTCAAGCTCGAGAAGATTTAGAAAAATTCTTTGGCAAACAAATTCACTTAGAAACCTATGTAAAAGTGAATAAAGATTGGAGAAACAATGAACGTCAATTGAGACGTTTTGGGTATAATCAGAAGTAAAAGTTGGGAGTTGAGAGTTAAAAATAGTTCCTATCATGCTGAACTTGTTTCAGCATCTCATTCAAAATACAGATACTGAAACAAGTTCAGTATGACAGAAAATCACTCCAAAACCCTATACATCAAATCTTCTAATTCATGCATTTGTGGTACTCCGCGTTCTCTGTTTAATCGCGCCATAAAATAGAGCGAAAACCAAAAAGCAACCATTATTCCCATAATACTAAAATCTAAAACTACAGATTGTTTTAGCGACCAATGCGTATATGCCATCATAGCAAAAACCAAAAACAAGCCTGCAATAATGAAGTGCAAAAACATAAAAAGTGTCCACAACAATTGCTCCGGTCCAAACAAACCTTTTATAGTGGTTTTACCTTCGTTTGCTTCTAATTCTAAATGTAAAAAAGGCGAATAGTATTTTCGTTTTTCTTTACTGAAATAAAAATACAAATGTTCGTCTATAATTTTGATTTGATAATCAGCTTTGAGTTCCGTTTTTAGTTGTTTTGCTCTATCTAAGATTTGCTCAACACTATTTTTAGATTCCACTTCAAACCTAGGACGAAGTGCGATGCTTTTTTCGGGTTCCATACACTTGGGATTTATGCGAATATATAAATTTTTAACAAATGTTGAACAAGTTTTTCAGCATAGCCCAGATAAAAATGAAAACCCCGCAAATTTTACACCTATTTTTTCTTTTTATTGCGGTAGCGACCCTAGAAGCTGCTGCAATAAATT
>JACCDV010785460.1_pt1 | contig 16152 bp, 14 predicted proteins | sample 7446131 | NCBI WGS metagenome assembly JACCDV01 (sample SAMN15323448, study PRJNA562643) | freshwater metagenome | isolation source: river surface water | place: USA:Blue River Watershed | collected 2017-08-17 | reverse complement strand
TGGCGGGTTTGGTGGGCTGCAGCAGGGTGGCTTCGAGCGTGGCCGCCACCAGGGTCTCGAGGTTGCGGCGGCCGATTTCGGGGTTGGCGTATTTGGAGCCGATCACCTCGCCCTGTTCGGTCAGGCGAATCTGGCCACGCACGGTGCCCGGGGGCTGGGCCAGGATGGCCTGGTAGCTGGGACCGCCGCCGCGCCCCACGGTGCCGCCTCGGCCGTGGAACATGCGCAGCTGGATGTTGTCTGTGTTGGCCAGCTGGTCAAACAGGCTCACCAGCGCGATTTCGGCACGGTAGAGCTCCCAGTTGCTGGTGAAGATGCCGCCATCCTTGTTGCTGTCGCTGTAGCCGAGCATGATGTCCTGCTCGGCGCCCGAGCGCTGCACCAGCCGGGCGATGCCGGGCAGGGCATAGAACTCGCGCATGATGGGCGCGGCGTTGCGCAGGTCTTCGATGGTCTCGAACAGCGGCACCACGATCAGGTCCACCTGCGCCTGGGCATCGAGCGTGCCACGCATCAGGCCGACTTCCTTTTGCAGCAGCAGCACCTCGAGCAGGTCGCTGACGCTTTCGGTGTGGCTGATGATGTAGTGGCGGATCGCCTGCACACCAAACTGGCGGCGCATGTGCAGGGCGGTCTCGAAGATGGCCAGCTCGCTGGCGGTGTGGGCGCTGTAGCTGGCACCGGGCACGCGCAGGGGGCGGGCATCGCTGAGCAGGCCCAGCAGCAGCGCGCGCCGGGCATGCTCGTCGAGCCTGGCGTAGTGTTTTTCGATGCGGGCGGTGGCCAGCAGCTCGGCCACGACTTCCTCGTGCTGGTCCGAACTCTGGCGCAGGTCCACCGTGGCCAGGTGAAAGCCGAACACCTCGACCGCCCGCATGAGTGGCTGCAGCCGCACGGCGGCGAGCGCTTCACAGTGGTGGCTGCACAGGGAGGCGTGGATGACGCGCAGGTCACCCAGGAACTCTTCGGCGCTGCCATAAGGGTTTTGCGGCGGCACCGCATGGCGGGCGGCGTCACCGCCGGTCAGGCCCTTGAGGGTGGCGGCCAGGCGGGCGTACATGCCGGTCAGGGCGCGCCGGTAGGGCTCGTCCTGCCGGTGCGCGTTCGTGTCGGGCGAACGCTCGGCCAGCGCCTGCATCTCGGGGCCGACCGGCACCAGCATGGCCGAGAGCGAGAGCTCGCTGCCCAGGTAGTGCACCTCGGTCAGGTAGTGGCGCAGGGCGACTTCGCACTGGCGGCGCAGCGCGTGGTCGAGGGTGTCGGCGGTCACATTCGGGTTGCCGTCGCGGTCACCGCCGATCCACTGGCCCATGCGCAGGAAGCTGGCCACCGGCTGGCCGTCGAGCGCGGCTTCGAGTTCGGCATAGAGCCTGGGGATTTCGCGCAGGAAGGTGGCTTCGTAGTAGGACAGCGCGTTCTCGATCTCGTCGGCCACCGTCAGTTTGGTCATGCGCAGCAGCCGGGTCTGCCACAGCTGCATCACGCGGGCGCGGATCTGCAGCTCATTGGCAGCCAGCTCCTTGGGGCTGAGCGCGTCCTTGTTGGCATTGACGGCGGCGGCACGCGCCTTGATGGCGTCGCGTTCGGCCAGCAGGTGGGCGATGTCGCGCTCGGCATCCAGGATGCTTTTGCGCTGCACCTCGGTGGGGTGCGCGGTGAGCACCGGCGAGACGTGGCTGTGCGCCAGTGTCTGGCTGATGCTGCGCGGCGTGATGCCGGCCCAGCGCAGGCGCTGCAGGGCCACATCGATGCTGCCCTCCTGGGTGTGGCCGGCGCGTTCATGCACGGTACGCCGGCGGATGTGGTGCCGGTCCTCGGCCAGGTTGGCCAGGTGGGAGAAATAGGTGAAGGCGCGGATCACGCTGACAGCGCGTTCGCCGCTCAGGCCCTTGAGCAGTTTCTTGAGTGCCTTGTCGGCTTCGTGGTCGGCGTCGCGCCGAAACGCCACCGAGAGCTTGCGGATCTGCTCGACCAGTTCATAGGCCTCCCGGCCTTCCTGTGCGCGGATCACATCGCCCAGGATGCGGCCGAGCCGGGGGGTGTCATCGACCAGCGGTTTTTCGTTGTCGCGGCTTTGGCGCCGGTCGCGGGCAGGGGATTCGGGGACGGATTTCATGGCGAGACTGGGGGCCAAGGCGCATGCGCTTGCAGGCCTTGTGCCGTCAGGGATGGCGGGACCGGCCCATGCTAGCATCGCCGGACACCCCGAAATTACAAACGGGTTCCCAATCGGGGTTGATATTTTTTGAAAGCCGCCCGCCGTGTCCGACAACGCCCACCCTTCCGTCGTCATTGCCACCCGTGAAAGCCGTCTGGCCCTCTGGCAGGCCGAGCACGTCAAGGCGCTGCTCGAATCCCGCGGCGCGAAGGTCACGCTGCTGGGCATGACCACCCAGGGCGACCAGATCCTGGACCGCAGCCTCTCCAAGGTGGGCGGCAAGGGACTGTTCGTCAAGGAGCTGGAAGTCGCCCTCGAAGAAGGGCGGGCCGACATCGCGGTGCATTCCCTCAAGGATGTGCCGATGGACCTGCCCGAAGGATTCGAGCTGGCCTGCGTGATGGAACGCGAAGACCCGCGCGATGCCTGGGTGTCCTCGCAGTACGCGCGGCTGGAAGACTTGCCCCCAGGCGCGGTGGTCGGGACGTCGAGCCTGCGTCGCACCGTGCTGCTGCGTGCGCTGCGGCCGGACCTGCAGATCGAGCCGCTGCGTGGCAACCTCGACACCCGTCTGCGCAAGCTCGACGAGGGCCAGTACGCCGGCATCGTGCTGGCCGCCGCCGGCCTCAAGCGCCTGGAGATGGCCAGCCGCATCCGCCACATCTTCGGGACCGAACAGATGCTGCCGGCTGCCGGCCAGGGGGCGCTGGGCATCGAAACCCGGTCGGGGCGCGATGACCTGCGGGCCTTGCTGGCACCGCTGGCCGACACCACCACCTGGCTGCGGGTGGCCGCCGAGCGGGCCGTCAGCCGTGCCATGGGCGGCAGCTGCTCGATGCCGCTGGCTGCGCACGCGACGCTCGAGGGCGGTCTGCTGCAGCTGCAGGCGGCCTGGGGCGATCCGCAAGGCAGCACCACCCTGGTGCAGGCACAGGCGCAGACGAGCGCGCCCGACCTGGCCTCGGCCGAGCGCCTGGGCCTGGAGGTGGCTGCCCAGCTGCGCGCCGGTGGCGCGCACTGAGGCCGGCCTGAACCTGATGCAATGAGGCCCGCCGCCGCCCGTGTGCTGGTGACCCGTCCTGCGGCCGAGGCCATGCGCTGGACCGAGGGCCTGCGCGCCCACGGCATCGCCGCCGAGAGCCTGCCCCTGATCGAGATCGTGCCGCTGCCCGACCCTGCGCCCTTGCAGGCGGTCTGGCAGGCGGTCCCCGGGCACGCGGCGCTGATGTTTGTCAGTGCCAATGCCGTGCAGCATTTCATGGCCTGGCGTCCGGCCGGCATGCCTTTGCATGCGCAGGCCTGGGGCACCGGCCCCGGCACGCAGGCCGCCTTGCTGGCGGCCGGCTGGCCTGCGGCGCAGCTGCGCTGTCCGGCGGCGGACGCCGAGAAGTTCGACTCCGAAGCCCTGTGGGCGCTGGTGCAGACCGATGTGCAGGCCTGGGCGGACCGCAGTGTGCTGATCGTGCGCGGCGCCGATGCCAGCGGACAGCTGGCCGGGCGCGACTGGCTGGCCCGGCAGCTCGAGGCGGCAGGCGTGCAGGTGCAGCAGTGCGTGGCCTATGCGCGCCGCCAGCCGGTGCTGGATGCAGCGACGCAGCAACGCGCCCGCCAGGCCTTGCAGGACGGCAGCTGGTGGCTCTTCAGCAGTTCCGAGGCCGCTGCCCACCTGGCGCTGTTGCTGCCCGGCGCCATCGGTCCGCAGGCCCGCGCACTGGCCACCCACCCCCGCATCGCCGAGCGGCTGCGCGCACAGGGCTGGGGACAGGTCGAAGTGGTGCCGGCCACGCTCGAGGGCCAGGTCGCCTCGATAGAATGCCTGCCATGAACCTCCCCCCCGAACCCGCTGCTGCGCCCGCGCCGGGCACGCCGCCCGACCCGCAGGGCGGCTCGGCGCGTGCCTGGCTGGCCTGGACGGCGGGCGCCATGGCGGTGCTGGCCCTGGCCCTGTCGGCCCTGTTGTGGCAAAAAATCATCCGCATGCAGGAGCAGTTGGCGCGCCAGAGTCAGGATGCGGGGCAGCAATCGCTCGAAGCCAAGGCCTGGGCCAAACAGGCGCAGGACACCGTCAAGGACAATGCGGCGCGGCTGAGCCTGATCGAGGGCCGCCTGGGTGAGGTGGCCCTGCAGCGCGGGCAGCTCGAAGAGCTGATCCAGAGCCTCTCGCGCTCGCGTGACGAAAACCTGCTGGTCGACATCGAGGCCGGCCTGCGCATCGCCCAGCAGCAGGCCCAGCTGACCGGCAGTGCCGAGCCCCTGCTGGCCACGCTGCAGTCGGCACGGCAGCGCCTGCAGCGCGCCGCCCAGCCCCGACTGGCGCCGGTGCAGCGCGCGATCGAGAAGGACCTCGAGCGCCTGCGGGCGGCGCAGACCCTGGACATTCCCGGCCTGCTGATGCGGCTCGATGAAGCCGTGGCCCAGGTCGATGGCCTGGTGCTGGCCAACCAGGCTCCCGCGACAAGCGCGCCGGCCAGCCCCCCGGCACCGGCCCGATCGGCCTGGCCGGCATGGATGTCGCAGGGCATGCAGCAGGTCGTGGACCCCTTGCGTGAACTGGTGCGCATCAGCCGCATCGATGCCCCCGAGGCCTTGCTGCTCAGCCCCGAGCAGTCGTTTTTCCTGCGGGAAAACTTCAAGCTCAAATTGCTCAACGCACGGCTGGGGCTGCTCGCGCGCCAGTACGACACCGTGCGTGCCGATCTGGCGCAGACCGCCCAAGGCGTGCGCCGTTATGCCGACGCGCAGTCGCGCAAGACCCAGCAGTTGCTGCAGTTGCTCGAGCAGGCCCAGCAGCAGCTGCAAAAGGGCGAGTCACCGCGCCTGGACGCTTCGCTGGCCGCGCTGGCCACTGCCGCCGCAGGCAGCGCAAGGTAAGCCATGCGCGCAGCCCTCTGGTTGATTGGTCTTTTTGCACTGGCAGTGGCCGGGGCCTGGCTGGCCGACCACAACGAGGGGGTGGTGGCCATCTTCCTGCACCCTTACCGGGTCGATTTCTCGCTCAACCTTTTTGTGCTGGTGCTGGTGGGGGTGGTGCTGCTTTTGTTGCTGGTGCAAAAGGCGCTGTCGGCGCTGTTGTCGCTGCCGCGGGAGGCGCGGCGCTGGCGGGCACAGCAAAAGGAGCGCGCTGCCCATGCCGCCTTGCTAACAGCGTTTGCCGAATTCATGGCCGGCCGTTATCTGCGCGCCCGCAAATCGGCCGAACTGGTGCTGGACCGGGAAGAGGCGCTGCGCGGCTCCACCGAGCATCCGCTCCCGCATGCCGCCGCACTGCGCACGGTGGCCCATGTGCTGGCGGCCGAGTCTGCCCATGCCTTGCAGGACAAGGCCATGCGCTCGCAGCATCTGGAGCAGGCCGAAGCACAGGCGCATGAGGCCCAGGCCCCTGAACGCCAGACCCTGGTCGAGGGGCTGACCTTGCGGGAGGCCCGCTGGTTGCTCGACGACCGCGATGCCGAAGGCAGCCTGGCCCGGTTGTCGCAGCTGCCTGCCGCTGTGGCCCGGCGCACGGTGGCCATGCGCATCCAGCTCAAGGCCGCACGCCTGGCCGGGCAGACGGTGCGTGCGCTCGACACCGCCCTGCTGCTGGCCAAGCACCGGGCTTTCAGCCCGGCGGCGGCGCAGAGCCTGTTGCGCAGCCTGTTGCTGGACCTGATCGCCCGCACGCACGACGAGCGCGTGTTGGACAAACTCTGGACAGGCTTGCCCTCCGTACAACGGGCCATGCCTGAGGTGGCGGCGCTGGCTGCAACCCGCTGGCTGCAGCTGGGCGGTGACCCGGTGCGCGCCCGCGCCTGGTTGCTGCCCGTCTGGCAGGCGATGCTGGAAGCTGACGGCCAGCAGACCATCAATGACCGCCAGAAGCTGGTGCAGGCCCTGGAACTGTCCATGAAGGACGTGCCCTCGGCCGATGCCCGTGCCTGGCTGGCGCGCATCGAGGCGGCGCAGCAGGCCTTGCCCAACGAGGCCCATCTGCAGTACCTGGCGGGCATGGTCTTTCTGCGCCACCAGCTGTGGGGCAAGGCGCAGAACCTGCTGAGCCAGGCGGTCAGGGGCCTGCCCGATGCGGCCCTGCAGCGCAGGGCCTGGGCGGCGCTGGCCGAACTGGCTGAACAGCGGCAGGACACCGCGACGGCCTTGCAGGCCTGGAAGCAGGCGGCCCGCGTCGGCACATGAAAAAACCGGGCCTGGGCCCGGTTTTTTGTCAGCGCCATGCGCTTCAGAACGGCAGCTTCATCTCGGCGAGGTCCTTGCGGGTCTCGACCAGGACCAGCGGGCCTTCATCGATCACCACCGCAGGGGCACGCTCGCGCGGCACACGCGCCGGCTTGGGCTCGGCCGCGATGGCGGCCTGCACCGCCGCCACCTTGTCGGCGTCGGAATTGACCCATTGCAGACCGGCGCCGGAGGCGATCTGCTGCAGATCGACCAGGGGCAGGCTGTAGCTTTGCACGCGCGGCAGGCCGACGGCCACGGCAGGGGCCGCCGCCGGGGCTGCCGATGGTGCGGCCGGGGCGAGCGACGCTGCTGCGGGGGCTGCTGGCGCCGGGGCCACGGCCACCGGTTCAGCCGCGGTTGTGCTGGGTTCGGTGCTGGGTTCGGTCGCCGCCGGGGTGGCCCGGGCGCGGTCGAAGTAGGAGCGCTGCGCCGGGACCTCGGGCGTGTCACTCACTTCGGTGGGTGCCGGGTTGTCGCTGCCGACAGGGGCCTCGGCGTTCTCGCTGCGGGTCTCGCCCCGTTCGCGGCGGTCCCGGCCGTAACGGTCGCGCGAGCGGCGTTCGCGGCGTTCACCGTTGTGCTCGGCGGCGGCTTGCTCGCTGCCGTTGGTCTCGGTGGTCTGTGCGTCCTGCGCGCCAGCGGCCTCGGCGGCCTCGGCAGGTGCGCGTTCGCGGCGCTCGCCACGCTCACGCCGGCCTTCGCCGCGTTCGCGGCGGCCGCCCTCGGTGCGTTCGCCGCGTGGTGCGCGCTCGCTGCGGCTCTCGCCGGCTTCAGCGCCGGCAGCGGCTTCCGCCGGGGCCTCGTTGCGGCTGTCCTGGCGGCGTTCGCGTGGGGCCCGCTCTGCGCGCGGGGCGCGCGGCTCGCCTTCGGGGCGTTCGCTGCGGCCTTCGGCCTGGCCACGGCGGCCATTGCCACGGCCTTCGCCACGGCCTTCGCTGCGGCCTTCGCCCTGGCCCTCGCTGCGTTCGCTGCGTTCGCCACGACGGCCCCCGCGGCGGTTGCGTTCGCCGGTGCGGCTGTCGCGGGCCTTGTCGTCTTTCTTCTCAGGCTCGGCGGGGGCCGGCGCGGCTTCGCTGCCACCTAGGAGGCGCTTGAGCCAGCCGAAGAAGCCGCCGGAGGCGGCTACGGGGGCGGCCGGGGCCGGGGCCGGAGCCCTGGACGCAGCGGCCGGTGCCACCGTCGGTTCGGGTTTGGCCGGGGCCACCGGCGCTGGCGCATCGGGCAGCACGCCCTTGATCACCGGGGTCTGCTTGTTGGTGGGCTCCTGCGAGCGGCGCGTCACCGTGGTCGGGTCCTCGATCTCTTCGGCCATCTTGTAGCTCGCTTCGATGCGGTCCAGACGCGGGTCGTCGTGCTTGAGGCGCTCGATCTTGTAGTGCGGGGTCTCGAGCGAACGGTTGGGCACCAGCAGCACATTCAGGCGCTGTTTGAGTTCGATCTTGGCGATCTCCGAACGCTTCTCGTTAAGCAGGAAGGAGGCCACCTCGACCGGCACCTGGGCGTGCACGGCCGCGGTGTTGTCCTTCATGGACTCTTCCTGGATGATGCGCAGGATCTGCAGCGCCGAGCTCTCGGTGTCGCGGATGTGGCCGGCACCGCCGCAGCGCGGGCAGGGGATGGAGGCGCCTTCGGAGAGCGCGGGCTTGAGGCGCTGGCGGCTCATTTCGAGCAGGCCGAATTTGCTGATCGAGCCGAACTGCACGCGGGCACGGTCCTGGCGAAGGGCATCGCGCAGGCGGTTTTCGACTTCGCGGCGGTTCTTGCTTTCCTCCATGTCGATGAAGTCGATCACGATCAGGCCGCCGAGGTCGCGCAGGCGCATCTGGCGGGCCACTTCATCGGCGGCTTCCAGGTTGGTGCGGGTGGCGGTTTCCTCGATGTCGCCACCCTTGATGGCGCGCGCGGAGTTGACGTCGACGCTGACCAGCGCTTCGGTGTGGTCGATCACGATGGCCCCGCCCGAGGGCAGCTGCACGGTGCGGGCGTAGGCCGATTCGATCTGGTGCTCGATCTGGAAGCGCGAGAACAGGGGGGCGTCGTCACGGTAACGTTTGACGCGCGCAGCGTACTCGGGCATCACGTGGCTCATGAACTGCTGAGCCTGCTCGTAGATGTCGTCGGTGTCGATCAGGACGTCGCCGATGTCGTTGTTGAAATAGTCGCGGATGGCGCGAATGACCAGGCTGGACTCCTGGTAGATCAGGAAGGCGCCCTTGCCGGCCTTGGCGGCGCCATCGATGGCGCTCCAGAGCTTGAGCAGGTAGTTCAGGTCCCACTGGAGTTCGGGAGCGCTGCGGCCGATGCCTGCGGTGCGCGCGATGATGGACATGCCCTTGGGGTACTCGAGTTGGTCCATCGCCTCCTTGAGTTCGGCACGGTCATCGCCCTCGATGCGGCGGCTGACGCCACCGCCGCGCGGGTTGTTGGGCATCAGCACCACATAGCGGCCGGCCAGGGAGACGAAGGTGGTCAGGGCCGCCCCCTTGTTGCCGCGCTCTTCCTTCTCGACCTGCACCAGCAGTTCCTGGCCCTCGCGGATCACATCCTGGATGCGGGCCTGGCTGGGCGAGACGCCTTCGGCAAAGTACTGGCGCGAGATTTCCTTGAACGGCAGGAAGCCGTGGCGGTCTTCGCCGTAGTCGACAAAGCAGGCTTCCAGCGAGGGCTCGACGCGGGTGACCACGGCTTTGTAGATGTTGCCCTTGCGCTGCTCGCGCCCTTCGATTTCGATTTCGTAGTCGAGGAGCTTTTGTCCGTCGACGATGGCCAGGCGGCGTTCTTCGGCCTGCGTGGCATTGATCAGCATCCGCTTCATGATGCGTTCCTTTTTCCAGTGCCGCGGCGGTTCGAAGACGAACACGTGCGCAGCGTCAACCGACCCTCAAGGGGTCAAGGATGCCGGGGCTGGCGCCAGGAAACGAAGGGAATTGCCGAGGCAAACGCGTTCACCCGAGCGAAGGCTCGGGCAACGGGTTCAGGGCGCGTGGATGGGGCGAGGTCAGCGGTGTGTTCAGGGGCGTCCACTGCTGCAGGTGCCCTGCAGTGTCCAGGACGGGTTCGCCAGGGGCCGGCAGGCGGGTGGGCGTGGGCTCGAAAAGCCACGCCAGCCAGGTCAGCACTTTGGTGAACAACACAAGCATCTCGCTTCGATCCGCCGGGCAGCCCGCATGGCTGCCTGGTTTGGGTATTCCGTATTCGGTGTTTCGGGGCGTCGGCCCATCCACCGGGGCGCCTTGCCACTGTCGGCCCATGGCTTCCAGTCTGCAGTGCGAGCCGGGGGTGGCATCGACCTTCTGGCAGGGCTTGCGGTGGTGGGTGGACTAAACTCCTGCGATCAGGAATCCATTTCCATTCAAATCAACCACTTACAGCCAAAAGCCAGTGAAACACATTATAGGGGCCGAATCGGCCGTTTCGACGGCGGCGGTGAAATGGCTGGTGGTGGACGAGGAGTCGGCCGGGCAGCGGCTGGACAATTTCCTCATGCGGCACCTCAAAGGGGTGCCCAAAACCCATGTGTACCGCATCATCCGCAGCGGCGAGGTGCGCATCAACAAGGGCCGGGCCAGCGCCGACACCCGGCTCGAGGCCGGCGATCAGGTGCGGCTGCCGCCGGTGCGGGTCTCCGCGAACGTGGCCGAGAAGGCCGCCCGGGCGGTGCCCGGCCGTGAATTTCCGCCTCTGCTGGAGGACGAGCACCTGCTGGCCATCGACAAGCCGGCCGGGGTGGCGGTGCATGGTGGCTCGGGCGTGAGTTTTGGCGTGATCGAGCAGTTGCGCCAGGCCCGACCGCAGGCCCGGCTGCTCGAACTGGTGCACCGGCTCGACCGTGAGACCAGCGGCATCCTGCTGGTGGCCAAAAAGCGCAGTGCCCTGAAAAACCTGCAGGAGCAGTTCCGCGAGCGCGAGACCGGCAAGACCTATCTGGCGCTGGTCCAGGGCGAGTGGCCCGCGCGTCTGAAGGTGATCGACCAGCCCTTGCACAAATACCTGCTGCCGGGCAAGGGCGGCACGGACGGTGAGCGACGGGTGAAGGTGACGACCGCGGACGATCCCGACGGCATGCGATCGATCACCCTGGTCAAGGTGGCGCAGCGGTTGCCAGGCTGCACCTTGCTGGAAGTGACCATCAAGACCGGGCGCACCCACCAGATCCGGGTCCACCTGGCCGGCAATGGCCACCCGATCGCCGGTGACGACAAGTACGGCGACTTCGACTGGAACAAGCTTTTGCAGAAACAAGGCCTTCGGCGCATGTTCCTGCATGCCTGGCGTTTACAGTTCAGCCATCCGGCTTCGGGCGAGCGCGTGGCGCTGCAGGCCGAACTGCCCTCTGAACTTCAGCAATACCTGTCACATGTCCAGCTTTCGACCCCGTCAGTTTGACCTGATCGCCTTCGACTGGGATGGCACCCTGTTCGACTCGACGGCCATCATCACCCGCTGCATCCAGCGCGCGGTGGAGGACGTGGGCGGCACCGTGCCCACGCGCGAGCAGGCCGCCTATGTCATCGGCATGGCCCTCATGCCTGCCCTGGCGCATGCCGCGCCCGATGTGCCCCAGGACAAGTACCCGCTGCTGGGCGAACGTTACCGGCACCACTACATCGCGCAGCAGCATGACATCAGCCTGTTCGACGGGGTGCTGGGGATGCTCAATGAACTCAAGGCGCGGCACCACTGGCTCACCGTGGCCACCGGCAAAAGCCGGGCCGGTCTGAACGAGGCCCTGCAGGCGGTGGAACTGCGTGACGTGTTCGATGGCTCGCGCACGGCCGACGAGACCGCGGGCAAGCCGCACCCGCGCATGCTGCACGAGCTGATGCGCGAATTCGGGGCAGAGCCCGAGCGCACCCTCATGGTGGGTGACACCACACACGACCTGCAGATGGCGGTCAATGCCGGCTGTGCCAGTGTGGGCGTGAGCTACGGGGCGCACGAACCCGATGCCTTCCACGTGCTGCAGCCCAGGCACATCGCGCATTCGGTGCGCGAACTGCACGACTGGCTGCTGGCCCATGCCTGAAACGGAGCCTGCGATGGACGCAACGATTCCCCTGTGCCCCAGTGGCGATCTGGTCAACGGCGGGCGTGCCGTGCCCTTCGATGTGGTCTACGCCGCGCAGACCTGCCGCGCCTTTGCGGTGCGCCACGATGGCCAGGTGCAGGCCTACCTCAACCGATGCACCCATGTGGCCATGGAAATGGACTACCAGCCGGACCGGTTTTTTGATGAATCGGGCCGCTGGCTGCTGTGCGCCACCCACGGCGCCACCTATGCGCCCGAGACCGGCGCCTGCGTGGGCGGACCCTGCCGGGGCGGGCTCATCAAGATAGGCCTCAGCGAGCACGATGGTGTGGTCCACTGGCATACTGCGTACAACCTGAAACCTTTTGAATTCTGAGATGTCTGACCTGCAGGACAAGTCCGCCGCCCCGACCGATGCCGCGCGCAGCAGCTGGGAGCGCGACACCCTTGAAAAACTCGCTTTTGCCATGCTGCAGGAGCAGCAGGCGGCGCGCCGCTGGAAGAACGGCCTGCGCCTGGCCTGGTTGCTGTTTGTGGTGGTGGTGTTCTGGGCCGGCTGGTCCTACAACGCACCTGCGAGCAGCCCGACCATGCCACATACCGCCATGGTGGCCATCCGCGGCGAAATCGCAGCCGAGGGGGACGCCAGCGCCGAAAACGTGATGGCGGCCATGCGTTCGGCGCTCGAGGACAACGGTTCGCGCGCGCTGGTGCTGCTCATCAATTCCCCGGGTGGCAGTCCGGTGCAGGCCGGCCTGATCAGCGACGAGATCCTGCGCCTCAAGAAGCTGTACGGCAAGCCGGTCTATGCGGTGGTCGAGGAGTCCTGTGCCTCGGCTGCCTATTACATTGCTGCCGCTGCCGACCGCATTTATGTGGACAAGGCCAGCATCGTCGGCAGCATCGGGGTGCTGGTCGATGGCTTTGGTTTCACCGGCCTGATGGACAAGCTGGGCATCGAACGGCGGCTGATGACCGCCGGCGAGAACAAGGGCTTTCTGGACCCCTTCAGCCCGCAGACCGAGGCCCAGCGCAAGCATGCCCAGGCCATGCTCAACCAGATTCACCAGCAGTTCATTGCGGTGGTCAAGGCCGGCCGCGGCGAGCGACTCAAGGAGATCCCCGAGATGTTCTCGGGGCTGTTCTGGACCGGCCAGCAGGCGGTGGACATGGGGCTGGCCGATGCCCTGGGCAGCCTCGATGGCGTGGCGCGCGATGTCGTCCAGGCCGCCGAGGTGATCGATTACACCCGCCACGAGAATGTGGCCGAACGGCTGGCCAAGCGCTTCGGTGCTGCAGTGGGCGAGGCTTCGGTCAAGGCCTTGCGCGCGGCGCCGGCCGTGCGCTGAACCGCTCAGGTGCCGATCGCAAACACCGCCGGGGTGTGGGCATCGGGCCCGCCGCCCGATTGCTTCCAGGCCGAGACGCTGGCGCTGCGGATGTTGGCGCTCGCCAGTGTCAGCCCGCTGGCAATCGCCAGCCGGGTGCCGGGCTGCAGGACCTGCAGCAGGGCGCCGAACATGGCCGGGTTGCGGTAGGGCGTCTCGATCCACATTTGTGTCTGCCCTGTTTTGTGGGCCAGCATGTCCAGTTGCCTGAGCCGCGCGGCACGTTCGCTCGCGTCCTGCGGCAGGTAGCCGACAAAGGCGAAGTTCTGCCCATTGAGCCCGCTGGCCGCCAGCGCCAGCAGCAGCGAGACAGGCCCCACCAGGGGCAGCACCTGCAGACCGAGATCGTGCGCGGCGCGCACCACCGAGCTGCCCGGGTCCGCCACGGCGGGCATGCCCGCCTCACTCAGCAACCCCACATCGTGGCCTGCGAGCGCCGCCTGCAGCAGGGGGCGAGCGTCGAAACCGCCGTGCGGGCCGGCCGTGTGGTCCCCTTTTTTGTGGACGGCGCGGGGCAGTTCGGTGACTGTTTGCGACTGCAGGGGCAGTGCCAGCGGCTGGTGTTCGCCCACCCGCTTGAGGAAGGCGCGGGTCGATTTGGCGTTCTCGGTGATCCAGTGGGTGGTCCGGGCGGCGGCTGTCAGCGTGGCCACCGGCAGCACATCGGTGATCGGCGCCTGCGTGGCGCAGCCGAAGTCCAGTGGTGTGGGCACCAGCAGCAGGCGACCTTTGGCCGTGCTCACAGCAGTTTCACCCCGGCGGCGCGCAACATGCGGGCGGTGCGGATCAGGGGCAGGCCCACGAGCGCGGTCGGGTCGTCGTTCTCGATCGCCTCGAGCAGGGCGATGCCCAGGCCTTCGCTCTTGGCGCTGCCGGCGCAGTCATAGGGTGTTTCGGCCAGCAGGTAATGCTCGATTTCCGTGTCGGTGAGGTCCCGGAACTGGACGCGCACCGGGGCCAGATCGACCGCTTCAAAGCCGCTGGCCAGGCAGACCACCGCCACTGCGGTCTGGAAGACCACCGTCTGGCCGCGCATCTGGCGCAGCTGCTGCACGGCGCGTTCGTGCGTGCCGGGCTTGCCCAGTGGCTGGCCGGCCAGATCGGCCACCTGGTCGGAGCCGATCACCACCGCTTCGGGGTGGCGTGCGGCCACCGCACGCGCCTTGGCCAGGGCCAGGCGCAGGGCCAGTGCCCTGGGTGCTTCGCCCGGCTGCGGGGTTTCGTCCACATCGGGTGCAGCCACCTCGAAGGGCAGGTGCAGGCGGGTGAGCAGTTCGCGCCGGTAGCGGGAGGTCGAGCCCAGCACCACGGTGCGCAGCAGGGGGGAGGCAATGGCAGTCATGGGGGACGATTCTCTTACACTCGGGCCATGGACAAGACGCACGACCCCCGCCACCTGGACATCAAGGCCTTTGCGCAAGCGGGCGCCCGACTCCAGGGCGAGGGGCAGCTGGCCGGCTGGCCACGCCTGCAGGGGGAGCAGTGTGCCGCGCCCGGTGTGGCCAGCGGCCCGGTGCGCTGGCAATTGCAGGGGCGCATGGTGCCGGTGACCGGCGGCGCGGCCCAGGTGGGGCTGGTCCTGCAGGCCGAAGTGGCGCTGGCCATGCAGTGCCAGCGCTGCCTCACCCCGGTGCTGGCGCAACTGGCGGCCGAGCGGGACTTTCTGTTTGTGGCCGATGAAGCCACGGCCGAGGCGCTGGATGAGGAGTCCGACGCCGATGTGCTGGTCATCAGCCGCGATTTCGATGCCTTGTCCCTGGTTGAGGATGAGCTGATCCTCAGCCTGCCCCTGGTGCCGCGCCACGAGGCCTGCCCCAGGCAGTTGCCCAGCCAGGTGGCCGATGAAGGCTTCGAGGAGGCCAGCGAGCGCCCGAACCCGTTTGCCGCCCTGGCCGCCCTCAAAAAGGGCGATTGAGCCGGCGTCGGGCCAGTCGCTGGACCGCTTCTGGCGCTTGGTCTATAATGGCAGGCTTCGCGCGTGAAGAGACCCTGAGCGCAGCGACCTCCGATCAACCAGAAGCTGCGCCTGTCATTGCATGGCGCGGCGTCAGCACCCAAGGAGCCATCATGGCTGTTCAACAAAACAAGAAGTCGCCTTCCAAGCGCGGCATGCACCGTTCGCACAACGCCCTGAACGTGCCGGGCATCGCGGTTGAGCCCACCACCGGCGAAACCCACCTGCGTCACCACATCAGCCCCAACGGCTTTTACCGTGGCCGCAAGGTCCTCAAGACCAAGAACGAGGCCTGATCAGGGCTGTCTTCGAGTCCGCCCAGGCCCACAGGCCCGAAGCTACTGCATCCGGTAGCATCGGGCTTTTCTTTTTCTGCGGCCCTGCGCATTCGTCTGTTCCGGCATGACCCCATCGACTTCCATCACCCTGTCCGTGGACTGCATGGGCGGTGACCACGGCCCCCGGGTCACCCTGGCGGCATGCCGCCGCTTTCTGCAGCGGCACCCCGATGCCCGGCTGTTGCTGGTGGGTCAGCCCGATGCCCTGAAGGCCTTGTCCGACCCCCGGGTGTGCATTGTCGAGGCCACCGAGGTGGTGGAAATGGACGATCCGGTGGAGGTGGCGCTGCGCAAGAAAAAGAATTCCTCGATGCGTGTGGCGATCGAGCAGGTCAAGAACGGCCAGGCCCAGGCCGCCGTTTCGGCCGGCAACACCGGCGCCCTGATGGCAGTGGCCCGCTACCTGCTCAAGACCCTGGACGGCATCGACCGCCCGGCCATCGCCACCCAGATGCCCAACGCCAAAGGCGGCGGCACCACGGTGCTGGACCTGGGCGCCAATGTGGATTGCAGCGCCGAGCACCTGCTGCAGTTCGCGGTCATGGGTTCGGCCCTGGTGTCGGCCCTGCAGGACAAGGCCCAGCCTTCGGTGGGCTTGCTCAACATTGGCGAAGAAGTCATTAAAGGCAGCGAAGTCATCAAAAAAGCTGGTGAATTGCTGCGATCTGCCGGCAATTCCGGCGATCTGAATTTTTATGGCAACGTCGAGGGGAACGATATTTTCAAGGGCACGACCGACATCGTGGTCTGCGACGGTTTTGTTGGCAATGTGGCGCTGAAAGCCAGCGAGGGACTGGCCACGATGGTGGGGGGCTTCCTCAAGGAGGCGTTTTCTCGCAACATCTTCACAAAAACAGTCGCTATTTTGGCTCTTCCGGTCTTATCTGCATTCAAAAAGAAGGTTGACCATCGCCGTTACAACGGCGCGGCCTTGCTGGGCCTGCGTGGTCTGGTGTTCAAGAGCCACGGCTCGGCCGACGAGGTGGCTTTTGAGCAGGCCCTGATCCGGGCTTATGATGCAGCCCGAAACCAATTGCTGGACCGCGTCCGCACCCGGATCGCGCATGCGGCGC
>JACCDV010784881.1_pt1 | contig 16152 bp, 17 predicted proteins | sample 7446131 | NCBI WGS metagenome assembly JACCDV01 (sample SAMN15323448, study PRJNA562643) | freshwater metagenome | isolation source: river surface water | place: USA:Blue River Watershed | collected 2017-08-17 | reverse complement strand
TTTCGTCTGACGTATATTTCTACGCTGTCGGGGGTGGGTACGAAGATCAGCAGGGTTTGGGAATAGCTGCAATTGAAAAATATATGCGCCTTTTCGGTTTTGGTGCGACAAGCGGTGTCGAAATACCGGGAGAAGAAAGTGGCGTAGTTCCAAACCCAGAATGGAAAGCCGAGACCTTTGACGGTGAGCGTTGGTTTTTAGGGAATACGTATCACACGTCGATTGGTCAGTACGGCTTTCAAGTCACTATCATTCAATTGCTTCGAGCGACAGCCGCGATTGCAAATGGGGGACTGTTGGTGACTCCAACAATTCGACACAATCGAACTCCCGAGACAATTGATTTGCACCTCGATAAGAAAAATATTTCAGTTATTCGCGAGGGAATGAGAATGGCAGTGCGTGAAGGTACCGCAACACAGCTTGCGGTTTCTGGAGTAGAGGTTGCTGGTAAGACGGGTACCGCAGAGGTCGGTGTTCGCAAGGAATTTATTAACTCGCTCGTCATTGGATTCTTCCCCTACGAGAAACCAAAGTACGCATTTGCGGTCGCGCTTGAGCGTGCGAAGGCGGGCACGGGCGTCGGTGCACCGGCGACCATGGGAGAAGTACTTCGGTACCTTGTTCAGGAACGGCCAGAATACACATCCGTTTCAGAATAATTTTGTACACTGGTCATTTGTTGACTTCTACTATACACTGAGCCGTCAGAACATATGAAAAAAATAAAATCAGGTGCACACGACGAGGAAAATCTACTTACGCAAGAAAAATTTGACGAATTAAAAGAAGAACTGGAACGACTTACTACGACCTCGAGAAAAGAAATTGCTGAAAGTTTGGAGTACGCACGTTCACTTGGCGATCTCTCTGAAAATGCCGAGTATCAGGCTGCACGGGAACTACAGGCTGCAACTGAGGAGCGCATTCGTCGCCTTGAACATATCATCAAGTCAGCGGTAATTATTTCAGAGAAGAAGAAAGGTGTTGCTGGTTTTGGTTCAAAAGTAACGATAAAGAAAAAGGGCGAGAAGGAAACACACGCGTATACTATCGTCGGTTCAGAGGAAGCGAATATGCGTGAGCAAAAAATTTCGCACCTGTCTCCACTCGGGCAGGCACTTATGGGAAAAAAGAAAGGTGAGACCTTTACGTTTTCTACACCAAACGGTCGTCAAGAATATACCGTTGTCGAGATCGCGTAATTTTAGTCGCCTCCATTGCGTGGGCTAGATTGCACGAAATCTGATAGGATACGTGCATGTTTTGGCTAGACCGCATTTACGGACAAATCGAAAAGGCGATTCCGGATAAATTGGCTTCTGGAAAGCCGTTGCTTATACGTGATGAGAAAACTGCTTCAGGGCGCGTGCATGTGGGCTCGATGCGGGCTCTTGCACTGCACGCTGCGCTTTCGGAGCGTCTGACTGAGGCGGGTGTTCAGAATAGATTCGTCTATGAGATAAATGATTTTGACCCGATGGATGGTTTACCAGTCTATCTTGATGAGAAGGTATTCGCAGAGCACATGGGAAAGCCGTTGTACTCCATTCCATCTCCTGATCCAGCAGTAGCATCAAACTTCGCGGAGTATTTTGCATCTGAGTATATTTCTGCAATCAGGGACGCGGGTTTTACGCCGACCTACTATCGAGCAAGCGAACTATATTTATCGGGAAAGATGAATGAGCCGATTAAACTTGCGCTACAGCGAGCCGACAGAGTACGCACCATATATAAGGAAGTGTCGGGTGCTGAGAAGCCAGAGGATTGGCTACCCATTCAGGTTATTTGTGAAAATTGTGGAAAGGTAGGTACAACGAAGGTCACCTCGTTCGATGGTGAAAAAGTTTCTTACACGTGTTACCCAACAGCGGTGAAATGGGCGACGGGCTGTCATCATTCTGGGGTGGTCTCGCCTTTCAATGGAAGAGCAAAACTCTTATGGAAGTTAGACTGGGCAGCAAAGTGGTTCGTCAATGGAGTCGATATTGAGGGAGGGGGCAAAGATCACTACACAAAGGGAGGTTCTCGTGATGTTGCTCGACGTATTTCTGAGGAGGTATTTGGCTATCCTGAACCGTTCGGAGTTGCGAACGAATTTTTCCTCGTTGGCGGTAAAAAAATGTCATCGTCAAAAGGGCAGGGTTCTTCGGCGCGCGAAGTAGTGGACTTGGTGCCACCGCACATATTTAGGCTCGCACTGTTCGGCAAGGACATTAATCAACAAATCAACTTTGATCCTACTGGCGACACGATTCCGCTTCTCTATGATCAGTACGACCGACTTGCCGAAAAGTACTATGCAGGAGTAGAGGATGATGATACCCGCCTCTTTTCCTATGTGCATACCGCTCAGGTTCGTGCTTTGATCCCAAAACGCTTTCTCCCGCGCTTCTCACAGGTAGCATTTATTGTACAAATGCCTCATTTGGACCTCCTCGCCGAGGTTGCTCGCCTCAAAGGTGGGGAACTTACGAATGAAGATATAGCAGAGGCAGAAGAACGAGCGGCCTATGCGCGACACTGGCTGAAAGAATCTGCTCCTGAAGAGTATGTATTTAGTCTCTATGAGGATTCTGTCCCCGAGTCAGCTCTTAACCTCAGTGACACTCAGAAGACCGCTCTACGGGCCGTACGCGAGTACATTGAGCTCAAACAGAGCCTCGATGGACAGGAGTTGCATACCGAATTACATGATATTAGGAAGAGGGCGAATCTAGACCCAAAAGAGTTTTTTGGAGCGCTATACCTATCGTTTTTGGGAAAGGATCATGGCCCAAAAGTTGGGTGGTTTTTGAGCGTTCTTAACAGGGATTTTGTGCTACGGCGGCTCGAAGAAACATCGAAATAGAGCCGTAGAGCAACGCCCCCTCTGGGGGCGTTTTTTTGTGTGGATAAAAACCACAAAGTGGGATGAAATACCATACAATTGCATATAAGTGGGATGAAGTGGGATATCGCCATTTTCGCCCCCTAATTGTTTATGTTGATAGGCGAATACCACCACACACTCGATCCAAAAAAACGCCTGTCGTTGCCGGCAAAATTTCGAAAAGAGCTCGGTAAAACAGTTATCGTCACTCGCGGTCTTGACCACTGTTTATTTGTTTTCTCTGCGCCTGCGTGGAAAAAACTCGCTGCAAAATTTTCAGATTTATCAATTGGTTCATCTGATACCAGAGGCTTCAATCGATTCATGCTCTCAGGCGCCGTTGATACCGAAGTCGATTCGGCTGGCAGAATTCTCATCCCTGACTATTTGAAAGATTTCGCAACGCTTCAGACAGACGTCGTTCTTGCGGGGGTCAATGATCGAGTTGAAGTCTGGGATAAGAAACGCTGGGAGGAGTACAAGACTCACATTGAATCGCAGGGCGACCAAATGGCAGCAAAGCTTGGTGAAATAGGAGTCATATAAACCGTATGAAAACCGACACTCACGTAACAGTACTTCTCGACGAAACAGTAGATGCTCTCAAGTTATCGGAGGGTGACACGGTCATTGATGCAACAGTTGGTACTGGAGGACATGCTGAACGCGCTGCGCACGCTATAGGGAAGGGGACCATACTCGCCATTGATGCTGATGAAACATCGCTCACACTTGCGCGGACGAAACTCATTAATACGGATGCAAAAGTGATTTATGTGTTCGGAAACTTTCGCAATATAAAGCAATACGCAGCTGAAGCGGGAGTAACTGAAGCCCAAGGAATAATTTTTGATTTAGGGTGGAGAAGCGAGCAATTAAATTCCGGCCGAGGTCTTTCATTTAAAGCAGATGAACCATTAGTGATGACGCTTTCATCCCGACCAGAATCGGGGGCACTGACGGCAAAAGACATTATTGCTAATTGGGATGAGTCAGAGATTGCAAAACTAATTCGCGAGTACGGCGAAGAAAAATTTTCTGGAAGGATCGCTCGTGCGATTGTTGAGACGCGAAGGAAGCGCACAATTTCATCTGCTCGCGAGCTCGCAGAGGTTATTTCAGCTGCAGTGCCTGCGTTCTACAGAAATGGTCGTATACATCCCGCGACACGAACGTTTCAGGCATTGCGAATCGCGGTCAATGACGAGTTTGGCGCTCTCGAGGAAGGACTACTTGATGCAATACGTCTCCTTGCTCCCGGAGGAAGGGTTGCTGTCATTTCATTTCATAGTCTAGAAGACAGAATCGTTAAAAACATATTACGAGAGCGAGAAGCGTCCGGAATCGGAAAACGGATTACGAAGAAACCGATTGTTCCGAGTTCATCTGAACAAAAGGTTAATGCAAGGTCGCGAAGTGCGAAATTACGAATATTCGAAAAAAACATATGAAAAGAAAGAACACACGACTAGAAGGAGAAGTGGCGCTGCCGTTCCGTTCAAACGAGGTCCGCATTACTGCGTTCGCAACTGACACGCAACGAAACGTCGCATTGGTTGGCGTCATAGCGCTCGCTGTACTCGTGATGGTGTACTTATATGGCGTCATCAGTTCTGTTATGTATGTTGCAGGTCGGGAAGAACTTTCGCGTGAAGTAACTCGCATGTCTTCTGAGGTGGCTACTCTTGAGTCCGAATACTTGACTCGAACACAGGGAATTACTGAATCATTTGCTCGAGAGCGTGGTTTTGTTGCCATAACTGAGCGCTCGTTTGTTGAGAGGGCATCCGGCGTTTCATTACGTTCAAATCGTTGATTTTGTCACCCCAGCTGTACTCCTTGGTTCGGTGAAGTTATTCAGCATCGGAGCGGCGACGCGTTAGAATAGGGAAACGTCCCGTAGCGAACGAACAGAATAATTTCATGAGATCAAAATTTGCGTCGCGCATACGTATTATTGCAGTACTGTTCTGCATCATTGCTGTGGTTTTGCTCGGAAGGTTGTACGAATTGCAAGTAATAAAAGGCAAGGAGTATCGGGCAAAAGCAGAAGCTCAATACGTTAAACAAAGTCCTAATCAGGTAGACCGCGGAACAATCTACTTCACTGATAAGACCGGCGGACGGATTTCAGCCGCAACCGTTTCAAATGGATATACAATCGCGCTCAATCCTAAACTTTTAAAGAATCCTGATGAGGCATTTCAAGTAATTTCGGAATTCGCTCAAGTAGACCGCGAATCTTTTTTTGCCTCCGCAGAAAAGAGTGACGATTCTTATGAGGAAGTTGCACGACGAGTCTCAGACGCCGACGGCAAGGCGATTACACAAAAAAAGATTCCCGGAGTTCTGGTGTTGAGGGAAACGTGGCGATACTACCCCGGAGGGCAACTAGCGTCGCACCTCGTCGGAATTTTGGGATTCGGAGACGGTGATCGTTTGTCTGGTCAGTACGGACTTGAGCGATTCTATGACGACACGCTAAAAAAGTCGGAGGAGGGTTTATATGTGAATTTTTTTGCAGACCTGTTTACGAACATACGAGCTGAACTTTCCGACGGAGAGATTCCGCCTGGAGCAGACGTTGTTACATCGATTGAGCCGTCAGTGCAACAATATCTGGAGGGCTTGCTCACGGAGTATCACGAGACGTGGCACGCTGCGACGGTTGGTGGAATCATTATGGATCCAAAGACGGGAGCGGTAGTCGCTATGGCTGCAAAGCCCGACTTTGATCCAAATGGATTTAAGCCAGATGAAGTTGGCGCTCTTTCAAATCCTTTAGTGGAAAGTGTGTATGAGTTCGGCTCAACGATGAAACCGCTCACTGTCGCAGCGGGAATTGATGCCGGGGTAATTACACCGCAGTCGACATACAATGACACAGGTTCAGCGACCTTCGACAAGGCGACGATTTATAACTACGACCTCAAGGGGCGTGGTGTTGTGTCAATGCAGGAAGTGCTGAATCAGTCACTCAACACGGGGGTTGCGCATGTCGTTGGAAAGCTCGGAACACAAAAGTTTAAAGACTACTTTGTTAAATTTGGGATTACTGAGGAAACCGGAATAGATCTTCCAAACGAGGAATCTCCGCTTGTCTCGAACCTTGAGAGCCCACGAACAATTGAGTATGTGACCGCCTCATTTGGTCAGGGCATAGCACTGACGCCGATAGCAATGACGAGAGCGCTTGCGACACTCGCCAATCACGGCAAAGTGCCAACTCCGCATGTCGGGGTGGAGCTTGATTATGGCGGTGGCGTCAAGAAAAAAATTGGATGGGCTCCTGAGCGAGAAGCGCTCACTCCCGAATCCTCAGAGAAAATAACGCGTATGCTCGTTGAAGTTGTTGATACAAGTTTGAAGGGCGGAAGCGTTATGATTCCTGAATACGCCATTGCGGCAAAGACAGGTACTGCGCAAATAGCTAAGAAAGGAGAGCGTGGGTACTATGATGACCGTTACCTTCACTCTTTTTTTGGATATTTTCCTGCATATGAGCCGCAGTTCATCATTTTCCTATATGCAACGGAACCAAAAGGAGCGCGCTACGCTTCAGAAACATGGACAGACCCATTCATCGCAGCTGTTAAATTTCTTATAAACTATTACAATATTCCTCCAGACCGCCCGCAATTTGAGCAATAGCATATGGATAATTTCAAAGAAATCATACGAGCACTTGTCGTTCGGATCCTCATGTGGGAAGCGCGTGCTGTACTTCACAAATACAAGCCAAAAATTATTGTAGTTACTGGCTCTGTTGGTAAAACGTCATCAAAAGATGCGGTGTACACGGCACTCGGCTCCAGCTTTTTTATACGACGAAGTGAAAAGAGTTTTAATAGTGACATCGGCGTCCCACTTACCGTTCTTGGCATTCCGAACGGTTGGTCGAATCCTCTGCGGTGGATAAAGAATATTTTTGAAGGGCTATTTCTCATTCTGTTGCAGGCACCATATCCGAAGTGGTTGGTGCTCGAGATTGGGGCTGATAGACCTGGTGACATAACGAAGTCACTCGCGTGGCTCAGGCCAGAAGTAGTTCTCGGAACTCGCTTTCCTAAAGTGCCGGTGCACGTTGAGTTCTATGATTCGCCTGAAGAGGTTATTAAAGAGGAGTCCGCTCCGCTTACCTGGCTCACCACAGGAGGGGTTGCAGTTGTGAATGCCGACGATGAACGGACTGAAGACATAACGGTTGGGGATGGCGTAAAGAGAATCACGTACGGATTTAACGCGTCTGCCGATGTTCGTGGAATGCGCTACGTAATTACGCATACCAAGAAAGTTCCGACAGGCATTGCGTTTACTGTGAAGTATGGATGGGAGAGTGCGCACGTATCGGTGCCGGGAGTCCTTGGAAAAACACACGCACAGGCAGTCATTGCAGGCATCGCAGTCGCAGTTTCGGTCGGGGTGCCGCTCAGCGTCGCCGCAGAGGCATTTAGTGGTCACGTGCCACCACCAGGAAGGACACGAATAGTGCCGGGGCTTCGAGGGACGGCAATAATTGACGACACCTACAACTCGTCACCAGTAGCGAGTGAAGAAGCACTTGCGATTTTGTCCGATGTTCCGCGCGTAGGCCGGCGCATTGCGGTGTTAGCGGATATGCTCGAGCTTGGATCATTTTCAGTATCTGAACATGAACGAATAGGTGCCTCAGTTGCGGCACACGCTGACATATTGATAACAGCAGGAGTACGGGCACGAGGCATTGCAGCGGGAGCACGAAAGGCGGGGATGCATCCCGACGTTATTCTAGAGGCGGACAGAGCACCTGATGCCGCTTCGGCAGTTGTTTCTATAATGAGCGAGGGTGATGTGATTCTGGTCAAAGGATCTCAATCAATGCGAATGGAGCGCGTCGTAAAGTCGCTCATGGCGGAACCTGCAAAAGCGAAAGATCTTCTAGTTCGCCATGATGCAGAGTGGCTATCTCGACCGTAAGAGCAAACTGCTTTGCTCTTACAGAACGAGATAGCGGTCGGAGTTATGTCTACTGTTTCAGTAGACAGACGAGACGGGGTATCGACCAAATCCGAACGATAGGTGAGGATGAGAGTCGTGACTAGCTCGACCATAATGGCAAACCGCTTTGCTTTTATCGGACGAGATAGTGGCCAAAGAGTGCGACAGAGGTAATTTGACAAATCACTCGTCAAGTAGTATAATAGGTAAATGAGTGAACGACGATCAATAGGTGGGATGTCGAGGAAACTGTCGCGCACAGTTTCAAACTTTATGGGTCGAGTTTCCTTCGAGTTTGGCGAGGCTACACGTGCTTGGGGAGCTGACCAACACATTGATGCGTTGAACGATGAATTGCTTGATATGGAGCTTATGGGTGACGGCAATGAGGAGCGGAGAGCGGGATTAACTCATCAACTTTCAGAAGCGAGAGCAGCAAAAGCAAAGTTAACAGAAGAAGCTTTGACAAGACAGGGGCAGTCACGAGAAAACTAATATATTTTGTGGTATAAAAATACTCTTGGCTCTAGACGCTCCCTCGGAGCTTGATAGGGCCAGCACTTGGACGACATGAAAAGAAGTTTTCGTGTCGTCACAACATTTGCTTCGCAAATGGTTTGGCCCCCGAAATCATGTGGAACGTGATTTCTATGGCCTCTCTCGAAGAGCATTAAAACGCAAGCGTTATTATGCTCCTTCTCGTTCGGCCCTATCGTCTAACGGCTAGGACATCGCCTTCTCAAGGCGGTAATCAGGGTTCGATTCCCTGTAGGGTCACAAAAAGAAAAACACCTCCTCGTGAGGTGTTTTTCTATTGCAAAATGATCGCCTGAAGGCGAGAATCGAAAGCCGGACTGAACGAAGTGAGGGAGGCAGGGCAGGAGCCACTTAGCGAGTCCGCGAGCTTAGTGAGCTGCGCCGATTCCTTGTAGGGTCACATTCCATAAATGAACCCCTGCGTTACACAGGGGTTTAATACTATGTCGGTTTCTCACGAGGAATCGACAGACCGAGACGCTAAGGGAAAAACCGCGGAATAGACTAATGCATGAGTCTTTCAGCGGGAGCAAAATCATCGGTGAGAATCAGAGATGAGTCAGGTAGAGTGACTCCGTAGAGAGTAACGTCAGGGAACGTGGTCGAATCGATTCTAGAAGGCAAGGGTTGTACGCGGCTCGCCACATATATTAAGTTCTGATTGTCCGTTGGGTTAGCTCCCATGTGATACACGGATACATAGGGAAAAACCGATTTCATCGTTTTAAGTAAAGCGGAGGGTAGCTCAGAGCGGATGCCTTGATAGGCTCCGTGTCCATTCACAACAAGGTATCCGTCTGATTCCAGATTCTTTGCGACTGCTTGAAACATCTCTTCCGTTGTGAGGTGAACAGGTATGCCTTTCGCAGACCCAAACGTATCCATGAAGATAATGTCGTATGTGTTTGACGACTTGTTGAGATACGTACGTGCGTCCTCGTGAAAGACTTGTAACGAAGGAAATGCCGAAAGATTGAAGTCAAAGTAGTCGGTGGCGATACGTGTCATCCCAGAGTCTATCTCGACAACGTCGACCGGCAGAGTCGGCATTTTTGAGAGTAAGTATCGAGGGTAGGAATAGTTACACCCTCCCAAAAAAAGAGCCCTGCGTGGGCCATCTGGTCGGAAGGTTTCTCGAGCGATATCAAATGCCTTTACGTACTCGAAGACCAAATCTTCTTCATCAAACCTTCCGTCAGAGCCTTTTCGCATTGCGCACTGTATTCCGAATGGGTCTATAGAAATTGAATAGACTTCGCCAGGAAGTCGAAGTCGGTCTATAAAAACTCGATTATAGTTTGTGGAAACTTCCGCAACGGCAACACTCGCTCTCGATGGAATAGCGTTCAAGAATAGGGCAATGATAAGAACCAGTGTAAAAATCGCAAGGTGCGCAACGGGTCGTGAGCGTAAAAATAGTAGGGAAAGGAGGACCAGTCCTATTGCAACAGAAAGCATCACGACACTGACTGAAATGTAGGGAAGTAGAAATGAACCAGTCGCAACGGCGCCAACTATAGAGCCAAGGCTTCCTATGGCGTATAAGCGGCCAACTGCTCGTGGCGATTCCTCCGCAGTGTGTACTAAATTTTTTACCAGAATTGGCGCGACGGCAGCGAGCAAAAACACTGTAGGAAGAAAGAGAATAGTGCCGACAATAATTGTGCTGAATGTTACAGGAAACCCAAATGCCGAAAAAACAGTAGGAATAAAGTCACGGACACTCCATGCGATAAGTGCGGCAAGACCAGAGGCGAACAATAGTCGTCCTATTGTTGCCCTCGAGTAATCGCGTACGGCTCGCTCGCCACCCCAGTGGTACCCAAGCGCCATGCCTCCGAGCACAACCGATATTAGACCAGCCCAGACGCCAACCGCTGTGCCTAAGTAGGGCGCCAGCAGTCGTCCGCCCGCTATCTCAAAAACAAGTACAGCCGCGTTTGTTAAAAACGAGACCGTATAGAGAAGAGTGGCGTTCATTCGACTACGCAAAGAGTGAATCGACGATCGATTTTACAACCAAACCGTCAGCCTTTCCCTGTAACTCTTTCATGACGCGCCCCATTAGAATCCCAGCACCGCTTTTGTCGGTGATGCCAAGATCGTCTTTCTTTCTGAGTACTACAGCGCGAACGTCATCCTCGCTCATAAGGGCAGGCAAGTACTCTTCAAGAATTCCCGCCTCAGCATGTTCTTTGAGTGCCATTTCGTGGCGTCCACCAGCTGTATACGCATCAGATGCTTCTTTGCGCTTTTTTACTTCGCGTCGAATGAGTGCAATAACATCGTCGTCAGGAAGTCCTTCAACAAGCATGCGCGATCCGCGCTTCATTTCGTGTGTCATAGCTGCAATTAGCATTCGGAGTGTATCTGCTTTCAGGGCGTCACGCTCTTTCATTGCGTTTTGCATGTCGACGCGTATTTTCTGCTGTAACATGTCTATAAGAATATCATGTTAGCTTCGGTGCATCTATGGTAATTCCGTATCAGTTTGCATACCTTTTCTGGGCTCTCTTTTTTGGTGCCATTTGGGCTATTTTTTACGCGCTTAAACCATCCGTGCGACGGGAAATGCTCGTTCTCTCTGTACTAATGGGAATTCTGGGTCCGTTTGCTGAATATTTCGCAACACACAATTACTACCACCCCTATACTCTGTTTGGCACTCGTATTGGGTTTGAAGATTTCCTCATTGGCTTTTTTTACGGCGGTGTAGCGGCGGCACTCTATGAAATTATCCATTTAAACCGTCCTAATACGACCTCGAGAGCGGGGAGTGTGCCTGGGGCTGTGTTCGCGCTCATCCTGACATTTACCGCTATGTATGCGGGTGCCTTCGTATTTCCAGAAATGACCATATATGGGCTTCTTGGCGTCATGTTTCTCATTGGCACAACTATAATCGTCTATCGCCCAAACCTCGTTAAGCACGCGTTTATTACAGGAGCGGGAATGGTAGGGTTAACATTTGTTTTCTTTCAGATATTCATCACCCTGTTTCCAGGGATTGTGGAAGCATGGTGGGAGTTAGACAGGCTCTCTGGGGTCATCGTCGCAGGGATTCCATTTGAGGAGCTTTTATTCGCCTTTTTGTGGGGCTACGTTCTTGGTCCCGCTTCTGAAGTAGTCACGAGAATTCGAGCTAAAGATGTTTTGAAGTTTTAGCGAGTATACTGGAACTATGGATGGTCTTCTCATTGCTTTAGTTGTCATTCTTCTCCTGTCGAACGCGGCAGTACTTTTTGTGCTGTTCACTCGAAAGGAAAAAAAAGACGATGGGCAGGGACTTTCGTTAATACAGCAACAAATTGCTGAACTGACTCGCACCCTTGATGCTCGGGTTGCGGAGTCTAGTAAACAAGTTCACGAAACAGTTCGCACACAATTGTCTGAGTCTTCAAAGCTCATTAAAGACGTTACTGAAGGACTAACGAAACTTGATGAAACGAATAGGCAGGTAGTGAGCTTCGCCGATCAATTGCAGAATCTGCAGGACATTCTAAAAAATCCTAAACAACGAGGAATTTTGGGAGAATATTATCTAGAAACAGTGCTGAAGAATGTCATGCCTCCTGGCTCATTCCAAATGCAGTATGGATTTAAGAATGGAGAAATTGTAGACGCGGTTGTTTTCATGCGTGACCGCATTATCCCGATTGATTCGAAATTCTCATTGGATAATTACAACAAGGCGATTGGAGCTCGCGAAGGTAGCGAGCGTGAAGCATTTGAAAAAGCGTTTAAGCAGGATTTGAAGATACGCATCGATGAAACAAGCAAGTACGTGCGACCTGAGGAGGGGACCATGGAGTTTGCGTTCATGTTCATACCTTCTGAGGGTGTGTACTACGACCTACTCGTAAACCAAGTTGGCGCAATGAAAACGAATACGCGCGACCTCATAGAATATGCATTCGGGAAAAAAGTTATTATCGTATCTCCGACGAGCTTCCTCGCATACTTGCAGACGGTGTTGCAGGGGTTAAAGTCGCTTCAGATTGAGGAGCAAGCAAAGGATATTCAGAAACGCGTCGGAGAGCTCGGTAAACACCTCGGCTCGTACGAAGAATATATGAAAAAATTAGGTGTCACCCTTCAGACAACCGTAAACCACTACACAAGCGCGTACAAAGAGTTTGGGAAAATTGATAAGGACGTATTGCGAATTTCTGGGGAATCAGCAGGGGTCACGCCACTTTCTGTCGCTGGACCACAGATGGACGATTAGTTACCCCAGAGCATATCATCAGGTACTATAGAGCGATGTGCGGAATATTTGCATATACGGGAGATAAGAATGCGCAGCCTATCCTTCTCGATGGACTGCAATCGCTTGAGTATCGAGGCTATGATTCTGCAGGCATATTCCTACCCGGTTCACCACTCGTGAAGACGCCAGGCGCGGTTACGGAACTTCGGAGTCGTATAGCGTTTTCATCAGACGCAAAGTCAGGGATTTCTCATCTTCGCTGGGCAACGCATGGCGAACCAAATGAAGTGAATGCGCACCCTCATGCCTCACAGAATGGAGAGGTGTATGTCGCTCACAATGGCATCATTGAAAACTATCGCGAATTAAAGGAGCGACTAATTAAAAACGGTCACACCTTTCGCTCAGAGACCGATACCGAAGTTCTAGCGCACATGATTGAAGTTGAGATTCATCAAGGAAAGACATTCGAAAATGCTGTTGTTGATACGCTACGACAAGTGCGAGGAACGTACGGTCTTCTGGTTTCATACACAAAAGAACCAAACACTATCATTACCGCTCGAATGGGTTCGCCAGTTGTTCTTGGGCTTGGAGCTGGAGAAAACTTTGTTGCATCTGACGCATCCCCAATACTTCGTCACACGAAGCAGGTAGTATTTCTTTCGGACGGGGATATGGCGATTCTTACGCCAACGTCGCACCGCGTTCGTACACTTTCTGAAAACGAAATCAAACGACCTGCGCAAACTATAGATTGGAATGTTGAGGAGGCATCAAAAGGTGGCTATCCGCATTTCATGCTGAAAGAGATTCATGAAGCTCCAGAAGTTCTTGAAAATGCAATTCGAGGACGATTAATTCAGAAAGAGGGTAGGGCAAAACTTGGCGGTATCGAAGCAGTTTCAGCGGAGCTCGCCGACCTTGATCGACTTCTAATTACCGCGTGTGGCACGGCATACTATGCTGGACTGCTTGGTGAATACTTAATAGAAGATTTAGGCGGAATTCCTGTCGAAGTAGAACTTGCATCAGAGTTTCGATATCGTAAACCAATAATTCGGAAAGGTACGGCGGTCCTTGCAGTATCGCAATCAGGAGAAACACTCGACACCTTAGAAGCAATCCGAGAAGGGAAGCGGCGGGGAGCGTTGACCTTGGGTGTTGTAAATACCGTTGGTTCCACCATTGCTCGAGAGACAGATGCTGGAGTGTATAACCACGCAGGACCTGAAATAGGTGTCGCATCTACGAAGGCATTTATTTCTCAGGTTGCAGTCCTCTCTCTTGTTGCACTGTTTCTTGGTCGTTCACGCTCTCTTTCAGAAGATGATGGTCGGAAAATCGTTGAAGCACTAAAGAAGTTGCCGGAACTATCAAGGAAAGTCCTCGCACTATCAGATTCGATTAAACAGATTGCACTCAAATACAAAGACGCTCGAGATTTCTTGTTCATTGGTCGTCGGTACAGTTACCCCGTTGCACTAGAAGGAGCATTGAAACTGAAAGAAGTGAGCTATGTTCACGCAGAAGGGTATGGGGCAGGGGAAATGAAACATGGACCACTTGCGATGATAGACACAAAGTTTCCTACGCTCGCGATTGTTCCTCAGGATTCAGTGTATGAAAAGACACTGTCGAACATGATTGAAATACAGGCGCGCAAAGGTCCATTGATAGCAATCGCCACAGAAGGGGATGAGCGCGTGAAAGAAATTGCGCAGGACGTTATTTATATTCCGACAACCATCGAACAGTTGACCCCAGTGCTTTCGGGTATCGTCGTACAGCTTTTTGCGTATCACTTCGCAGCCGAAAAAGGCCTCAACGTCGACCGTCCCCGCAATCTTGCAAAGTCTGTCACCGTCGAGTAGTTTTATTCTTTTAGATATGAAGATTGAGACATATTCAATAGGAGACACAGTATTGGCAGAGAAGTATCTCGGGACCAAGTTCAAGATTGCCTCAGTACTACAGGGACAACTGATGGGCTATTTTCACCTCGACTACCAAAATGGTTCTCCTGTAGTTGATCAGAATGGGGAGCGGAAGAGGTTCCATAGATCGCTTCTGACTAAGGCTGCAGAAGAAATTCCGCCACGCGGACACCATTGAACGCGGTTTCGCTAGCAGTAGCACCCGAGCATAGTTACGTCTATCGGACTAGGACCGATTTAGTAGCCATCGTCGTTGAAATAGTGAGATCCGTCTTCTTCGTAGCCGGTTCCAGGGGTAGAGTCTAGGTATCTACCGCAAGCAATGCACGCTCTTCGCAAATTCGAAAACTCATCAAAAGTTGAAACTGGGGAATGCTCCCGACCTCCAATGCATAGTCTTGAATCACGGTTCTGTCTTGAAGCTTCATGTGCCATATCTAACTTGTACATACGAATTTGCATATTGTCAAATATGAAAGACCATTAGAATTCGTGTCAGTATGCGTTGCTTTTTCAGTCTTTTTGATGTAGGATAACTGAATTATGGATATTGCAGTAGTTAAAACAGGCGGAAAGCAGTACGTCATCTCGAAGGGCACGGTTCTTACAATAGAAACCATTCCGGGCGTTAAAGAGGGCGATTCTTTGACTTTGGACAGTGTTCTTTTGACGGATGACGGCAAGGCCGTGAAGGTTGGTGCTCCTACCGTTTCTGGTGCAAAGGTCACCGCAAAAGTGCTTGAGGCAGGAAAGGGCGATAAAGTTGTCGTCGTTCGCTATAAGCAAAAAAGTCGATACCACAAGAAGCGCGGGCATCGCCAGCCGTTTCTTAAGGTAAAGGTTGAGTCAGTCTAATTTTAAAAAAACCGCGCTTATGCGCGGTTTTTTAGTGCGTTCCGAAGTGTTTCAGGGTCAGCATACTCAATCTCAGCACCAACGGAGAGACCTCTACCGAGTAGTGAGACGCGAACACGCGGGTGTGTTGCCGAAACGTCGTTAAGAATTTCACGTGCTGTGAAATCGCCCTCGGGGGTTGTCGAAAGAGCAAGAATTACCTCGGAGACTTCACCTGTGTCAATTTTGTTTTTTAACTCTTTTACTCGCACGTATGGAGGATTCTTCCGTTCAGTCATCGGAATATGTCCGCCGAGAACAAAATACAATCCACTATAAGAGCGGGAATGCTCTACATTCTCGATGTCCGCATCTTTCTCAACAACCATGAGAACATTTCGGTCGCGTTCGTGATTTGCGCAAATGATACACAGTGAGCCGTTTCCCGAATCATCATATCGAAAGCAAGATGTGCACTGTTCAGTGGCTTTCCCGAGCGCTCGAATGCTGTCTGCAAATCGGTCGCGGTACTGCGGATTTCGCGTCAGTAAAAACTGGACTATGCGTCTCGCTTGTCGAGGACCAATTCCTGGAAACTCAGCAATAAGCGAAGCAAGTTCGTGTATAGGGCGAGCCATACGTTAAAAATCATCAATACCCGGATTTCCTGTTGGCGCGCTGAATGAGGAAGTCTCGACTGGAATAAACGTCGCGCGCTTCGAGTCAAAGTATAGGTCAACCTTTCCTGTTGGGCCGTTTCTGTGTTTCTCAATAAGAATTTC
>JACCDV010102827.1_pt1 | contig 16153 bp, 19 predicted proteins | sample 7446131 | NCBI WGS metagenome assembly JACCDV01 (sample SAMN15323448, study PRJNA562643) | freshwater metagenome | isolation source: river surface water | place: USA:Blue River Watershed | collected 2017-08-17 | reverse complement strand
TAAATTCGTAATTAAATCTTTTAATTAATACCTTTATTTTAACGCTTTAAGGCCTCATATTTTAATTAATATGGGGTTTTATTGTTATTTAGAATGATTATAAATTAATATATTATATAAAATAATTGTAAATATGTTATGATATGTTAAATTAATTTATTAATTTTATGATGTTAAAATAAATTATTAATTATTAAAATTTAAGTATTATGATGGATTTAAAATTAAAATTAGAAAAAGTTTATGAAGAGTATTGTGTAAATGAATTAGTAAGTGTAGATGGATGTTATAATGGGGAAAATGAAGAAATAAAAATGTTATTTGAATTTGTAAAATTTAGATTAAGGGTAAGTGGAGGGAGTGAAAGTAATATGAGTGTAAGTATGTTTAATGTAAATAATTTTTTAGAGGAAATATTTTTATTTGATAATATGATGTGTGATTTTGGAGGGTGTTATAGAGGGGAGTTTAGTAGTGAGGGTTTAGAATGGTTAAAAGATTGTTTAGATAAAAATAATGTGGATGATGATATTAAAGAAATGATAATTAAAGGATATAGAGATTATAATGAAATGGATAATGAAGATTAATTTAGATTAGATATAAATAATGAAATAGTTTGAAAATAATTTATATTTAGTTTTGATGTGTTATATAGAGTTATTAATTTTATTTCAAATTTAAAACAATAAAGGTTATGAAAATATTAGACATTATATTTAAAATGTTATTAGTTATCTTAATGTTATTAAGTATAACAGGTATGTTCTTTTATTCTGAAACAACAGAACAATTTGCTTTGTATTGGTTATTATTAATGGTATCCGGAACAGGTGCCTTAATTTATTCTAAAATAATTGTCGAATCTAAACATAAATAAAATGATAAACGAAATAGAACAACACTTCACTAAAGATGGATTCAGCTGGTTTGAATATAATATGGGATCAGTAATATTAATTGAATTTACATTGTCTAAATTAATTGAACGTATGTTATCAAATGGTGTACCATTAAATTAAAGATACGCGCGTATAAACAAAAACAAACATAATGACATATAAGGCGGCCATAAGGTCGCCTTTTAATGTCTAGCGCGCGTGTAACAAAAAAGAACATCAGAATCAGCTTATTTCATGTTCTGGGGTCAGGGCCAGAAAAAAAAAGAACTTTTATATCCGCTAGCGCGGCGCCGGCGTTACGATAGCGAAATGATCCCATGATAATTGCGGTCCATCGACGGCGCGCTATTATAGCGCCAAAAAGCCCGGTATCTACACCAAAACAACGACTTTACGCCCGCGCGCCTCATATATACAAATATATAGCAAAATCCATTATAGCCCATTCGACGCAAAATCCAAGGCCCCGAACTCTCTTTTTTTTACGGATCTCTTTGTAACTCCCCTTGTATATACAATACATGGGGATTAGAGAATTCTTTAACAGAAAGAATTTGGAAACCCAAGCGTATATACGTACATTCATACCTTAAATTAAAAATTATGGAACCCGAAGAAATTGAACAAGAAGAAGACATCACAGATAAAGACCTAATGAGCTAAATATGAAAGTAATTTACATGAGCCAAACAATAGAGATGATGGGAAAACTAAATCCTAAAGAAACTCAAGCTATAATTGATTCGGGTGAAATCCGACGTATAGGAGAAGACATCGCGTATTTGGTGATAGAAGATAAGGAATAAAACAAAACAAATGGCAAAAGAAAAATTTAAACGAATTACTTTAGATGAAGCCCAAGAACACTACTACCCAAAACCAGATGGGATACCATGTATTGTAGCTAATGCTTATACATTAACACCAATTGTTGATGGTGATGGTTGGGAGGAAGTTAACTATTGGATTAAAAAGATAAAATTTAACGCTAAATTGTCTTTAGATGAGGGGTATATCTATATTTTAGAGAATAAAAGTCAACCAGGCATTTGTAAAATAGGATATACGGATCGTACGCCTCAAGAAAGGGTTAAAGAAATAAATGGTGCTACGGGTGTAATTGTACCATGGTATATAGCTAATGCTTTCCCATGTAAATCGCCTGCATCAATAGAACGTTTAATTCATAACACATTGAGTGATTATTGGGTAAATAAGGAAGGTTTCGCGGTTACTTTACCTCTCGCCGAACGTACTGTACTTAACATTATCGCCGAGAATAACGCGTGTATTGCATAAATTTTTTACCCGGTCTTAACATTTATATAATCCCAGTATATTTATACTCAGCATTTATTAATATAAAATAAACTAATGGCAGAATACGTATTACAAGACAGAGATAAAGCAGCTTTTATCAATCGTATGAATAAAGTACTATCTCAAATCGGAGATAGTTATGGTGTTGATGATACTAGCTTTGTTGATGTTCCTGAGAATGAAGATGAAGATAAATGTATCTACATAGCAGGAAGCCCGGTTGAAGAAAAAGTCGTTGACTCCATGATAGATCAAAAGGTTTTTTCTTACAAGATAAAAAAAATTGATGTTAACGAAATTTTAAGAGAAATAAAAAACAAAAAATAATTGAACAAATTAAAAACAATGGAAGATTTTAACTTACAAAAGTTCTTAATAGAGAACAAAATGACTCGCAATTCTAGATTATTGAGTGAAGATAATAACGATCGAACTAAATATGATGGACCAACTAAAATTATTAATGGTATACCTCATACATGGTTAGGTAGTGGATATTTCCCTTCGGATCAAGCAGGTATAGATGCATTGAAAGCTTCATTTGTACAAGATAAAAAGGATACGGTTAGTAAAATAATTAACCAAAAATTAAAAGGTAAAAAAGAAATTAGAGATAATAGTAAAATAAAATACTTTATAGCTAATCCTTATTATGATCCTAATTATGATGATGATGAAGATGCAAAATATTTAATTAATGTAAAAGATATAGTAAATGCTATAAAAAAATAGGCTGCTCAAAACAATTTAGAAATTGATTCTGAGGATTTAGAATATTATATAGAAGGTCTTGAAGGATTTGGGGGGGATTATGGTACTGGAGACTTTGAAGATTTTGAAGAAAATGGAGGGTATAATATGGAAGTGACTCCTGGGGAATTATATAAGGAATTTGTTTCTATTACTCATGATCTTTAATTAATAAAAAACAAAAAATAATTGAGCAAAGTAAAAACAATGGAAGATTTTAACTTACAAAAGTTCTTAATAGAGAACAAAATGACACGCAATTCTAGATTGCTAGCTGAAAATGAAGATACATCTATGGATGGATACGAGAGATTACATTCTAAAGTAGATAATTTGGATAGAAATATTCAAGTTAATGCTTATCAATTAAAAGATTTTGTTGATGAACTTGGAGGTGATACTAATGATAGTATGGTTATAGATGCTATATATTATGCTGCTAGAGATAATAATGCTGATGAATTAATATCTATATTGGCTGATACCATGGGTATGGGAGGTGGTTCTAATGACCCTAATGCCTTTGACGGAGTATTTACTTTATCTGATATTAAAAGAGCTTTAAGTCAAAATGAAATGTCTGATGATTTGAAAAGTCAAATTTTAGATAATGATCAAATTAGACATTTAGAAATAGGATAATAGTTCCCCCCTTTGCGTTCTATCGCATCGGTCAACCCGTCTCCAAAAGAGGCGGGTTTCTTTTTTCTCCATAGTATTGTATATATGTATTTATTGATGATGTTTGGGTCCTAGAGGCTTTTCGGGTCTATTTGGCTACCCAAAGAAACAGATGTATATTGGAACATAACTAAATAATTAATAAACATTATGAAATACAAAGAACAAGCACTTAGAAAACTAGAGCGAATTGAGCATAAAGCTGCTGCTTTAGAAAGTAGTATTAGTAGAGGTATGGATATACCTACAATTAATCAAAACTTTAAAGAATTAAGAGAATCAATAGAGAGTTTAAGAGATACTATCTCTATCGAAAACGACGAAATGAATTATTAGAAATATGAATATTTTTATTACTATCATAATCCTTATCGTTTGTGTCTTAGGATACATTGCTTTTAATCTGTTTAAGAAAGTAGAGAAATTAGAGAAAATAGTTGATGATCAAGATAGATACATTACTCAATTCTCTAGTACTGTTGACTTTGCTAATAGACGATTAGGAGAGATTGATGATAAAGGAACATTCCAATCTGATGATGAAATAGGTTGGTTTTTTGAGAGTGTAAAAACATTACAAAATGAACTAAATGACTTCAACCTTAACAGAACTAGAAAGTAATACAATAGTTGTTGAACTTACTAAATCAGGAAAACCTCGCAAACGTAAACCCAAAACATCTAACACTTACTTTACTGAAGACACCCAGAATGCTATATTAGAATATGTGATGTCTGAGGATCAGGATTTTAGAGATAGGGTATATCGTGAACGTATTGAGTATGGATTTTTTAAATTAACTCAAAACATTATACATACTTTTAAATTTTATTATACTGATGGGGAATCTGTAGAAGATGTGCAACAGGAAGTAATTGCTTTTCTTCTTGAAAAACTTAAATTATATAAACCTGCTAAGGGTAAAGCATATTCATACTTTGGTACTATAGCTAAAAGGTATTTGATTCTTAAGAATAAGAAGAACTATCAAAAACTTCAAGATAAAGGTGACTTAATTGAGGTGGATGATGATAAAACTATTAGAGAAGAAATAATAAACGACTATTACGGTCAAGATTATAGTGTAAGTGAGTTTATGAGTTTATATATTAAATATATTGATAAAAATCTTACTAAATTATTCCCTAAAGAAACCGATTCCAAAACAGCAGACGCCATAATTGAATTATTCCGTAAATGTGAGTCGTTAGATATATTTAATAAAAAAGCATTGTACATCTATATTCGTGAAATAGTTGACGTAGATACTCCCCAAATTACTAAAATTATTAAAAAATTAAAAGTAATATATGTGGACCTATACAGCCAATACTATAAAAATGGATATATCCAGATGTAAAATTCTCTATATTTTATATTTATAATCAAAAAATAATTATGGATTTTGATCAAGTAATGTGGGGTAGTAAGAAATTTTCTGATCTACTTAAAGACATTTATAATAATTCAAAAGAGAAGGAAAAACAAATTAAAGATCTGATTGAGACCTTAAAACCATTGGTTAAAGATTCTCAATCGGCTCTTATGATTGTACCTTTAATTGCTGAACATCTTAACATTAGTGTAAAAAACGATGATCAATTAATTAAATTAGCTAGTATAGTCCAACGTGCTATGACATCATCAGCATCATCTGGTGAAGCCGCTAGTATGATTTTAAGTGAAGCAGAGAAAGAACAACTATTCTCAGCTGTAAATGAAATTGGTGGTACAATTGCGGGTCCTAAATCAACTTAATATACTATGAGAGTAAGAAGTGGTTTATCTAATATTACAGCAAATATAGGTTTTAATAACTTTCATGCTCCTCAAGGATATAAAGTTGGTAAGGTGTATGCTATCATATTAAGTCCTACTAGTGTTTCTCAAACTATTTGGGAAGCTAATGGTGGGTGGGCTGGTATTGGTACTATATTGTATCAAGAGTATAGAGAGGATAATGAGATACCTCTTAAAGATTTAACAGATGAGTTGTTAGGTACATTGCCTACTGCTCTTCCTCTGTATCCTAATCAAAAATATTTCCCATTACCTGGTGAGATTGTGCTGTTAATGGATTTACCATCTGCACCTTCTCCAATAACTAATAAAACTGAGGAAACATATTACCTTACTACTATTAATGCTTGGAATAGTCCTCAATTTAATGGATTATTTCTTGATTCTGATAAGGAAGTATTATATAATTCATTTACTGAGAGTAGTGATTTTAGAGGATTACAAACATTTGAAGGCGATTATATATTAGAAGGTAGATTTGGTAATTCATTACGTTTTGGTAGTACTAATAAAGCTGGAGGTACTGATTTATCTCCTTGGTCTACTAATCCGGAAGAATTAAATAATAATCCTATTGCTATATTATCTAATCAACATAATTTTAAATTACCTAATTCGGATTTATTTGTTGAAGATATAAATAAAGATGGATCATCTGTTTATTTAACATCTAACCAATCTATTCCTTTAAATATAGGTAATGTTACTTTAAGTAATATAACAAGCCCTATAGGAATAAATGATTATACAAGTCCACAAGCTATAATAAACGCTGATAGAACTATTATATCCTCTAAATCAGATGAAGTACTTATGTTTGGTAAAACCGGAGTTGAAGTTTATTCTCAAGGTCCTGTTTATATGCAAAGTAATAAAGTTGGGCTAACATTACAAGACAACCAGATATTTTTAGGACAATATGATGGTAATATAGGAGCAGCAGAACCATTAGTTTTAGGACTTCAACTTAATGAATGGCTATCTAAATTAGTCTTAGCACTAAGTGATTTCTCCAGTACTATAGCACCAACCGTATCCCAACCTGAAGGAACTACCTTAGAGACTATTAACCTGGCTGCTACAGCACTCCAAGATGCTATAGAAAATCTAAACCTTCAGTTATCTAATAATATTTTACTTTCTCAAACTACAAATACAATATAATGGCTGAAGTTACTAATCAGGATAAAATAACAGCTGCTAAGAAATCACTTGATGAGGCTAAAAAACTCTATCAAGATTTAGAGACTCAATATAATAAAGCAGAAACTTTATATCATAAAGCTCAAGCATCTGTGACTGCTGCTGAGACCTTTGCAAATCAATTAGCTTCAGGAGTATCGGGTGGGAATATAGATGCAGCTTTAGTCTTACTATCCCCAGCTGAAAAACTGATTGAGAGTACTAAACGAAAAGATGAATCTAAAAAACGTTTAAAAAAAGCAGAACAAGAATTAAATAAAACTAAAAAAGCACTAGCGGCAGCTAAAAAACGTATAATAACAATACAAGAACAACTTAATATATTAGTTACAAAACGTTCCTTAGCTCAAAAAACCCAAGATAAAAAAACCATATCTAAAACAAAACTTAAAATTAATCTTAACAAGATTAAATTAAATAAGGCTCAAATAAAAGCTGGGTTGGGTAAAGCTATAAAGACAGCAGGTCCGGTAGCTATAGTTATTACTTTAGGAGCTGTTTTAAATAGTCAAATAAATCGATTATCTCAAACAGTAGCCCAACTGGGGATTTTGGTGGATAAAACAAACTCCATAATCCTATCAGCTACTACTAAACAAGACATAGCAAAAGCTAAAATAGCTAAAGATGCGGCTTTAGCTTCTTTAGCATCAGCCGAAGTTCAAGTAGCAGCTTTTAATAAAACCATTTCTACTATAAGTAATGTAATTAGAGTTATTACATTATTAGTAGCCATATTAACAGCATTACCTTATACACCATATCAATTATCACCTCTTGGTATCAAAACTACTAGAGTAATAGCCAGATACAATCCCGTACTAATATCACTTAGTATATTATTACAAGTATCTCAAAATAATCTAAGTAGATTACTAGCTAATATACAATATGAAAGATCTAGACTGTTACCTCTAAACCAAGCCTTAGAAAACCCAGATCTATCACCTGAAGAAGTTAGAGATTTATTAAATGTTGCTTCTAGTGGTTTAGGACCTGTAGCTGGGGTATCATATAATGGATTTACATTTTCTATACTAGAGGAGGATGATCCTAAATTTGTTGTAGCTGGTAATAAACGTAGATATGCTGTTGCTTTAGATCGAAGTGGTTTTATAACATTACAATCTACACCATCATTTACATTAGATCCTAATGTATTGATAGAAGAATTAAAATTAGAAATTGATAAACGAAATCTTGAAGCTTAATATTTATAGACATGAAGACAAATGAATTAAAAAATCTTATTAAAGAAGCCGTTAGAGAAGTTCTGAAGGAAGAATTAGCGGAATTAGGTAAACAAAAAATTAATGAATCTCTATCTATGGGACTCCCATACACCAATGTGAATTCCAATTCACAAACAGAGGAATGGCCTACAATGAAATTCAACACAACCAACACAAACCCAGCAATTAGACAAAGTTTAATGGATCAAATGGGGATGACTCCTCCACAAGCAGCTCCAACTACACCTGCTGGTAAACAATCTATTTATCAAGATATGTTAGCTCAAGTAGCAGCAGATATGAGAAATAACCCAGCTGAAATAAATAATTTTAGAAATATTTCCTAATGGCATATATAAGAAGTAATAGAGTTGATCCTAGAGATTTTCAAATCAATACTGCTATAGGTGTTTCCTTGCCATTCGATGCTGGGGGTGTTTTTACTAGTGTTTATTCTACTAAGGATCAAATCAAATTTAATCTTATAAATTTAATATTAACTTCTAAAGGAGAACGTGTTGAAAACCCAGAATTTGGTACTGTGTTAAAACAACAACTTTTTAATCAAATAACTGAGGAAACTTTTCCTCTTATAAAAAATAGTATAACAACAAGTGTTGCTCAATTTATGCCTGAAATAGCTATTGATGATATTGATGTTATACCGTATGTTGATGAGAATACCTTAGTAGTAACAATAAAATATAGAATTTTACTTTCTGGACAGACAGATAGTGTAACAGTTAACTTTGTATAATGGCACAACAAAAAAATATTTCTTACTTAAATAAGAACTTTCTTCAATACAAAGCATCTCTTATTGAGTTTGCTAAAAATTATTTCCCAAACACTTATACAGATTTTTCAGAAGCCTCTCCTGGTACTATGTTTATCGAGATGTCTTCATATGTTGGGGATGTTTTGTCTTTCTATACAGATACTCAAATACAAGAAAACTTTGTATTAACTGCTAAAGAGAAAGAAAATCTATTAAATATGGCTTATTCTTTAGGATATCGTCCTAAATCATCATATGCCTCTGTTACTACTATAGATTTCTATCAAAGAGTACCTATATTAAATGGTACTCCTAATTTAGATTATGCTTTAATAATCCCTGAAAATACTCAGGTGCAATCTAATACTAATGGAGTTAATTTTTTAACTCTTAAGAAAGTAGATTTTACTGATACTAGATCTGTAGATATTAGTTTGTATGATGCAAATAATTATCTATTTAAAAAATCAGTAAAAGCAATTTCTGCTACAATAAACACTCAAACATTCACATTTGGAGCGCCAGTAAAATTTAACTCTGTTGAGATTAATGATCCTAATTTTTTACAAATTCTTCAAGTAACAGGAAGTGATGCTAGTAAATGGTATGAAGTACCCTATTTAGCTCAATCTAATATAATAAATAAAACTGTTAACACTGGTACTAATGCAGACAAGGTTCCTTATCTAGTTAACTTATTAGAAACACCTAATAGATTTGTATCCAGAATAAGAACAGATGATGTTATTGAATTACAATTTGGTTCAGGTATGTATATCAATGACCCAGATGATATCATAATCCCTAACCCAGACACTATTCAATTAGGATTAGTACCATCAGTTGATACTTCGGATTTAGTAAATAACTATAATCAAGCAGCTGTATTTTACACTAAACAATATGGTACTGTACCTTCTAATGTATCCTTAACTGTAAAATATATTTCAGGAGGGGGGGTAGCAGCCAACGTACCGGCAAATCAAATTACTATTTTAAATTCCAATGCTGGGATAGCGGCTTTAAACCCAGCATATACTAATATATCTCTTGCGACTTTACTGCTAAATAATCCAATACCTGCTACAGGTGGTAGAGGTGGTGATACAGTAGAAGAAATACGTTTAAACACGCTAAATGCATTCTCATCACAATTAAGAGCCGTAACCAAGGATGACTATATGACTCGAGCCCTTAGTATGCCTTCAGAGTTTGGTACTATATCTAAAGTATATGTTGAACAAGCATCTGAATTGGCTGTTAGTAGTGGTAATGATCCTTTAATTGATAATAATCCTTTAGCTATATCAATGTATATATTAGCTTATGATGATAATAAAAAATTAGAAAATGCTACTTTAGATTTAAAACAAAATTTAAAAGAATATCTTGAACCTTTTAGAATGGTTACAGACGCTGTTACTATTAAAGATGCTTTCTATATAAATTTAGGATTAAATTTCGATATAACTGTTATCCCTGGGTTAAGTAATAATCAGATATTGACTGATTGTATAACTGCTTTAACTGATTACTTTAATATAGATAAATGGCAAATCAACCAGCCAATTATATTATCAGATGTAAATTCTCTCCTTCTTCAAATCGATGGTGTTCAATCCGTAGTAAAAATACAATTTACAAACAAATCAGGAGGAAACTATTCTCCATATAGCTATGATGTGTCTGGTGCTTTTAGAAGTGGAGTATTATACCCTTCACTAGACCCATCTATATTTGAAATAAGATATCCAGATTTAGATATACAGGGTAGAGTTGTAACTTATTAATAATTCTATATTTATAATAAACAAATAATATAAATGGCCGTTTATAAAATTTTCCCTGAAAAGGACACAACTATTTACTCAAAATACCCAGATATGAATACTGGGTTGGATTCAATATTGGAAATTTCGAATGAAAGTTCTTTATTATCGGGTTCAATTCCTTATGCATCTCGTGTGTTAATAAAATTTCCTACTAGTGAAATAGAGAATGTATTAAATACTATAGTATTACCTACGGCTAATACAACAAATACACCTACTTTAACTCCTATAACATCACCAAATAATCTATACTCAGCTTCTTTAAGATTATATTTAGCAGATGCTTCAAATCTACCCGATACTTATTCACTAGAATGTTATAGTGTATCTCAATCTTGGGAACAAGGTACCGGACGTTTTTTATATGATCCGTATAATAAAGAAAATACTACTTGGATAAATAGAGATAATACTAATGAATGGTTAACTGCTAGTTTCTACACAGATTCAACGGCATCTTTTCAATCTACAAATCCTGGGGGAGGTACCTGGTGGTTTACATATGCTGGTTCTCAAACATTTGGGATAAATCAAACTAAAGATGTTAATCTTGATGTTACTAATATTGTAGAAGCATACGATAGTCTTATACAAAATGATGGTTTTCTATTAAAAATGGGAGGAACTAATGAATTTAATCCTTCATCATCATTTTCATTAAAATACTTCTCTAGAGATACCCACACTATATATCTACCCCAATTAGAAATCAAATGGGATGACAGCGTATATAACACAGGTTCATTAGCTGTATTAAATAATCAAAATATAGCAGTAACATTAGGTAACAATGTAGGATTCTACAATATAGATGATGTATGTCAATTTAGAGTAAATGCTAGACCTATATATCCTGTTAGGCAATTTGTAACTCAATCTGTTTATACTTTAAATCAAGCTTTACCTTCTTCATCTTATTGGGCAATCCAAGATCTAAATACCGGAGAATACGTTATAGACTTCAGTACAGAACATACCAAAGTAAGTTGTGATACCTCAGGAAATTATTTTACATTATACACAGCAGGATTACAACCTGAGAGATACTATAAAATCCTAATCAAATCAGCATTCAGTGATGGATCAATAATAGTATTTGATAACAATTATACATTTAAACTAAATAAATAATGGCTGAAATCATCCCAGTTCAAAATTTAATTTATAGTAAAAGTACTTTTTCTAAAGTAATAAACACCCAATTCAGTGAACTTAACGCATCACCTGTAACAACAACTGATACTACTGTAGAGGCGTTTTTTGAATTATATGATGAATTATTTTCTATTATTCCTAAAGAGGGAGATATAGAATCTCATAGAGCCATATTAACAAGAGAAGCAGATTATTTAGGTGTAAGAATAGCCGATGATAATGAAATACAAGCTTTATTACAAGAAATAACAGATTTGAGACAACAATTACTTCAAACTGAGGTGAGTGGTTCTCAAGAATTAGCAAACACTAATATAATTATATAATACTTAATCTATTAATGGCCAATAATATCAAAATAGTAGGACAAGTTGTTAATGTTGAAAGAATAAATCGTTATACTTTACAAGACGAACAATTACTTTCTCCAATAGTACAACAAGAAACTTTTGGGCTACCAAGTGATTATATTGAATATTTCTTATTTGACCAAGGAGGAAACCTCCTTGATTCAGATTATAATTATACATCATATAAATTACCTTCTAACTCTGCTTATTCTCAGAGTTTATTACCCGATTTAGAAATTGATCCTATTCAAGATATCCAAAATTTAGGATATGAATCAGGTGAAGTAATAGCACGATATAATTTTTTTAGAAAATTAAGTGGCGAACCATTTAGTAACCAATTATTCATCCAACAAATATCTACAGATAGGACTGAATTAAGAGTAGGTTCTACTGAATTAAGTGATGAAAGTTTACTTTCTATAGCTGAGGATTTTGCTGATAAACAATTGGCAGTTCCTTATTATTATTATGTTATACTTAATTTTGGTGATAATAATCAAGTTATAGCTGTTAATGTAGTAAGTGAAGTAAATAGTAGTGGAGAAGTTAGTATATTATTCAAATTATACGAACCTCTTCCAACTAATGTTTCATTAAAAAGTACATTTTGGCTTGTAGAAGAAATAGTTAATCCATATGTATTTAACTTAAATTTAGATAAATTAATAACACCATTACCTCAACCTTTTTTAAAGGGGCCTAATTTTGATATTGATTTAAAATTTAAAAATGTAGTACCTACTCAATATAGTAATCTAAGTCAACTAGTTACTTCATTTACAGGTTCATCATACCAAGCAGCCTTAAATTCACTCACTAATCAAGAAGTTAATATTAATGTAGATTATAGTATCCTTAATGAATTTATTCATTATAGTTCTGCTACAAATAGATTAAATAACTTTATGTATAAAATTGGAGAAATTCAAGGGTATCAATATGAAATTAATACTTTTTCTCCTTTAACATCGAGTAATGCTTCATTAATAAATCAAATTACTATAGCTAGTTCAAGTTTAAATGCTACTATCGCTAGTTTTGATGGATTTGAAACTTATTTATATTACAATTCTAGTTCATTAGTATCATCTATTGTTGAATATACTTTAGAGACAGGATCATTTTTAGAATATAATATTGCTCCTTACCCTAAATCTAATAGTACCCAACCCTATATATTATATGCATCATCATCAACCACAGCCCAAGATTGGTATAATAATGCTCTTGAAGTAGCATCTAGATATGATGATAATAATAAAGATATATTAATTAATACTATACCATCTTACATAAGTGAAGATCCTAGTAATTATCTTCCTTATATTGTATTTGTTAACATGATAGGTCAATATTTTGATAATATTTGGGTATATATTGATCGTTTAACTGATGTTTGGGATAATAATAATAATTTAGATAAAGGTATCTCTCAAGATTTAGTATATGATTGGTTATCTTCATTTGGAATGAAACTCTATAGCTCCCAAGAAAATCAGGATGTATTAAATTATAATGTAGGTGGTTTTAGTGGTAGTGTTGATTTTAATGGAGATTATTCTCCTTCGAGTAGTTTTTTAAATAATGTCCCTAGAAAAGATTTAGTATTAGAATCATATAAAAGATTATATCATAATTTACCGTACTTATTTAAAGGAAAAGGTGCCCATGGTGGTCTTCAAGGTTTAATAACAGCTTTTGGTATTACAGGTTCTATTCTTCCTATTAAGGAATATGGTGGAACTACTGATTATCAAGATTTATTAGGTTATAATCCTGATAAGATTACTATTGGTACTAATTCTATTACAGGGAGTATATTATCCCCTATAAAACGTCTTGAAACTTTACCTACATCATCCAGAGAAATAAAAAGTCAAGATTTACATTTTATAGATGTATCATTCTCTCCTCAAACTCAAATCGACAAAGAAGTTTCAGCATCTATATCAGCTGTTAATCCTACATGGGTTATAGATGATTACATAGCATACCCTCAAGAATTATATGGAGATAATTACCCATCTTTATCATTTCAGAGAGATTATTGGTTTGGGCAAACATTTACTCATCCAACAGAGGGATTTGATTACGGTGGTTTTATTAGATTAATTCAATTCTTTGATAATTCATTATTTAAAATGGTTCAAGATTTTACACCTGCTAGAGGTAATACTTGGACTGGAGTAACGATGAAATCACCTGTACTAGAGCGCCCTAAGGTACCTGAGGCTAGACCTTTATTTACTAATTTTCCTGACTTAGAAGGAGATGTTACTGGAGCTGCTTTGATTCCATTATATGATCCTTATTATTTTTATCTAGAAGGAGATAAAGAACCATACTACAATGGTAATATCTCAGGTTCATTTATTGACACCTATGCTACATTTGAATTAAATAATAGAAATCCTTATTTAGTTAATAATACTATTGGATATATTCCTCCTGGTTTTGTTAGTGGGAATACTGATTTTATCTTAGATTATAAAGCACCTAGATATGAGAATTTTTTCGATAACTCAGATTTTAATATTTTACAAAATAATGTAGATATTAGTTTAACTTCTCAATATAGAAAACAATTAATCCCTATATATTCAACTGATGCTTTAGGTAGGGTATTTACTTCATACTCAATAACAGGGTCAGTTGAACTTCAAGATTCATATTTGACTAGCACAGCTTATGTTAATCCTAGATATAAAGGAGTCAATTTATTTGGATCTCAGTATAATACTTGGACTCCTGGAGATAGGTCTTATGGTAAGTCACCTGTTATTAATCTAAATACTAGAAAATTAGGTTTATTTACTGAGGTAACTCCGAGTTTTTTGCCTTATAAAAGTAATATAAATTTAAAATATCTTGTGGATGATGTTGGTAAACTTACGGAATTAAACCAACGTAACAGAAACTGGGCTGAAGTACAGAATACTTTTAAATCTGGGGAGATATTGAATATTTCTTTATTTAATTCACAACAATATTCAAATCAATTTCAAACTAATGGAGATAAAATTATAGCTGAAAGTGGGTATTCTTATTATCCTGTATTTTATGGTTATGGTAATGAATCTCCTAGTTTATATACTACATATTCAATTTTTGTACCCGAGGTTGGGTCTCAAAATATTGTAGAGCGCTTTTTTAGTATATCACCTATAGAGGGTGGAATTATACCTTCATCAACATATACTTCTTCTAGCTTTAATGGTACTAACAAATATGAACTTTGGAATTTATTTAATCAAGGAGACAACAATTCAAACTTTGGAATCTATTACAATCTAGGACAAGGACCTGGAGGCACCTCAGGAGTGACATCTTCATATTATACTCTTCCTGATTTTGGTAATTATGAATTTAATACTTCATTTTCACTTAGTATAAATGGTGCTATTGGATCTATATTTACAGGAAGTATGTCTATGTGGGTAAGTAGTTCTACCAATGGAACTTTTACTCCTATATCTAATAATAATTTTACTCAATCCATTTATCTGAATGGTTTATATTATAATGCTTCTTTAGGTAGAGTACCGAATGGATATACTTATGTAAAAGCTACAGCAACTGGAGCTACTAAAACTTTATATAATGGGTATAAAATATATGAGTATAATACTTCTTTAAATTCTACTACTCCATCTAATACTGTAACATTATCTCAAGATACAGTATATATAGAATATTCTTATATTGGAAGTATAAGCAATATAGGACCTAGAGACTATAGAGGTTCATCATATAGTAACATATATTCTTTAGGTACATTTTGGGTTAAAAGTGGAGATAATGCTAATAATTATACCCAAATCAAACTTTACTCCAATATATCAAATGCTTATGATGTTCCAGGAACTATAACTATGCCTTTTAACCAAACATTTAATATTAATGTAGATGGGGTTAATTACCATGTTGGAGATAAAATAGTATTTAGATTTTTTGCTGAATCTGATAGTGTGGGAGGTACTATATCATCCGTTGCTATGAATCCTGGGGGGAATTTATCTAGTAGGCCTACTAATAATTCTATCCTAGCAACCACATCCTCGGTATGTGTTGATCAACAAGCTAATTCTTTTGTTTTAACACCTCAATTATCTCCATTCTTTGGTCCTTCTTATTTTTTCAACCCAC
>JACCDV010019107.1_pt1 | contig 16157 bp, 17 predicted proteins | sample 7446131 | NCBI WGS metagenome assembly JACCDV01 (sample SAMN15323448, study PRJNA562643) | freshwater metagenome | isolation source: river surface water | place: USA:Blue River Watershed | collected 2017-08-17 | reverse complement strand
CTACATGCGAGTCTTATTTTCGCCCTAGCCGCCAAATGTGCGAGCTATACCCGAGACGCGCTTGTCGTCTCGATTGGTATGCATTTCTATGTCTCTACAACCACGTATTAGCGCGCCCGGAAAAGCTCGTCGCGCAGCATCTGCAGGAAAGCCTAAGCGCGCAAAGAAAGCTGTTGCATTTAAAGAAGCAGCTCCTAAAGCACGTCACACAACTGCACAAAAGGCCGCTCGAAAAGGTGCAGCTGCAAAGCCATTGAATGGCAAGCCTGCATCAACTCGTCGTTATTCAGATGTTGATACATCAGCAACATCAAAGAAGGAGGCTCGCTTAGTAGAGCGTTCAAAGTTGCGTGCAAAGCGTTACCAAGAACAAACTGCATCGAAGCCTCGTCCAACTGAAGCACCAGATGAGCGCAAAGCACGTATCGAACGTTCACAGCGCCCGGATTCACGTGCAAAGAAGTTTGTTAAGGAGCGCGAGGTTCGCGAATCAGCACCACGTGCAGAGCGCGCTGAGCGTCCAGCATTTAAGCGTGATGATTCACGTCCAGAGTTTAAGAAGACTTACAAGAAGGCGGAACGTCCAGAACGTCCAGCCTTCAAGAAAGAGTCTGATACTCGTCCAACAACACGTCGCGATGCAGTGAAGGCAAAGATTGCACGCACCGATGATGGTCGCCCAAACTTTGATCCACGTAAGCGCGAAAAGTTTGATCCAACTCGCCCAAAGAAGAACAGCGTTGCACCAGATACACGCGCAGCTAACTTCCGCGCCGAGCGTCCAGTACGTGATCGTCGCAATGATTCACCAGCGTATGCACGTGATGACCTTAAGAAGCATGCAAAGTCTCATTCAAATGCAGCGGTCGATTTCGGTGCAGATGACAACTACATTTCAACAAACCTTGCTGATGCAAACCTTGTTGATGCAACTCCCCTAACTGAAATCACTACAACTTTTGGTGATCTTGGAATTGCAGCGCCACTTGTAAATGCGCTTAGCAAGCAGGGAATCATGCATCCATTCCCTATTCAGATTGCAACACTTCCAGATGCTCTAGCGGGTCATGACATCTTGGGTCGTGGACAAACTGGTTCAGGAAAAACTCTTGCATTTGGTTTAGCTCTTCTTAACAATCTCAATGGCAAGGTTGCAAAGCCACATAAGCCATTGGCGCTTGTTTTGACTCCAACACGTGAATTAGCACAGCAGATCGATGAAGTTTTGATGCCGCTTGCACGTTCAATTAGTCATGAATCAGTTGTTGTTGCTGGTGGAATGTCATACTCAAAGCAGATCACAGCAATGCGCCGTGGAACAGCAATCTTGGTTGCTACACCTGGTCGTTTGATCGATCTACTTAATAAGGGTGAAGTTCAACTAGATCAACTTCAGATCACTGTTCTTGATGAAGCTGATCAAATGGCTGACATGGGATTCCTTCCAGTTGTTAAGGAAATCCTTGATCAAGCAAAACTTGATGGACAGCGACTTCTATTCTCTGCAACTCTAGATCGTGGTGTTGATTCATTGGTTCGTCAGTATTTAAAGAACCCAAAGACTCACTCACTCCAAAACGATCGTGCCTCTGTTTCAACTATGGAGCACTACGTATTGGTTATGAATCCATCTGACAAGGATGACATCACAAACCAAGTTGCGGCTCGTAATGGAAAAACAATCTTGTTCGTTAAGACTCAACGTGGTGCAGATCGTTTGGCTGACAAGCTAGCTCATGCTGGTGTTCCAGTCGGTGCACTTCACGGTGGAAAGTCACAAGCCGTTCGTACTCGTACTTTGGCGCTCTTCAAGGAGACCCCAAATGCAGCGCTAGTTGCAACAGATGTTGCAGCACGTGGTATCCACGTAGATGGAATCTCACTTGTTGTACATGTTGATGCGCCTACAGATCACAAGGATTACCTACACCGTGCAGGTCGTACTGCTCGTGCGGGTGAGGCTGGAACTGTTGTAACTCTTGCGACTACTCGTCAGCAAAAGTCGATCGGTGGCCTTACACAGCGTGCAGGCGTAACCCCTAAGTTCGTTGGAGTTACACCATTGAGCACAGAGTTGATGAAGATTACGGGTGCACAGGAGCCATCAGGAATTCCTTACATCGCGCCAATCGTTGAAAAGTCAGTACGTAGCGGCGGAAAGCGTCCACGTCCTAACTCCAGCCAACGACGCCGTCGCCCTCGTTAAAACTTCTATTAATTGATAGGTTTCGCGTTATGACTAACGCGAATCCATTTGCCCAAAGAAGCACCCTTGAGTATGAGCTACCACCATTTGCTCAGATTAAAGAGGAGCACTACCTACCCGCTTTCTATGAAGCATGCACCGAGCATTTAGCTGAGGTTCAAGCAATTCTTGATACTCCAGGTGCAGCAACTTTTGACAACACAATTGTTGCGCTAGAAAGATCAGGTCAGTACCTCGGGCGAGTTTTGCGCGTTTTCTACAACAAGTCTTCGAGTGATACCAGTGATGCTCTAGATGCGATTGAAGAAGAGATCGCTCCTAAGCTCGCAGCGCACCAAGATGCCATTAGTTTGAACCCAGTGCTCTTTAAGCGCATAAAGGATCTATATGAAGCTCGTGAATCTCTTGGACTAAATAGTGAAGACTCTTGGTTGCTTGAGCGTTATTACAAGGATTTAATTCACGAAGGTGCACACCTCACTGAGGCTCAACGTGACCGCCTAAAGGAGCTCAATGAAGAGCTATCTTCATTGGAAACTCAATTCTCAAAGAATGTATTAGCAGATACAAATGATCTTGCAGTCTTAGTTGAAACAATCGAAGAACTAGATGGTTTGAGCGAAAATGAAATCGCAGCTGCTGCAGCTGCTGCAAATGATCGTGGACATGACGGCAAGTGGCTCATTGGAATGGTGAACTTCACCGGTAACCCAGTCCTAGATTCACTAACTAATCGCGAACTTCGCAAGAAAATCATGCAGGCATCGTTATTGAAGGCTAACCGCGCCAACGACAATGACAACAAGCCTGTGCTTCTAAAGATGGTGAAGCTACGTGCAGAACGTGCCAAGTTGTTTGGAAAAGAAACACACTCTGAACATGTGATTGCAGTACAGACTGCTGAGCATCCAGACAATGTTCATGCAATGCTCCGCAAGATCGCACCTGCTGCAGTTCGTAATGCCAAGGCTGAAGCTGAAGATCTTAAGAAAGCTGCAGGAACTGATATCGAGAGTTGGGACTGGGGCTTCTATACAGAGAAGGTTCGCCTAGAAAAGTACAACATCGATACATCCAAGATGCGTCCATACTTTGAGTTGGAACGCGTTCTTCATGATGGTGTTTTCTTTGCCGCGAACAAGCTTTTCGGAATAACTTTCAAAGAGCGTCCAGATTTAGTTACTTATCATCCAGAAGCTCGAGCTTTTGAGGTAAACAATGAAGATGGCACCAAAGTTGGTTTGTTCATCGGAGATTTCTATACACGTGATTCAAAGCGTGGCGGAGCTTGGATGAACAATCTGGTTGATCAGAACTTCCTTTTTGATCAACTGCCCGTTGTTGTTAACAATCTCAATGTTCCAAAGCCACCGGCTGGAAAGCCAACTCTTCTGACTTATGACGAGACAACAACCTTGTTCCACGAGTTTGGTCACGCAATTCATGGGTTGCTTTCGCAGGTTAAATACCCACGTGTATCAGGCACTAGCGTTCAACGTGACTTTGTTGAATTCCCATCACAAGTCAATGAGATGTGGATCTTGTGGCCTGAGGTTGTCGAAAATTATGCCCGTCACCATGAGACTGGTGAGAAGTTGCCTCAGGAATGGATCGACAACTTAAATGCTGCGCGAACCTTTAATGAAGGTCATGCGACAACTAGTTATCTAGCGGCAGCGATTCTAGATCTTGCGTGGCATTCACTAAATATTGAACAGGCATCAAAAGTCACTGATGTAGAGGCTTTTGAAGCCCAAGCAATCAAGGATTACGGCTTGGATTTCCCACCGGTTCCTACTCGCTACCGTTCAACTTATTTCAGCCACATCTTCGCTGGTGGTTACTCATCAGGGTATTACGGCTACATCTGGTCTGAAGTTTTGGATGCAGATACCGTTGATTGGTTTAAAGAGAACGGTGGCTTAAAGCGCGAAAATGGCGAACATTTCAAGAACACACTTCTTGGACGCGGAGGATCAATTGATTCGATGCAGATGTTCCGTAACTTCCGTGGCCGTGATTCAAAGATCGAGCCGCTGTTGAAGCGTCGCGGTCTGCTGTAACTCTTCATACTTTTTTTGAAGGGTTTCAAAATCACCACTGATTAACAAGCGTTTGTCGCGAGCAAGTTCGCCAAAAACAATTGTGAAATCACGGGCACGGCAATCAAATGCTTTTGCCAACTCTTTAACGACAGCTTCATTGGCTTTGCCATCTACTGCGGGTGCTTGCACAGCAACAACTAAACGTGGAGGGTCACCAACGGTGCCACCAACTTTGTTACGAGATGAGTTTGGGCGAACCCGAATTTCAATGAGCAGTTGTTCTGGCATTTAGCCAGCAGAACCTGATCCTGAAGGACCTGCTTTGCGCTGTACTTGTGGAGCGCCACCGCTGCGTTGTCCGCCGCGTATCTTTGATCCGGTCTCAGAATGGTTTTGAGTACCTGGTGCACCTGGCTTGTTTTTCTTAGCTTCAAGGGCAGCAAGCATTCTTGCTTTCATGTCATCATTCTTATCGGCCATGGTGTAACTCTACTGCTAGGAGCTGGATTCCTTGTATTCGCGCAATCTCTCCAGAACTTCTGATTCGCGATAGCGACGATGTCCACCCAAAGTGCGGATCGCAGTTAACTTTCCTGCCTTTGCCCAGCGTGTAACCGTCTTTGGATTTACATGAAAACGTTGTGCGACCTCTTTGGGGGTCAAGAGAACTTCAGCATCAGGGATGCGGTTCATAGTGACTCCTCTACTTATTGACGACTTGTGTTGGCCTGTCCGTTTTAGACCGTATTGGGGTGAAGTATTGCGATTTATTGAGCGGGTGGCAATACCTAGGAAGCCTGCTCGAAGGCCTGAACTAAGCGCCAGCGGGACATTAAACGTTGATACCCAATACCCGCCATCATTCCATCAGAAGCGGCAAGGCCTTCAACAGAATGAGTTACATCTTCAATCGAAGAATCAGCTTCTAGACCTTCTTCGCCTGAATCACGCAACGCTTTGTCCATGTAATGTGCGAGGCCACCATAATCCAATTCAACTAATGACTCTGGGTGGAACATTTCAAGCCATGACAAAAGATTTTCTAACTCTTGTTCGACGGGTCCTTCGCCAAAAGCATTAAGAACAGCATTATGTGCGGCATCGCAACGTTGCTTTGCGTTTGAGATTGAAGTTAATGCCGTCGAAAAATAACCAAACTCATTTTTCCCACGAGAACGTTCATCGGGTGAAAACAAAATAAACCAACGAGGCGGAATAATCCACGTCTCGTTTAATATGTGTGGCACTTTATCTTCAAGTAAATCCACACCAGATGTAATTACCTCTTCCAATGCAGGTGAAACAAAAAACGGAACAACGGTGCTTGGAAGAGAGTCTTTGAAATTATCGAGCGCTGCCCAACAGCGAGTTGCAGTTGCCCATGGCGAAACAAATCGAACTCCGTCGCGATCCAAAACATGAACACCGTCAGGACGTCCTGCAGGAGGTTCAGGTTGCACAACTCGGTGCATTGCTAACTCTTCCTCTTTGCGGAAAGAGTGCGGATCAATTTCTAAATTGGACCATCTCAAACGGTCGGCAGGTTCAAAGGCTGTAAGTGGTTCGTAAATACGAAGTGAAGCGACGTACGGTGTATGTCTCACGCCCGTGGAATGTAATTGCCCTCAGCAAATGGATCATCATCATCCTTGCGTGAGGTTGTATCAATCTCGCCATGAAGCTCCTTGGCAAGACGATCTAGATCCATATCTTGCGCGTTGTACTTCAAATCGCGTGCAACCTTAGTTTGCTTTGCTTTTGCGCGGCCGCGACCCATGGGCGACCTCCTTCACTAATTGCTGTGCGTCAGGGAGGTAGGTTATCGCGCTTGGCAATTACCTTCCACCGGCCCCAAACCCTTTACAGGGGTAGTGGAGCGCTTAAAGGGGTAAGAATTGAGCTAAATCCGCCCGTAAACCAGAGGCTAGAACCGCTCCACTGTCCACCGCCTGATCCCAGGTGAGCTCGCCCGAGGCCAAGGCCAACCAGGTCTGAGCATCCATCTCAATGGTGTTTGGAGGGGTTCCTCGGGTGTGGGTTGGACCTTCACCACATTGAACCGCGGCATATGGGGGAATACGAACTTCAATCGCACGTCCGGGAGCTTTTACCGTCAAAGCATTCAATGTTGTTTTTACTTGTTCCAAAATAACAGGATCGCGCATTGTTAAAACCGATTAGCGAATTGAATCAGCAGAATATTGTGAAGCATCTTTAAATGTGGAGGTGATGAGGTTTACTCGATTAACCACACGACTTACCTGCTGTTGCGCATCCCCCGCAAAATCTAAAGGTTGACCAATGAGTTGATCGAGTGCTGCTCTATCTAATGGAATTCGCGAATCAGCGGCAATATCATCAAAGAAAGTATTTATCTCGCCTTCACGAGTTGAGATCGTTGCTTTTACAGCAAGTTCTTTAATTGCTTCATGTGCAACTTCGCGACCAACACCTGCTTTTACGGCTGCCATCAAAATCTTTGTGGTTGCCAAGAATGGAAGTTGACGTTCAAGTTCGGCATTGATTAATGCTGGAAAAGTTCCAAACTCATCGAGCACAGTCAAAATAGTTTCCATCAATCCGTCAAAAGCATAGAAAGCATCAGCGATTGCAACACGACGAACCACGCTGCATGACACATCGCCTTCGTTCCATTGATTGCCTGACAGCTCGCTGACCATTGATGCATAACCACGCAGAACAACCGCCAGACCATTAACTCGTTCGCAAGAACGTGTATTCATTTTGTGTGGCATTGCGCTGCTACCAACTTGACCTTGCTTAAAGCCTTCAGTTACTAACTCTGCGCCAGCCATCAAACGGATTGATGTTGCCAAATTAGATGGAGCTGCTGCTAATTGAACAAGGGTTGTTAAAACATCGTAATCAAATGATCGAGGATAAATCTGACCAGTTGAATCAAGAACATTACTAAAGCCGAGCTCCTTGGAAATCGCTTGCTCCAAGGCATGATGGGCCTCTGAAGTACCTAATAAATCAATGGAATCCTGCGCAGTTCCAACCGGGCCCTTGATTCCACGCATTGGATAGCGAGCTTGAAGCGCAGTTAAACGCTCGTAAGCAAAGAGCAGTTCTTCTGCAATAGTTGCAAAGCGCTTACCTAAAGTCGTTACTTGTGCCGGCACATTGTGTGATCGTCCTGCGATTGGCTGATCTGCATACTTAACAGATGCCTCTGCAAGACGGGCAAGAAGTGCTACTACCTTGGTGTGAACCAAATCTAAGCCCTGGCGAATCTGAAGTGCCTCAATATTTTCAGTTAAGTCGCGGCTTGTCATTCCGGCGTGAATCGCCTCATGACCAGCTAAAGCGTTGAACTCTTCAATTCGAGCTTTTACATCATGACGGGTTGCTCGCTCACGCTTATCGATTGATGCAAGGTCAATCTTTGTAATTACATTTTTGTAATCTGTAATTACATTCTTGTTAATTACATGTCCGAGCTCTGATTGAGCTCGCATGACCGCTATCCATAACTTACGTTCCAGAACAATCTTGGATTCTGGTGAAAAGATTTGGCGCATCGCAGCTGATGCGTAACGATCAGCGAGCAGGCTCATTAAATGAAATCCTTTACGACGATTGTTTGATCGCGACCTGGGCCAACTCCGATTGCGCTCATTGGTGCCCCTGAGATCTTTTCTAGGAATGCAACATAATCCTGAGCGTTCTTTGGAAGATCAGAGAGTTTGCGCGCTCCAGAAATATCTTCAGTCCAACCAGCCAAGTACTCGTAAATAGGCTTTGCATGGTGGAAATCTGTCTGAGATGCTGGAAGTTCTTCAACTCGCTTTCCATCAATCTCATAAGCAACGCATACTGGAATCTTTTCCCAACCAGTTAAAACATCTAGCTTGGTAAGGAAGAAATCAGTTAAACCATTTACTCGAACCGCATAACGCGCGATAGGCGCATCAAACCAGCCACAACGGCGTGCTCGACCAGTAGTTACGCCTACTTCACCACCGATTCGGCGAAGTGCCTCGCCATCCTCATCAAAAAGCTCGGTTGGGAAGGGTCCGCTACCAACGCGGGTCGTGTATGCCTTGAGGATTCCAATAACGCGATCAATCTTTGTAGGTCCGATTCCTGAACCGGTGCATGCGCCACCAGCTGTTGGATTACTTGAAGTTACAAATGGATATGTTCCATGATCAACATCAAGCAAGGTTCCTTGTGAACCTTCTAGGAGAACACGCTTTCCTGCCTTTAGCGCTTCATCCAAAATCAAAACTGTATCTGCGACATATGGACGCAAAATATCTGCGTACTTCAAATACTCTTCAAGAACTTCATCAACTTCGATGTTCTTGCGATTGAAAACCTTGATCAGAATCTGATTCTTGTCGCGCAAAGCGCCTTCAAGCTTTTGACGAAGAATTGATGGGTCGAAAAGATCCTGAACACGGATACCGATGCGATTAATTTTGTCTGCATACGCAGGTCCAATTCCGCGGCCAGTTGTTCCGATCTTTGATTTTCCTAAGAAGCGCTCTGATACCTTGTCGATTGTGCGGTGATAAGGAGTAATCAAGTGCGCGTTGGTTGAAATCAAAAGCTTGCTTGTATCAATACCACGCTCATTTAAACCACGAATTTCTTCAAGTAGAACGCTTGGATCAATAACAACACCATTTGCAATTACAGGAATTACGTTTGGAGAAAGAATTCCGGATGGAAGCAAGTGAAGTGCATACTTTTGATCACCGATGACAACTGTGTGACCAGCGTTGTTTCCGCCCTGATAGCGAACTACGTAATCAACTCGATCACCCAACAAGTCGGTAGCTTTACCCTTGCCTTCGTCGCCCCACTGAGCGCCAAGTAATACCAATGCAGGCATGAGTAAAGCCTTTCCGACTAGTTGTTAATTACTTTAGTGAAGTTGTTCCTGTTGAGCGCAGATCTTCGCAAGCTCGAACAACACGAGCGGCCATACCTGCTTCAGCAAGCTTGCCCCAAGCGCGTGGATCGTAAGCCTTCTTGTTTCCAACTTCGCCGTCGATCTTAAGAACGCCGTCGTAGTTCTTGAGCATGTGATCAACAACTGGACGTGTAAATGCGTACTGGGTATCTGTATCTACATTCATCTTGATTACACCGTAATCAAGTGATTCGCGGATCTCAGAAAGAAGTGAGCCTGAACCACCATGGAAAACCAAATCCATGGGCTTGCTTCCAGCTGGAAGACCGAGCTTTGCAGATACCGCCTCTTGTAGTGTTGCAAGAATCTTTGGTTGCAATACAACGTTTCCTGGCTTGTATACACCGTGAACATTTCCAAATGTTGCTGCAACCATGTAGCGAGCATTTACATCTGTTCCAAGTGTTTCAATAGTTAGAAGTGCATCTTCTGGAGTCGAGTAAAGCTTTGCATCATGCTTAGCTTCGATACCGTCTTCTTCTCCACCGACAACACCGATTTCAATTTCAAGAATTGTCTTTGCAGCAACTGACATCGCCAACATTTCCTTAGCGACCTTCATATTTTCAGTCATGTCTACAGCTGATCCATCCCACATGTGTGAGTTGAACAAAGGTGCTTTGCCTGACTTAAGGCGGTCTGCACCAAATGCAAGAAGTGGGCGCATGAAGCCATCTAGCTTTTCAGCTGGGCAGTGATCTGTATGAATACCGATGTTAACTTTGTAGTTCTTCGCAACTACATGTGCGTACTCTGCGAGCGCAACTGCACCATCAACCATGTTCTTTACTGTTGAACCTGATGCGTACTCTGCGCCGCCCCAAGAGAACTGGATGATTCCATCTGACTCAGCTTCGGCAAAACCACGAATTGCTGCTGTCAGGGTTTGTGATGATGAAACGTTGATTGCTGGATAAGCGAATGCGCCCTTCTTGGCGCGATCCAACATGTCTGCATAAATTTCCGGGGTTGCAATTGGCATAGTGTGACTCCTATGGGCTCGTTGTAAATCTTTAGACTGAGCGCTTCGTTGAGTCGTCTAGAGGCTTACGACCAATCCTCTCACCTTCGCCCAAATGGCACAAAAAGACCCTCCGCACCGCATTGTGGGAGGGCCTTTTTGCTTGGAATTCGCCTTCTAGCTCACCGTTTTTAGGGCGTTGGCCAAGAACTTAGCCAGCGCTGCCACCAACACAGGATTACTGAGAAGTTTGATTAAAGCCATAATAAATGAGGTCAGCATTGCATCTCCTTTCCGTCGAAATATCTTGGATGCCTTACACGCGTAAAAATTCAAATTCGAAATCTCTGTTGATAACAAAGTTCAACGGGTAGCCTCTAGCGCTATGAGCCAAGATCACGAGTCCTTAGAAAACCTGCTGAGCGAGGATCGTCACTTCCCTCCGTCAGCTGAGTTTGCTGCGCAAGCAAATGCAACAGCTGAGTTGTATGAATCTGCGGAAAAGGATCGCTTGGCCTTTTGGGATCAACAAGCAAAAGCACTGTCATGGGATAAACCTTGGACACAAACACTGCAATGGGATTCACCGTATGCACAGTGGTTTGTTGGCGGGAAGATCAACGCCTCATTTAATGCTTTAGATCGACATGTCATTGAAGGTCGAGGAGATCGTGTTGCTTTTCATTTTGAAGGCGAACCTGGCGATACTCGAACAATTACTTACGCGCAGTTGCTCGCCGAAGTTAAGAAAACTGCCAATGCACTTATTGAGTTGGGAATTCAAGCAAAGGATCGCGTTGCGATCTACATGCCGATGATTCCTGAGGCAGCAATTGCAATGCTTGCTTGTGCACGAATCGGTGCAGCACATTCAGTTGTCTTTGGTGGGTTTTCAGCTGATGCCTTGTTGTCACGTATTCAAGATGCCGATGCGCAGTTGGTTATCACCGCTGATGGTGGATTTAGAAAAGGTGGTGCTTTTGCATTAAAGCCTGCGGTGGATGAAGCGCTCAAAGGGCAACACAATGTGAAGAAGGTCTTAGTTGTTCAACGAACTAAGCAAGAAACCGCTTGGAATGAGTCAACAGATATCTGGTGGCACGACATCGTTGACCGCCAATCCGCTGAACACACAGCACAGGGCTTTGATTCTGAGCACCCGCTATTCATTTTGTACACATCAGGAACTACAGCAAAGCCAAAAGGTATTTTTCACACAACGGGTGGTTATCTAACGCAAGCTGCGTACACCCATCGAGTTGTCTTTGATATCAAGCCTGAAACCGATGTTTACTGGTGTACCGCCGATGTTGGCTGGATTACTGGGCATAGTTACATTGTCTACGGACCACTTATTAATGGTGCGACACAAGTTATGTATGAAGGAACACCGGATACGCCTCATAAAGGCCGAATCTTTGAATTGATTGAAAAATATGGCGTCACAATTTTGTACACAGCGCCAACTTTGATCCGCACCTGGATGAAGTGGGGAGATGAACATCCTAAGAAATTTAACTTGAAATCACTTCGCTTATTAGGTTCAGTTGGAGAACCAATTAATCCTGAAGCATGGATGTGGTACCGCGAGGTTATTGGTGGAAATCGTTGCCCAATTGTTGATACCTGGTGGCAGACAGAAACCGGTGGAATCATGATTTCACCACTGCCTGGAGTGACTTCAACTAAACCTGGTTCTGCAATGACTCCGATTCCTGGAATCAGTGCGGTAGTTGTCGACGACAATGCAAACCCAGTTGCAAAAGGTCATGGTGGTTTCTTGATCCTAGATAAACCATGGCCAGGAATGTTGCGTGGAGTTTGGGGCGAGGATGAACGTTATAAAGAAACTTATTGGTCACGCTTCAAGGGAATCTACTTTGCCGGAGATGGCGCAAAGTTAGATAAAGATGGAGCGATTTGGTTATTAGGTCGTGTTGATGATGTGATGAATGTTTCAGGTCACCGTATTTCCACAACCGAAGTTGAATCTGCATTGGTGTCACATGAAGCTGTTGCAGAAGCTGCAGTCGTTGGTGCACAAGATGCAATGACAGGACAAGGAATCGTTGCCTTTGTTATTTTGCGCGGAGGAATCGCGCATGCAAGTGGAGAAAAACTAGTGACGGAGCTTAGAAATCACGTTGCCAAGGAGATCGGCGCGATTGCAAAGCCTCGCCAGATTCTGGTTGTTGCTGAACTTCCAAAGACCCGAAGTGGCAAAATCATGCGTCGATTACTGAAGGATGTCGCTGAAAATCGTCAGGTAGGAGATGCGACCACCCTTGCAGATCCAAATGTGATGAAGCTGATCTCTGAAGGCCTAAATTCATCTAAGGATGAGGATTAAAGCTCAACCCCTAAATGCTTTTTGGTGAGAGTAAGAATTTCATCTAAATCCTTGATGATTCCTACATGTTTGTAGGCAACGCTTCCATCGGCGGCAATAAACCAGGTAACGGGAACACCCAAGCCAAAGTATTCGCGTGAGCGACCATCGGGATCATAAAGATTTGGCCAGGTAATTCCGTTCCGTTCAACAAATGTTCGTCCATCATCAAAGTTTGCTTCTTCAACATCAACGCCGATGAGTTGGACTTTATCTTTGGCTAGATAATGAAAAGCACGCAGAACAGGCACTTCCTTCTTGCACGGTCCACACCATGATCCCCAAACATTAACAACCATGGGTCCACGAAGTGCACCTAACTGTGCGCCTTCACTGCGATCCAGACAATCCATTTTCACTCCACCCGTAAAGGTTGGATCTTGAGAAATAGATTCGCATGAAACTACCTCGCCCTTTACGAAGGTTGATGAAGAAGAGCATGAAGTCAGCAGTAGTACCGCTGCAGCAATCATTAACTTCTTCATCTGAAATCCTTATCTGTCTTTACTAACAGTAACGCTTTCTCTTTATCCATCTCGCCAATTCCGACACTTGGACAGATTTTGGCAACAGGACAAGCTCCACACGCTGGTTTACGGGCATGACAAATTCTGCGTCCATGCCAAATCATTCTTTGTGAAAGATTTGTCCATTCCGGCTGTGGAATTAATTGCTGAACAACCATTTCAACCTTTACTGGATCTGTTTCTTTGGTCCAACCAAAACGACGGGACAATCTTCCGAAGTGGGTGTCAACTGTTATTCCTGGAGTATCAAAAGCATGACCCAAAACTACATTTGCCGTTTTTCTTCCAACTCCTGGCAAGGTAATTAACTCTTCGAGAGTTTGAGGAACTTCTCCCCCAAAATCTTCGAGCAGTTTGATGTTGAGAGCTTTTATATTTCGCGCTTTAGCTCGATAAAAACCAGTTGAATGAACAAGCTCTTCGATCTCGTGAATATCAGCTTTTGCATACGCTTTGGGATTTTTATACTTCTTGAAAAGGGCTGGAGTTACAGTGTTAACTCTCTTATCGGTACATTGCGCGCTCAATACCGTCGCAACAATTAACTCCAAAGGATTTGTGAAATCTAATTCGCAGCGAATATTGGGGTAGGTCTTTGTGAGGATGCGATAGACCGCCTTGGCCCCTTTTCTGGTTTCGCTATCGACCTTCATGGGTAGTAAAGTACCCCTCGTGAGCACAGATCAAGATGTCGTACGCAAGGCCCCGCTATTTACAGCGCTCGATGAGGCTGCTGCCGCATCTTTGCGCGCATCTATGGATTCCGTAAAGATCGCAAAGGGCTCAGTTCTCTTTGCCGAGGGCGACGAAGGTGATCACCTTTATGTAATCGTCGAAGGAAAGCTCAAGCTTGGAACTTCAAGTGGAGATGGCCGCGAAAATCTTCTCTCAATTCTTGGACCCGGTGAAATGTTTGGAGAGCTCAGCCTCTTTGATCCAGGACCACGTACATCAACTGCAACAGCGGTAACCGATGCAAAGTTATTAAGTCTTGGTCAGGAAAAGTTGATTCCATGGCTTGCTGAGAATCCTCAAGTTGCTTTGCAACTTCTGGCACGTTTAGCACAGCGCCTTCGCCGTACAAATGAAGCCGTAGGCGATCTAGTCTTTTCAGATGTTCCTGGCCGCGTAGCAAAAGCACTTATTGATCTAGGTGAGCGTTTCGGAAAGCAAACCGATGAAGGTTTATTTGTTCACCATGATCTAACTCAAGAAGAGTTGGCTCAACTAGTTGGTGCATCCCGCGAAACCGTAAACAAAGCACTTGCTGATTTCGCAGGACGCAACTGGTTAAAGCTAGATGGTCGTGCAGTGTTAATTACAGACTTCGAACGCCTTTCCAAGCGCGGTAAGTAGTTAGTCGGTAATTTCGACAGTTAACTCAATCTCCACTGGAGAATTGAGTGGAAGTTCGGCAATTCCAACTGCGCTACGTGCATGCTTTGCACCATCGCCCCAGATTGAGATGAAGAGCTCTGAAGCCCCATTAACTACACCTGGATGACCGATGAATCCTGGAACTCCATTGACGTAACCAACTACGCGAACAATCTTTGTAATCTTGTTTACATCGGCAACGGTTTCAACAGCTGCTAAGCAGTTGAGTGCACAAATCTGTGCAAGCTCCTTTGCACGCTCAGGAGTGATCTCTCCATCAACCTTTCCAACTCCTGCCATTTCGCCATTAGCTAATGGAAGTTGTCCGGCTGTGAAAACTAAATTACCTGTGCGGATCGCTGGAACATATGCAGCAACTGGCTTTGCAGCAACTGGAAGTTCTAATCCAAGCTCTGCAAGCTTTGCGCGGACATCAACTGTGTTCATGCGAGAGCTCGCTTCATGTAAGCAACTAGCTGCTCACCTGTTCCTGGTGCTGGAATAACTTGTACAAGCTCCCAACCATCTGAACCCCATGTATCAAGAATCTGCTTTGTCGCATGTGAAAGAAGTGGGACTGTTGCATATTCATACTTTGTCATTTGTTGAGACTCTCCTTCACTAGTGATGAAACAAGTGCTCCATCAGCCTTTCCTGCAATCTTTGGCTTAATCGCGCCCATTACCTTGCCCATATCTGCAGGACCTGCAGCACCTGTTGATGCAATTGCATCAGCGATGATCTGCTTGATCTCATCTGCAGTTAACTGAGCTGGCAAATACTTAGCAATTACTTCGCCCTCTGCCTTTTCAAGTGCTGCCTTTTCTGCATGACCTGCACTTTCAAATGCTTCTGCTGCTTCGCGACGCTTTTTGGCTTCGCGTGACAACACCACAATTACTTCATCATCACTTAATTGGCGAGCTTCTTTTCCAGCAACCTCTTCGTTGGTGATTGCGGTTAAAACCATGCGAATGGTGCTTGATGTAATTTCATCGCGACCGCGAATCGCTTCGGTTAGGTCGTTGCGGAGGGTTTCTTTAATGCTCATGCTGTGAACTCTACCGCCAGAAGTTCAGCAATTTGAGCTGTATTTAACGCTGCTCCCTTGCGGAGGTTATCTCCACAAACGAACATGTCTAGCGCCATTGGATCATCGAGGCTCTTGCGAACTCGACCAACCCATGTTGGATCTGTGCCTACAACATCTGCAGGTGTTGGGAACTTGTAGTTCTCTGGATCATCAACCAATTTCACTCCTGCAGCGTTCTGCAAAATATCTTGGGCAGCCTTACGTGAAGGCTCCTTTTCAAATGCAGCGTGAACTGTCAGTGAGTGTGTAGTAATTACAGGAACACGAACGCATGTAGCTGAAACCTTTAGATTTGGAAGGCCCAAAATCTTGCGTGATTCATTGCGAACTTTGAGTTCCTCTGATGAGTAACCATCCTGCTTGAGAGAACCAGCCCATGGAATTACATTCAAAACTAAAGGTGCTGGGAATGGACCAAGATCTTTAACAAAGTTACGAACATCGCCTGCGTTTGTTCCCGCATCGGTTCCTGCAACTTGAGAGATCTGTGCAACGAGGGCATCAATACCTGCCTGACCTGCACCTGATGCTGCCTGATATGAAGAAACTACGAGCTCCTTCAAGCCATACTCTTTATGGAGTGCACCGAGTGCAACAATCATTGAAAGAGTTGT
>JACCDV010605052.1_pt1 | contig 16162 bp, 21 predicted proteins | sample 7446131 | NCBI WGS metagenome assembly JACCDV01 (sample SAMN15323448, study PRJNA562643) | freshwater metagenome | isolation source: river surface water | place: USA:Blue River Watershed | collected 2017-08-17 | reverse complement strand
TCTTCCTCAATGACAGTAGATCCACAGAACGGGCAGTGTTTTACCTTATAATAGTCGGTATCTAAATCGTGATCAACTGTAAAAACAGCATCACAAGAATAGCATTCCAGTTCTTCCATCAGGCAGCAACTCCCCAAACATCATCCCATTTACCCGAGAGAGCACCTTTCGCATAGTCGGTGGCGCGATTTTCGAAGAAGTTCGTATGCGTAGGAGCATTAATCATTTCTTCGACCCATGGCAGAGGATTCTTCTTAACCTTGAAGATACCCTTTAGACCAAGACTAATCAGTCTGCGGTCGCAGATATAACGAATATACTTCTTGACATCGTCTTCAGTAAGATCTTCCATCGCACCCATAGAGAACGAAAGTTCGATAAACTTGTCTTCGAGTTCAACCATGCGCTCAGCAATAGTATAGATCTGTGACTTGAGATCGTCATTCCATAGTTCGCGATTCTCTTCAACATATGCACGGAACAATTTAATCATCGACTCGGCGTGTTGTGTTTCATCAACAATTGACCAAGTAACGATCTGTCCCATACCCTTCATCTTTCCGTGACGAGGGAAGTTGAGGAGCATGATGAAGGATGAGAACAACTGCATACCTTCAGTGAACGCACTAAACGCTGCGATGTTGGTTGCAACTGATTCAGGTGTTCCATTTGAATTCGACAGATCTGTAAAGTAGTCGTGCTTTGCTCGCATCGAATCGTATTCGAGGAATTCTTGATACGTTGCTTCTGGCATGCCCAGAGTTTCAATGAGATGAGAATACGCTGCAACATGGAGTGCCTCCCGTGCCGCAAATCCCATCAACATCATACGAATTTCAGGTTGAGGGAAATACGGTAGATAGTTCTTTACATATCCACCAGCAACATCAATGTCACCCTGTGTAAAGAAGCGGAAAATGTTGGTAAGGAAATGCTTTTCACCATCGGTGAGTCGCTTCTTCCAATCGTTGACGTCTTCGAGCATTGGCACTTCGGTATGCAACCAGTGCGACTGCTCGTGCTTTAACCACGCATCATACGCCCAAGGATAGTTGAACGGTTTGAAATACGCTCTTTCGCTCATTAAACTCATACTGTTTCTGCCCACTTCACTAAATCATCATAACCACCAACGTGGTTGCCATTCACCCAAATTTGCGGGACGGTCTTAACGTCAGGCAACTGCGCTGTAATGTCTTCCCAAAGACAATCTTGACCAACTACCATCTCGGTATATTGGATATCCATACCCTGCATAAACTCTTTTGCTAGAGTGCAGTAGGGGCAATCAGGTTTTGATACTATTTGTGCAAAATACATTTTTGTCTCCTTATTATCCCTCACATGCCACACAGGTATCACCGTCAATCATTGCCTTAAAGTCGATTTCCTTAATCGCTTCTCGCTCGATGCGCTTAGAAACCTTGTCTGCCTTACCGATCTTTTCAGAACGACAGTAGTATAGAGTCTTCAGACCTTGCTTCCATGCAAGATAATGGACTGCGTGCAGATATTTAATATTTGCGTCGGGACGGAAGAATAGATTGAGAGACTGCGCCTGATCAATAAACTTCTGCCTGTCTGCTGCGTGCTCAATAACCCAACGTTGATCAATTTCCATGGAGGTCTTAAACACTTCCTTTGTAATTTGATCCATCCAAGTTAGATGCTGGACCGAACCATCGTTGGCGATAATCGAGGACCATGTCTCGTCATACCATCCTTCCTTGTGATTCGCTGCTTCTATCTTGACGATAAAGTCAAGGTATTTATTCTTATTGAGAAATGCACCAGACAGAGTATCCTGACGATACGCATTTGCTCTCCACGGTTCAATCGATGGACTGGTATTGCCCATGATAATCGACGAGGATGCGTTAGGAGCAATCGCCATCATATGCGAGAAACGACGACCAGTTCCTGCTGCATCTGGTGCTTCACCACGTTCAGCGCCCAGTTCCAGGTTTGCTTCGTCCAACTTCTTGCGAATATGCTTGAAGATGCGCATATTAGTTCCCTTGGCAACTGCCGATTCCCACGCAATGCTCTTGCGCTGCAGATAAGCATGGAAACCTAGTGCACCAATACCGATCGAACGTTCGCGCATTGCCGAATACTTAGCACGTTTTACTGCGCTAGGAGCATTATCAATAAAGTATTGCAGAACGTTGTCTAACATTTCTGCCATGTCCTTGAGGAACATCGGATCCTTCGACCATGCATCGTAGTATTCTAGATTGACTGACGACAAGCAGCAAACAGCAGTGCGCTTCTTGTCAGTCGGGAGAATAATTTCCGAGCATAGATTCGATTGGTGAATCTTCAGACCGAGATCCTTCTGGAACTGCGGCATCGCTCGATTAGATGCATCGATGAAGTGGATGTATGGTTCACCAGTCATCATACGAAGTTCGAGAATCTTCTGCCAAAGTTCCTTAGCAGAAACCGTGTCACGAACGACACCAGAATGCGGATCCTTTAGATTCCAACTGTCATCCGCCTCAGAATCGGTCATGCAACGTTCGATGATCTCCATGAAGTCATCTGTAATGTTGATTCCGTGGTGTAGGTTGAGGCATCGTATGTTGGGATCGCCAGTAGGCTTACGCATCTCAAGGAAAAGTCCCACGTCAGGATGACTAATGTCAAGATAAGCGGCATAACTGCCACGACGAGTGCGACCCTGACGATACGCCATGGAACTTGCGTCATAAGTTTTAAGATGTGGCATAACACCAGTAGACTTATCGTCAGCAGCACGAATTCCAAAACCAATTCCAACACCACCCCCTAGCATAGACAACCAGTTGGTTTCGGAGAGGTTATCTACGAGACCTTCTGCTGTATCATCAATGAAATTTAAGAAACAACTAATCGGCATTCCACGCTTGGAACGACCGAACGAAAGAATGGGAGTCGCATACGACAACCAGTGTTTTGACGAGTATTCATATAGACGTTGTGCGTGCTCGGGATTTGAACCAAAGGTGCTCGAAACATAGGCGAATCGGTGCTGCGGCGATGTTTCATCGTCGCGCATGTATGATTCTTCTAGTCTCTGGATACCAAGTTTGTCAAATAGAGAGTCACGCGATAAATCTATTTCAATACCCAGATATGTTTCTCTTGCCATTATAGTCCCTGTTCCTTCAATACTCGGTCAATGTCTGGTTTGAAGTAAGTATCTGGTTTCAGAATCTTACCGTCTGCACGCTTCTTAATCTTTCCACCCTCAGAAACCTTGCTCATGTTCGAAGCACGAACTTCTTCCCAGACTTTATCAAAGTCGATACCTAGTGTTGTGAATAGTCCCTTGACCACCCAAACTAGATCGGCACCACCGTCTGCAATGTCTCCGATGTGGCGACGAAGAAATCCGTCGCAAAGTTCACGGAACTCTTCATCGATTAGATCAATATATAGGCGAGCCTGGTCTTCATTATTTTCGTTAAGGTGTGGAGTAGAACCGATATACTGATCGGCGGCACTCATAAACTTTTCAACATCATTTTGGTAATTCATTTTTTCTACTTTCTTTAGTGTCACAGTGCCATCTTCATTTTCGATCCAGAGAATATCATCTCCAGGTTTCCAACCAACTTGTTGGAAAATTTCAGATTCAAGGTAATAAAAATCTTCTTCTTCGTTATATTGGACAGTTGCGTTCATGGCAATTTTCTCTCAAACTCTGCCCATGCTGCCATGTCATCAATCGCTTTGATCACATCGGGGAAGTGCTGACCGATAATTTCCCAGCACTGTTCTGCTACGATGCGGTGTTCCTTTTGAGTCGCCTTATCCATGCGCAACTGGCAATAGTGAACCCACGAACGCAGCGAACCTGCCATAATCATAACCGACTCGGTGTTGCCTTCAGGTAGAACTGCACGTGCCTGTTCCTTTGCGATACCACGCTCGATCGCCCAGTTGTATGCCATCTTAGCAGCATTAGTTGCTTGCGTCTGCATTACATTCCATTCTTCGGCGAGTCGGTTTTCGTCAGGACTCAGTTCGACTGAGTTCTGTCGGTTCTTGGCATCCTGCAGGCGTGCTTCCCGTACAACAAATCCCAGATCCTTGGTTGGATCGGCGTAACGCTGACTGTACTCTTGGAATGAGAAAGAACGATGCCGCAAAATCTGGCGGGCAATATCTCTTGTTGTTTTGATTTCCATTGATACATGGACCATCTCCAGTGGTGACCAGTGCTGGTTCTGAATTAGATATCGAACCAGTTTAGGTGCTGTTGCTGTGTTGTTTTGGTTTGAAGGATTAGATACTCTTGCTGCCCATGCAACCAATTCATTGGCAGTAGTGCAATCAGTATATGCGGACGGTTTAGTAATACCGATAAGATTCACTTCACTCATTAAATATTTTCCAATGCTTCCAGTTTGTCTTTGTATTCAGCGATGTGTCCAAGTTCAAGTTCAACTGCACCCATAAAGTCGGTATGCTCATGAATCGCCATTGGGTTATTCAACATAATTCGCACATTCATAGCATGTTTTTCAATATTCGCTTGAAATTGCTTACGAAGTGCGTGTTTAATATCGTCTTTCATCTTATAAATTCCTCATATAATTATCACCATTAATTCTCTTATACGTCATTTTATGGCATTTGTCAATAGTTTTTCAAATGTTTTACAACCCAAATGTTTGGACCATAATCAAAATCATCAAAAGGTTCTCCGATCTCTTCAAACCCTGCTGCTTTATAACTTGGTAGCGCATCTAGTCGGGGATAACTCCAAATCAATTCAACATTATTAGTTTCGGCAATTTCAACCGTCTTAGCAAACAATGCCTTGGATATACCCTTGCCTCTATGTTCAGGCAAAATATATATTCCTCTTGATCTTAGATGTTCTTTTGAAGACATGAAGCAAGAATTACATCCGACAAGTTCTTGCTCAATATAATAACCGATGAACCAAACGTCAGAGCAGGGAACCTCTGGGTTATAACCACCCAGAAATTCCCACTCATTAAACGGTTTAATTGGGTCTGTATTCGGCCAAAGTTTTTTCCAAAGAGGAAGAATTTCCTCGAATGATATTAGTCTTATCATACATCAGGGTTTAACTGTCGGTTGGAAGATGTTGTTAAGTTGGAAATTGCTACTAATATCTACATAAGGAGAAGAATCTAGATCTTCGATTAAAACTTGTGGTGCACTCTCTTCTTTGGTATAATAGAAAAATACCGTGCAAGTTTCTGTTGAGTAGTTAGTAGTCTTTACAACATCAAAGGAAACACGTTCAAACAATTCGTCGTTTGGAATATTTACAGCAAGATTTTCAAAATAGAAAGATCCAGTCTTGTCATTGAATGCCATGAATGGTTCGTAGCGTAGTTGCTGATTTGCGTCTGCCCATACTATACTAAATGCTGTGGTCTCACCAACAATATCCGTAGTATAATTGAATCCAAACGATTTAGCATCGACAGTAATCTTAGGAATGTCTTGTGAGATAGTTCCTGCATAAAGATCGTGTCCAATCATACCGTTGCCATTAATAAGTTGAACGATTCTGTTCTGATTGCTAGTGAATGTTTGACGATCGAACAGGATAGATCCCTTTAGTGAAGTAGCAACAAGGAGGTTTAGAACCTCAGCAGTTGTTACTGGATTTTGCGAAATCGACTGAATCAATGTGGCAGCACCAGAAACATATGCTGCTGCTGATGAAGTACCGCTAACACGAATGTATCCACCATTAATAGAAGCAACATCAACATCAACACCTGGAGCAAAAATATCTAGGCACTGTCCATAAGGCGAACTTACACCTGAGTCTGACTCTGCTGTTGCAGTGAAACCAGCGACAATATCATCGTCATCAATTGCACCGACAGTGATAACTTCTGGCATACCAGCAGGAATAAAGTTAGAAACATCATCGCTAGTATTACCAGCAGAACAGACAATTACGCAACCAGCATTTAGCAATTCAGCAAACTTATTTCGCAGGAAGTTACTATATGCTACAGTCCAACTGCAGTTTACCAGAACATTCTTGGTAGGATTGACTTGCTTGAATTGCTTGATAGCATCAAAAACGGATCCGATTTGCAAGACAGTTGGTTTGTCATCACCATCAAACACTTTACAATTGTAAAGGGTGACATTATCGGTGACACCAACATTCTTACCTGCAATGCAAGAAGCAATTGCAGTTCCGTGACCCAGATTGTCGTCAAAACCGTCGCAGAATGGTAGTTTGGCGAAATTGACAACATCAACTCCATTCAATTCTGCGTGAGAACTAATGCCAGAGTCTACCACGAACACAGCAGGTTTATTTGTTGTGCTGATATCGAATGTTTTGTAATCTTGAAATGGTCTGAATCGATTTGAAAGTCTACGTCTTGCCCAATCATTTGGAGAGGAAACTGCAGTTCCTGAAAGAGATGCCAGGAGTTTAATCGGCGCATCTACGCAGTCGACATTTCCAGAGCATTCATCGTAGAATGCTAGTGGATCTGTTGTCTCAACAACAGAATATGCACCTTCAGTAGAAATTACGGTATGCGGAGGAGCACCACCAAGATCTGCTGTTTCAACTAACAGTTTAATTGCAGATCCATCGTGAGATACTTCTGCATCAGAATAGCGCATAGAATAGGTGAACAGGTTATCAGCAACCACTACAGTTGTTGTATCTTCCTGAGTCATCCCAACCTTACGAGCAAAAACATTTCTTGCCTCGGTTGTCTGGAAAGTGACTGTAAATGACATTTTAATTTCCTTAAAAAATTTGTTGCTTCAGTATATTTATGCGAGTTTCAGTTTCAGGAGAAATTACTATAGATTTTTTCCTAGCAACTCCTGCATTCTTTTTGATGGGGTGGCGAAATTGTATTTCAAACGTCCAACCATCTCCTGTCATATCCTCGTAATACTTCTTTATATTCTCAAATCCATTATATTTTTGTTCTTGTGGAAGAACATCATAACCCATTTTTCTATATCCGTCAATCTTTACTTGATAGTTTTTTGTCTTATCAAGAGCAGTAAATTCAGGCATATGCAATGTTGCTTTTAATGATAATCTCCAGTCTTGCATCCAGAAATTACCGATGATTGGAAAGTTTGTTTCTTTCGAATAAAAATACCAATCAGTTTCTTCCTTTTCTGGAATATACCACGCATTTCTTTCTGACTTGCATAGATTGTTACCACCGAAGATTGCACAAGTATATCCTAAGTCTTTAAGTAATCCTGCTAGATATAAATGCACTGCAAATTGCGGACTTGAAATTTTATACTTGGTGGCAAAATCATACAACTGATTATTTAGAAACCGAATTACATCAAACTCAATTATATGTGGAGTTATCTTCCGCAGTTCACAAAACTTGATTGCATGAGATACATCCTGTTCATTAAAATCATCTAGAAATTTAAAAACAACAACATTAGGAGTAACCCCCGCGATTAGAAACGTATCAATAACAGTTTGACTATCAATACCTCCACTGAAACATATTGCAGGATTATCCCCGATAGTTTCAGGCAAAGAAGAAATTGTTAGTTTACATGCTTCTGTCAGCGTCAATGAATTGGCAATGTCTACCATTTCTTCTGTAGCATTGACAGTCCATTTTATCTCAGATCCACTAAACGTAGAGCATATCCAATTGTCAAGAGGGTCAATCACTCAACTCGCCATGATGTAGTATTCAATTTGATATTGGTCGGCCAATCACCCTCGGTAAATGACTTGTCGTGGAACCGCAGTTCATTTGTCGGCATGATACACAGTCTGCCATTGTCCAGTTCTATAAACATAAACTCCTTAGACTGCGATGGATGCATACTGTAACCATCGTTCATCGGAATAGCAGTGAACAGATAGCGACCAAACTCTCCACTACTACGGATCTCTGCTCGCTGGGTGTTTAGATAATCATAGCAAACAACCGAGAACTGATCACCGTAGCAATCCCATATCTGTGTATCTTCAAGGTTCCAAAATGGCGCTGGGTCTGCAGAAAATGCTAGAGCATGCGGAGGAACACTGCGCCAGACAGCACCACATTCCAGCATCACATGACATCCCCACGAATGTCCAGGTTTTGAATGTAATGCAAACCAAATGCATGGTTCAAAGGTATATGGTTGCACGTCCTTGCGAATGAAGGATGAGTCTACCCAACAGTAGATGTGATGCGGAATGTTTCCTGAACCAGTATACAACATTACTCGACTTCAAACTCTTTGACTGTCTGGAACTGCGCCTTGCTTACGAAACCAATACCCAACAGAGTATCTACCCGAGCGGAAGCATCAGCATAATCAATATATGTGCCATCATCGAACCACCACCAGCGATCTAGACCAAGAAACCAACGAGGTTCGCGGCGATATTCGACCAACCACTTACCGTCCGTGCGATGAATACGCAACTTTGTGATTTTAATATGGTCAAATTCTATACCATATTCGTTAGCGACTAGTTCGCTCATATCTTCCTCCACATGGCATACCTTGCCTTTGCTGCTAGACCTTTAAATGTATTATGATTTATAATATCTTCGATTTCCTCTGCGATCATCCCATTCTCAATCATCTCATTAATATCTTTTCCAGGAACATCCGGCCAGATGACAATCTTATAACCCTGTTCGATATACTTATTCATCAACTTACCGACATCTCGGTTTTTAGGTTGATTATCGAAAATAATTGTTATTTTTTCTTTCGGGATCGGGAGTTGGTCGATTTTTCCGAACGAAGTTCCTGCGCAAGCAATAGAATTATCCAGAAAGAGGGAATCAAGTGGTCCTTCCACGACAAGGACTTCTTTCGTTGGATCAACTTGGTCAAGACCAAAAATAGAAGGCGCATCTTCATCTACTTTAACATTAATATAACGTAGCGACTCGCCTCGGATTCCGCGAAGGCTAACAACAAGGAGTTTACCACTGCCATCAAAAAAAGGTATCGCGAGACGAGGTTCTTCCGTGACGATCGACTCTTTGTATTTGTCATTAAGTTGAACGACATCTTTAACATTACGTATGAAATACAACCGACTAAAAGCATCGCGAGGGATTTTGCGGTTAGTAACATATTGGATTACCTCATGATCATCGGGCAGTGTATCGAGACGATCCATAATCGAGTCGATAAGTTTTGGTTCTGGTTTCTTATTGAATTTAGGTTCTTCGAATTTCAATACAGACTCAACAGTCTTATGAGATGTCTTGTTATGTCCACCATCGGCATAACGCTCAACGACATATTGTCCATACTGATTGCTGTCAAAGTTCTTCAAGAAAGTTCCGAAGTGCTGACCAGCGCCGCAGTTATGGCACTTATAATAGAGATCGTTTTTACCTCGATAGAAGTAACCACGAGACTTCTTCTTATTGCGCGACGAATCGCCGCAAAGTGGACACCTGCAGTTATATAGATCCTGTGATTTCTTCTTGAAGTTCTCGAGGCGATGCGAAATCGCGTGGAGATACTTGATGTCAATATATAAACTCATAATATAGTTATACCCGATTTCATCGGATAAGTAAAGGGTTTTATCCGATATATTTCATCAGCATTGGAAGTATCTTGGTAATGATAGCACCGATAACGATACCACCACCAATCATAATATACTTGGTTTTTTCCAATTTGTCAATACGGTTTTTATGTTTTTCTTCTTCTTTATCGACAGAAGATTTAAGTTCCCTGATAGCAGCAAGCATCTTGTCTTCTGTAGACTGAATTTTTGCTTCAAGTTCACGAGTGGTTGTTGTGATACGCGAATGTAACTCGGCGTTACTTGCCTTAGTTTCTTGTCTATGCACTTCTAAACTCGTGTAGATGTCTTCGTTGACTGTTTCTTGTGCCTCGAGTTTAGTATCGTGGACAGCGAGCATCTTATTGATGCAGTTGGAAACATCGCCAATCTTTTCGATGGCGAGATCGAGGCGACCGAACACAACCTGAATTTGCTTCAGGTCATGTTCGATTACTGCGACTTTGGTTTCCAGAGATTCCAATTACTTTGCCTTTGGTTTGCGACCACGTGCTTTTTTGACAACTGCCTTGACTTCTTCGACCTTTGCTTCTGCCTTGTCGACTGCTGCAGTAATCTCAGCAAGATCTACCTTACCGTCCTTGTTTGCATCAACGAAACCAAACAGTTTCTTTAGTGCGTCTGTAATTTGTTTTAGCATATTTCTTATCCCCATGCTGCGAATTGTTTAGTTTTCTTAATGCGGTCATCAAGACCATGCGTACCACCGTTTACTCGGCGAGTAATCTGACCGATGACTGCATCTGTTACACCCTTATCCGCGATTGCGAATAGACCGTTCTTATTGAAGAACCATAGCGCTGATTCGAATGCGAGTTCGGTTGCTACGATGTCAGGATTTGTCAGAACATCAGGGCGACCGATGTCTTGAGCGAATTGAGTATAGTTGCTCTTACCAGTTAACTGGATCGGACCACGTCCACGGAACTTCCAACCATCACCCGATGACTCTGGACCATTGCCCATACGATTGGCATAAACCTTGTTAGCAATCTTCTCTGGTTTGCGAGCATAACCAGCAGTCGATGCGATTGTTGGGAAGTACTTCTTGAAGATACCATTAAGTCCCTTGTCGCTGTAGTTCAGGTTCTCTTGGAATACCTTGAAGCCACCTGATTCGTGAGCGCACTGACCGAAGAAGTGAGCAGCCTGAGAAGTTGATAGTTTGAAATAATCTCTCGCTGCTTTGAATGTTCCTGGACCCCACTTACCATCAGCAGCGACACCACACTTCGCTTGAAGTGCTGCCATTGGTCCAAGTCCAGCAGTCGATGTTGTTTGGACTGCTGCCTTAGCAACCTGAGTTGCTGCTTGAACAACAGGAGCACCTGCTTCCTTGGTTGTGCTTGGATCGAAATCCTTCACTGGTGTATACTTTGTTCCACCTGCCTTAGACTTAGTAGCAATCAGACGCTGCTTGCGATTGCCACCTTCCTTCTTGATTGATGCGTGAACCCAACCAGAGTTTTTGTCACCTGCCGAATAGAATTCCAGGATGACTTGGTCAAACTCAAGGTTATCAGCAACCCAGTCAGCAACCTTCTTATTGTCAACACCCTTAACTTCAAAGTCGATTGCTTGACCGTTAACGTGTTGCGAGGTCTTTGAACCACCAACTGCTTGGTTAACACGGGGTGCACGATAAGACGAGTTGATTGTAACTGGTCCGAACTTAGCACGGACAGGTTCCAGAATCTTCTCGCAGCAATAGCGCATGTTTTCGATGTGCTCAGGAGTAGGAGTGTTTGAAAGTCCTAGTCTCTTGGCAGTTGGAGATACAATCATCTCCTCGAGAGTGAAATGTTCTGTTAGTTGTGTCATTAGAATGGACCCCAGTCATCATCTGAATCTTTATATTTGTTTAGAAGTTCAAGTTCTTTCTCTTCGTTTTCGATTTCGATCGAACGTGCCTTCGCTTCTTCGGTTCTTGCTTCAGCAATCTTAACGTAGTCAGTCTTGCCGAGTTCTTGAACCTTTACATTAGGATCGAAGTCAGCGGTCTTCATACCCATCATTGTCGCAAAAGCACCAACAAACGCACCAACGATTGTTGAGAATGCTGGACCAATAATCTTGAAGATCTCGTTGTTGTCCACCACATTGTTAGGAACAAATAGACCGATCATCATGACAAGAACCACGGACATCATAATGATGCCCAGAATTGCTGCTGCCATTTTCATAATGGTAAGTTGAATCTTACCCTTAGCAAGTTCTAGTTGCTCTAGAGAGGTAATTGGTTCTTCTTTAGTAATGAATGATAACAAACTCATTTTGCATTCCTTCTTATAATTTTATTCTTTTTGCGCCACTTCTTCTGAGCAGCTTTAGAAACTCCAGGTTCTGCCTGATTTGGTTTTGTTGGATGCTCAATGCCGATACCAGCAACATTACCACCCGCAACACCCATCTCTTCAACAAACTGAGAAAATGTCATCAACTTGTTGGTTTCTAATTCTTCCGCCAATTGCTTGACATCTTCTCTTTCTTGCGTCATATAGAAAAGTTCCTCTAAAATATCTTCGTCGTATTCTACCCCTTCTCTTACCAGCGCAACAGCAGTAGCAAAAGAAAGAAACTGTTTGTTCTCGAGAGGAACCTTCTCAATAATTCGTTTCAATCTGAAGACCATTCTATGAAGCAAACTGTATGCTTCTTGTTCTTCAGTTGTATTTAAATCTCTCTCTTTTTTGAGACGATTGCCATGTTTGTCGATAATACCTAAATGAAATGCGTCCTGCTGATCAAATGGTGTTGTCAGCAGACGCAATATTCTATAGGTAATCAGGGCATCAACAAATCTAGACATTAAGTTCCCTTAACTTATTAACAATTGTTTGGTCTAATGGTATTTCGACCAAAGAACTATCGGTCATTCTATTTAGAAACACAAGAAATGTTTTTAAATGCGACCAGTATTTTTGTTCTATCTTATAGAACAGCATCTTAGTCGCCGCATTACCAAAAACATTATACAAAATAATCAAGTGATTCAAAACAAGTCGTTCACTCAAAACATCAGTATTATCATATCTCTTAAATAGACGTTTTATGTATTTAAATCTTTTTAGATCTTCTTCTAAATCCGACATTCCATTACAACTTGGATTATCGTAATTCTTTATTGCAAAAATCAAAAAGTTATCATCATTTAAATCATTCATATTATGATACTGTCGCAGTTCCCCCGAGGAAATACCAATTTCCTGCCAAGAATATTAGAGTAGCAGTTTTACCTGGAGCATTAAACACAATGGAAGAGTGACCAATATTGGAATTGATAGTCAGTGCATGACTGCCTGTATTACTTACCATTACGATAACTTTAATTTGCCCATCTACACCATCGGGGATAGTCAGAGTTCCTGCACCATCAGGTGAATTGATTCTAGTCACCAATGTAGTGACGCTGATGGCGCCAGCAGAAGTCAAAGTCTGCACAGCGCCACCAAGAATTAGATCGTCTTCCAGAACTACTGGAACAGGAATACCACCAAATAAATTGGCAACAGTAACCTTATGGTCATATGGACTTGTATTTGGTTTCACGAGATACAGGACGTCGGTCGGTGAGACCGACGTCGCTGGATTCATAGCGGTTACTTTACTATCTGCCATTTATTAGTCCTCTGGGAACTCGATGTCATCAGCAGCATCACTGGTGATACCGTTCTTCGACAAAGCAACTAGAACTTCATACTGGATACGACCAGCATGAGCACCAGTTAGAACCTTACGCTTGACCCAACCAGTGTGAGCAACAGCACCGGAGTCAGCATTGTCAACACCTTGGTTTACACCGAGTGCTGCACGAGCAGTAGCAGTTGTTGCTGTAACCAGATCGAAATACTGAGCATCGTTACCAGCACCAGAGATCATAACGATTGTGTATGGTTTATATGTCAAACCAAGACCGTTACCAACAGTTGTCGTAAGAGCAGTACCATCTTCTTGTGTAAGAGTGAAACCTGTTACGTTTGGTGAAGTGCCAGTAACAGCAGAAACTTCATAGATCTTACCAGCAGTATGTCCTGTAATAGAACCAGTACCAGTGATAGTTCCGCCGATAACAATATGGTCACCTGCTGCTAGCGTAGTTGCAGTACATGTGAATTGACCGCCAGTACCAGAGATAGCAACACCAGCAAGATTAGTACGACCTGCTGCAGCAACTGCAGAAGCAGCTAGGCGGAAAGTATCTGCGCCAAGACCAAGAGCAGAAACATAGTATGAGGTTCCGTTTGTTAGACCAGTAACAGCAGTACCACCACCATGATAATACTTAATTTCTTCGGCAGATGCTAAACCGTGAGCGGTATATGTAAATTGCTCAGTAGCAGTAGCAACATTGGACGCTAGAATAGTGCGGCGAGGAACATCAAGATTTACTGTAGGAGCAGTTTCATATGATGAACCATTGTTCGTTACAGCGATTGATGTAACTACACCGCCAGTGAGTGTTGCAGTTGCCGCAGCACCTGAACCACCACCGCCTGAGAAAGCAACACTAGGTGCTTCTAGGTATCTTGTTCCACCTTGGATAAGAGCAACCGCTGAAATGTAACCACCTGATTGGTCGCCATGAATTTCGTCGCTTCTTACCCCGAACACTTGTGTTGACTCAAAGTCAGTCGTCGCAACAGAAGCAATCGAAGTTGGTTTTTCATTAACTCTATATGACTGTTCGGTGAATGTTGTAAGAGTTGTACCTGGATTTGCATTGATAACAGTAGCAGATGTTTCACTAGCAATTGCGATGAAAATCATTTCTTGATTGCCAACGCGAATCACATCACCAACTTGATATCCATCATCTTCAAAGTAAGTGTCAATACCTGTTATAGTCCCACGACCAAGCGAAAGAGGTACCGTGAATGTATGCGCAGAACCAATACCATCAGTTGAATTGATGATAATTGGATCGTTGCGCAATGCACGGTCTTCTGTAGTAGCAAGACTGAACGTATTTGCTGTTACGTTGGTAACATAATATGTGCTACCAGATGTTAGACCAACAACCGAAGTTCCTGATCCGTTTGAATATACAACAGGATCACCAAGTTGGAATGGATGACCTGCCGAAGTATAAACACCAGCAGCATGACCTGTCGCGGCGTTAAATGTAATTGAAGGTGCAGTAAGAGTTACTGTACCCGAAATTGATTTTCTATCTGATTTACCCCATGCGGACATTATTTGTCTCCCTTTTTAAATTCTTGATCTACGTAGTTGAAAAATTCTTTTCTCTTCGACTCATCAAGTTCCGAGGGAGACTTGATGCCATATTCTGTAAGAGCAGTATCAAATGCAGTCTTATAAGACTCGTTCATTTGCTTTACTGCATCAATATCTTCTTTAGTCAGTTTGTTGACTGCTCTCGAGATACCCTTCTGACGCTTGCCCATGTCTTTAAAGTTTGCGCTTGACTTCTCGTCAGCAGCAATCTTCAAACCAGCAGTAACACCTTTTGTGCCGATACGTTCTGCTGCCTTGTTAACATAAGAACCGAGAGTCTTCTTTGACAGTTCGTCGATTTGCTCGGACTCTTCCTTGGTCAACTTCTTGACTGCCATTGAAATGCCTTTATGGCGCTTTGTGAGTTTTCTCTCTAGCGGATTATTTGATTTATATGGAGTCGACGAAGAAATCGCAGTTCCATCTTTTATACCGCTTCTGTATGAAGTCATGTCAATGGAGTCTTTTGCTTTATTTATGTAGCGACCCATTGTTGCCTTCGAGATCTCATCGACCTGTTCGACTTCTTCCTTAGCAAGTTTATCAACTGCTCTCTTGATACCTGTCTCGCGATTCTTACGGAGACGCTCTGCTTTATCGTAAGTATGTTGGTTGAATCTCTTACCGAAGTGTCCTGTTTCGCTGTCGCCTTGATAGGCAGCGATCTTTGTCAAAGGAACATTCTTAGGACTCATTACATTCTTTGGTTGTTCAGCACCTGATGCTTTCTTAACATAAGAACCCATGGTCTTCTTTGAAAGTTCGTCGATCTGCTCTTCGTTCATCTCACCCTGCATATAGTTGCTTGCGGTTGAGATATAATCTTCTGCCAAAGTAATCTTGGACTGCACCCACTCAGGGAGATTGGTGTCATCAGAAAGCATGTCATGCATACGCTGCGAGTTGGCAATGATTGACTTCAGTTGCGACATTGCCATGTCACCTTCGTAGTCATACTCTTGCTTTTCTTTTGCTTCTGTAGCATATGTCTTTGCACCAGCACGTGCCTTGTTGAAGATAGCGTCGTCACCGAGAACGATATACATCATCGAGTTGATGAATGTTGCCATTACATCACGCTCTGGACCTTGAAGTGACATACCACCCTGAACCTTTGCGATCGACTTACGTAGAAGTGGCAAAGTGTTTTGTGGCATAAGACCAGCACGAACCAGTTGCTGCAAACGAGCATCCATATCCATGCTTTCCAGCATTACTGTGTCTCTAATTGTTTGTTCTAAACTCATAGGTTGTTCCTCTAGATATCTACTATATTTATAATTATTTCGAGGTAGCACGTAGCATCCACGCATGTTTAGCATGAATATCTAGACGTTCTTCGAGTAAATTAACCAGTCCGCGATTGCCTTCTGCGTCTGC